>Ga0116164_10001907_pt1 | contig 15285 bp, 7 predicted proteins | sample AD_UKC109_MetaG_FD_89888 | JGI IMG/M metagenome (GOLD analysis project Ga0116164, IMG submission 89888) | Active sludge microbial communities of municipal wastewater-treating anaerobic digesters from Hong Kong - AD_UKC109_MetaG | ecosystem: Engineered > Bioreactor > Anaerobic > Digestate... | reverse complement strand
CTTCAGTCCAGTTTCCGGCAAAATATATACTTAATGCCGATTTCTCGCCTATAGGTTCCCTTCCAAAACGAAACCTTTTGACAACACCATGGATAAGGTCCCGGTTTACCGGGTACAGCGAATCTGCTTCAGTGAAAAATTCTTTGTACCTGTATGTCCTCCAGCCCTGGGTGAGTAAAAGGAGGTCAAGGTGATAGCGGGTCTCCGGGTCATCGTTGAGGAAATAATAATTTGGATTGTTTATTTTTCCCCGTATTTCAGGCAAAAGATAGGAACTGCTCACTATATCAGCTTCATTTAATATCCTGGAACTTCCAAATTCTGCATCAAATACAGAAAGCGAGTACTGTCCGTTCTGAAAAGGGATCCTGGAATCCCCAAGATCGACCCGGAGAACAACCGAATCTCGGCACCTGTAGGTTCCATGATCTGTTGATAATCCCGGTACTTCGATGGTGGGATGATTTATGAAGATTAATCTTTCCGCTTGCGGGATCCAGTGCTTATCCAGCAATGTCAGCACACCTATACCGGCTGGATAAGTCTCCAGGGGCAGTGTAAAAGAGGCATCATCCTGGGACTGGATCCATTTATAATAGTGGATATAGCCCCGAATTGAAAGGAGAACCAGACAGGTATCAAATGCAGGTTTGTTTGACAGAACATTTACATAAAGCTTCTTATTATTTACATTGGCATGAATGGTCATTTCATTCTCTACTCCGTCCGGAAGTGGCATCAGAGAAGAGCCATCATTAACTGCAGTTTTAATAAAGAACTTGCGACCCTTTTCAGGGTAGTAGAAAAAACGGCCCATTCCATCGTGTTCACAATTCACCGAATCCATCTCATTTCCTTCTTCATCAACAATAATCCCTGAAATTCGTGCGGGGATTCCGTTGGAATGTACAGCTTTGAAAGCCATGTTTCCCATTACGTTCTGGAGGCATTTACCACCTTCCGGGAAAAAATCGATGTGGATATCCCTGTTTAAAGGAACTTCAAAGGCAGCATGCTGATCGCCATCCCAGAGTTCCAGCCGCGGTTTTTCTATGGATTCTTCAGGTACGATGAATTCCAGGGGATCTGATGCGGTGACATCGGAATGAACGGCACCTTTACCAATTAATTCAGGTCCGGCACTCATTCTGTACCTGAAGCGGGAACCTTTCATTTCCCTGTTCAGGTCGTCCAGGTACTTTACCCTTAGCCGAATGGTATCTCCCGGGGAATAAGAGGTTTTATCGAATTGAGGTATCAGACGGATTCCTTTCTTCACATCCCGGATGATCAGGATCTTTTTCCTTCCGGTTTCGCTGACATCAAAGTTCTCCATCCAGCTGGTGTAATAAACCAGGCTGTAATAGCCGTCCGGGAGGGTATTGGCAAGAACTATGAAACCAGGTGATTGCGAGTCAAATACGAGGAATTTTTCATGTACAAGGATATTTCCCGACTCGTTAACCAGGTTCAGATGAAATACTTTACTGAGATCCGATTTTTCCAGTAAGTACTTGTTCCGAATGTAAGCACGGAACCAGATTGTATCCCCAGGAGCATACACCTCGCAATCTGTATGTAAATACACCTGCTCATTTAAATTAGACTGATTGTAATGGATCAGTCTTTGCCTGGTCTTTGCTGTTTGAGCCAGTATCGAATCCGGGAAGCAGACCAGGATACTATATAGTGAGACATATAGGAAAAAATGATATAACTTTTTATTTAAAAGCGTGTTGAGATTATTTATCTTAAGAGAAAGGTTTACAGAATTTATCACTTTGAGGGAATTAATATAAAGAAAGCTACAAAATAATGTTTCAAAATCCTTTTTCGATCTTGAAATTTATTTTCATTTACTGCAGACTCACTTCCAGTTCGCAGGCTGGATTTTTTCCTTTGTCACGCGATGAATCTCTTTCTGCAACAAATAGGTGAATCCCTAATTATTTATTTGACCAGTGTGATTCCCATCAGTCCGATCACAACATCATTTGAAAGGGTCTTCAGGCAGACAGATTCCAGTTCCTTTTCGCTGTCCAGGGGCAGGTCCAGCAGGGTGGCTGCCCCACCATCAATCATGATCGTTTTGTTTACCGCAAGAACCTGGTAGTCACTATCCGGTACTTCCCCTGTTTTCAGGTGAAGGCGGGGCGGTTTCACACCATCTACCTGAAAAGCAAAATTGTCGCGGTAATAATCCTGTTCAATGGGCCACCATGTATCGGGGTTTATTAATTCAAGCTCTGCTTTAGATCCATCCGTATAATAAAAAGTAATTAAACCATTAATAATACGGGATTGCATATGGTGTGTCGATCCGGCCATAAGCATATATGCATGGGAGGAAGGGCCTTCAAGTGGAATGGAAATGCTATCCGGGTAATTGTTCCACAACGAGGTAAAAAGGATATTTTTCTTTGCCGGATCGCCCGGTGTAGTTACAGGAATGCCCTGGGGAAAAGAAAAGAGGTTGCTTGCTCCGGCTTTATCCCGGAGGCCGGAATCATCAATTTCAGCGTATTTCTTATAGGAACACCAGTCACCCATCCCCTGGACAGGGAGTTGCAGGGTCGGGTAGGGACTCCTTGGTTCCAGGTATTCGTTCTTGAAAATATTGGTAACCATATCGTTGAAAAAGCCAGAGAGGTCAACGGTCTGGAATAATAGCTTTTTGCTTGCTTTCCGGTTCCAGCTGGTTATGTTTTTTTCTATAAAACTTGAATCTGTCTTTATTACTATTTTATTCGTACCGGGGACAAGGTTCATATCGGAAAGATCCATTATTTCCGATGTACTTTCCCCAGGAACTTTTATGAGCTGAACTTCCTGTGATCCTGTGATGTAAAGTGATCCTGAAAGCAATGTTTTTGTATTATTCCTGATAGAGTAATTGATTTCTCCTTCATTTTGTTCCCCTGCAGGGATGAGTTCTATTCTATCCCTCACTTCCAGGTCAACAGGGGACCACCATTCCATATCTTCCTGCCGGAGTTTTACGAAGAATGTTTTTGGGCCTGTTTTTTCGTTTACAGTGCCTGAAATGAATTGTTCCCCTGTCTTCGTATCAGACAGAACACCTTGCGGATCAAATATATCCTTAACAGCTGCTTTCTTTAATTTAACAACATATTTTTCTCCTGTGGCTAAAAACTGGGGGGTCTTAGGAACTTCAGGCGTACCTTTTCCCCATTCGATCTTTATGAGGTAATTTTCAGCATAGGGAAGCTCTAATTCAATCTTTGGCTTATTGATCATTTCGGGGGTACAGGTCCATCCAACCTCTTCTCCGTTCACTGTCAGCGACCGGACCGTTGTTCCCCTTGCCGGAATTCGCAACAGGAGGTCAGGCCCTGAAGTAAAGTGATGACTTAAACTATATGTATCCTGAAGGCCTTTTTGCTTATAATCAAAGATGAAATCCGGGGTTTCAAGACGTGCAAATCCCCATTCTGCAGGAAGTCCCGGTTCAACAACAATTTTGTTGTTCAACAAATCCGGCTTGAAACCGAACAATCCTTCCACGAGTGTACGTGAGCCCGTTCCAACAGGATCGGCGAAGTCGCGGTACAATTCTCCGCGAAAAACATCATGTTGCGAGAGTTGCTGGAAATTCCCCGGACTACCTCCCAGGTACATACTTTCCATGACCTGGCTTTTCCAGAGTTTAAAGGCTGTTTCGTTATCGTTTGCCTGCCAGTAGGCCAGGGAGGTGTGAAAATTCTCCGATAGCGCTACGTTATTAATCGACCACTCATAAGGCATCCAGTTAGAAGTGGAGATGGTATAGTACTCTTCACCGGGTAGTTCCTTAATATCAAGCGGCAGGTGCGGTATGTGGTTTGTCACGTACTGCATGGACTGCCAGGACTGGAAGGCATCAGGGAGATCGCTGTCCAGGGCATGGTAAATGGTCCATATAGCAGGTGCCGGATGCTGCCTTTGCAGTCCCAGCAGGTCTATGAATTCGGCATACCATCCTTTGTCTGCCATCCAGAGCTGTCTGTTAACAGCGGTTTTTATTTTTTCCGCCTCTGCCAGGTATGGATCCGGATCTTCACCGATTAAACCGGCAACTGTCGCAGCGATCTGGTTTGCCCGGTAATTATAAGCAGTGGAGTGTGTAACGCCGCCACCGCTGTATTGCAGTGCATCGCTGGCCCAGATACAGGCATATGCATCATAAAGTCCGTCGTTATTGGCATCAAAACTTCGCTTTTCCCAATCCAGGTGTCGTTGTATAACTGGCCACATTTCTTTAGCGAATTCCAGGTCTCCGGTCCATTGCAGGTGCCATAGCAGCTGATCCATGTAGACCAGGTTCATATCGTAATGATGCGGTTTGCTTGTTCTTCCCGGGTACCTGCTGATATATCCGTTATTATATATTGATTTTCCCTCCTCTTCCTTTTGCCTCGACAGGTGCGTATTCGGATCGGGAGCTGCCTTCCCGTCACCGTGTTTGGTATATTGTGAGAGCGCATATGCTTTCAGGTGTGTTTCTGCCCTGTCGTGCCATCCGAGCCAATCGGCAGCATAGGCACCCCGCCATCCTGCAAGGTGCATCCGCCAGGCCACAGCTCCATGCAGGTATGCCGGATCTTCCCATATGCCGTCGGCCGCAATGGCAAGGCTTGCTCCATATGTATTTATAAAAGGATCGGGAGTATTTATCCTGATTCTGTTACATATAGCCTGACGCGAATTTTCAGCTGCCAGGAATAATTGCTCTGTATCAGAATATTCAATTGTTGCTGACTTTTCGGATAGTGATAACACAAAATAATGCTCCGGTTTACTACTAAGACTTATTATTCCAGTAAGAACCGGGCTTTCATCTGCTTCCGAAGAAAGCAATTCTCCGGGTGAGCCCTGAATCTTTGCACTACCTACCTTTAAAATGGACCCTGGCGGAGATACACCCCGGATCTGGCGGGTCTTCCTGTCTCGCTGTGAATCAAAAGTCAGGGTGAAGGTATTCGATTCTATCTCATACTTATTTCCCCGGCAATATTCAGGTTGGAGATAAAACACTGATTCGGGATCCGCCCCAAGATCACCCTCCCTGTGAAAGCGTTTACCGTTAGCTCCTCCAAACGCCCAGGCCAGAGAAATCCTGCCCGGTATTTTGTCTCCTGCAACTTTAACAATCATTCCCTCTTCGCCCGCAAGGGCCAGTACCTGGATGGTCAGCTTCCCTTTTTTTAACAACGGATCGGTAATTTCGTAGATGGTGGTCCCGGGCCGGTAACGCATAACAATGTTTTCTCCATCAATCAGCCATTTGGAAGAGTCCTGTGAAACGAGTCCGAATTTCAGGTTACCTCCCATACCGGGAAGATACATGGCCATTTCGGGAAGATCACCCGTTTCAACCCGGAACCCGGTATTCGTGCCATACAGGGCACGGTTGAATCGTTTGGTTCCGTTCAGGATAACAAAATCATTATTTTCAGGCGTATATCTCAGAGATACCTGATTTTCCAATGATGTATCCTGGTTGGGATGGATATTCTTACAGCCAGTAAGTAAGACCAGAAATAGTGGGAACAGTTGTGATAGCAGCTTAAACGTTTTCATATCATTGGATGGAATTCGGATATGAAAATACGGATTGAACGGAGAGAAAACAAATCTGATTCTGACGGAGTAAATCTTTAATCAGGAGAATGTATCCTGCTAAGGGTTTTCAGAATAGAGAGCATTTCTTCCGCTAATAGCAGGACGATTATCCGGAAAATTGATTTTCATCTCTCAAATACATATATTTACTTAAGCGAGTATCTTAGATTAAAGTCGGTAAAACTATCTTTATGCCTTAAAAAAGCTACAGATATTAGCTGGTTTTAAAGAATGATATGCACTAATCCTGAACCGGATGGAAAAGAAAACTCAATATGATCCATCTGCCTTTGAGCGTCGCCTGGTTGAGAAGGAGTTTCTACTTCGTTTAAGTCAGGATATACATGTGATAAATGACCTGGAGAAGGCTTTGCAGATTGTTAGCGACAGCATGTCTGAGTTGTTTGAGACCGATTCTGCTGCCATATATCTTGTTGAAAGTAAAGATCAGATTTATCTTGCTGCATCAACACCGCATGTTGATGATTCCTACCCGGATGAATTTCGTTTTGCCAAAACTGAAGATCATCCCCACATAAAAAAGGTTCTTGATTCGCGCGAATTACTTTATCTGCCTGATTTGAACAAAGTAAAACTTTCTGATGCAGAGTTACTGATTATTCAATTCGGGGACATAAAGAGCCTGTTGTATTTCCCATTTATCTTTGATAATGAAGTAATAGGGCTTATCATATTCGGAGCCAGCGCCAGAGTGAGGAAGTTCAGTGAATATGAAGTTGAACTGGGCAGAAACCTGGCAGATCAGCTGTCTCTCTGGATCCAGAATGCAAAGATGAGGCAGGAGTTGATAAAAAATAATGACGAGCTAAAAAGACAGATTAAAGAAAAAAAGAAGGTCGAAGCCGAATTACTGGAGAGCAAGGCCCAACTATCGGATGCGCTGCGCCTGTCCAGGATGGGTCATTGGTCATACAATATTCAGAATGATGAATTCATCTTCACCGATGAATTTTATGAGCTGTTCCATACCTCTGCCAGGGAAATGGGAGGATTTAAGATGTCATCGGCGGAATATATGGAACGTTTTATATATCCTGAAGACCAGCACATTATCCCTGAAGAGGTTAAGCTTATCAGTGAAAATCGTGATCCGAATCTGACCAGGTACCTGGAGCATAGAATTATTTATACTGATGGTGGAGTTGGGTATATTGCAGTAAATGTCAGGCTGGAGTTTGATGAAAACGGTACACCAAGCCGTGCTGTTGGTGTAAACCAGGATATTACCCCAAGGAGAAAAGCTGAAATTGCAAATAAAGAAGTTACAAAGAGCCTTGAAGAAAGCGAATATCTTTTCAGGACTTTTTTTAATCTTTCCGATGAAGGGATTTTTCTCGTTACGCCTGACGGGAAGAAATTCCTGCAGATCAATGATGCATTTGCCCGTATGCATGGATATCAGGTTGAGGAGATGATGGAAATGACATTATTTGATCTGGACGTGAACGGAGAAAATACCATAAAGTTCAATCCGCAGATTTCTGAACAAATTGAATCCGGGAAGGTGGTTACAGCTGAAGTGCAGCATTTACACAAGGATGGGCATGTTTTTTCCCTGAGTGTAATGATTCAACAGCTAGAGATTAAAAATGAAGAATATCTGCTTTGTTTTCACCAGGATCTTACAGAACGTAAGTTGTATGAACAAAATCTGTTAAATGCACTGGAGAAAGCCAAGGAAAGTGACAGGTTGAAATCTTCTTTCCTTGCTAATATCTCCCATGAGATCCGGACACCGCTGAATGCAATCCTCGGATTCTCAAAATTGTTATGCGGTTCTGAGTTGCTGGAGAAAGAAAAGAATGAATATCAATCCATTATTGAATTTAGCGGGAAGCGCTTGCTTGGAATCATATCCGATATTATCGATGTGTCCAAGCTGGATTCCAACCAGATCTCGCTGAATTATGATTCCTGTCACCTGAATGAGCTGATTAGTAAACTGATCGCGCAATACCGGGATGTTGCCTCCAACAAGGGGATTGATATACAAATGCGATTTGAATTACCTGAGGATGCATGTACCATCCGAACAGATAAGTACAGGCTTTCCCAGATTATCTCCAACCTGATTGATAATGCATTAAAATATACCAATGAGGGAAGCCTGGAAATTGGCTACCGGCTCCAGGAAGACGAGGTGGAATTCTTTGTCAGGGATACCGGAATAGGGATTGATCCAAAATACCATGAAATGATCTTTGGAAGGTTCATGCAGGTGGACAATGATTTTTCCAGGGCCGGTTCGGGGAATGGACTTGGTCTTTCAATAGTACTTGGACTTGTAAATCTACTGGGAGGAAGAATTTGGGTAGAGTCGGAATTGAGCATCGGATCAGTATTTCGTTTTACTATTCCTTTCCAACCTATTGATGATCTGAAGGTTTCGGATTATCAGTCGGATCACCTGATGAAAAACTCGAAAGAATTCAATATACTTATCGCCGAAGATGAAGACACTAATTTTCTTTTGCTTGAAGCTTTCCTTGAACCTTACCGTTGTAAAATCTATCGGGCAAAAAACGGGGAGGAAGCAGTCCGCTTATTTCACGAACACCGGAATACCGATCTGGTCCTGATGGATATTAAGATGCCAATGCTCAATGGAATAGAAGCTACCAAGGCGATCCGAAAAGTAGATAAATCTGTACCAATTATTGCCCAGACAGCCTATTCACAATCCGACGACAGGGATAAAGCGCTGCAGGCTGGCTGCAATCATTATATCTCCAAGCCCATAGAAGAGGATAAACTTCATTTCATTCTATCCACAATATTTTCAAAATCAGCGAATTAATTTTTTTATCAATTTACATCCCGGGAAAAACCGATTCGTTTCCTAAATAGCATGGAATTCTGCTAATTATTAACTATTTTGCAGTAAGGACGTACAAAGAAAAGTGAAAAAAACGGTGGATGAATGAAGCTGAGTTGATACTGGGGATAAAATCAAGAGATAATGTAGCCTTTGCCTATCTACGCTCACAATTTTTTCCAGTGATCAGGCATTATGTTTTAAATAATTCAGGCCGGATGGAAGATGCAGAAGATGTTTTTGAGGAGGGCGTTGTCAGCCTGATCGAAATTCTCGACAGACCAAACCTGGAAATGAAATCCAAAGTATCGACTTTGCTTGTAAGTATTTGTAGAAACTACTGGTTGCTTGTGCTGGAAAAACAGCGTGCTGCAAATAATTATCAGTACAGGCATAATGAAAACCTTGAGTCAGAAGATTTTTCAGATGAACTGGATGAGGAAGTATACAGGAATATTCTATGGCAGAGTTTCGGGTTGTTGAAAGATGAGTGCAGGTATATCTTGCGTGCCTATTTTAAGGAAATACCCGTGAAGGAGATTGCTGATATATTCGGTTATTCTCCGGGATATTTGAAAAAAAAGAAATTTTATTGTCATAAACACCTTGTACAATTGGTTAGTGAGCACCCCGATTACAAAAAGCTTACGGATGCAGATGTGCTTTTAGTTTAGAATGGTAGAAAAGAAAATATGAAGGGAGAAGAGGAGAAAATACATCAAATCATTGAATATATTTACAATGATATGTCCGTTGAGGATCGGAAGATCTTTGAGAAACGACTGGATGAGGATCCCTGGCTGATGGATCAATATAAAAGACACCTGGCAATGGTTGAAAATTTGAAGATCAGCAGCGTGCTTGATGAGATAGAAAATGATCCATTCAAAGACGAAGCGCATTTACTGGCTGAAGAAGCGTTGGAAAAGCACAGGGTTTCCACAACAGAAGAAAGCGTTGTGCAGGATCATCCGGCAAGAAACATAATAAAGATCCTTCCATGGCTGGCGCTTGCAGCTGTTTTGCTCATTGGATTATTCATCAAGCCATTGTTCCAGCCAACCGGAGATAAACTTTTCAATCGGTTTTACGAACCATTTTATTCAGCAAGTTTTACTTACAGGGGCACAGATGATACCAGGAAAAAGGTAGAAGGGATTCAATCCTATATGAACAAGGATTTTAAAGCCTCTATTAAAATTTTCCAGGATTTGAAGGAAGATGAAATCTTTACTGCTGAGACTAGTTTTTTTCTGGGCCTTTCTTACCTGGCAGAAGGAGATTATAAGAAAGCGGAGATCACCTTCAGGGAACATCTGGATACGTATTCAGGCCTGGATCCGGAAGTAAAGTGGTACCTGGGATTAACGTATCTGAAACTTGGGGAGGATGATAAGGCAAAAAGATTGTTTGAAGAGTTATCTGATTTCCCTGGTAGTTTCGGGAAAAAAGCCAGAAGAATTACTAAAATACTGAGCAAAGAATAAAAATTCAGATCATATTTTGCTTTCGCATATATATTCCTAAAAGCACAAGAAAAAATATTATTCCAATGCCAACGCATACCAGAATCCATCGCGGAAAGCTTATCCTTTGTGTGTCACCATAAATCTGGTAACCGGCCCAATACACAGGATGAGTTAAACTTGGACTCTGTTGTTCAAGGTATTTCAGCCTGGCCTTGTGCAAGGCGTCTGCTTTATCCTGTCCTCTTTTTAAATTATGATAGAAAGAAGTCATAATTTCCAGGCTCGCCCTGTCGTCCACTTCCCACATAGAATGTACCACAGCATCAATACCGGCAAGGGTAAAACTCCTAGACATATTAAATATACCGTCTCCGCTACTGTATTTGCCCGATCCGGTTTCACAGGCATTTAGAACAGCAAGTCTGGCATTGGATGAGAGTGAACCGAGCTCAAAATCGTAGAGATGGAGGCTATCGCTGTTATTGTGATCTGTCCCAAGCAGAATGTAGGATTGAGATCGTTCTATTCCGGCTTCCGCGTGCATGGCCATATGAATGATATCTCCTTTTTCGATGTTCCGTATCACCTCTTTTTTTGATGGCGAATTCAGAATATGACTCCTGAATATCCCGGATATTTCCATTGCCTCATTTTTTGCTCCGGGAAGAGCAGCGAATGAATTATTTTCATATCCTGAATAGTCGGAAATAATTGTTGTTAGAAAGGGTCTGCTATGCATCCGTCTCTGTTTATATGGTAGAAGGCGTGAACTATTCAGGTATGATAACCTGTATTTATTTATCAGGAAATCGGCTGGTAAAGAAGCATCACTGTTAATTCCGGGAAATACCAGTGCATCAAACGGGATCCAGGAAAGTTCCTCATCCGGGATTATTATAACTTTCTTGTCAATAATATATGGGGCTACTGGCTCAATTAGAATTGTATACAAAGATTCCAGTGAACGAAACAAGGAGTCATCCGGGACCTCATTACTACTGTGAGCATACAAACCGCGTTGTACAGTTTCAATATGATTCAGGATACTGTCTGTCAAAGGCATACGTCTGTAAAAAACATTTTCACTGCTGATGATGAATTCATGAATAAATCGGACGACCATATTTGGATCTGAAACAGAGAATTCAATTATAGTTTCTTTTCTTCCCAATTTGTCCTGTAGATCTTTCAACGGTTCCGGATTATAAAAATCAGGGTCAAACAGAGTAGAACTACTACTTTCCCTGAAAAGGGAAATCCCATTTTGATATGCTCTTCGCAAGGAGATTAATTCATTTTTTAGCTTAGCAATACTCATTGAATCTGCACCCTGTTTCTTTTCTTTCTCAATCTGGTTTTCCATAGACGCAATCTGGGTTTTCATCGTTAAAAGGTGATAGTAGGATGAATCCTGAATTGCATTCCTGGTAATACGGTCTTTTTCCTGTTTTTCAAAGAGCAGTTCCAGGGACTTACTGTTAGAAGCAAATCCATACGCCTGTTCCAGGTATTTTCTTTCATTACTTTTATTATACAGCTTCATGCACAGGTCTATGGAAGTTGTAAAAATATCTTTCAGTCTCTCAAGGTAATGAAGTTGACTTGCCTGAGTCGACAGGTTTTCCAGCATATTAAACATATAATCAAGGGCCAGGTTATTTGCCTCGATCCCGCTTTCCATAATTTTATCCTCTAGTTCTGAGGCCGTATATTTTCGGGAAGAATCGAGGTATTCTCCAAGAAATGAACAATCCGCATTTTCCATTATAACCATGTCGTGTATAATTTCTCCCTTCCGTTGCAATCCGTACATATAGCTAGGTGGCGGTGTTTCGTTTACAACTTTCGGATTATTGAAAGGGGAAAGATCAATGCTGTCCGGGGAAAAAATATTAATACATTCCTGGATATACTGCAACGCATTTTTATAGTCTTTTTTATACATATAATACCATGCCATGGCATTATAAGTGGAAGCAATGGTATAATAGATTTGATTTTTATTTACGCTGTGTAGTTGTATGGCTCTCACGAGATAGGGATATGCCTGGTCGGGCATATTATATAAAATTAATTTTGATGCATATAACCGCATATATGTTGCTACCAGGGAATGATCGGGCCCAAATTCTTTTATTGCCTGATCAATGGTCAATTCACAATAATACAGACAGGAATCCTGGTTGCCTGTTTGGAAATAGCATTCGGCCAGATTAGTGTATTCAACGGCAAGGCCCTTGAAATCATATTCTTTTTTAATTTTTATTGCTTTTTTCAGGTAGAATAAGGCTTCCTGATATTCTTTTTTAAAAATCAGTCGATTGCCTAAATTCTGATATACTCGCGCTATTTCATCATAGTAGCGTTTATCTTTCTTTTCCAGCCTGTTTAAGGAATTCAGGGCTTCCACGCAATCGTTATAGGACCTGTCAATATCTGCAAGGTTTCTATATGCAATGGAACGGTCAAGGAAAATTTTATATTTTAAATATTCGGTATCGTCTCCGGATTCGGGGATTAGACTGTACCCAAGGTTATAAACAATGATAGCCGAATCATAGTAACCCAGCTCACCGTATTTTTTCCCCATTGCATCAAGTAAAATAACTTTGTGATCCGGCCGAATAGAGTACCCATCGTTAAAAATGTGTCTCATTATGGATAATGCTTTCACATAATCTGTCGAGTTGCATTCCAGGAATTCATTGTAAAGATCGTAGACTTCCGGATCCGTGTCCTGAGCAACCAGTAGGAAAGGAAACTGAAAAATCAATAATAAGACCAGGATACGGGACATACCATCTCTGTTAATAATACAAATATAACAGAGACGGTATGTTTTAATCTAGTTTGTCAAGGAATAATTATACTGTTTCCGGTTCCAGTATTTGACCCACCGGTATCATCTTCATCTCCATCGCCACCGCGAAGGAAATACATTGCGTTGTGTAAAAGCAGATCATCCTTGAATAAAGTTTCCAGGCTGGATTGAGTTTTCTCATTTTTCATTTTACCATGTGTTTAGTTTGACATCTTTACATTGATAAGGATGTCTACATGGCTGTTACCCAGTTAATTAAACTCAAAAAAATATTCCTTCCGAAACACAGATGGGGTGCGGGATTTATTGCATTCCTGAAAAAAAATGAAAAAAGGGGGGTAACCCGAAAGGGTCAATCCTTATTAAACAAATGGAGGCGTCTATTCAGGCGAATTCATCAAAGGAAAGATTAAGCAATGATCAGCACCCCGGTCAGCGATTTAGAAATGGTATTACTAACCACAGACTGTTTATGGAAATGCTCAGGAAGAATAATACTGATGTTAACGGGGTGTCCTGGTCGGAAGAAGTGAGAAGAGAAATTTGGGAGAAGGGAAGGATTTTTCCCGAATACGATCCCACAATCTGGAGGGGAGATAAATGCGGTAGGATCATGAAATTTACGGATCACGGGAACCGGAATTCAGCCTTTGGATGGGAGATAGACCATATTAACCCGGTAAGCAACGGAGGTGATGACAGGCGGGAAAACCTTCAGCCCCTGCACTGGGAGAACAATGTAAAAAAAGGAGAGGCAATCGACTGGGATTGCAAACCATTATAACAAATTGCCTTGCAACCCAACTATGAGGCAACTACCATCGAGCTGACGGGTCTTTTCGATGAGTTATAGTTCCCGGGGGCTGAATGCCTCAGGGAACTTTAAAATAAGAGGCCGAAGACGTTTGCATTAAGCATATCGTCTTCGGCCTCAATATTTAAATTAAATCTTCTCCGGCTCAGATTACTCCAATCGGATCAGGATTTCCGTCGGGATCTCCGATTACAGTACCATCTGTACTGGGACTTCCGTTGGTCATAAGAAGGATTCCACACATGTGTGGAGCAGCCATCGAGGTACCGCTCATGGTTGTGTATCCGCCTCCTTTATAAGTTGAATAGATGTATACTCCGGGTTCGCAATAGTCAACAGGGGGATTTCCATAGTTTGAGAAATAGGCCCAGGTATCATTATCATCCATTGCAGAAATAGTAAAGATATTTGGTCCGTTTGCCCTTGCAGGTGAGCTCAGGTTTGCATCCATGGATTCATTTCCTGCAGCCAGGGAGAAATAGATACCTTTTGCAGCAGCAGCAATCACTGCATCGTCAATGGGCTGGTATACACCACCACCGAGGCTCATATTGGCAGCATCACCGGCAGAAGCGGCACTGGCAACAAAATCTATTCCGGCCAGTATGACTGAATATGCTCCACTACCACGCCTGTCGAGAACTTTTACCGGAATAACGGTAGCGCCGGCGGCAACACCAATTACGCCAAAGTCGTTGTCGATGGCAGCAACAATACCTGCGCAATGCGAACCATGTCCATTGTCGTCATCAGGAGTAGCGGTAGTTTTGATGAAGTTGAAACCACGAGATGCGTCAACATTCAGATCAGGATGGTCCAGGTCAATGCCGGTATCGATGATCCAGGCAACTTTACCCACACCGCTTCCTGTTCCAACACGTTCAATTCCATAAGGAGTCTGTTGTCCGCTTGGGTCCGGGTCCGGATCGGGGTCTTCCCATGGCGGACGCATGATATACATCCTGTCGGGAAGTATGTAGTCAACGCTTTTATTCAATTCTAGTTTTGCGGCATCTTTTGCGGTCATTTGAACACTCACTCCCTGAATTGTTGCAGCATAGCCATTGAGGATTTCAAAGTCTTCGATCTGCAGGTTTTTCATCAGGTCTTCGCCGAATTCTTTTACCAGCGCCAGGCTTTCTTTGTAATCCATCTGATCCGGAGATGCACTTTTTAATGCATCTTTTTTAAAGATCACTACATACTGACCGGGGATAATGTCGCCATTTTTCAAATCCTGGGTGTTAACAATTGCTGTGGTATCCAATGATGGATCCATCACATCTTTTTCGCAGCTTCCAAGCAATAAAAGTCCTGCTAACCCCAGTAGAGGTAAGAAATTCCTTTTCATACGTTTAGGTTTAAGAGGTTAATATTAGCGGGTATAATTCCATTATACTCGACCACAATTTAACAAAACTTTAACAGAAAATAGAATCTCAGTTCTAAAATTAAATTAAATGCGAGTTTTTTTTTAGAATCTATAACCGGGGATGTGTCAGATAATTTTCCACCCCTTCCGCTTTGCAAGCGCTCGAAGTTTTATTTCCGGTTTTACACACACGGCATAACCAGTCTCCTTCATTACGAAACTATCGGTAAATGCATCACCGTAATACCAGGCGGATTCAAGGGGATATCCGTTGTCCTGGCAATATTCTTTCATGCGAACGGCTTTTTCCTTTCCAAAGACCAGTTTTCCGGTGGGCCTTCCGGTAAAAAT
>Ga0116164_10001906_pt1 | contig 15286 bp, 12 predicted proteins | sample AD_UKC109_MetaG_FD_89888 | JGI IMG/M metagenome (GOLD analysis project Ga0116164, IMG submission 89888) | Active sludge microbial communities of municipal wastewater-treating anaerobic digesters from Hong Kong - AD_UKC109_MetaG | ecosystem: Engineered > Bioreactor > Anaerobic > Digestate... | reverse complement strand
TTAAAAAAATCATAGCAATTCCAACCATTGTGATAGGTGTATTTTTCGGAATTAAAATGATGATTGTCGGGATGATGGTAAATACGCTTATCGCATATTACCTGAACAGTTATTGGAGTGGTGTGAAAATTGGGTACTCCTTTTCACAACAGGTGAAAGATATATTACCTTCATTTTTCCCGATGGAAATAACCCATGTCCGTCCTCTCGTACCTCACCAACCTCTCCTCCCAGCTAGTCCTTTCTACTGAAGAAAGGATAAGCATTGGAGTGTCGTTGGGCTTCCTCAAAACCAAGCTCAGTAACTGGTCTCACTCCAGTGACATACTGGAGCAGGAAGTCTTTGGCTCATACGACCGGGACACCATCCTTCCCAGGAAGTACGACGAAGGATCAGACGTGGATTACATGATTGTATTCAAGAACCCCAATCAACTACAACCGGAAACCTTCCGCACCTGGCTCAAGAAGTTTGCGGAGGATAAATATACCAGGTCCGAGATTTACCCGGACTATCCTACCACCGTCCTTGAGCTCAGCCATATCAAGTTCGAGCTGGTACCGGCCATCAAGCCCTACTGGGGTTCATATATGATTCCGGCAAATACCACCATCTTCTCCAAATGGCAGTCCACGGATCCCTTTACGTTGAAGAATACAATTACGGAAGCCAACAAAATCAACCACAACGTTCGCCCTCTTATCAGATTGATGAAGTATTGGAATGTCCTCAACGGAAAACCTTATGCATCCTTTGAATTGGAGCAGAAGATAGCAAACATGCCTTTCTGGTACTCGAAGAACTTGGAAGAATGCTTCTACTTCTTTGTTGAGGCGCTAATGGCCGATTATTCTATGTCTCAGGCCAACAAGAACGCTGTGAATAAGCTGAAGAACCAAGCACGTCAGGCGCAATACCATAAGCAGATGGGATTGCCCGCATATGCCGAAAATGATATTAAAACACTATTTGAGTAATATATGAAAATCGCAGTCGCCGGCACCGGATACGTCGGATTATCCATAGCAACTCTCCTGGCGCAGCATCATCAGGTAACAGCTGTTGATGTTATCCCGGAGAAAGTAGAGAAGATTAACAAGAAGATATCACCTATCCAGGATGAGTACATTGAGAAGTACCTGGCAGAGAAAGACCTCAACCTGGTAGCTACTCTCGATGGAAAAGCTGCCTACAAAGATGCAGACTTCGTAGTCATAGCTGCTCCCACAAACTATGACCCCAAAAAGAACTTCTTTGACACTACTCACGTTGAGGAAGTTATTGAGCTTGTTCTGGAAGTCAACCCTAATGCAGTGATGGTTATCAAATCCACCATCCCTGTTGGCTACACCAAGTCCGCAAGGGAAAAGTTCTCCTATCGCGAGCGTCAGGCAGATGGAACAATGAAGGTAGTCACTCCCAAAATCATCTTCGCTCCGGAATTCCTTCGCGAATCCAAGGCTCTTTACGACAACCTATACCCCAGCCGTATTATCGTCGGCTACGATGAACCTGTTCTTGAAGATGCCGCCCACACATTCGCCTCTATCATCAAAGAAGGCGCTATCAAACAAGACGTTCCCGTCCTCTTCATGGGCACAACTGAAGCAGAGGCTGTGAAACTCTTCGCCAATACATACCTTGCACTGCGAGTTTCCTTCTTCAATGAACTGGACACCTATGCGGAAATGAAAGGCCTCAACACGCAGTCAATCATTGAAGGCGTTGGTCTGGACCCGAGAATTGGCACACACTATAACAATCCATCCTTCGGGTATGGCGGCTATTGCTTACCTAAGGATACCAAGCAGCTCCTGGCCAATTTCAACGATGTCCCGGAGAACCTCATCAAGGCCATCGTTGATAGCAACCGTACCCGCAAAGACTATATTGCAGACCGTGTTCTGGAAATCGCCGGTTACTACACCGCCTCCAGTGCTTATGATACAGCCAAGGAGAAGGAGGTCACCATAGGAGTTTTCCGTCTCACCATGAAGTCCAATTCCGATAATTTCCGCCAGAGCGCCATCCAGGGCATCATGAAGCGAATCAAGGCCAAAGGTGCCAAGGTCATCATTTACGAGCCCACGCTCGAGAATGGAACTACGTTCTTTGGATCAGAAGTCGTTAATGACCTCAAAACCTTCAAGGCAAAGAGTCAGGCCATCATAGCTAACCGCTATGACACGGCTCTGGACGATGTAAAGGATAAGGTTTATACAAGGGATATTTTCAAGAGAGATTAAATAGCAATTACAAAGTATAATTATGGAAAAACGAGCAGATAGAATCTATCTATGCCTCGCACACATGTCTGAAGACGGTGCTGAGCAGAAATATGTGAAAGAAGCATTTGATACCAACTGGGTAGTCCCTCTTGGGCCGAATGTGAATGGCTTCGAGAAAGACCTTGAAGAATTCGTAGGTGAAGGCAAGCGCGTAGTCGCCCTCTCCGCCGGCACAGCAGCTGTTCACCTTGGCTTGCTAGCAGCAGGTGTGAAAGCTGGTGACGAAGTCATTGTACAGAGCTTCACATTTTGCGCTTCCACGCATCCAGTCACCTATCTTGGAGCCACGCCTGTGCTGGTTGATTCCGAACCTGACACCTGGAACATTGATCCGGACCTCCTTGAAGAGGCCATCAAAGATCGAATCGCTAAGACTGGGAAAAAGCCCGCAGCTATCGTCCCTGTAGCCCTCTATGGCATGCCCTACAAGGCTGATAAGATCATGGCCATTGCCAACAAATACGGCATTCCCGTCGTTGAGGACGCAGCCGAAGGCTTCGGTTCCCGTTATCAGGGCCGGGTCCTTGGCACTTTTGGCAAGTACGGTGTTCTCTCTTTCAATGGCAACAAGATGATTACCACCAGTGGTGGTGGCGCTCTTATCACCGGCAGTGATGACGAGTGGCGTGAGATTATGATGTATGCAACTCAGTATCGCGAGAGCTACCCCTACTACCAGCATGAGAAAATAGGTTATAACTATCGCATGAGCAATATCTGCGCAGGTATTGGTCGTGGGCAGATGACCGTGGTTGATGAACATCTCGCCCATCATAAGCACGTACAGAAACTCTACGAAGAACTCTTCAAGGATGTTAAGGGCATTACTGTCCATAGCCAGCCCGCTACCGGCGAGTACGACAGCAACTATTGGCTGTGTACCATTACCATTGACGAGGACGTGCGCGTGAAGGGACAGGAGCAGGCCTATAAGACCATCGTACAGGGTGCCGTAGGCGGCGCCGCTGGCGTCATTCATTTAGCCGATAGTGCCACCACCGACTGCCAGCCCAACGAAAACGTAGAGGCCTTACGCGTGGGGCTCGATGCGATGAACATTGAGGCCCGTCCTGTGTGGAAGCCCATGCATAAGCAGCCGTGTTACAAGGGGGTGCCCGCGTATGTTAATGGTGTGAGCGAAGCTCTATTCAAGGTAGGAATGTGTTTGCCCGCCGGTCCTTATGTGAAAGACGAGGATGTGAAGTACATTGTGGAGTGTATTAAGGATTTGATTGAGGGGTAGCAAGGAAGTCGCGAGGGGATAACAAGGGGCTGGCAAGCCCCGAGCCTGCGAGGCGGAGGCGAGAAGAACGCAAGTTTCGGTTAACAATTAACGTTTTAACTTTTAACATCCCCGCTCCAGGCACAGATGGCTTGCAGCCATCAGAGCCTTCCGCTAAGGAAAGCGGTACAGCCCAATGCCAGACAAGCTGGCATCCAGCTGTGAATAATATAATTGACAAATTATTACGAGTCTTTATTATTATAACAAAGTATATAACCATAACAATAATAATATGAAGAAAATGTTTTATACCCCCCCCCAGGTATGGGTAATTGAGTTAAGATGCGAGCCTTGCATTTTGGCTAGCAGCGGTGATGGTAACGGAAGCGGTGAATTGCCGCCCAATTCGAATTATTCTATTTAACAAGATTATGCGTATGAAGAATCTTGTTAACAATATTGCCGCCCTAGTACTAGTGCTACTTTGTTTTTACTCATGTAATACGAGTGAGTTGGAAATAGAGCTGGTTTCAGAGCCTGTTAATAAGGGTGAACTTAAGCAGATGCAGGCTATTATTGCTGATTTTAAGAATGTGTATGAACCAAGAACAAAATCTGTAATAGACGATAGTGATCCGAATAACCTACAAATTGTTTGGAATGCAAAGGATACCATTGGTATTTTTCCTGATCATGGATTTCAGGTGGCATTCCCGATGGAGAATGGCGCGGGTTCTCAATCCGCAACTTTTACAGGAGGTGGTTGGGGACTAAAGACTTCCTCAACGTACTCTGCATATTATCCATTGATAGGTCAGTTTTATTTGGATAAAACACAAGTACCGATTTCCTTTGTGGGGCAAACCCAGACAGGAAATGCTTCTCATGAGCATATTGGGACCTATGATTATATGGCTGCGGTGAATTCCACTGTGAATGAATATGGTACAGTGACTTTCAACTTTCAACATTTAGTTTGTATTATTCACCTTAGCATAACAATGCCAAAAGCGGGGACATTCACAAAATTGTTTCTAGAATCAAACGGCAGTCTTCTAACAGAAGGGACACTAAGTCTTACTGATGGAACTATTACCGCTACAAAAACCAGCCCTATCCAGGAATTAACGTTGAAGAATGTTACATTGGAGGGCGATAATCAGGTGCTTGAAACCTATGTTGTTATGAAAGCTATAGATCTCTCTAGTAACACAATGACAGTCAAAGTTTATGATTCGGAAAACAATATTTATGAAATTAATACTGGTTTAGGCGGAAGGGAGTTTGAAGCTGGTGCTATATATCATGCGACAAGAACAGCATCATTATCTTCTGTAAGTACGGGATTGCCGAGAGTCCTCATTAATACTCCAAATAACATAGCAATCACGACTAAGGAATGGTTAGAGGATCCTTCAACAATTATTATTCTTAATCCGGATGGGACAACAGACTATGAGGCTTCAGACCTGTCTATCAAAGGACGTGGCAATTCAACATGGAACATGCCCAAGAAACCTTATGCTTTGAAGTTGAAGAAAAAATCAGAGATCCTTGGAATGAAGGAGCACAAGAGTTGGGTATTGTTGGCAAACTGGATGGATCGCACATTATTGAGGAATGATGTTGCTTTTCGGATAGCAAAACAAACAGGTTTAGCATGGACACCTAGCGGTGAGTTTGTCGAAGTAATTATGAATGGAGACCACATAGGTAACTATTATTTATGTGAGCAGATTAAAGTAAATAAGAATCGCCTTGATATTAAAGAGATGAAATCTACTGATCTTTCTGGTGATGCTATTACGGGTGGGTATCTGATGGAATTGGATGTCAACTATGACGAGTTGAATAAATTCTATTCAGAGACTAAAAACATGCCATATATGTTTAAAGAGCCAGATGAGGATGTCTTACAGCCTGATCAACTAGCTTGGTTCCAGAATTATATTAATACAATGGAATCTTATCTGTATGCGAATGATTGGTTGGTAAACAGAGAATATGCAGACTATATGGATATAGGTTCATTTATAGATTGGTGGTTTGTGTATGAGCTTACGATGAACAGTGAACCTAATCACCCTAAGAGTTCCTATGTGCACAAAGATAGGTTAGGAAAGCTTATGGCCGGTCCAGTATGGGACTTTGACTGGCAGACTTTCTATCCAGCAAAATCGTCTTCTTTCAACGTCAATGGTGCGATATATTATCCAAGGCTATTTGAAGATCCTGTTTTTGTGACCGAAGTTAAGACGAGATGGGCTTCATATAAGACAAAGTTTGACGCGATTCCCGACTACATAAGGGACGTAGCCAATCGAATCAAAGCTTCGAACGAGGTTGATTATGTAATGTGGCCTCTATCAGCACATAGTTACGGTTCAGTTAATGGAGATAATGACCTCCCGTTTGATGACGCTGTTGATAGATTGATAAATGCTTATTCTGACAAACTTAGTTGGATGGACGATCAGATTAGTAATATGTAGTTGAAAAGATTTTTAGTGAAGCTATTTTTTTGGCGGCTTAGGAGCATGCAGATTGGACACATAATCTGATTCCTATATGACTACAGGTTGGTGCAGCTCTCCGCACGGCTGTACCGCCTGCTAGTCTTGCCGCAAGTAATATGGGTGTTTTCTTACAGGTCTCTCAAAATATAAAGATTCATTAACAGGACATCGGTTTCCTATTGTAAGTGATAATCAAATGAGAAGATTTTTTTTCGTATTGACCTTTCTTCTTTTTACATCCTTAATATCTATGCCATCATTATATGGACGCTCTAAGGTTGTCGTGAGGCAAGGAGATGATTATGTGTCTGTTTTTGCGAAAAATAATACTACGTATATTATTAATGAGTTCATTGATCTTGGAGGGGAAAAGGTGGTGATAGGTGCGGAGAGTGTATTGTTTTTCAAAGGAGGCTGTCTTGCAAACGGTACAATAGTAGGGAACAATACTAGAGTAAAAGCTGGTAACTACGAAATTTTTAAGCGCGGCTATACACGCTATAGGGCTTACATGAATCCCGGATCAAGTGAAAGATTTCCTCCATCTCTTAAACGAGTGTATCATGATTGGTTGTTGATTGAGGGTACTTGGGCAAACAAGCGTTGCTGTTCTAAATGGACTGGATTACTGAATAAAAGCAATGAGGATATAATGCCTGCGGTGAAAAATTATGTTACCTTACATGCGAGTGGAGCAAAGGTTATTATGCCATCAATTGAAGCTTTAGGTTATGACCAAACTAAATTTCCTGGGAATCATATTATTGATTTCAATAATTCAGTTATTAGTTATCCTGACACCCTTAGTAAATGGGAAGATAAAACAATAATTCTACCAGATGGGGCGATTCCATGTCAATTAGAGAGTGGTTACGGATTGATTACGCTAAATGACAATATTACGGTCGCCAACCTGTTTATCGATGCTAAATCGAATTTAAGGTCGGATGAACAGAAAAGACTGGGTGTTTCTAACATAATATGTATAGGCAATTCTCATAATATTAGACTTGAAAACATCAGCATTTTAAATGTGCTTGGACCAGCAATGGTTGCACATCCGAAATCAAAGGATATAACATTCTATAAATGTATTTTTAAGAATATTGGAGAACATGTTTTATATTCCCAGCAATATTTGGGGTATTGTCGGTTCGAAAAGTGTTTGTTCGAATCCTGGGACTCAGAAAGATTATCTGTTTTTAGAAATGGGCTAAACTATATTTATAAGCATACCCCACCCGTTGATAATGGGGAAGCTACATATGATGAATTATACTCTTTCAAACTATTGTTTACAGATTGCGTTTTTCGCAACCCCAAAAGAGTTAATGCGCAAGGCCGAACCTTGGGTGGTTTTTTAACAGGTTCCTTTCCTATTTTAGTTAAAATTGAGAACTGTCTTTTTGAAGGCGAGCCGCCAGTTTTAAATCCTGGAGGTGGTTCATATATATCAGAGAAAAGTGGAAAAAACTTTAGGATGATAATTAGTAATTGCAAAGGGGCCCCCGTTGTTTATCCATCAAAATCAAATTTCAATATTATTACAGAGTTTTATAATTGTAAAGACATCCCTTTTAGGACAGTATATGCTAAAAGATATGAGAAGTGTGAACTTTATATTGATTTATACGAGGACAATATAGAAAATGTGTCATCGTCTTTTGAGGATGAGTTTGGTGATCCACTAATAATTAGAAATTGCGTATTTAAGGATAGAGGGAATAAAGTAAAGATAAACCATCCTATTTTTCATCGTCCGGTCGTTTTTGAGAATTGTGAATTTAACAGTGATGTCGAGCGAAAAGAAGTATCAGATATTGTAACTGTAAAAAAAGAGAACTTAAATAGTTTGTCTTTTATCGATTGTCGGGTTAGAATGCCGAGATATAGACTGGTTGGTGGCAATATGCATGTTAATCATTTGTCGATTAGCCAGTGTTTGTTCTATTCGATAGAACCAAAAATGTATACCATTAACTCGAAAGATATTGTTCTAAAAGCCAATGTTTATTGATTATTTCATTTATTGATGGAATCACAAGAAAGTCTTAAACATAAAACTGCATTAGGGTTAGGGTGGAGTGCCATAGATAGTATAGCAAGTCAAGGAATTACTTTTATAGTTGGACTTGTTTTAGCTAGATTGCTTACTCCATCTGAGTTTGGTACGATTGGATTAGCAATGATTCTTGTAACATTGTTCAACACCATCGTCGATAGTGGCTTCTCAAGTGCACTTATTAGGAAACAAGATGTTCAGGAGATTGATTTAAATACAACATTCATTTTTAATTTTGTTGTAAGTGCAATCTTATATATTGTTTGTTTCATATCAGCACCTTCTCTGTCTCGTTTTTTTCACAATAGTGATTTAATCAATGTAACTCGATGGATAAGTTTGGTTCTCATTATTAATGCTTTGGCCATTATTCATCGTACTTTGCTCGTTAAAAAAGTTGATTTTAAAACCCAGGCCATTATCTCTGTATCTGCTTCTTTGATAAGCGGTGTTATTGGCATATGGATGGCCTATGAGGGATTTGGTGTCTATAGTTTAGTGTGGCAACAACTCTCAAGACAGGCGATAAATACCCTTTTGTTGTGGATTAGTAGCAAGTGGAGACCTAGATTGGAGTTTTCTAAAAATAGTTTTACGAATCTTTTCTCTTTTGGGGGAAAGCTTTTACTATCAAGTATTATAGATACTATTTTTAATGAGTTATCGGTCATTTTTATTGGAAGAATTTATACAACTGCTACTTTAGGCCAATACACCCGAGCAAAACAATTTAGTAGTATTTTTTCTTCAAATGTAAGTTCTGTAATCCAGAGGGTCACATACCCCATATTAAGTGATATCCAAGATAATCGTGAGAGGCTAATTTCAAATTATAGACGGATAATAAAAATGCTCATGCTGCTTGTCGGTTTGGGTACAGCAGTTATAGCAAGTACTTCCAATTCTGTTATATTAATCCTTCTTGGCCCTAAATGGACAGAGGCTATTATCTATCTCCAACTCTTGGCGTTTGTAGAGATTACGATTCCTTTAAAAAATTTCAATTTGAATTTATTGCAAGTTTATGGACGTTCAGATTACATTCTGGTTTTATCGATTATAAAAAGAGTGATTGAAGTAGGAGCTCTTCTTTTAGGCCTAATTAATATATACTGGATGCTTCTTGGTCTTGCTTTTGCAGGCGTGATTGGATTCTTGCTTAATGCTTTTTTTACAATGAAGGTAAGTAAGTTGAAAGTTTCTACTCAAATTATGGATTTGTTACCGTCACTTATTTTATCTATAATAGTTGGGGGGGCAATGTATGTGGTGTCATTATTTATCTCAAATATTTATATATGCTTGATCATCCAAATGATAGTGGGGTGTGTCCTTTTCCTGTGTCTTTCGCATTTATTTAAATTAAGTGAGACTGAATACTTAAAAGTTGAGTTAAAACGGATTAAAAACAGGTACAAGTAATAGAATGGCAGATCGTATTAAGCAAACAAATAGCAAGCTACTTTTTATAACGGTTGCGTTGTGGATTGGAACGTCATTATGGCCAATCTTTGGTCATGTAGTGTCATATGTAATGACGCTATTAGTAATCATCATAGGGCTTAATAGATACCCAATGATTTTTAGAACGCGTGCTTTTATTCATATTACGTTGTTCTTGTTGATATGCCTATTATATTCTTTGATGGGGAAAGGTTATCCATTTTTAAATGTAGCCATCCTGTTGCCTACTTATTTTGCATGCATAGTAGCAAGTTACGGAATAAGTATGATGTCTCGTAAGCAAGTATATGCTTTATTTGTGTTTTTTGTTGGCTTATTATTGTTTTTGACAATATCTACATTTTTTATTTTACAGGAAGAACCTAATGCGGTTAGATATATTGGATATGGTGAAAATTCCGAAATTGGAGTAACAAAGAGTATGGCTTTGACATATACTAGGAGGGGGATGTACAGTTATGGAATAGGCGAAGCTTTGGCTGTAATCACACCGGCATTCATTGCATATGCCCTTTTCACAAAAAGCAGAGTTATTTCGCTTCTTTTGCTAATAACTATAATAATGTCCATTATTACTCAAGTTTTAGGAACACTAGCAACGTCTTTACTTATTACCATAGTTTTTAGTATTGCTGTTTTGTTTACGATTTTTTTGGGGGCTGGAGGAAAACAGAAACTAAGATACGGTTTATTTATTATTGCTTTTGTTTTGATTGGACTGTATTATATTGTCCCTATCTTTCTTGAGAATGGTTCTATTATGATGAAGCTGATAGATATAGAAGATAGTTATGCAACTGGAGAGTCAACGGGACAAGTAGGCGGAAGAACAGACTTGTTGTTGCAGTCTCTTTCTGTTTTCTTGAGAAATCCTATTTTGGGTTTAGGTAATATACCTCAATTCTTTGGGGACAAAACTACGGGAAACACCGTGAGTATGCATACTGCCTTTTTTGATTATTTAGGATTATACGGGATGTTTGCATTCTTTTTTTTCTCGTCCTGGAAAAAAGCAATTGACTTTACATTTCGAAAAATGAATAAGAAACACAAGAAGGTGTATATATGGTGTTTATTATCAGCACTGTTTCTATGTGTTTTAAAAGGTCCCGTTTCTTTAGCTACGACATTTATGTTCTCAACAGTATTTGTAGGAATTGTTTTTATGATGATGTACCATGATAGTAACGAATCGGTAAACTATAATGAAAAGAATTGTAATTTGGGGTGATGATCACCATAATGCCTTGGGCTTGTTAAGAATGCTTGGAGGGCGCGGCTTTGATATTCTTTTTATAGTACATGGCGGAACAACCAGTGTTGCGACATCAAGTAAGTATTGTACAAAATATATTGTGGTTCATACTTTTGATGAAGGATTATCATTTTTAATAGCAAACTATTCCGATGAGTCAAACAAAGCTGTATTGTTGTTTACTGCGGACAAATATTCGGAGTTTGCTAATTCTAACCTAGGCAAACTTACTCCCTATTTTCACGTAGCAGGCCCAATGCAAAATGGACTCTTGCGAAGAATTGACGACAAATATATTATGGGAAAGATGGCCCAAGAATGTGGTATAGTAATACCCCAGACGGCACTTATCTCTCAAGATAATAAAGATGCTATAAATTTAATTGCTCACTTCCCTGTAATTATTAAACCATGTGACCCTGCTAATAAGGGGTTTAAAACAAAAATTGTAAAGAATAGCAGGGAGCTAGAAAGAGTATCCAAATCGTTTCTGCAACATAAAAGATATGTTGTTCAGCAGTATATAGAGAAAGATGCAGATGGTTTGGTTTATGGTTGTAGGACAAATGACGGGAGAGTAATTTTAGCAGGAATCTGCATAAGGAATCGATGGGGCGACGACGAGTGTGGGTCTTTTGGTTATTTATCACCTGAAATTCCTTCCGCTATTAATCAAGAAGGCATAGCATTGTTTCTTGAGCGAATTGATTTTAGAGGCCTTTTCAGTGTGGAATACGCCTTAATCAAAGACGAGGCATATTTCTATGAATTTAACTTGCGTAATGATGGTACTTCCGTGCTTTTTTATAATGCGGGGGCAAATATTGCTCTTGCGTATGTAAACAGCTGCTTCGGTATATCAGACGAAATCCCGACTCGTGTAAAAGGGAAGCAGTATTTAATGCACGAAATCCTTGACAGGTTCAACATTTATGACGGTAAAGTCTCTAAAAAACAGTGGTTGGAAGATAAGAAGAAGGTTACCATCCATTTCTTATATGATCCAGATGATATGAAACCTTATGAAATACAAAAAGGAAAAGAAATGATGCTATATGTCCACCACATCATCTCAAGAACATGGATTAACAAAATCCGCCTCAAATTTAAAAACTATATTCTAACGAAGAGGGCAACCTATAATTAAGAGTAAAGATGAAAAAAATTATTATAAATGCCGATGATTTAGGTTTATCACCTACGGTGAATAAAAAGATTGAAGATTGTATAAAACGTGGTGTCATTACGTCAAGTACTCTTATTGCAAATGCCCCAGCATTTGATGATGGTGTTCGTATTGCAAAGCAGTATCCGTATGTTTCAGTTGGTGCTCATTTGAATCTAATAGAGTTTGCGCCATTAACTAATATCCCTGTTTTTAAGAAATACGGAATAGTAAATGAAGAAGGGGAATTTATAGAAGGTGCGATTTATTGTGCCAAGTTTGACGAAATATTAAAAAAAGCTATTTTTGAGGAATGGGATGCACAGATTTCTAGGATAAAAGAAGCCGGTGTTATTCCGTCTCATTGCGACAGTCATCAACACACTCATACTATCGATGCTTTGCAAGAGGTATTATCTAAAGTAATGAAGAAGCATGGCATTTGTAAAGTAAGAAGAAAAATAGTTCCCTCAGTTTTATTGATGATTCGTGGCAGGAAACGCCCATCTGTGAAATTTGATAAAAGCAAAGCTATAATGCCTCCTAAAAGAAATGTTATTTATCGTCGTTTCCATCTGTTTACTGTTATTAAAGAATGTCGTAGTTGGAATAAACGTATGCGGCAGTTGTTCATAACAACAAATAGCTTTTACGCTTTTAATAGTTTTTATTATGACCTAAATTATCTTCATTTTGGTGGTAGAGATTCAGTCATAGAATTAATGTGCCATCCAGGACTTGCCGAATTTGAAGAAGAAACAAACAATTTGTTGAAATATCCGAAGTGGCTCCCGAAAGGCTATGAGCTCATCTCATATAACGAACTAAGTTGATGTGTTCTATGAAACTTTCCATAATACTCACTGTCTATAATAAAGAGCTTTACTTACGTAAAGCCATCGAAGCTCTTTTATCTCAAAAGGCACCTTATAATGATTACGAGATACTGGCTATAAATGACGGCTCTACCGATGGCTCCGCAGCTATTCTCGACGAATATAGGCAAAGAGATAATCGGATTCGTATTATAACACAGTCAAACCAAGGTCTCTCTATGGCCAGAAATAATGGCGTGGATGAGGCACAAGGTGATTATGTTTGGTTCGTAGATGCTGACGATGTTATATCTTGCTGTGCTATAAGATTAATATGTGAAGCAATGGAAGCATCGCCTGATGTAATTCCTATATATGCTTGTACAGATGGTGTTAATAAAACACGTAATTGTATCACGCCAACGGTTAAAACCGGTCAAGAGGTAATTATTGATCGTAAGTATGAAGATTGTGGCGTTTTTTATGTGTTAAAGCGCACGTTTCTTAAAGAGAAGGGATTACGGTTTGTTCCTGGGATGTATCATGAGGATGCTGAGTTTACCCCACGAATGCTCTATGAAGCTCAAAGTGTTGTTGTGGTACCCCATATTTTATACACGGTCATTCGTACTCCGGGGTCGATCACAAATGTTCCTAATCCCAAACGCGCTTACGACCTACTTGCCGTAGCGGAGGCTAATTATGCACTCATTGCAAAAGACGGGTTATGGAAATCTAATGTGGGTTATTCTTTATGTCATCATGGCGCAGGAAGTGTAACAAACGCTTTACATGTGATCGTACAACAAAATGAAAAGGAACAAGCTCGCTTTAATATATTATATTCCAACAAGAAGTATTTGACAAAACTATTTCTTAGGTCAAAGACATCACGCTATTTTTTATTTGGCGCACTTTTACTCTTATTCCCTAACAAATGCGTTAAAGTGTATCGCTTGTTAAAGTAGAAAACTGAGATTTTCGTTATGAGAAAGATACTATTTATCTCTACAATGTACCCAAATAGTTTGCGACCGGGTACTGGAGTATGCCATTATTTTACTCGGCAGTGGAAAATGATGGGGTATGATGTTAAGGTGATATACCTTCGTTCTGTGTTTCCCCGAATATACACTGATTTAGCGCGACTGTTTCCAAAACTGGCATTAAGATATGTTGGGAATCACGTGGAGATGGACCGGAATATGTCAATACAGGTCGAGGAAAAGGAAGGGATTCCTGTTTATAGTATACCCATCTATAAATATGTCCCTCACGGCAAGTACCCTAAGCGTTCTATCGAGAAGTGTTTGGAGTCTATCCTCTCGATAATAAAAGAAGAAGATTTTGTACCAGACGCAATCATTGGTCACTTTTATAATCCGACCTTGGAGATAGTCGGACGCTTAAAACAACATTACCCAAAAGCAAAGACTTGTGTCTCTTTGCATGAGCTACATCCTGAGGTCATCAGAAAGAGTTATCCTAAAGACTATATGGAAGTAATAAATGGGGTGGATGTCATTGGGTTTAGGTCAGTTCCAATAAAAGAACGCTTTGAAGCAATGTATGGAAATGGACACAAGAGTCTTGTATGCTGGTCAGGAACACCTGAATTGTATTTGAACACTCCACAGACCAGCGAGAGGAAATATGGTAACGGCCCTTTGAAGAACTTCCTATATGTGGGGCAAACAATTAAGCGAAAGTTCCCTAAAGAGACGGTAGAAGGTGTTCATATTGCTATGGGGAGTAATGCTTTTAAACTTATATATGTTGGTTCACAAGATTTGGGATATCCAGAGACAAAAGAGTATGTTGACACAAACCAACTTACCGAGAATGTTTGTTTTGTGGGTAAAGTTCCGCGTGAAGAAATTATCAAATACTATGATCAGACAGACTGCTTCATACTTATCAGTAGAGGTGAAGTTTTTGGATTAGTTTACCTTGAAGCCATGTCGCGCGGCTGTATCACCATAGCAGGAAAAGGCGAAGGGATGGAAGGCATTATAGAACATGGTGTAAATGGTTTCTTGTGCGAGCCGGGAAATGCGGAAGAGCTTGCATCAATCATACGCCATATTAACTCGCTGAGTGCTGAAGAAAAGAAAGCAATATCAGACAGTGCGAAAGAAACAGCAAATGACTTGTCGGATTATAACGTGGCAAAAAGATATATAGATACTGTTATGTCTAATTGAGAAAAGGAAATAATATTGAAAAAAATATGAAAGTAGTATTATTAGCTGGAGGCTTTGGTTCCCGCATATCAGAGGAATCTATCTACAAGCCCAAACCGATGATCGAAATAGGTGGTATGCCTATCCTTTGGCATATCATGAAAGAGTATTCCCACTATGGACACAATGAGTTGTTACCAGGAAGCAAAAATACAGTGAAAATGGGAATAGGGGTACAGCAAAATCGGGAACAAGAATACAGTAAAAATGGGAACAAGAATACAGTGATAAGTATAAATATTATTAACCAAG
>Ga0116164_10001905_pt1 | contig 15293 bp, 10 predicted proteins | sample AD_UKC109_MetaG_FD_89888 | JGI IMG/M metagenome (GOLD analysis project Ga0116164, IMG submission 89888) | Active sludge microbial communities of municipal wastewater-treating anaerobic digesters from Hong Kong - AD_UKC109_MetaG | ecosystem: Engineered > Bioreactor > Anaerobic > Digestate... | reverse complement strand
TTCAAACTGCTCGCGAGAATCCTTGTTAACATGCGGGCTTCTCAGAATAGTGAAGATCTCCTTCTCCGTCGGAAGGGGGATCGGACCGGAAACTACCGCTCCGGTTTTCTTCGCTGTGTCGACGATCTTTCTCGCCGATTGATCCAACAATCTGTGATCGTAGGATTTGAGTCTGATTCTGATTACTTGGTTTGCGGCCATTGTGGCTCCTCCTTATGCATATAATTCGCTTATACGCAGGCTCATTGTAAATTACCTGACCTCGCACTTTTGGTGTCATAACAACGCCTATGTGTGTGTCAGCAACCTTACAAATCACTGCCTTCCTGTTCGTCACAGGCCTTTATATATTATCAAATTTTAAGGCGGAAAGCAAGTTTTTTTTCCTGCTATCCGCCTTTTTTTGTTATTTTTCCTTTTTTTGCCAGAATCTGGCGATTCTTTCTTCTATTTCTTTCGTGTTGCCGCATATTTCCGCTTTGTCCCATTGCCTCGGATACAATTTTATGTACCGATTCGATGCGAACCTGTCATCCATTAAAATCGCAACTCCCCGGTCGGTTTCGGTCCGGATGACCCGGCCGACCGCCTGAATCACTTTGTTTAGGCCGGGATACGTGTAAGCAAAATCGAATCCTTGTCCGAACTCAAGATCGAAATGGCTGCGAAGGATATTGTTGTACGGGGAAAGAGCGGGCAAACCGACTCCGACAACCAAAACTCCCGACAACATATCTCCGATCAAGTCTATCGATTCTCCGAAAACACCGCCCATTACAAAGAGACCCACCTGGGTTTTTTCGCTTCTCGTTTTGAAAAGCATCACCATGGAAGAACGTTCCTCCTGGCTCATTTGCCTTGTCTGGATGATTATGTCTGTGGATGATGAATCGAAATCCAGTCGCTCTTCTACCATTTTCAGATATTCGTAGGAAGGAAAGAACACGATGTAATTCCCTTTTTTACCTGAAATGAGAGCTTTCGTGGCCAAAGCGATCTCGCTGACAGAATCTTTTCTGTCCTGATATCTTGTGGACACGTGCTCCCCTATCAATACCAGTAAATTATCTTTTTTGAATGGGGACGGATATTCGGAATCGTTTCCTTTTCCTTCCGTCAGAAGGGTTTTGTAATAATCGATCGGTTCTAGAGTTGCGCTGAAAAAAAGAGCCGACAGCGCGTATTCGCCGATGGTTTTATTTATGAATCCGGAAGCGTTTAGACATTTGATGGAAACAAAGACATCGTCATTTTGCTTTTCCAGCAAGAAGACGAATTCCTGATTGTAGAACTCGCTGATCCTGACAAACTGCGAGATGGAAAAATAAGCTTCGATTATTTGGCTGCGGTTCGGTACTTTTTTTTCTCCAAACAGGATTTGATCCAGTCTTAACAAAAGTTTCTTTAAAAGCTGGATGAGATACTCGTTTTGTTCCTCGTATTTGACAAAATCGACTTCGATGAGTTCGAGTTCCAGTTCTTGAAACAAATCCACGATCCGGGAGATTTCTCGTTTTGGTGATGGCTTGACATTCTGACAAAGCTTTTCCAGATCCCGGAACATCTGCCAGGTAACGGTGGCGCTGTACATTTCCCGACTTCTTTGTACCAAATTATGGGCTTCATCGATCAGAAGGATCGGATCAGCGGATCTCTCCTCGAAATAACGCATCAGTCTCACCCGAGGATCGAAAACATAATTGTAGTCGCAAATGACGATATCGCAATAATTCGATAGATCCAGTGACATTTCGAAGGGACAGACAACGTGTTTTCTAGCAAAACTTTTGATTACGCCGCTCGTAAAAAGGGTGGCGTTGGAATATGCATCGCGGATTGCCTTGTATATTTTTTTGTAATATCCTCTGGCGTATTTACAATTCTCCGGATCACAGTCGCGTTCTTTCAGAAAACACATCCGGTCCTTGGCAGTTAATTCGCAGGTTTTGGCGTGAAGCCCGCTGGTTTCCAAAAGGGATACTGTATCAAGAGCGATTTGCTTCCCGTCATTTTTGGCTGTCAGGTAAAAAACCTTTTGTCTCGGCTCGTTGATGGCTTTCAAGGCCGGAAAGATCGTTCCGATCGTCTTGCCGATACCGGTGGGGGCAGTCAGATAAAGCGTTCCCTTTTCCAGGATGTTCCGGTATACCGATGCCATCATGTCGCGTTGTCTGGGTCGGTATGAATCAAACGGAAAATTCAATCCTTCGATCGATTTGGCGCGTTTTTGTTCGTGCTCTTCCAAGAGCATGACCCACTCGATGTATTTTTGAATGGCTTTGTTATAATAATTCTCCAAAATCTTGGCAGAATAATTTTTCTCGATCTGATTGCTTTCTTTTGTGTCTACATTGACATATGTCAGAACGACCGTCAGTCTTTTCAACTTGTTTTCTCTGGCATAAAGGTGCGCGTAGATCTTTGCTTGGGCCAGGTGGGCGGGATAGGTAGTCTCGTCGATTGCGGCCGGTTCCTGGCGGGTGGATTTTATCTCCTCCAGCATTAGTTCTTCGTCCCTCGTGACGATGCCGTCGATCCGGCCGGAGACAATTAGAAAAATGTCGCCGGTTTTATCTTCACTTGCGACATATACTTCTTTCTGGTCGTTTTCCTTGTAAAGCGACTGCCAGTACAGATGGATGCTGATGCCTTCTTGTTGTCTAATAGCCATCAGCCTGTCGTTGGCAAGGTCGCCGCCGCCATAAAGGTATTCGGCGATATCTTTCACGCTTGCCCGGATTTCTTTCATGTTACCACCAAAAGACATTATACAACACAAATCGAGATAATGCCCAGGCAAAAATAAAACCATCCGGAAATTCCGGATGGCTTGTTTCAATTGGCAATGATTTTCTTTTTGAATTTTTTACCCTTTTTCTCCACAAAATTATCTTTGACAAAATCGATGGAATCCTTTATCGATTCATCGATTCCGCGTACGGTGTATCCGAGTTCCTGTTTTGCTTTCTCGTTGGAGAAGGCGTAATTCGACCGTAACACGACAATAGAATAATGAGTGAAAAGTGGTTTTTGTCTCAAAACGATGTAATAGAATTCGGCCAAATAACTGACGGCCAGAAGAAACCAGGCGGCAACTTTTGTCTTGATCGGCTTCCTCCCAATATAATTGGTCGTTTTATCCAATAGTTCTTTGACGGTTATTTCGTTACCTGTCAGCAAATATGTTTCATGGTCTTTCCCTTTTTCCATCGCCTGCCTGATTCCGTTGGCGACGTCCCTGACATCGACAAAATTGTATCCGCCTTTGACATATGCCGTCAGATGTCCTAAAAGGATATCGACAAACATCTGACTGATGTTGGAACGCTGGTAATCGTACGGCCCGATCACTCCTGAAGGCATGACGACGATCACCTTTGTGTTTCCCGAATAATGGGTCATGACGTAGTCTGAGGCTTTGGCTTTGCTTTTTCCGTATAATCCATGCACTCTGGCAGGATCAAAAATCTTGGTTTCTGTGATGGTTTCTCCAAAAGGTTTTTCTTCGATCGCGTGGACACTGGAGGTATATACAAACTTGCCGATGTTGTTGACAACGCAGGCGTCGAATACGTTTTTCGTTCCCATGAAATTGACTGCCATTAGGGTTTTCTTTTTGCCAGAACCGATTTCCACAATGCCGGCCAAATGGAATACGACATCATATCCCTTGACTAGATCGAACATGGAATCGCGGTCCAGAACGTTACCTTCCACAATGTCGCAATAAGGTTCGATCATCCGGACGGAGTCCTTGGGCAAAACCAAGGCTGTCACCTGATAATGGTTTTCATACAGGTTTTTAACCAGAACGTTTCCGATGTGTCCGGTCGCTCCGGTAACGAGGCATTTCATGATATCATCTTCTTTCTCCAAACACATTATAACCTGGTTTTGTGAAAATAAATTGATGTTTACTAATAAAAATAGATTTTTTTAAACATTACATAAAAAAAGCCCCGCTTCAAGCGGGGCAATAAATCATTTTATAATTTGTTAAGAAAATCTTTGAGTGTCTCCGAAGCGTTTCCAAGAAAAAGATATAAACCATCTTTGCGAGAATATAAGGGGTTCTCGACGCCTGAATATCCCGGTTTCAAATCATAATTGAAAACAAATACGTTCGGGCACTGGTCAACATTAAGTATCGGCATCCCGTAAATCGGAGTCCCTTCCGCTTCTCTCGCGGCCGGGTTCATGACATCATTGGCGCCAATTACAACGGCCAGATCCGCAGTTTTAAAGTCATCGTTCAAGCTATCCATTTCATATAGATCGTCATAATCCACATCGGCTTCCGCCAAAAGCACATTCATGTGCCCCGGCATTCTTCCTGCCACCGGATGGATGGCATATCTTACTCTTGCATTGTTATCTCTGAAATAATCCGCCAGTTGCTTAACAAGGTGTTGAGCCTGGGCAATAGCCATTCCGTACCCCGGAACAATGATGACATCTTTGGCGGTTTTGGCCAAAGAGACCGGATCCAACGTTTCTTTTTCCTCGACTTTTTCTTTATCTGGTTCAGGGGTTTTTTCAACATTTTGTTTGACTTGCGGTGTATGCTTAGCACCTCCGAACAAGATATCGAACAATTTTCTGTTCATGGCTTTGCACATGATTTGTGTCAAAAGCAAGCCAGATGCGCCGACAATTCCGCCGACCGCAACTAGCAAAGCATCTCCGATAGCCAAGCCGGATATTGACGCGGCGACTCCTGATAGGCTATTCAAAAGAGATATGGTAATCGGCATATCCGCTCCGCCTACGCCAAGCGCGAAGATCAGTCCGAATCCGGTTGATACCGCAAAAGATATGATCGCTACTATAATTGGATCGACAGATGAGAAAAACGATAGCATAATCCCAAACACGCATCCAGCAAACAAAGCAATAAGCCATATTTTGTGCATTGGCAGTGTTATTTGCTTTTGCGGCAAAACACGATGTAATTTGCCTGCGGCGACCAAACTGCCGAAAAATGTTATGATACCAATTTCAAATGCGATGGTCGCAACTATCCTGCTGAATGAATCGGCTCCGGAGCCGATGCCAAATAAAGCGTATCCTCCGACAATTGCCGATGCCAAACCGCCAAAACCATTAAACAAAGCAATCATCTGTGGCATTTCGATCATTTTAACTCTAAATGCCAGAATAAGTCCGATAATCAATCCGACAGCCAGACACACATACAATATCCAAACTGGCAAGATGGCATTTTTGACAAGCGTCAAAATGATGGCCAACGCCATTGCTACAGCGCTGATACGATTTCCGGTTTTCGCTTTTTCAACCTTGCTCATAAGATAGATCCCGAACAATACGGCTAACACCAGAACGCCAACCAAAACGTAATATAATGTATTGGAGAAAGCTTCCAATCCCAATGCAAGCGTCCTATTCATGGTGTTTCTCCTTACGGGAAAACATTTTCAACATCCTGTCGGTGACAGTAAAACCACCAACGACATTGATCATGGAGGCGATGATGGCAAGCCCACCCAAAAAGCCGGATAAGATCGGATTCTGTCCGGAAATTGCGACTGATGTCGCCACTAAAGCTCCCAAAACGGTTATGCCGGACAAAGCGTTCATGCCGGACATAAGCGGCGTATGAAGAAGCGAAGGTACGTTATTTATCAAAAAGTATCCTATGACGGTAGACGCCGCGAAAACGCCAAGTAAAATGGCTTGGAGAAGCGTCATCGTTCGTCAGTTGGCCTGGGCCATCGCTTCGATGGTCCCGGCATGCACCAATTTTCCTTCGTGACAAACCAAAATCGATTTGACTATCTCATCATCTTCATTAAGATTGAATTTGCCATTCGGTGCTAAATATTTGAAAAGATTGTAAATGTTGTTTGCAAACATCCAAGTCGAACTTGTTGGCAACATTCCCGGAATGTTTTTGCATCCTTCGATGACGACTCCGTGTTTGATTTCTCTTTCTCCCGGAGTTGTAATCGAGCAGTTTCCGCCCTGATCAATCGAGATATCAACAATGCAGGAACCGGGCTTCATGGATTTTACCATTTCTTCATCCAAAAGGATCGGTGCACGTTTTCCCATCAACAAAGCGGAAAGGAACACTATGTCGGCTTTTGATACGGCTTCTTTCAAATTGCCTCTCTCGGCATCTAGCCATTTTTCAGAAAGGGTATTTGCGTGTTTTCCATCGGGATCAACAGCGATATCAGTCGGCACTCCCGTTTCGACTATCTTGGCACCCAAGGATTTGGCTTGTTCGTTTGCTTCCGGGCGAATATCGGCGGAGTAAACTACGGCACCGAGCGATTTTGCTGTGGCAAGGGCTCTTAGGCCGGCGACCCCGGTTCCGATAACCAACACGTTGGCTGGTTTGATCATTCCAACAGCAGATCCGATCATCGGCATGAATTTGGAGATACAGTCAGCGGCCATGATTATGCCTTTGTATCCGGCGCATGTACTCATCGAGGACAAAGCATCCATTGATTGCGCCCTACTGATTCTGGGGATTCCGTCCAATGTCAAACCGATAACCCCGGCGGCGGTAAGGTTGCGAACCATTTCGTGATTCACTGGAGAAGCCGGATGAATGAATGTGATAAGAACTTGTCCCGGGTGCATCATTTCCACTTCATGCATACCCAATGCCGCATTGTACTGCGGTTCTTTAACTTTTAGGATCACGTCGGATTTCGCATATATTTCGCGAGGATCCCCCACCATGACGGCGCCAGCGGCCTCGTATTCAGGGTCGTGGAAGAAAGCTCCATTACCGGCAGAATTCTGAACCAATACCTTGTGCCCGTCGGCAACCATTTTGCGGACGGTTTCCGGAGTTGATGAAACGCGATTCTCTCCATGCATTATTTCTTTCGGAATACCAACAATCATAAAAAAAGCCTCCCTGTTTTGTCTTTTCAAATTTAGTTGCGGCGAATAGAAATACCATCCGATTTTCGCCACAAAAAAAAGTCTTTTCGCACCATAGAATATTAACATAATTGCACAAAAAAAACAAGCGTTTTCATACGGCAACCCATGCCTTTTTATTTTCATGGGCGAGTATGCAAAAACGCTTGTCATGTCTTTAAAGTCGCAATTGTGGATAAATAGATACTTTTGTCAGCTCTCACACGCTAACAGGTAAATGTTTTTGGCATCATCCAAAGTAAGTTCCTGGAAATTGCCAAACTTTTGTCCGCGGTTTTTCTCGAGTGTGGCCAAAAGCAACGGGATGTCTTCCTTTTTTACGCCAAGTTCCTGAAAATTAGTTGGCATGCCGATTTTGCGATAAAATGCCTTGAGCGCCTCTATTCCTTGTAAAGCAACCGACTTCGAATCATTGGTTTCTTTGATTTCGAAAACGTTGATGGCCAGTTTGCGGAAACGCTCGATGTTCGTATCCATCACGTATTTCATGTAAGCCGGATACATTACCGCAAGACCGGCTCCGTGCGCCACATCATAGAGGGCACTGAGTTCATGCTCGAGAAAATGCGTTGTCCAGTCTTCTTTTTTGCCGACACCGAGAATTCCGTTATGGGCAATGGTTCCGGCAAAGCAAAGTGTAGCTCTTGCTTCATAGTCTTTGTTGTCTTTTATCATGTTATCGGCGGCCAAGATGATCTGTCGCAAAACGGCTTCCGACATGGCATCGGTTAAATCGGTACCGGAAGAATTCGTGAAATACCGTTCCATGATGTGCCCCATCATGTCGACCACTCCGCACGCCATCTGGTACATCGGTGCGGTATAAGTCAGTTCCGGATCGACAATGGCGAATCGAGGACGATAGAAACGGCTGGTGATGCCTTTTTTCAGCATTCCTTTTTCCTGGGTTATGACAGCGCTCTGGGAGGCTTCCGATCCAGCAGCCGGGAGTGTCAGAATGACCCCTACCGGCAATGCATCTTTTATCCTTGCCTTACCTTCGTAAAAATCCCAGAAATCACCGTCATACTTACTGCCGGCGGCAATAGCTTTGGCCGAGTCGATTGCGGATCCGCTACCTACCGCCAAAACAAAATCGGCCTTGTTTTGTTTGCATAACTTGATTCCTTCATAAACCAGTCCGCTTCTCGGATTTGGTCTGGCGCCGCCTAGTTCGAAATGTTGGATCTTATTCTCGTCAAGCGTGGCTATAACCCGATCCAGCAAACCACTTCTTACAACTGACCCGCCGCCGTAGTGGATGAACACATTGGTAGCGCCCTGTTGCTTTAGTAATTCGCCGACTTCGTTTTCCGATTGTTTTCCGAAGACGATCTCGGTAGGACTGTAAAAACGGAAATTTTCCATCAAACAAACACCTCTTTCTTTCAAACAAATTATACCACATCGGGCTTTGTTCGGGGCCAAAGATGCTCGCCTTTTGGCCGGTATGATGATATAATGATAGGTAGTCTGCTTATGAGGAGGCAAATGATGAGAGACACGGAATGGATTAAAACCGGGTTGTTCGCCCATCGGGGTTTGCATAGCGAGGACGGTAAAATACCGGAAAATTCCATGGCGGCATTCCGCCTGGCAATCGAAAAAGGATATGGCTTGGAAATGGATCTGAATGTTTTGAAAGACGGAACTGTGGTTGTTTTTCACGACAAAACCTTTAAAAGAATGTGCGGTGATGACCGCAAATTGTTCGATGTCACTTTGGAAGAAGCCCGGAAACTGAGACTGAACGATACCGACGAAACAATTCCCACATTGACGGAATTTCTGAAAATGGTCGATGGGAGAGTCCCGCTTCTTATCGAATTCAAATATCACGGAAGTATCGAATTGCTTTGTGCCAAAGCCATGGAAATCCTGAAGGACTACAAAGGTGTGTGGGCAATGCATTCTTTCCATCCGCAGGTGTTACTGTGGTTCAGAAAAAACCATCCGGAAATCCTGCGCGGTGTGATAGCGGAATATTTCCTAGAAGAAACCGACATGAAAAAAATCACCAAATTCATCATGAAACGCATGCTCCTCAATGCTTTCACCCGGCCAGACTTCATCAACTACAACCTACGAGACATGCCCAATCGTTTTTTAAATCGGGCCAAAAAACGGGGACTGACTGTCATTGGATATAAAGCCAGAACCATGGAGGAATTTGCGTTTGTCAAAAAATATTACGACAACGCCGTATTCGAATTCATCGAACCATAAAACCATATAAAAGGACGCCTAAACAAATGGCGTCCTTTTTTCTGATTTCAATCAAAAAATCAGTCCATATCTACATCAAAGTTTTCGATCACGGAATCTTTCTTGACCGCCTTGGCGTCTCCATGTTTGACGAACATCATCGTGATGAAGGCAGATGCGACAAATAAAGCTCCGTATGGGAATAAGGCAATCCGGCCGATTTTGTCCATCAGGAATCCCGAGAAAATCGGGGTGATGATCTGAGCGGCCATCGAGAAGGTGTAATAATATCCAGTATATTTTCCGACATTGGAATTTTTAGACAGTTCCACAACCATCGGATAGGAGTTGACATTGATTGTCGCCCAACCTATGCCGGTGAGTCCGAAAATGATATACATGATCCACGAGGAATCCTTTGTAAGGAAAGCCGCCGATCCAAAGCACAAAGTCAGAATAACTATACCGATCATAATGGTTTTTCTTCGCCCGATCTTCGTAGCAATAATCCCGATCGGAATAAATGATATCAACGCCGTGGCGTATGCAATCATGAGCGGTAATGAATAACCAAGTTCAAGAACTTTAGGCGCATAATCGGAGAATTTGCTCGTAACGGCATTATAACCAATAAACCATAGAAATACGGAGAAAAGAATGAGATAAAGCGATTTCTTTTTCTCTGCCGACAATTCTTCGACAGTTTCGCCGACTTCCTTGGCTTCCTCTTCCTCAGTCAGACCATAACGGCGTTCTTCTTCCTCTTTTTCCCTGACCAGTTTGGGCTCCCTGACTTTCCATAGGAATATTCCCAGAAAAATAAGCATCAGGATACCAACTGATACAAAGGCGAGAGTGTAATGCACGAAAGATAGATTGTCCATGGCGTATATCTTGAGCAAGATGAGAATCAACAAGCCACCAAGAGTTCCCATCAGATTGATTATGGCGTTCGCCTTGCTTCTAAGCGGTTTGATTGTGACATCCGGCATCAAGGCTACAGCCGGTGATCTGAATGTGGACATGGCTACGAGTGCTACGAAAAGCACAAGCATGAAAACAACGAAGTTCGTCGGATTCGATGCGGTTAACTGCCAGGCTCTGGTACTTAGATAATTGTAATACAGGTCGTTGATGTCATTGACATCGAAACTGCTGAGACCATCGGGATTGTCGATCAGGATCTGAAGCATCGGGTCTAAAATCTTGGTTTTCCATGAATCGAATTGTTCCCGGGTGATTCCGTCGTCCTGTAAGGCGGCGAAACGTTCCTGGTACATGGAAGTAATGACATCGTTCCAATGCCAAATCTGAGTACTGAAATAAGTGTAATACAAACTGTTCAGACTATCGATGGAATCTTCGTCCAAAGTGCCGGTGGCATCATCAAGAATAGCTTGCATCTTGTCATAGGTGCCGGTTTTCCATTTGTCATACTGGCTCTGGGTTATGTTTTCCTCGGCGAGTGCGGCGTCCCTTTCCGCAAGCATGTCGGAAAGGGCAGTTTCCCAATCCGATACTTCCGTAAGTTCGGTTGTTTTCAAGGAACTGTAATCTTCGATAATCGTTGTTTCCGTCTGGATTTTCGTGGTCTGGTAATTATCCACAAACGACATTCCCATGAAAGCAAACGCCGCGATGACAGTACCGACGATAATGAAGGGTGTACGGCGCCCCAGTTTGGAGTTTTTCCTGTCGGACAAGGCTCCGAATAAAGGCAACAGGAACAAAGCCAGGACGTTGTCTAAAGCCATGACAGCTCCGGACCATGTCTGGTTCAAACCGAATTTGTCGATCAGGATTTTGGCGATGATGTTATCATAGGCTTGCCAAAACATCGAAATTAGGAAAAAAGCCAACCCGACCGCAAATATCTTTTTGTAATTGAGTTTCATTGTTCACCTCTGTTTTTATTATTTTTCATATGTGGGACTATTATACCATAAATGGCCCCGCAAATGGCAAAAAGCAATAAAAAAGTGGAATCAGATTCCACTTTTTGTTCATATTATGTTTGTTCAGTATGATGGATGGATCTTGCTGCCGATATATCTGACGGCCAGTTCGTTGTAATGATTGGCTTCAAGCGCCAACTTCACGACATTATTGATTCCGGAGGTGATGATAACGGTCAAGGTTTTCGGACCTGCAAACATCATCAACAAGCCTAGCATGACGACCAGTCCCAAAACAACGTAATTGAGAATATACGAATACGGATAGCTTTGGATGGTTACCATGCCGATGATCGCCATATAGGCAAACGCTAGGGCGGCGACGATCAGAAAGAATCCGAGAATCCTTACGAAAAGCGAGTGCCGGTGCCGGTCGACATAATACTCGTAGTTGTGGATGGAATTCAAATCAATTTCATTCATCGATTTGCGATTGACTTTACGTCCGTTGGACATTGATTGTCCGTTGGAATAAATAATCAATCTTTTCGTTGTCAGCATGATTTGGCAAAAGCTTCTTCTCGCCTTCAGTTTGGGAAAATCCTTGGCGACATTCTCTCCGGGGGCCAGAGTAACATTTTTGGATACGTTGTTTCTCAAGGGTCATCACATCCTTGCGCTTTCTTTAAAATAATTTTAACGCATACGCCGGATAAATTCAATAATGAAGGCAAAAATCAGGAATTATCGTTTTTTTTACCGTGAAAGAATTTGGTAACTTCTCCGGATAACATCGGAATGAATCCGAGTGACAAAGCCACGAATAGTTCCATACCGCTCAGCGCTTCGATGCCGAAGACCTCGGCAAACGGTTTGATATATACCAATAGTAGCAGCAAGCCCACCGAAACAAAAACGCTGTAGTTGACATATTTGTTGGCAAATGGATTGCTCTGACAGATGAATTTGGTTTCGGATCTGGCCGAATAGGCCCGGAACAGTTCTCCGAACACGACGGTTACGAATATCATCGTCCTCGCCTGGAAAAGGTCGGCTCCCGGGAAAGCATTAAGCCCCAACCAGAAACTGAGCAGGGCTGCCACCGATAAACCAAATCCTTGTACAAAGACTTTTATCAGTGTTTCTTTGTTCAGAAGCTTTTCCTTGGAACTGCGCGGTTTCTCGTCCATGATGCCCTTTTCGCCTTTTTCCATTCCGAGAGCGAATGCCGGGAAGGAGTCGGTCATCAGGTTGATCCACAACAGGTGGATGGCCGACAAAGGTAACACGGAAACGAGTGCGCCGGTTTCCGGATCTATAGCCTTGAACAGGAAACTGAATACCATCGCTAACAGGATGACCAGGATCTCGCCGATGTTGCAGGAAATCAAGTAGATCGTGAATTTGCGGATGTTGGCATAAATGATCCGGCCTTCTTCGACCGCATTGACGATCGAAGCGAAGTTGTCGTCGGTCAAGATCATATTGCTGGCTTCCTTGGAAACTTCGGTTCCGGTAATACCCATGGCAACGCCGATATCGGCTTGTTTCAGGGCGGGAGAATCATTGACGCCGTCGCCGGTCATGGCTACGGTTTCTCCATGTTTTTGCAAAATCTCGACTATCCTTATCTTGTCCTGTGGTGTCGATCTTGCGAATACGTCGCATTTCAAGATCGCTTCCTCAAATTCCTCATCGGTCATTTTGGCGGTATCTTCACCAGACAAAGCCAGGTGTCCCGGTTTTAAAATTCCCAATTCACTAGCTATGGCTTTGGCGGTTGCCAAATGGTCGCCAGTGATCATCATAACCCTGATACCGGCGTGATGACATTCCTCTATGGCGGTTTTCGCTTCCGGCCGCGGCGGATCAATCATAGCAGTCAACCCAACGAATATCAGATTCTGTTCGAGATCATTCGCTTCGGGTGTATCGGTCTTTTGATAAGCATATCCCAATACTCGATAAGCTTGTTCGGAAAATTCCTGGTTCTTAGCAAGAACCTTCTCCACGTCTTTTTTGGTGATCGGTCTGATTTCCCCATTGATCTCGACGCGGTCGCATTTTTTGATCAGCTGGTCGCAGGCGCCTTTGGTCAAAACGTAGTATTCCCCATTAATCTTGTTGATGGATGACATCATCTTGCGTTCGGAATCGAAGGAATATTCGTTTATCTGCGGGTATTTGTCTTCTTTTCCAGCAATGGTGTAACCGCCCTTGACGGCTAGAACAAGTAAAGCCCCTTCCGTCGGATCACCAAGAACTTTCTTTTCTTCCATGATAGCATCATTGCAAAGAAGACTGATTTTCATTATGGTATCAAGGTTTCCGGTTACTTCGGCTTTCTTATCTTTATGGATAATATCGCCCGAAAGTTCATACCCGGTTCCGGTAACATCGTACTCTTTTTCTAAATCATAGACTTTTCTTACGGTCATTTCGTTCTGGGTGAGAGTTCCGGTCTTGTCGGAGCAAATGACCGTCGCTTGTCCCAAAGTTTCAACCGTCGACAGGTTTTTGATGATTGCGTGCCGTTTAACCATCCGTTGCATTCCCAATGCAAGAACAACGGTGATGACGGCTGTCAGCCCCTCCGGGATAGCCGCAACTGCCAAAGCGATGGCGGTAAGCAGGATATACAATACTTTCTGTCCTTCGAGCAAACCGAGGACGAAAACAACTACGGAGACGCCGATGCAGATGAATCCAAGCATTTTGGCGAACACATCGATCGTTTTTTGAAGCGGGGTTTTCCCTTCTTCCACAGCTTCCAGCATAGTGGCGATCTTTCCGATCTCCGTTTCCATGCCGGTGCCTGTCACGATGCCGATAGCCTTACCGTAAGTCACCAAGGTCGACATATAAGCGACATTATGCCTTTCAGCCAGCACTGTATCATCGTGATAAACTACGCGAGCGTCTTTTTCCACAGGTTGCGATTCGCCGGTAAGGGACGATTCGTTTATTTGCAGATTCGTGCTTTCGAGCAACCTGACATCGGCGGCCACATAGTCGCCGGTTTCCAAATATACGATATCGCCGGGAACCAAATCGACGGAAGAGATTTCTCTGACTATTCCATCTCTGAGAACCTTGGCGTGCGGCGAACTCATTTTTTTTAGCGCAGCCAAAGCGTTATTGGCTTTTTGTTCCTGAGACACGCCTAAAATGGCATTGATAATCACGATAGCAAGAATCGCTATTCCATCGACCAATCCTTCACCGCTGAAAATCGCAGTAATGATCGATACGACGGCAGCACCCAATAAAATGATTACCAGGAAATCCTTGAACTGTTCAAGAAACATCTGAAAAAGTGTGGTTTTTTTCTTTTCTTTGAGTTCGTTACGGCCAAAACGCTCGATTCTGGCATTGGCTTCTTCAGAAGACAATCCTTCCTTGAGTCTCACATTTTGTTCTTTCAACAATTCTTCCGTATTCTTTTGATAAGCATCCATCTGTTTGCCTCCTAAAAAATAAGACTTATGCAACAAACCGTGCATAAGTCTCGCTGTCGAAGATTAAACCAGGCCTAGGCCATGCTTGTTGATTTAACCGCGGGTGCCCGCCAGCTACTCCCCTATGTTCAATAAATATAATATATTAACAAGGGCTTAAAGTCAATCCAATTCTGATTTGACGCCTGTACTGGAAACCGTTACTTTTTGTTCGCGATTCTTAAAATGATTGATGACAAGTTCCAGCGACAACGTCATAATTATAAGAATGACCGTCCAAGCGAAAACCTCGTCGTAGGCCAAATTAATTCTGGCAAGATATAAAGAATTCCCGATCGAGTTTTTGGTCTGGGAAAGATACTCAGACATGACTAGTACCTTGATTCCCAGTCCGGCCGATTGCAGAAGAACGGTTGTGATCTGGTTTTTTATAAGCGGAAGAAAACAAAAACGAAGACCGGTGAACCAGTTATTGTCTTCAAGTCTGTAAACGTCGACCAATTCCTGGTCCAGCTGTTCGATACCGTCGTGAAACGCCTGGTAGATCAAAGGGAAAATCATCAGAAAGGTGATGACATACGGAGCTGTCTCAAATCCAAAAACGATCAAAATAATCACGATTACCGAAATAACCGGTATCGTTCTCAGGATAGCCACGAGCGGTTGCATATAAACGGAAAATTTCGGATGGAATCCGGCAATTATCCCAAGGCTTCCGCCCAGAAGCAAAGCCGCGGCCATCGCGATAACGAGCCTCATGATCGTCATGAGGATGCTCTTCACAGCTGTCCATTTGCCAAAAAACCCGACCAGG
>Ga0116164_10001903_pt1 | contig 15296 bp, 12 predicted proteins | sample AD_UKC109_MetaG_FD_89888 | JGI IMG/M metagenome (GOLD analysis project Ga0116164, IMG submission 89888) | Active sludge microbial communities of municipal wastewater-treating anaerobic digesters from Hong Kong - AD_UKC109_MetaG | ecosystem: Engineered > Bioreactor > Anaerobic > Digestate... | reverse complement strand
GATACCGGCAGGCCTGATGGCAGTAGCTCCTGCTGCATGCGACGCGCCAGATCAATTTCACGCTGCAGCACCTCCGCCTCCCATTCCCGGGTGACATCCCGCATCAGCAGAAGATGAATCCGGCGGTTGACCTCTTCCATCCCGATTCCCTCGAAACCTGTGGCCATGCGCGATGTGGTGCGAATGTGATCCCAGGGTCTGAACGCTCGCAATCCGGCATGAATCCTGAGTTTCCGATGACTCGCCAGATCAATCCAGAATCGGCGGTTGCCTTCGTCTTCTGAGTAAACGCCGTCGGTACCTATCGTTTCCCGAACCCACGCCGCCACATCCGCAGGAATATAGCTGTCGATTTCCAGAGATCGCTTTTTATCAGGGAGCGGTCCGAACCAGTTCCGGGCGATATCGTTGACCTGATACACATATTCCGGCGAAACCAGGAGCAGTGCACCGGGGATCGATTCCCACAAGCGATCGGAACGGGTTCCGAACAGGGTCAAACCAATACGGAGCAGCATGGCACTCATTGTCAGATTGACCAGCATGACCGATTCTTCGAAACCGGCTTCGTCCAGAGCGTTTGATTGCCGGGACATAAATATTGCGGGAAGCCTTAGAATCAGTTTGTCTCGATCAGCACCTTCAGGAATCACGGGATGAACAATATCGATCAGCCAGTAAATAACGGTCCGCCAGCCGTATTTTTCATACAAATGCCGGTAATTCGGATCACCGGCGGCATCACAGGTCCCCGTCACGAGACAATCACTTGACTCCGATGCGGTCAGTTCAATGCCCCTGATATGATCTTCCCGGACCTCGTTATTTTCAAAATCATACAGCAGAGTGAATTCGATACCGTCCGGCAGCAGCCGCTGCATGATCTCCGGAGATTGCTTCCCCGATACGATTTCACTCCAGTGTGCGAATATCTCCTGCTTTACAAGGGCGTCCAGCCGGAGTTTGCGGGTGTGTAAATTCCGCCAGTTCATGTAATTCCGCTCCCATCGTCTCTTCCATAATACCATGCATCCGCCAGTCCAGCAGACGATCACCGATTATCCGGGAAACGCGCTCGATGCCGGCGGGAGTGTAGTGAATGCCGTCTTTCAGAAAGTAGGATGGTTTCATCGGATCATTTTCCATCTCCCGCTCCAGATCAACGCACAGAGAAAACTGTGTCGCGGTAATGGAACGGACGACATTGTTGTATTCCTCGTGCACTGCCGCCAGCCGGGACACATCGGGGAAAAAACCGGATTCTTCAAGGTACTGCGGTGGATTATCGGGGGTAAATCCGGCAGGTGCCGTCAGGAATACCGTATGAATCCCTTCACCCGCCGCGAGTTCTTGAATGGCATTCATGTTGTGACGGAAGTCATCGAGCGGTACTCGAAAGCCACCGGCGGCATCCCGATCGCCCGGACCAATGCGATGCCGGACTTTGAACAGCATTACCGACAGCAGATCGTAGAATCGCAGATGCCTGAGCAGAGAATCCATACCGAGCCGGCTGTCCGCCCTACCGTTGAGATGGTAGGCGGCATCCGGCATCTGAGATGCCAGCCAGTGGTCATTCCAACCGAAAAATACGGTCACCAGATCCGGGCGATATTTCAATAGATAGGTTTTGAAAAGGTGATATCCCTGGTAACTGGTATACCCGGGAACACCGGCGTTATAGACTTCCCAGGATTGCCCCGGCAAGGAATTCAACCGTATCTCGAGACGCCGCGGATACGACGGATGACCAAAAAACGTGCACGAATCACCCAGGCAGATCATTCGCGTGACACCGGGGCGGCGCGCCACGGGCAGTGGACCTGTTTCATAACGATCCGCCGCAACTGCCAGAACCGGCATCCTGCGTTTTCCGGATACCGGTTCGGATTTTTTTTCCATGGTATCATCCATCCCGGAATCATCTTCTTCACCGGAATCCAATACCGTCTGATCGCGAGACACACTCGCGCCCGTCCGGGAATCGCCTTCCAGCCGGAAGGCCACATCACCGGGCGGAGCATTCCGAAGTTTCCAGAAGAGTTGCGAATCCTCGACCAGCCAGTCATACCGGATTTCCGAATGCATAATCCGCTCGATCACAACCGGTGCCCGAGACATACGAATACCCGATATTCGAAGCAAAACCTCGAAAACCGTGAAAACAAGAAGCACGGCAACCATGGAAAAAAGAATGTTCCTGCCTCGTTTTCTGCGCATCGATTTCTTCATGCATTCTCTCACTTCGCGTGTAGTCTAAAACAGGTAACGGGATCTGAGCAAACTCCCGGGACCACTTTGGCTTGTTTCAGAGACCGGCGGTCTGTTACCATCCGTCCCATGATCCGGTATCGCCGAATGTTCTGTACATTTATCCTGTTGCTTCTTTTGTGTCGAATTCCGGTAAACGGAACCGTCGATGCCCATCCGGAACCCCTTCAACTGTCTGTTTTCGGCTCTCGTTTCACCGTGATTCCCGATCACCGCATCTCCACGTTCCGCCTGCTGCCTCTGGGTGTCCGTTTCCCGGAATACCGGGGACTCGCCCTTGAAATCAGAACCGGTGAAACAACAACTACTATTCCCGGAGCCTCACCGGAAACCGGGACCGGGATCGGGACCGGCACCTCCACCGATGTGGATTTGAATGCCATCCGGTATACGGCATTCCTGCCGGATAATGATGTCCGCGTTCAGTATACGCTGACGGTACCCTTTGTGCCTGCCGATACACGCTGGAGGAACGCTCCGGTCATTTTTCTTGACGTCGTCATGAATAACTCCGGCAAAGACCCCGTGGATATGCAGATCAACCTCCTCGGTATCTCCGGTCTTTCCACTACCGCGGGCATGAACGGTGACCCGCCGGCGCCGACCGGTGATCCGCAGGATCCGGCCGGCATCAGCGGGACCAGGATCCGTTGGCCGGTCCAGTTTCAGATCAGTCAGACCGGACTGATTAATCACGCGTTGAGTAATTATATTGCGGATCATCTGAAACACGCGCAGCAGCCTCAAAACACACCGGATATCTGCACCTTTGACGTGCAGGGTTCTTTCATTCTCGGGGGAGCACCGGGCAGCAACTGGCAGACCGGCGCTGAAGAGGACCCCCCGCGTCTGACCCGGGCGCTGCACCTGAACCCGGGTTCCACAGATCGTCTTCGGGCAGCCATCATATTTCATACGCAATCCCCGATCATTTCCGTGGATGGTGAATCCTGCCGCTTTGCCTATACCGACCCGTTCCCGGATCCTTCCGGTCTTCTTGATTCCGCATTCAGTGCACAGGAGTATCTGCTGGCATTCAGCCACAAGACTCTGAATCCGATTTCCCGGCCCGTCCCGAGTGCCACCGGGCGATTGCAACACCTTTGCCTGCAAAGTTTTCTCGGATGCACCTGGTCGCTCCGGCACTCCGATGGCAGAATCCGTTATTCGGAGTGGGAAGGCTTTCCACTCTTCCATTCAACAATGGACGTCGTCTACAACACCTGTCTTTTTCACCTGGCGTTCTGTCCGGATACCCTGGCTGATATGCTGGATCATTGGCCCCGGTATTCAACAGGCGGTCATATGCCCCATGATATGGGAAAGGGTCTGATCATCGGCCGGAATCAGTATCCGGTAGCAATGCCCGTGGAAGAAGACTGCAATTATCTCCTGCTCAATGCCATGTACTATTCCCGGACAAAAGATGCCCGGATCATCCGGCAACACCGGGACGCGATCCACCGTACAATTCTCGCATTACTGGCTTCCGATTCCGATGGCAACAGTCTTCCCGATACAGGAACCATCAATACGTTTGATGATGCACCTCCGTCGATAAACTCGGCCCCAAACCAACTATATCTGGGAATCAAGACGGCGTCAGCGCTACAGCTTTCCGCAGATGTCATGGGAACGTTCCTCGATCCGGATCTCGTCCGGCGCTCCCGGCAGGCGAGTCAATCGATCTTTGATACCGTGCAATCATCCTGGCTGGGCAATCATTTTCCCATTGCCCTGGCGCCGCCCGCCCCTGAGCAGAGTGACGGCGCCGAACAGGAAACTCCAAAGCGGATGGAGGCACTTGTCCTGCCCTACGATGGAAAAAAATCCATGAAAACTCTGAACACGGATTCGGATAATCTGGACGGATACAGTAACTATATCGCTCACGGTCTGATTCCATTGTGGATCTGCGGCAGCAGTGCACCTGCAGAATTGGAAAACCGGTTAAAGATTCATCTTGTCAATGCCCATGCCGCCACCGCGACTCCGTACGGGGACGGACACCGGGATGGTGAATCCAATGTGTGGGTTTCGCAGAACATGTGGCGGGATCTGGCAGCACGGTATCTGTCCGCCGATATTGATCTCGCCGGACAGCACCGAAAATACTGGCAACTTCAATGCGAATCGGTTCACCGCAGAGATGGTACCGGCCGGTGGGAAGGTTTCTGTGACAGTCCATTGAACAGCTTTCTGACGGCATACTCACGGGGAATTCCGATCCTTGCGCTGTCATGGTTTGATGCGGGCACCGTCGCATTACCGCCACTGCCGGCAGTTTCGCCCAACAGGGACGGATCCGTGAATGAATAAAAAAGCGCTGCCCGGTCCGGTACTGCTTCCACGGAGCTATCATATTCTTATCAGCGCTCTGCTGATCATCCATCTGATTCTCGCAATTCTCGGTAGCTTTGAGACCAATGATGATGCGTTCATTTCATTTCGATACGCACGGAACCTCATTGAAGGAAACGGGCTTGTATTTAATGCCGGCGAACACGTGGAAGGCTACACAAACTTCCTCTGGGTCATGCTGATCGCCGCAGGATACCACTTCATTGAACCCGTGCTGTTTTCCAAAATTCTGGGAGTTCTCTGTTCTCTGGTGCTGGTGCTGCTGTTCAGCCGGTTCTGTGCCCGAACACTGGGAAATCTCTTCTGGATTCCGGCACTGTACCTTACGCTGGATCCTTCAATCCTCTACTGGTGCACCCGGGGATTGGAAACATCGCTTTTTATTCTTCTGATATGGCTGCTTTTTGTCTGCTGCCGCCACACGGTATACTCGACAAGCACAACCACCGCCTTCGCCGCAGGCATCGTTACCGGAACTGCCGCACTGACACGTCCGGAAGGACTCGCCGCCGGTATGATTTTTCCCCTCATGTGGGCCGGTCTCTCCCGGAAACACCGGAACCGGTGCAGTGTGCGATATCTCGCCGGCGCTTCCCTGGTATTGATTCCCTATATCATATGGAAGCTGATCTATTTCGGAGAACTACTGCCCAACACGTTCTATGCAAAAACCGGGGGCGGTGCAGGAGTCATCTGGCGGGGCATTGCCTACATCATCCAGGGATGGGGTCTGGTGGAAGGCGTGCTGCTGATACTCATCTCCATCGCTGCTCTGCGGGATCTCCGCCGGCGGCGATTCCGACCGGAAACGGTGATATCGCTTTTTATCTGCTTATTCCTTGTCTACATCCTGAAAATCGGGGGAGATTCACTGGGACCGGACCGGTTTCTCACGCCACTGATCCCATTGATGCTGGGTGCAGCCGTTCTGTACGGAAGCCGGCGTTTGATCGGAACCCGTTATCGGTATCGCCGGGTCGTTCCCTTCCTGGCGGGTGTCTTGCTTGCATTCAACTGTCTACCCGTTGCTCAGCGCGTTACAGATCCGGACGTGTTTCAATACACACGGGAACTGAATCATCCCCGGACCCGGACGGGACTCTGTCTCCGGGAACACGCGCCGCCGAATGCGAGTATCGCAACATCGGTGATCGGCCGTCTCCCCTATTATTCAAGACTTTACACGATGGATGTTTTCGGGCTGATCGATCCCCGGGTGGCCCGTCTGCCCCCGGTGACCGGAGGAACCGGTGCTGCAGGGCATGAAAAAACGGATTGGGAATACATCCTGTCGCGGGAACCGACCTTCATTGCCGGCCGCGAACTCATGGCCGCCCCGCCCCGGGAACCAAGATGGCTGCGCCGTGTTCGAGAAATCGTCACCGCATATTCGACTCCCGCCCCGGCACATGCCGTGAACACGGTTCCAGGCATTCCGGCTCCACCGTATCCGGGATATACACGCGTCATCCTGGAGTGTCGATCCGGAAAGATCACGCTGTGGAAGCGTCAGGCCCCGCCATTGCAAAAGGACACATTATGAACCGGTGGATATCCGTGATAATCCTGGTGGTTGCCGGTATTGTTTTCTGCGCTCAGATCATCCACTGGTGGCCGTTTACACACGATGATGCATGGATCAGTTTCCGGTATGCAGAAAATTTCGTAAAGGGCCATGGTCTGGTTTTCAACCCCGGAGAACGTGTCGAAGGCTATACCAATTTTCTATGGACAATCCTGATGGCGGGACCGATTGCCCTGGACCTGGATCCGGTTCCGGTGTCAAAATTCCTAGGCATCCTGCTGAGTCTGTGCACGCTGGTAACCGTCTTTCGTTTCAGTCAACGGTTTCTGCATGGATCGGACATTGACCGGAACAGGAAAAACCTGACCGCCGCATACGCCGTTCTGATTCTAACCGTGTATGCACCATTCAGTGTGTGGGCAGTCGGCGGACTGGAAACACCCCTGTTCGCATGGCTGATTATACTGGGGATATACCTAGCGGAACAGGAACGATCCCGCCCCGCTCCCCGACTTTCCTCTGCATCCATGATTCTCATCACCGCCGCCCTGACCCGTCCCGGTGGAATCATGATCTGGGCCATTCTTCTGTTTTTCCAGTGGAAACAGGTCTCCTCTCATCGCCTTCAGCGAATGCGCGCATGGCTCCTGCCCTTTGCCACCGTTTATATTCCGTGGTTCGCCTGGCGCTGGTGGTACTACGGATGGCTCCTGCCAAACACCTATTACCTGAGACAGGGAAGCGATGCGGATCAATCGATGGAAGTCGCTCGAAACGGTATGGCATACATCGGCGCATTCCTGGTCACCCATGGCGGTCTTCTCGCTATCGCACTGCTGCTGGGCGGCAGCGCCGTAATAAAATTCAGAACGAAATCCCGGTTCATTACGCTGCTGGTTTTCTGGTCACTGCATCTGATACACGCCGGCGGCGATGAAAAACCCTTTGGAAGACTCATTGTGCCCATGCTCCCGCTGATAGCTGTCATCTTGGCAAAAACCGCCGATGAAATCCTGCACCTGCAACCGTCATGGCGAGGCCGGTTCCGGCACCTGCATCGTGCCACAGCTCTGCTGATCATGCTGCTGCTGCCCGGTGCCATCGCCGGCGGCATGACCCATCCGGATGATAACGCATATGTTGACGGTCATATTTTCAAATACTGTACCCGGGGCGTACAACTGGGGAAGTGGATACACGCCCATGCCCGGCCCGGTGAATCCATGGCGGCCCGGGCTATCGGAGCCCTGGGCTATTACAGTAAGATTCCATGCTACGATCTGCTGGGCGTCACCGATGAATACATCGCTCACCTGCCGTTACAGCCCGGTAAACGGACAGCCCACGGAAAAAGCGACCTGATGTACATCCTTTCCCGAAATCCGACATACATTACGTTCATGCTCATGGAACCCACCCGGCTGGGATATCGCCGCAAGACCGTCGAACTTGACGATGGTGGCCGCATGCTGCTGTTTGTCAGAGATCCGGCGCTGGCGCCCGATCCCGAATACCTTCAAAATCCAAAAGAAAATCAAGGTCTCCTGCTGCCGTTCACCCCCGAAACCACCCCGTGAATTCGGAAATACGATAGATCACTTTCCCCTTTGAAGGTGGATTGTACCCTTGCATTTTGACAATCCGCGTCATCTTCGATACGGTAAATAATGTGTAAGTCGTCTACACGTTCGCCAGTGACCTCACGGGGCGTCAGTCCCCGATCCGGCAGGACGCAGCATCTTTCGCGCCGCTGATTTCCGTTTCATTTTGGATCTGCTGCAGTGTGAAACACACTTTGAACAAACGTTGCCGGGACTTATTTGAGGTTTTTATGAAACATTTATTGAAAGGAATCGGTATGAAATACACGCATGTCGAAACACGAAAGAATCTGCCGGAATGGGTGACGATCGAATCACTGGCGGAGTTTTTACATTCAACGATGAAGCCTTACGAAGACAGGGTTGCAGATATCAGGAGGGCGTTGGACTATGCGCTGTCGAGCAATCCGGGAGAGGGTGGATTCATAGTACTGGCATCCCGGAACACGACACTGGAAGGAGCGGCGGTTATTCTGGACACGGGAATGTCGGGATACATACCTGAGCATGTTCTTTTATTCATTGCCGTCCGGCCCGAACTTCGGGGACAGGGGATCGGGGGGCAGCTCATGGACCGTGTCAAGCAGCAGAGTTCCGGAGATATTAAACTGCATGTGGAGCATGACAATCCGGCACGGCGTCTGTATGAGCGCCAGGGATTCACATCAAAATACCTGGAAATGCGCTGGTCGAGCAAATGAACAAGGTGATTATCAACCTGGAGGCGATGCGCCACAATCTGGCTCAGATCGATCGGATAGTTACGCTGCAGGGTGCGGCATGGACTGTTGTTACGAAAGCACTGTGCGGGCACCAGGACACCGTGAGGGCTTTGCATGGCATGGGTGTGCGTTCAATCGCCGATTCCCGTCTGGACAACCTGCGGGCGATTAATGATGCGGCACCGGGAATCGAGAAGTTTTATCTCAGGCTGCCGCATCTCAGTGCCATCGATGAAATTGTCGCATTGGCGGATCTGAGTTTAAACAGTGAAATCCGGGTGATTCGTGCCCTGGGCCGGGAAGCACTGCGGCAAAACACCGTTCACAATATCATCATCATGATTGAGCTGGGAGATCTTCGGGAAGGCATCACACCGGGCTCCCTGACGGATTTTTACCAGAGTGTGTTTGATATGCCGGGAATCGCGGTGCAGGGCATCGGTGCACAGATCGGCTGCATGGCGGGGGCCGCGCCGAATGAAGATCAGGCGGCCCAACTGAGTCTCTACAGAGAACTTCTCGAGTTAAAGTACGACCATACCTTGAAGTTTGTGTCCGCCGGTTCATCCATTTTTCTCCCCCGGCTTTTCGAGGGAGGTCAGTATCCCGGTATCAATCATTATCGGATTGGAGAGGCCCTGTTTCTCGGCACGGATCTTGTTACGGGGGAAACCATTCCTGCGTTACGGGATGATGTCATCATGCTGGAAGCCGAGATCGCTGAAATCAAGGAAAAAAACCTTTCCGCCCTGACGGAAACGGTGAATTCTTCTCCCTTTGAACCCAATGGAAACGGTGATCGATGGAAACCGGGGGAACGTGGAGTCCGGGCGCTGGTGACGGTTGGAAACCTGGACACCCGGGTTGACGGGCTGACGCCGGTTGTTGATGAGTATGAGGTCGCAGGAGGTTCGAGCGATGTGACGGTGGTAAATCTTGGATCAAACCCGAATCACCTGACTGTTGGTGACTCGGTGACTTTCAAGACAAACTATGCCGCATTTCTGGGATTGATGAATGATCCCTACATACTTAAGGAAACGGTGCCATCGGTAACTGAGTTTAACAGTAATCTTCCGGAACACTGGAATATCAAAGTACCGGAAACGCTGAAGTCTGCAGCGGATACCTCCTGAGTTCCTCACGGGAATCAGTCTGAACTCATAAAATGTGCGCAGCCCTTGCTGAATCACCAAAATTCTGTCTAGATTAATACGGGGTGCCTGAACACATTATTGATGAAAATGCCGGCATACGATGCCGGTGATGAAGTGCAGTGTCGTGCGATCACAAGGGAGGATACCATGAATTGTTCAGGAGTTTCGTTGTTTCGAATTGTCTGCTGTGTTTTTTGCATTGTGGCGGTATCGGCGGTCCGGGCCGGGGATGTTTTTGTGGATGTTCAGGATCCCGGATGCGTATCAGGGTCAGGGCAACCGGATCCGTATGCGGTGATATACTGTGCTGTTGAGGATGCCGTTGCCGATGCGCAAAGCGGTGATGTGATTCATATAAATCCCGGACTGTATGCGCCGGTCGGACCCGTAATCTTTGACAAAACCCTGACGATACTGGGACCGCAGGCGAACGTGGATCCCCGGCCATCGTTCGGCTCGACGCGAACACCGGGATCCCCGGCGGAGGCGGTCATTTCGGGTCAGGGGACGATCGATGATCTTCTGGTGATCCAGGCAGACAGCGTTGAGATTAATGGCCTGGAAGTCACCAACGCCACGGATGACATGATTTATCAAGCCGGTGCGTATATTTATACCGCGATTCGGTACTGTATTCTTCATCAGACCGGTGATGAAGCGGTGCAGTTACTCAGCTGCGATGACTGCATGGTGGAATACAACAACATCTTTAATACCGGAGTCATCGGTGAAATGAACGGTGACGGTGTCTGTTATGCGACCAATGCCACCAACTCCACGCTTCAGTTTAATGAAATCCACGATATCAATTCGGAACACGGCTGTTTCTACGCATACAACACGTTTTACATCAATGTACTGGACAATCTGATGTACAACAATGTGTGGGGCGGTGGTATCCGCTGGGGTCGCAACAGCAGCAGTTCCAATGTCGGCGGACTGATTCAGGGTAATGTCATACACAGTGTCGGAGAGGGCGGAATCGATGTGGAGGCATATCCGGCGGCCGGTACTGAAACACTGGAAATCGTCGGGAACGAGATATACGGCATCACGAATCCGGCATGGGGCGCAATTCATATTAAGGAGCTGTCAGCTTATATAGCGGTTGAAGAGAATGACCTTCACGGCAACACAGTCGCCATATGGATTGATGATGAATCCGGTGCACCGGCGTCGACAACGATCACTGTGATTCACAACAATATTGATACGAACGTCCAGGGGATTCTCAATGAGGGCACCGGTATATTGACAGCGGAAGACAACTGGTGGGGCGATGCCGGCGGTCCGGAAGACCTGATCGGATCCGTCGAGGTTCCTCCCTGTGGATCCGACCCACTGGTGGAAATCAACTCGGACGGTATTGGAGACCCTGCGGGAGAATTCATCGATTACTGCCCCTGGTTGACTTCCCCGTTCAGTCCGGCGACGCCAACCCCCTCCCCCTCACCCACATTCACCGCAACAATCACACCCACAGCCACTCCCACCGGACCCACACCGACCCCTCCGCCGATTCCAGCGACGAATCCGGCGGGATCCGGTCTGATTCTCGCCGCAATAGGCGTGATCATGATTTTCAGTGGACTGCGCAAGCGGTGATGGACAGTTCTGATTTCGAAGAATTTCGCGAACGCATGTTGTAAACGTCCGGGATAAAAGGCATCCGGGTTTTCGGAAAAGCCGGCAGCGTGTGTATAATGATTTCCGGAGATCTCTGATGAGTCAGATAATACATCTTGTATATGCCAGTGCCGCCACGCAGCCCATGAGCCACGACGAACTTCTGCGTCTGCTGACCCGGGCGCGGCAGTTCAATCACAGCCGCTCAATTACTGGAATGCTCTTATATTGTGATGGCAGCTTTTTCCAGGTTCTGGAGGGAGAAGAGCCGGAGATTGACGCACTGTACCGAATGATCCGTAAAGATCCCAGACATGGTAAGATAACGCAGATCATCAAGGAGCCCATTGCCCACCGTTCATTTTCCGAATGGAGTATGGCGTTTGCCGGGGCGACGCCGGATCAGCTGGATAAAATTGAAGGACTCAAAGATTTTTTCACATCGGGATCGTGCCTCGCAGACATTGACACAGGTCGTGCGAAAAAACTTCTCAATGCGTTTTCCTGTGGACGCTGGCGGAATAAACTGCAATGAAGTTTACGTTTGCGTTTCAACCCATCGTTGATGTTTCCAGTCATACGGTATTTTCCTATGAAGCCCTGATTCGGGGGCCGGGTAATGAATCCGCCGGGGTTATCATCAGTCAGGTACAACCGTCCGATCTCTGCGAATTCAATTCTCGCGCACGGCGTGACGCACTGAAGATGGCTGTATCCCTGGGTGTTGAATCCCTCCTCAATATAAACTTTACACCCGGAAGCCTTGTCCGGTCGGATGCAACAATCCACGATACGATGGACGCCGCAGCCCGACTGGGATTCGCTCCCCGGCGCATTGTTGTTGAAATAATGGAATCGGAAGCCCTCCGGGAACATGCCGGATTCGTGGCCCTCATCAACCAGTTCCGTGGGCGGGGCATCAAGGTCGCCATCGATGATTTCGGCGCGGGTTACTCCGGCCTTAACCTTCTGGCTGACTTCCAGCCGGATATGGTGAAACTGGATATGCATCTCATCCGGAACATCGAAAGCCACGGTCCGCGACAAGCAATCGTCAGGGCGGTGGCCCAGGTCTGTTTCGATCTCGGCATCGAATTGATCGCCGAAGGAGTGGAAACCATCACCGAATACCAGTGGCTGCGCGAACAGCAGATCGATTTGTACCAGGGATATCTGTTTGCCCGGCCGGGATTTGAATGCCTTCCGGAGGTTCACTATCCATCGCAGTAAGCGGGTATGCTTATGGCGATAATCCGGGCCGTTCACGCCGATCCTGCCGTCCTGTGAACGCAGCCTCTATGGATGCCATGATATCCTGCATCTGGTGTTTTTCAGTCGTTACCGTGGTCGTCTGGGTCAGCAACGAGTTAAAAACCCGGGTCTGGAGTTTTATCAACTGACCCGCACTGCGTTGAATAATCCGATCCGTCAACCGCTCCCCCGGTGTGGGTCGATGGGTTGATTCCATGACCGCTATATAGCTTTCATCGCGGTATGAGGGGTTGATGACCAGCAGGGAAACACCGCGGCGCCGGAAGAGGTCTGCCGCCCCGATCACATCCCGGTACATCGGTTCGTCCAGAATATCCAGGTATTTGTGGGTGATGGGTTCCGGAAAGCAATCGCTCAGCAGAATGACAATCGGTTTCGAACCCGGATTGCGTGTCCGTTCCATTCTTACCATATCCAGCGACTTCATTAATCCGTCTGCCAGGGGGCTTTCACCCAGAATACTCAGTTGAAGAATACTCTTGGCAACAACTCTGTGATTCCGGCTCGGATGGTTCAGTATTTCCGCCTGCCACCCGCAGACCGAAATCAGACCGATCCGGTCGCGATGCCGGTTAAAATGCGCACTGAGATTCCGGATAATATTCGCAAAAAGATCCTTGAACACCACTGTCGAGCGGCTGACATCCACAGCCAGTACCAATGTCAGGCTCTCCTCAACCTGCCGCTCCCACCCCAGATAATCCATGGTCCGGATCTCAATCCGTGTCCCGGGACGATGGCGACCGCGTCTCAGAAAACTTCGCAGGACAGTTTCATAGAGCGCCAGGGAGTGCCGGTCCGGATGGTACGGCACCAGACGAATCTTGCGACCGGTCATTCTTGAAGCCACTTTCCGGCGTCGAAATGCCCGGTCGCCTGCAGATGTACCGCCTTTCCGCAACCGGCGCAGCATTCGACTGAACCGTTTCAAGGTCGACTGGAACACCTCCGCAGGTGAATTGAACAGCCGTACCCCGGGCTCTTCGGGAAATGAAAGGTTCAGGACCAGATCCTGAGGTATTTCCTTATGCTTACCATGCGTTTTTGTCACCTGCTCCCTGGGGGTGACAATCCCGGACGCCATTGGCTTTACAAGACCGGATCCCGGTTTTTCCGGAGTAACCCCGGGGTTTGCAAGGATCTGCTCGATCTCTATTTCATATTTTTTTTTTCGCCGCCCGTATCGGAAAGGTCGAAATGTGTTACGGCAGCCGCGTCGCTCAGCCGGTTGAATGCGTCTTCAGGCTGGAAAACCGGACCTCTGTCTCCCGCAGTCTTCTTCACGTGTTTCCTGAAAACTGTCTCTATGTCCTCTTCCGACGGCGGTCCAAGAAGTCCGCCATCGCGCGTGCGGTGGGCCAGGGTCAGCACCGCTCCAAGGAGAATATCCTTCATTGCTACTGTGGACCGGCGTTCCAGTGCGGCGGTGGAGCGGGCAAGTTTGACAATGACAATATCCGGTCGCTGACCGTCCACCTTAAGTTCGCCGCATGCCGATGCAATGGCCAGAAGGCTTTCCTCATCGATGACAATTTCGGGCAGTCGCTCCCTCGCTTCCATGATCCATGCTTTCAACTGTTCCGATGACCTTCTGAACACTTCAAGAAAACGATCGGGATCCGACTCGAACATCAGATTACGCTTGACAATCTCAACCCGCTGCTGCGGATCCGTCACCGTTTTGATGGTGACGCTTAATGGAAAACGATCCAATATCTGGGGACGCAGATCTCCTTCTTCAGGATTCATTGTACCCACAAGGACAAAATCTGCGGGATGCACAATGGAAAAACCCTCGCGTTCAATGGTGTTCCAGTGGGACGCCGCTGCATCCAGGATATCGTCTACGATGTGATCCGGTAGAAGATTGACCTCATCAATATACAGAATGTTACGGTTCGCCTGTCCAGAATCCCAATCTGGATGTCTTTTTCACCGGTTTTCAGGAGTTTCTCTATCTCGATGCTACCGATCAGCCGATCTTCCGACACACTGAGCGGCAGGTTGACTACCCGCATGGACCGCCGTTCTGACGGCAGTGTGTTTTTTTCGAGGCACATGGAACACTGTTGGCGGGGATCCGATGGATTGCAGTTGAAGGGGCATCCCGCCACCGCATCATATTCCGGAAGAATGGACGATACGGACCGTATCAGCGTGCTTTTCCCGGTCCCTTTGACTCCGGAGACAAGTAATCCACCGATGCCCGGATTGACGATATTTGCAAGGTATGCAGTTTTCAGGCGATCCTGGCCAATAATGGCTGTGAAGGGAAAATCTCCAGATGTTTTCATTGTACAGGTTTCGCTTTTCCTTTGTGCCACAAATAACTCTGAATCAAAATATCTCTTACTGTATGCCTTTTACCGCTCCTGATCAAGCCGTGAGTATTCCGTTTTGCGGACCCGCCGTTCTGTTGCATCCCGGAAGCGGCTGATATATGAAACACCCGACGCGGAGGCAGTAATGGAGTTCAAGCAATTATATAAAAAAATTGAGGCGACGGTATCGTCCCTGGAATTCACCAACGATGAGAGCGAACTGATCTATAAGGTTCTCGAAGCTGTTGTCACTGAATACGGTGATATTCTGGGGGTCCGCAGCGGCCGGGTGTATATCCGGGACAACGGCGACTACACATTGATCCGGCAAATCGGCGATGCCGATGACAAATACATCGGGCTCCGTTTTCCCATGGAATACCTGCCGGTGATCCGCATACGGGAAAACAAGTATGTCATTATGCATAAGGACGACAAGG
>Ga0116164_10001901_pt1 | contig 15316 bp, 13 predicted proteins | sample AD_UKC109_MetaG_FD_89888 | JGI IMG/M metagenome (GOLD analysis project Ga0116164, IMG submission 89888) | Active sludge microbial communities of municipal wastewater-treating anaerobic digesters from Hong Kong - AD_UKC109_MetaG | ecosystem: Engineered > Bioreactor > Anaerobic > Digestate... | reverse complement strand
CGACCGGATCGCTGCTGGGCTGGCTGCTCGCGCCGCTGATCGTTTTCATCCCGCGTCGGGGCGCCCCGGCCCAGCCGGACCCGGGGGTCACGGTGCCCCGCCGTGCCTTGAGTCTGCTGATCGACTACATCGGGGCCTTGCTCGTGACGCTTGCCTGGAGCGCGGTCGCCGAGACGTACTCACTGCCGCTGCCGGGCGCGCCGCTGGCGTGGACGCTCTTCGCGATGACCTGGGCGGTCCCGCTGATCACCGGCGGACGAACCCCCGGCCAGTTCGCCGTCGGTATCCGCATGGAGTCGAAGACGGGCTACCGCCGCAACCCCCTGCGACTTCTCGTGCGGTGGGCGCTGGTGTGGGGTCCGTACCCGGCCGTGCTGGCCTTCATGCGGGCCGCCGGGACGAACCCGACGACCGCGGCGCTGGTGGCCGTCGTGCTGTTGGGCTTGTGGCTGTTGTTGCTGCTCACAACCCGACTACATGAAACGCTCAGCCGCACCCGGACTGTCGTGGATCAGCGTGCTTCGCGGAAGGCTGCGACCAGTGTCGGCAGCGTTGGGAAGATATAGTCCCGGCCCACCACATCGATGAACCCGGTGGGCTCGAGAGCTTCCACCAACTCGCTCTTGGCGCGGACCAGCACGAAGCGGATATCCGCGGCTTCCAGCTCGGCGACCAGCGCCTCCAGCGCCTCCAGCCCCGTCGAGTCGATGTCGACGATTGCCTCTGCCTGCAGCGCGAACCACCGCAGCTGCACAATCCGCTCGGAGATCATCTGGCGGGCTTGCGTCAGGAAGTACTGGGCGTTGGCGAAGAACAGCGGTGAATCGAATCGGAAGATGAGCAAGCCCGGCTCCTCCTCGACGTTGTCGAAGTCCCCGATGTCGTGCATTCCGGCCAGCTCCGGCACGAATCCCAGTGCCGCGCTGTGCGGCCTGGCGACATCGACCAGCAGGACCAGGACTGACAGGGCGACCGCAATCAGCACTCCGTACAGAACTCCGAAGACCAGCACCCCGGTGGTGGTGACGATCGCCAGCCAGAACTCGGAACGGCGAAAGCGCCACAGCCTTCGGAAGCCCGCGACGTCGATCAGCAGGATCGCGGCGTAGACGACCAGTGCCCCCAGCGCCGCCTGCGGGATCACTTCGAGCAGGGGTCCGGCCACCACCAGCACGATCGCCAGGAATATCGCCGCGGAGATGGAGTAGCCCTGCGAGGTGGCACCGGAGGCCCGCGCCACCGCAGAACGACTGCCGCTGGTGGACACCGGCATACCCCGGAAGAACCCGGCTGCGATGTTCAGCACCGACAAGGCCCGCAGTTCAGTGGCCGGCAGCAGAGGCGGATCGGAGGCTCGGTGAAACGATCGTCCCGTCAGGGTCGCATCGGTGTAGGCGACCAGCAGGACGCCTACTGCACCGACGACCAGCTCGGGGATGAGGTCGGCCGGGATCATCGGGATCGCCGGGGACGGCAGGCCGGCCGGGATTTCCCCGAGCAGCAGGACTGGTTGGTCGATCGCATTGAGCACAGCGGCGACGACGACGCCCAGGGACAAGGCCATCAAGGGACCGAACGCCTTGTAGCGGGTCCGGCTGATGCCAACCAGAGCGACGAAGACGGTGACAGCGACTACCAGGGCGGGCCATTGGGGGCTGGAGGCGAACAGGAGCCAGACGTGCTGGAAAACGGTGTCGGAGTCGGGCGTGAACGCACCGAGCACACGGTCGATCTGGCTGTCGATCATGAGAACCGCGATGCCGGCCATGTAGCCGACGAGGATTGGCCGGGACAGCAGGTCCGCGACGAACGACAGTCGCAGCAGACTGGCCAGCAAACCGACGACGCCGACCGCAACAGCCAGGGCAGCGGCCGCGGTGGCGGAGGTCGTCCCGCCCGCGGCGACCATCGGCACGATGACCGCTGCGGTCATGACCGCCACGCTTGATTCCGGGCCGAAACTCAACCACCGGGAAGTCCCCAGCAACGCATACAAGGGCAACGCGATGAGGGCTCCCCACAGGCCGACCACCGGCGACAGTTTCGCGATGATCGCGTAGGCCATGACCTGCGGAACCAAGTACGCCGTAACGGTGATACCGGCGATCAGGTTGTGCCGTTCGAATGGCCGCAACCGGTCACCCAGTCCGGGCAACCACCTGCGCAAGGCCGGGCTGGTCACCGTTCAATCTTGCCCGAACCGTGACCGTCATCGCGGTCGAGCGGTACCAGCGCTATCCGTAGTACGGGGACGCCCAGCCCAGGTACGGGCCCCATTCGTTGAGGCTGCGCCAGTCGACCAGTTCGACAGCGCCACCGGGCATGTTGGTGACCACCTTGCCGTTACCGACGTAGGTGGCGATGTGGCCGGCGGAGTTCGAGGTCCGCCAGAACATCTGCGCACCGACCGGGATGTCCTTGCTGTCCGGGTGACCCAGGCCTGCCTCCCGCGCGCGGGCCCATTGGGCAAGCGCCGTCGAGGTCCGCGGGCCCTTCGCACCGTAAGCGTCGTCGGCCAGTCGTAGGCACTGGTCGTGGTATCCGCCCATGCCCTGCTCGGCCCACCGTTTGAGCCGGGCTGCGGCTTCATTGGCGGTGAATGTCGTGCCGAAGGTGCGCAACCCACCGCTGCGGGCTGCCCGCTTGCGTTCGCGGACCTCTGCTCGCTTTGCCCATTGCGCCGCGTCGGGAAGGTCCGCTTGGTCCAGGGTCCGGACCAAGGGCTCCGGGGTGTCCACCGCGGATGTCTGCATCGTGTGCGAGGGCGCCGCGGCCGACACGGTCGTCGCGAGTAGCGGCACGGCTACTGCCCCCGCGATCAGATACAACGAGCGTTTCACGATTACCTGCTTCGCTGGTTGGCTGCGTGGATTCGTGCGCATGGGCGCAAAGACGGCGGGCTGATCAGCCGTAGTACGGCTCGGCCCATCCGAGGTACCTGCCCCAGGAGTTCATCTTCTTCCAGTTGATCTTCTTGACCCTGCCGCCGGGCATGTTGGTCACGGCCTTGCCGTTGCCGACGTAAGTGGCGATGTGGCCCGCGGGGTTCGAGGTCCGCCAGAACATCTGCGCGCCGTACGGCGGCCGGCGGTTGCCGGGATGCGCGTAGCCCCGCTTCTTGGCCCGCTGCCACTGGCGGAGCGCGGTGCTCGTGCGGTTGCCCTTGGGCTGGTAGGCGTTGTCGGCCAGGCGCAGGCACTGGTTGTGGTAGCCATGCGTACCGCGTTTGGCCCATTTCTCGAGCCGCCGGACCGCGGTGTTCGGGCTGAATCGGGTGTTCTTGGTGCGCATGGCAACGCCAGCGGCTCGCGATGAGCGCTTGCTGGCCGCCTTGCGCTTGAAGTCCTTGTTGGTGTCCTTGGACACGACAACTACGGACGCGGGTGCCATCGCGGTGGCGGGGGTCGCAGCGATGCCGGTCATCATGATCGGTGCGGCGATGCCCGCGGCGAGGATGGTCTTGGTCTTCACGGTGTCGGTTCTCCTGCTATTGCCTGGAACTGCGAACACCTCAGTCATGCCCGGGCCTATACGCACTTACGCGTGACGCTGCTCACCAGGATGGAGTGACGGGCGCCACATGTGGCGCAGTGCTGACCCCGCTACGACCCGAAATGGCCCGCTATCTGCCTCTGAGCCCACCGGAAGCCACAACGCGGATGGCGCGCCAGAACGCGCCTTAGCGCTTGGCGTACGCCTTCTTCTGACTGCGCACCAGGTCGATGAGGTCACCCAGGGGCAGGTTTATGTCCATGAGGTGAAGACCCCAACCGGGGTTCGGGGAACCGATGAGTTTCTTGGACTTCTTGCCCACCGGCTTGACCATCAGTACATTCGCGCCGTTCTTCGTCATGCACTTGGCGCGGTACCGGTCCTTCGGCGTCAACCACGCGGTCTTGGCCTTCGGCGGGGTACCGCCGTACAGGATCCCCGCAGCGGCGCCCAGCAGACCGGGGATCGGCTTGCCCCGTACCAGAGTGTCGATCTTGGCCCATCCGCCCTTCAGCGCGGCCGGGTTGGTGCAGGCGGCTTCGTACTGGACATCCGGCTGCGGTGCCACCCGCACCCGGCCGAAGAGGCTGTCCGTGGGGGGCTTCTCCCCGAAGGACACATAGGAGATCACACAACCAACTTGGTTCTTCCCGGTACAGATCGGAGTGTTCGAGAAGTCACCGCCTTTGCGCTTGCCGGTGGGAACGGCGACACTGCTGCCGATCAACAACGCGGAAACCATCTTCTCGCGCACCTGCGGATCGGGATCGATCTGTTCGCGGATCAGCCGTTTGAGCACTCCGGACCCCTGCGAATGCCCGATCAGGACGAAACCGCGCCGCGGGTTCTCAGCGCGGAACTCGTTCCATGCGTTGAGCACGTCGGTGTAGCCGGCCTCCCGCTCTTCGGGAGTGACCGTCGCGGAACCGCCACTGAGGATCGCACGGAGTGTCACCTGCCGGTACATGGGGGCGTAGACGTTGCAGACCTGGCTGAAACGGGCCGCCTGGTAGTTGGCGATGGACGTCTGCGCCGGCTCGATGTCCAGGTTCGCGATCGGCGTGGTCTGCTCACTCACGGTGGGATACACGTAGAAGCAGTCGATCTTGGGCTTACGCGGCAGCTTCGGGGTGACGACCTTCTTCGGCTCCCCGAACGTCTTGACGGTGGTCTTCAGCGACCCCCGGCAGGCGTTGGGGTCCGCACCCGGCCGGCACAACCACACGGTGTCTGATGGGCGACGGCGGGAGCGGCCAGGACCGTGGTTGCCACGGCGATCGGCAGGAAAAGGCGCAACGGACTGAGCATGTCCGAAGGGTATCCCGAGGCGGCGGACCGCGCGCCGGGAAACCGATCTTCAGCTCTCCCAGGCCGGATCGTAGACAACGGTGCAGGCCTTCCCCTGCCGCTTGGCCCGGTACAGGGCGGCGTCGGCCTGGCGCAGCGCCACATCGGCGTTCTCCCCGGGGCACACCAGGGCCACACCGATGCTCAGCGTCATGACGATGCTGTGGCCCTCGATCTGCATCGGTGCCGCCACCACCTCGTGCAGCGACGCTGCGATGCGCTCTGCATTGGCAACGGTGTGAATCGCGGGCAGGACCAGAACGAACTCGTCGCCGCCGAAGCGGGCCAGGACGTCTGCGGAGCGGACTCTGGAGCGGATGCGGTCGGCCACGGTGACGATCACCGTGTCGCCCACAGCATGCCCGTAGGTGTCGTTGATCGGCTTGAGGCCATCGAGGTCGATGAACAGGACCCCGACATTGATGCCGGTGCGTGGCCTCTTCGACAAGATGCCCGAGATCCGGGTGACCAGTTCGTGCCGGTTGAACAACTCCGTCATGGAGTCGTGGGTGGCCAGGAAGCGCAGTTGATCGCGGGCGGCTCGCGCTTCGGTGACATCGACGAACTGGGAAACGTACCCGCTGGCTCTTCCGCGCTCGTCACGCAATAGACCGATGGACTGTTCCACGAGCACGCGCTCGCCGTCCGAACGGATCATCTGATGGTCACGCACCGGGGCCGAGTCGACGCCGGCCAGCACCTGCGCGCGCAGTCGCCGGTCGAGGTCGTCGTCCACCGGATCCATGACATCGCACAGGCCGTGCTCCAGCAGCCACTGCTCGCTGCGCCCCAGCAGGCGGCACAGAGCCGGGTTGACTTGGACGAATTCGCGGCGCAAGTCGACGACAGCCATTCCGGTCGGCGCCGACTCCATCGCGGCCCGGAAGCGCTGTTCACTGCCGCGCAGCGCTTCTCGCGCAGCATGCTCGACCTGGATGTCGCGAAGGCGGCCCACCCGGCCGACCACCGCGCCGGATTCGTCGAGCAACGGCCGAGAACTGATATCCATCCAGATGTAGGACCCGTCGGCGGTACGACACCTGCCCTCGAAGTCAAGGCGGTCCCGGTTGTCCGGATCCAACTGCAGCGATTCCGGCAGGTCCTCGCTCATCAGGTAGTCGAGCATCGGTTCGCCGATGACCCGTTCGCGCGCCCATCCGAGCACTTCTTCCACGGACGGGGAGATCCATTCCACGCGGCCGTAAGCGGTGGCGCGGAACACCACGTCGGAGGAGTTCTCAGCCATCAACCGGTAGTGTTCCTCGCTGCTGGCAAGCGACTCACGGGCAAGAACCGAGTCACTGATGTCGGTGATCTGCGAGACGAAGTGCCGCAGGTGACCCTCCTCATCGCGCACCCCGGAAACCGTGAGATCGGCCCAGACGATCTCCCCGGAGGGCTTCAGATATCGCTTGGTGAGCCGGTAGGTCTCCCTGGTCCCGTCGATGACCTCCTGCACCAACTGCAGGTCGATGTCCAGGTCTTCGGGGTGGGTCAGTTCCTGCCACGTGCTGGCCATGAGGGTCGGCTCGTCGCGGCCGAGCAGCGTGGACATCGCCGGGTTGACGCGCTCGAAGTCCCCACTGGCTGACACGATCGCCATCCCGATCGCGGCGTCCATCATGGCCCGCCGGAAACGCTCCTCGGACTCCTCCAGTGCGATCTGGGCATTCTTCTGCGCCTGGATGTCGCGCACGGCGTCCACACCACCGATCACGACTCCCTGGTCGTTCACCAGCGCGCGACCCAGGGAACTCATCCAGCGCCATCCGCCGTCGGAGGTGGCCATCCGCAGTTCGGTCTGGCCGATGAGACCACCTTCGCGAAGGATCTCATTCATGGCCTGCCGCAGTCGGGGCAGATCCTCGGGGTGGATGAACTCGGCCATCGCCTTGCCCACGAAGTAGTCCGGCGGCCATCCGAGCACACGCAACACAGACGGGCTCGCCCACTGGATCCGACCGTCTTGTCCGCTGCGGAACACCATCTCCGAGGCGTTCTCCGCGAGTAGCCGGTAGTGCTCGCGCGACTGCGCGATCTCGCGTGCTGCGTCGACCCGTGAGGTGACATCGCGCCATGTGAAGCTCACAACCTCCCCCACCCGGACTGCCCGCACATCGAGTCGTCGCAGGCCGATGCCGAGCAGTTCGATCTCGAACTCGTCCACTGATAGCGGCTGACCGGTCTCCAGCACCCGGCGACCCCACTTCACGATCAGATCCACCGCGCCGTGGGTCCACACGTCGCGCAGACGTTTGCCGAGCAGGTCTTTGCGCGGACGGGACAGGTAGCGGCAGGCCGCCACGTTCACACGGACGTATTCGAGATCCACGATGTTGCCGGCATCGTCTCGGATCCCCCGGTAGCTGGTGTGCGGATCGAGCAGCGAGTCCAGCATCTCGCTCATCTCCCGCTCGGCCCGGGCGACATCGCGGTCGCGGGCGTAGCGCAACGTCACGTCCCACCACGCCAGCCCGATGCCGTCGCCGACCCGCACAGCACTCATGTCGAAGTAGAGCGTCTGCCCGCTGCTGTTGAATCGTGCCGGAAACTCCCAGTCCTCGAGAGTCAGCGGCTCTCCGGTTTCAACCACGTTCACGAGCATGTCGAACAGACCCACATCCCGGGCGCCGGGTTTGATGTCCAGCAGTCCGGAGCCGATCAGCATCTCGTAGGGCAGTTCCAAGTCCTCGCATGCCGAGCGGTTGGCCTCGGTGTAGATCAGGTCGGTCACTGCGCCGGTTTCGTCGCGCCGCGCCTGGAGCAGGGCGTAGGGGTCCAGGTACGCTTCCGCGTTGACCTCGCTGGGCGAGATCCGGCCATCGGAGGCGCCGTCGTACGCCACCGGATCCCCGGTCTCCCACTGCTTCATGATCATCCCTTCCGAAGGTCACGGTAAGTGCCGCACCCCGGTGGTCGCCATGTGTGCACGCTACGACGTCTGCGCCGTGGCCATTGCTCGGATTCGGTCACTATCCGTGACCACTCCCCCTGACTTGAGCAAGTGTTCAAGTATGCGCTATTCTGGAGTCGTTCCCCACAAAGGAACCGCCGACCGGGGTGGCGCCCCACCCGGTACCGCCCCTCTCGACGACCTCTCTCACACGAAGGGTTGTCACATAATGCGAACATCTCGCAATTTCATCGATACCCAGGACCTCGGCCCGGACGTGATCCGCGCCCAGATGGACCTGATCCGGCTGCTCAAGCAGGCCGACAAGCAGAACGCCTGCCCCCGCCTGCTGGAAGGCGCTTCACTGGGCATGATCTTCGAGGAGGCATCCACCCGGACCCGGGTCTCCTTCGAGGTGGCCATGACCAAGCTCGGCGGGCATGCTCTGTACCTCAAGCCCGGAGAGATCCATCTGGGCCAGAAGGAGAACATCGCCGACACCGCCCGGGTGCTGTCGCGGATGGTGGACGCGGTGGAGATACGCGCCTTCAAACACGACACCGTCACCGACTTCGCGCAGTACGCCGAGGTTCCGGTCATCAACGGCCTGACCGACTACAACCACCCGACCCAGGCGGTCTGCGACGTGTTCACCATGACCGAGCACACGGACAAGCCGTTCAGTGAGTTGACGGTCGTCTTCGTCGGGGATGCCACCAACGTCTGCACGTCGACCGCGCAGATCGTGACCATGCTCGGTGGCACGTTCATCCACGCCCGCCCGGAGCAGTACGGGATCAAGGCGCAGTGGCCGACCGTCCTGGACGAGATCGCCAAGAACGAGGAACTTTACGGCGGCCGCTACATCGAGACCGAGGACGTCGAGGACGCGGTCGTCAATGCGGACTACATCTACACCGACCTGTGGTGGTGGTTCGGCCAGGAGGCTGAGATCCCCGACCGGGTCAAGGCCTTCAAACCGCGCTACCAGGTGAACGCGCAACTCATGGCCCGTGCGCCAGAGCACGCCAAGTTCATGCACTGCCTGCCCGCGTCGCGCGGCGTCGAGGCGACCGATGAGGTCATGGACAGCGCACAATCGATCATCTACGACCAGAGCGAGAACCGCCTGCACACCGAGAAGGGCCTGCTCGCCTGGTACATAACCCCCAACCTCGAGCACCCCACCCCGGCGCTGCGCGCCTACCACGAGGGTCGCATCGAGTCCTTCCTGCACGACGCTGTGACGCGTTGAGGAGATGACAGAAATGAGTGAGACAACAACCAAGGCAGCCGCTCCCCGCGCGCTGCGCATGTTCGACATGATCCTGTTCAGCGTCTGCGCGATCCTGTTGTTGAGCCAGGTCACGCTGACCGCCCAGATCGGCCCGTCGGCCGTGGTCTGGACGCTGCTGATCATCGCGATGTTCTTCCTGCCCTACGGGCTGATGACCGCCGAACTCGGGTCGACGTACCCGGACACCGGCGGCATCTACGCCTGGATCGTGCGGGCGTTCGGCAACCGCTGGGGTACGCGGGTGTCCTGGTGGTACTGGGTGAATGTGGCCCTGTGGGTGCCATCGGTCTACCTGATGTTCTCCGTGGTGCTCACCGACATCTTCTTCCCCGGCATGGGGTTCTGGGCGCAGGTCGGAATCGCGATGGTGCTGATCGCCGCGAACTGGCTGGTCAATGTGCTGACCCTGGACACCGGCAAGTGGGTGTCCAACCTCGGCGCCATGATCACCGTGGGCGTGATTGTCCTGATCGGTGTCGCGGGCATCGTGGCGTGGAACACCGACGGGTCAGCCACGGAGTTCGCGTGGAACACCGAGTCGATGATTCCGACGGCGGCCACGATGGCACTGGCACTGCCGATCATCATCTACAACTTCCTCGGATTCGAGCTGATGAGCAGCGCCAGCAACGAGATGCACAACCCCCGTCGCGACGTGCCCCGCACGATCGTGATCGCCGGCGTCCTGATCGGCTCCTTCTACCTGATCTCCACAATCGGCATGCAGATCGTCACGCCTGCAGACGAGATCTCGGAGACCAGCGGTCTGATGGACGTCCTGAAGTCCGTATTCGGGTCCGGCGTGCTCGTGACGCTGGTCGGCATCGGCATCCTGTACGCGTTCTTCGCCGCGTTGATCCCGTGGACCATCGGCGCTAACCGTGCGGCCGCGGAAGCCGCCGAGCAAGGCGACCTGCCGCCGGTGTTCAAGCGGATCAACGCCAAGCACCGCACGCCGGTGGGCGCGGCCGGCATGACCGCACTGGTCAGCGCCAGCATCACCCTGATCTACGGTGTGCTGTTCAGCCTGACCAACGGCGACATCGACGCACTGTTCTGGAGCCTGTTCGCGTTCAGCTCGATCGTGTTCCTGCTGCCGTACGTGGCGATGTCGCTGGCGTTCCTGCGCTTGCGCAAGATCGACGCGGACGCCACGCGGCCTTACCGGGTCCCCGGTGGCGCCGCCGGTGCGATCGTGTCCGCAGGCCTGGTTGTGGCGCTGCTGGCCGCCGCGGTGTTCTTCTTCGTGTGGAACCCCTGGGCCGAGTTCGACGCCACCACCACCTGGCTGATCCTGGCCGGCCTGGGTGCCACCTTCGCCGTGCAGGAGTTGTTCGTGGCGATGTCCCCGCGGTGGAAGAAGCACGTCCACCCGGAGGCCGGTGCACGCGTCTCTTTGGACGGCACCGCCCCGGACACCGCCGAGGGCATCGAACGCACCTACGAGGGAAGTGACCGGTCATGAGCCGCATCGTCGACAGCACACCGAAGGCCGACGGCTTCCGGATGCCAGCCGAGTGGGAGCGCCAGTGCAACTGCTGGATGGTCTGGCCGGAGCGGCCCGACAACTGGCGCCTCGGCGGCAAGCCCGCACAGGAGGCCTTCTCCCAGGTCGCCGCGGCCATCTGCGAACACGAGCCGTTGACCATGGTGGTCTCGGGGCAGCAGTACCTGAACGCCCGCGAACACCTGCCGGCCGACGTCCGGGAGGTCGAGATGACCACCGACGACTCGTGGATGCGCGACACCGGTCCGACGTTCGTCATCAACGACGCTGGCGAGTTGCGCGGAGTCGACTGGCGGTTCAACGCGTGGGGTGGGCTCGAGGGTGGTCTGTACTTCCCGTGGGACCACGACGATCTGGTCGCCCGGAAGGTGTTGGAGATGGAAGGCGTGCCGATGTACCACGCCGACTTCGTCCTCGAGGGCGGGTCCATCGATGTGGACGGGCAGGGCACGGTGTTGACCACCGAACAATGCCTGCTGAATCACAACCGCAACCCGGAGCTGTCCAAGGAGCAGATCGAGCACAACCTCTGCGAGTACCTGGGCGCCGACAAGGTGATCTGGCTGCCGCGCGGGGTCTACCTCGATGAGACCGACGGCCACGTGGACAACTTCGCCCGGTTCGCCGCGCCGGGAGTGGTCATGCTGACGTGGACCGACGACCGCACTGATCCGCAGTGGGAGATCAGCAACGAGGCGCTACAGATCCTGCAGAGGCAGACCGACGCCCGCGGCCGGAAACTGGAGGTCGTCAAGCTGCATCAGCCCGGCCCGATCTACATCACTGCGGAGGAGGCCGCAGGTGTCGACCACATACCCGGCGGGCAGCCGCGGGCCGAAGGTGAGCGCCTGGCCGGTTCGTACGTGAACTCGTTCATCGGCAACGGGGTGGTCGTACTGCCGGTGTTCGACGACCCGCACGACGAGGACGCGATCCTGACGTACAAGCGGTTGTTCCCCGACCGCGAGATCGTCACCGTGCCCGGACGCGAGATCCTGCTCGGCGGCGGTAACGTGCACTGCATCACACAGCAGGAACCCTCGGGGGCGAACGGGTGAAAACCCAGGTGCACATGTCCGCAGGCGATCGGCGCGAGGCGCTGATCGCCGCGGCGGTGCGCGCCATCCGGGAGCGGGGGATGCTGGAGTCCAGCACCCGCACGGTTGCGGCCGAGGCCGGTGTCAGCACCGGATTGATGCACCACTACTTCGCCAGCTACGACGATCTGATGGCCGCGGCCTTCGAACGGGTCGCGACCGAGGATCTGCAGCGCGCCCGGGAGGTGGTGGCGGCGTTGCCGACCCCCAGTGAGCGCCTGGACGCGCTGGTCTCGGAGTTCCAGCCGGCGCACGACGCCTGGCAGTTCCAGTGGTGGATGGATGCGTGGAGCTCCTCGCCTCGGCATCCCGCGGTGCGCGAGACCGCCGCCCGGATCAACCGCGGCTGGCAGGCCCTGATCGAGGAGATCCTGGCTGATGGCGCAGCGACCGGTGAGTTCGTCTGCCCGGATCCGCGCGCTTCCTCCTGGCGGCTGTTGGCTCTGCTCGACGGCTTGACCATCCAGGTCGTGGCCCAGACCGACGGCCCGGGCCGGGCCGACGTCGAGAAGTGGTCGTATCACGCCGCCCGGGTGGAGACTGGGCGCGCCTGACCATCAAACCAGGGCCGCACAGGAACAGAAACAGCCTTCCAGTCGCCTTTTTGTGGCCCGTAGCGCCCGAATTGTCGCAAATCATATGATTACACTCGCCAGGATCTGGTGGTCTCGGCCCAGTTGTGATGGCCCTTGGGTCACGCCTTGGGCGTGATGACCACGGCAGAACCATAGGCCAGGATCTCCGAGAGCCCTGCGTCGCTGCCCCCAACGTCGGAGGAGTCGAAACGGACCCCGATGACCGCGTTCGCGCCCAGCGACTGGGCGTGCGCGATCAACCGGCCAAGCGCGTCCCGGCGGGCCTGGTCGACCACGTCGGTGTACTGCGGCACCTCACCGGCCTTGAGCGCTCTGAACCCGCCGGTGAAACCCTTGGTGAATCCGACCGAGCGCACAAGGACTCCCCAGGTGAGGCCCAGGTGTTTCTGGATCTCGTAACCAGGGATCTCAAAGGCGGTTGTGCAGGGGATTGCTTCGTTGATGGGCGCGTCTGCGGGATCAGCCATACGGCGAGGGTAGGACCCGGATCCGTCTCGTCGCGCACTTCAGAGGTCGATCACCCTGCTGACGGCTTCCAGGATCGGGCGCTGTCCGCTCACGATCTTCACCTGCGCCACCTCGATCGTGAACCACTGCGCATCATCGGTCTCAGGGAACTGCTGGATCTGTCCCGAACGGGGCGGCCATTCCATGTCGAAGAGATTGCTGCTCACAAAGGCCAACTCCTCATCGGTTTCGACGACGAACGCCCGGACCCGCTTTCCGCTGGGCATCCTGGTCTCGCCGGCGTCGAGCCACTCACCCCCGGGTGCGGGACGCCCGACCTCCTCCTGGAACTCCCTGGCCGCGACCGCCCGGGCGTCCTCGGTCGTCGGGTCGTACTCCCCCTTCGCGATCGACCACGCGCCGTGGTCCTTGTGCGCCCAATACGGACCCGCCATGTGTACGAGGAAGATCTCGAGCCCGTGCGCTGATCGACGGACCGGCACGAGACCTGCACTGAACGGCACTTCAGTCGACCGTCTCGGGCACGGGCACGCCGGCGTCGTGGGCCAGCTCGTCCTCGATGCTGGGCTTGGTCTTCAGCGGAACCTCCTTGAGGAAGAACGACAGGACGAAGGCAACCAGCATCACCGGCACTGCGATCAGGAACGTCTGGTCGATCGAGTTCGCGAACGACAACAGCACGCCGTCCCGGATCGGCCCGGGGAGATCCGAGATGCCACCGATGGAGGCGATCGCACTTTGACCAGCCCCGTTGAGTTGCGCCGCGACCTCAGCCGGCAGGTTCTTGCTGAGTTCCGTGGCCAACTGGGCTGTCCACACGGCGCCGAACACCGCCGTGCCGAAGGATCCACCGATGCTGCGGAAGAACGTGGTCGTGCTGGTGGCTGCCCCGAGTTGTTTGTGTTCGACGTTGTTCTGGACCGCGATCACCAGAACCTGCATGACACCGCCGAGTCCGGTGCCGAGGACGAAGGCGGAAAGCCATACGAACCAAATGTCGGTGTCGACCCCGCAGCGCGACAGCATGAACAGACCGACTGTCGCGGTCCCCGAGCCCAGGATCGGGAAGATCTTGTAACGGCCGGTGCGAGTGATCAACCGACCGCTGACGACCGACGTGATCAGCAGACCAAGCATCAGTGGCAACAACTGCAGCCCCGCGCTGGTCGGTGAGGCACCGCGCACGACCTGCATGAAGATCGACAGATAGACGATCGACCCGAACATCGCGAAACCGACGACGAAGCCCATCGCTGAGGCCACCCGCAGCACCGGCAGTCGGAACATCGACAACGGAACCACCGGCTCAGGGTGCCGCAACTCCTGCCAGATGAATGCCGCCACCGCCACGAGCCCACCGACAGCCAGACCGACGATCTGTGCCGATGCCCAGGGGTACCTCTGGCCTCCCCACACGGCCACGAGCAGCAGCATCACCGTCCCGGTGACCATGAAGACCGCGCCCAGCCAGTCGATGCGGTGCTTCTGCTTGTGAACGGGCAGGTGCAGGACCGCGCCGAGCACAAGGAACGCCGCCACCCCCAACGGGATGTTGACGTAGAAGACCCAGCGCCAGCTCAGGTGCTCTGTGAACAAGCCCCCGAGCAATGGTCCAATGACGCTCGCGACCCCGAACACCGCGCCGAACAGACCCATGTACTTGCCACGTTCACGCGGGGACACGATGTCGGCGATGACTGCCATGACCAGCACCATCAAGCCGCCGCCACCGATGCCCTGTAGTGCCCGGGTGCCGATCAACTGCGCCATGCTTTGCGACAGTCCAGCCAGCGCGGATGCGGCAACGAAGATCGCGACGGCCGACTGCAGCATGAGCTTGCGGCCGTAGAGATCGGAGAGTTTGCCCCAGATGGGAGTGCTCGCCGTGGCAGCCAGCAGGTATGCGGTCACCACCCAGGACAACTCGTTGAGACCACCCAGGTCGCTGGTGATCGTGGGCAGGGCGGTGGACACGATGGTCTGGTCCAGGGCCGCCAGCAACATGGTCATCATCAGGGCGGTGAATATCAGCCCGAGGTTGCGTTGCTTGGTTACGACTGGGACTGCCTCGCTCATCAGGCGTTCTCCTCAGCGATCAGTTCATCCAGGTCGTGTGCAAGCCGGGCCAGCAGCGTCACTAGTTGCTTTCGGTCGCGGCGCGACCAACTCGCAAGTGCGGGTTCCACAGCTCGCGCGCGGTTGGCGAGCATCTCGCGCATCACGTCGCTACCTTCGTCTGTGACTTCCACCAGGCAGGCCCGGGCGTCGTCGGGATCTGTGGACTTCGCCACGAGACCTCGCCGGGCAAGGGCATCGATGTGGCGGCTGGCTGTGGACACGTCGATATGGTTTTCTTGCGCCACGGCGCTGGGTCGCACCGGCCCCAGACGCACAACTGTGATCAGGATCTTGCTCAATCCTTGGTCCAGCGGATCGCCGGTTGCGAGCACCTGGGCACAGCGCGCCGCCTTGTACAAAGACAGCACTCCGGTCTCAAGGTCATTAGTTGCTTGCACCACGCAAGTATCACACACTAGGTCGTGGGTCGATAGACCTCATAACAACGCTCCCCCAGCGATTGAAATCCCAGGGACCGATACAGCCGAGCAGCGGCCGAAT
>Ga0116164_10001898_pt1 | contig 15319 bp, 13 predicted proteins | sample AD_UKC109_MetaG_FD_89888 | JGI IMG/M metagenome (GOLD analysis project Ga0116164, IMG submission 89888) | Active sludge microbial communities of municipal wastewater-treating anaerobic digesters from Hong Kong - AD_UKC109_MetaG | ecosystem: Engineered > Bioreactor > Anaerobic > Digestate... | reverse complement strand
GTTCTCCTCGCAGTGCTCGAGGTCCGCCGGAACGCCGAAGCCCGCCTCCACCGCCCAGGCCGCCCCTCGGGTGAAGGCCTCGTCGAGTTCGTGCTCTGAGACCCGGAGCCTTCCCTTGGCCCCGACGCCGGAGGGGACGTCGTGGAAGAGGTCTTCGACGAGGTTTGATATCATCGGAGCCACATCCTCCGACCGGAGGTCGGATCGGAGCAGCCGGACGCCGCAGTTTATGTCGAACCCAACGCCACCGGGGCTTATCACTCCATCCTCTTCCCGGAAGGCCGCAACGCCTCCGATGGGAAATCCGTAGCCGAGATGGGCGTCGGGCATCGCCATCGAGCATTTGACTATGCCGGGGAGGGTGGCGACGTTCGCCACTTGGTCGATCGTCCCAGGCTCCACCTGCGCGAGGAGCTTATCGGAGATGAATATCCTTCCAGGGACGCGCATTCCCTTCTGGTGGTCCATCGGCACCTCAAAGACGTAATCATCAACCTTCTTCAGCATGGTATCACCTCAAACGTCTAAGACCACCTGAGCGGTCCAGATCTCTTCTCCCCCGTCTCCCGCCACTTTTTTGATCTCGAACTGGTGGAGGGTGACCGCCTTCACCTCCGTCTCGAAGAAGTGCCTTTCGGGGTCCACCCTCTCGCCGCCCACCTTTCCTGAAAGCCGCCAGCCCCCTTCATCCTCTTCAAGCTTCACATCGAACCTCGAGAAGACGGCTAGCTCCACGTCGAAGAGATATAGTATCTCAGAGAGCCATTCGTAGAGTAGCCCCTCCAGGCTCTCCGACTCGATCTCGATGGGCCACGTCTCTTCGGCCTTCACGGTGGCGGGGTCGATCATGGCACCCAGCATCGCAAGAGCGGCGTTCTCGAAGGTCTCCTCCAGGCTTCGGCCGCGGGCTTTAAACTTCACGTCGGCGGTATGTTCCAGATACTCAAAAGGCTCCATCTTGACTTAATCAAGGGCTGGGGTTTATTAATAGGTTGAGGTCGGCCTTTAAGCCCCTCTCAAAAGGACGCCGAAACCCGAGATCGATTTTTATCGGCGTCTTGTTATCGGACGAGTGGTAGAGGATATATATCATAGGCATATCGAGGATCAGTTGGTGAATCGGCATGGCGGAGACGATTGAGGAGATCGCATCCCGGATTCGCGAGATGCGGGAGCTGTCCAAGGTGACGGCTGAGGAGATGGCAGAGCACTTGAAGGTGCCGCTGGAGACCTACACCTGCTACGAGGATGGGAAGACGGACATTCCAGCAAGCAAGCTCATCGAGATCGGACAGAAGCTCGACATCGACATGAACCTCCTTCTCACCGGCGAAGAGCCGAGGATGCGGGTATTCACGGTTACCAGGAAGGGCGAGGGGGTCGAGGTGGAGCGGAGGAAGCAGTATAGGTACCAGAGCCTGGCAGGAAAGTTCCTCCGCAAGAAGGTCGAGCTTTTCATCGTCACCATCGAGCCGAGAACGGATAAGCCCTCAGCCTACAGCCATCCTGGCCAGGAGTTCGATTACGTCCTGGAGGGGTCCCTCAAGTTCTCCATTCACGATCACGAGATAATCCTGAACGAAGGCGACTCGATATTCTTCGATTCGTCATACAAACATGCTATGGAGGCCCAAAACGACAAGCCTGCAAAGATGCTCGTCGTGGTGATGTAACAGCAGAAAGAGGATCTTAAAATGTCGTCTTTACTGGATAGGTTCGTCCCAAGGACAGATTTCGAGTCTTACGAGGATTTCAAAGAGAACTTCAAGATAACGGTGCCCGAGAACTTCAACTTCGCCTTCGACGTGGTAGACGTCTATGCGAAAGACGACCCGGACAAAATCGCTCTCGTCTGGTGCAACGACCTAGGCGAGGAGAAGATCATCCCCTTCGGGGAGATGAAACTTCTAAGCGACAAGGCTGCAAACTTCTTTTCCGGTCGCGGAATTAAAAAGGGCGACGCCGTTATGCTCTCTCTCAAGAGCAGATATGAGTTTTGGATCTGCATGATCGGCCTGCACAAGATCGGGGCCGTGGCCATCCCCGCAACTCACATGCTCAAGAAGAAGGATATCGTCTACCGGATAAGAAGGGCCGACCTCAAGATGCTCGTCACCATCGAGGACGAGGGCGTCCCCGCGGAGGTGGACGGCGCCTGCCAGGAGCTTGCAAACGGCAAGGTTTTGAAGGCCTTCGTGGGAACCGGCGAGAGGGATGGCTGGATCAACCTCCGAAATGAACTGAAAGCCGCATCGTCGGACTTCAAGAGGCCCGAGGGCGAAGGCGTGACGAAGAGCACAGACATCCTCCTGGCCTACTTCACCAGCGGCACCACCGGAAACCCGAAGATGGTGAACCACGATCAGACCTACGCATTGGGCCACATCCTGACCGCCCACTACTGGCAGAACGTCGAGGACGACGGCCTCCACTACACCGTCGCCGACACTGGATGGGGGAAGGCCGTCTGGGGGAAGCTCTACGGCCAGTGGATCGCGGGATCGGCGGTCTTCGTCTACGACTACGACCGGTTCGACGCCGCAAGGATGATGGAGAACGCCTCCAAGTACGGCGTCACCACCTTCTGTGCTCCTCCCACCATCTATCGTTTCATGATCAAGGAGGACATGTCCAGGTACGACTTCTCGACCCTCAAGTACGCCGTCACCGCCGGTGAGCCTCTCAACCCGACGATCTATGACAAGTTTCTGGAGACTACGGGCCTCCGGCTGATGGAGGGGTTCGGCCAGACCGAGACGGTCGTCGCCATCGCCAACTACCCCTGGATGAACCCGAAGCCTGGGTCGATGGGAAAACCCTCGCCGGGTTACGATATCGTCCTGGTGGACAGAAACGACAAAGTCTGCGACGTCGGCGAGGAGGGGGAGATCGTGATCAAGACCGACAAAGGAAAGCCCATCGGCCTCTTCGTCGACTACCACCTCGACCCCGAGAAGATGAGGAACACCTGGCACGACGACTATTATCACACCGGGGATATGGCCTGGGTCGACGAAGACGGCTACTTCTGGTTCGTCGGACGGGCCGACGACATCATAAAGAGCTCTGGTTACCGGGTCGGACCCTTCGAGGTGGAGAGCGCCCTCCTCTCTCACCCTGCGGTCCTGGAGTGCGCCATCACGGGAGTTCCTGACAAGCTGAGAGGGCAGGTGGTGAAGGCGACGGTGGTTCTGACGAGGGGATATGCCGCCGCCGAGGAGCTGAAGGTTGAGCTTCAAAACCACGTCAAGAAGACCACTGCACCCTACAAGTACCCGAGGATCGTCGAGTTCGTCGACGAGCTTCCAAAGACGATCAGCGGCAAGATCAGAAGGGTCGAGATCCGGGATAAGGACAAGCCCTATCCGGTCATAAACTCCATCGAGTGCAAAGCCTACGAGAGGTGCATCGTCGCCTGTCCTTCCAACGTCCTTTCGCTCGGGGAGGAGCTGAACTCTCGGGGTTACCGGTTCGCCGTCTATTCGGGGGAGGGATGCATAGGCTGCGGAAACTGCTATTACACCTGTCCCGAGCCGTTCGCCATCGAGGTTCACGTACCTTCAAAGGAGAAGATCGAGGAGGAATGAAATATGCCTGCCCAGCTAGTTGATGGAAACAGCGCCGTGATCGTGGGGGCTATGTACGCCGGATGCGACTGCTTCTTCGGATACCCCATAACCCCCGCGAGCGAAATACTTCACGAGGCCTCGAAGTACTTCCCGAAGGTGGGACGAAAGTTCGTCCAGGCTGAGTCGGAGGAGGCGGCCATAAACATGGTCTACGGGGCGGCGGCTGCAGGCCACAGAGTTCTCGCGGCCTCCTCGGGACCGGGGATGAGCCTGAAGCAGGAGGGCATATCCTACATCGCCGGTGCTGAGCTTCCTTGCGTCATAGTGGACATAGTCAGGGCCGGACCTGGCCTTGGAAACATCGGCCCAGAGCAGTCTGACTACAACCAGGCCGTCAAGGGCGGCGGTCACGGGTGCTACAAGAACATAGTCCTCGCCCCAAACTCCGTCCAGGAGATGTGCGACTTCACCATCAAGGGTTTCGGCCTCGCCTTCAAGTACAGAAACCCGGTCGTGGTCCTGGCTGATGGGGTATTGGGCCACATGATCGAGCCTTTGAGCTTTCCGACGACGGCGATCGAGCCCGTGGTCGACAGATCCTGGGCAGTCTGCGGCAGTCGGGAGACGAGAGGAAACCTAGTCACCTCCATCGACCTCGACTTCAAAGAGATGGAGCAGCACAACTTCAAGCTCCAGGCGAAGTACGACCGGATCCGGGATAACGAGGTTGAATTCGAGGAGTACAGGTGCGAGGACGCTGAAGTGATCCTCGTTTCCTACGGGATCAGCAGCAGGATCGCAAAGTCTGCCGTGGACGCCGCCCGGAATGAGAATATCAGAGCTGGCCTCTTCAGGCCTATCTCCCTCTTCCCCTTCCCCTCGGCGGAGCTGAAGGCCCTCGCCGAGAGGGGATGCAGCTTCATCTCCGTCGAGATGAGCGACGGTCAGATGAGAGACGACATAAGGCTCGCGACAGGATGCAAAGATGTCGCCCTCGTCTCACGGTATGGAGGAAATCTCATCCAGCGCGACCAGATCCTCGATAGAATAAGGGAGGTGGCCTAGAATGGCTTCAAAAGAGAAGGTCATAGGACCTGCTGGATTTTACGGCGTCTTTGAGAGGAAGGGGGGCTCTGCCCCCACGGCCACCCACTACTGTCCAGGATGTGGCCACGGAATTTTGCACAAGATCATAGCCGACACCATGGCCGACCTCGGAATTCAGGACCGGTGCGTGGTGATGAGCCCTGTGGGCTGCTCAGTCTTCGCTTACTACTACCTCGACTGCGGCCACGTCCAGGCGGCCCACGGGAGGGCTCCGGCCATCGCCACTGGGTTATCTCGGGCCGAGGACGACGCCATCCTAATCTCCTACCAGGGGGACGGCGACCTCGCCTCCATCGGCCTCAACGAGACGGTCCAGGCCGCCAACCGGGGCGAGAAGATGGCGGTCTTCTTCGTCAACAACACTGTCTACGGAATGACCGGTGGCCAGATGGCACCGACGACGTTGGTGGGCGAGGTGACGGCGACGACCCCTGCCGGCAGGGACCCTCGAGACTCCGGCTACCCGATCCACATCTGCGAGCTTCTCGACACCCTGAAGGCCCCCGTCTACATCGAGCGGGTCTCCCTCTCGAACATAAATCAGATCAGGAAGGCTCGTCGCGCCGTGAGGAGGGCTCTTGAGATCCAGAGGGACAAGAAGGGCTACGCTTTCGTCGAGTTTCTCTCGCCCTGTCCCACCATCCTCAGGATGGACGTGAAGGGGATCGAGAGGTTCATAAACGAGGAGATGGAGCGGGAGTTCCCTCTAAAGCGGTTCAGGGACAGATCGAGCGAGACGGAGCCGATCGAAAGGAACGATAGCGACTTCTCTAAGTCCTCCCTCGATCGGATCTTCGGCCTTGTCGGCGAAGAGTCGGCCGAGGTCCTCCTCGATCCCGACTTCAAAGTCAAAGGGGTCAAGATCGCGGGATTCGGTGGGCAGGGCGTTCTCAGCATGGGGCTCTCCTTGGCCCAGGCGGCATATCGGTCGGGCCGGTTCGTCTCCTGGTATCCTGATTATGGCCCCGAGCAGAGGGGCGGCACCTCGAACTGCTCCGTTGTGATCTCCGGTGAGCGGATAGGCTCACCTGTGGTCGACAATCCTGACGTTCTCATCGCCTTCAACCGGCCCTCGTTGGAGAAGTTCGCCGCTGACGTCAAAAAGGGCGGCCTGATCCTCTATGACGCCCTGGCCGGGGCATTTAAGCCGCCGGAGGGAGTGAGGGCCATCTTCATCCCGGCAACGGAGATCGCTTTGAGCAAGGGGGTGGAACAGGCCGCGAACACCGCGATGTTCGGTGCTCTGATGGAGGCGGGAAACCTCGGCCTTCCGAGGGAAGCCTTCGGGGGAGCTCTCGAGAGGACCTTCGCCAAGAAGCCGAAGCTGATACCTTTGAACCTGGAGATCCTGGAGGCTGGCGCCCAAAGCGCTAGGTGAAAACTTCCAGCAAGGTAGGTCGTCAGTTGCCCGCCCAAATGTTCTGCAGTTACTGCAGATGATCGGGCGGGCATTTGACCCCTGTCTGGAATAATGCGGCAATTGTCATCTGATGCTGGCGGATCTTGGAATATAACCTCCTTTTTGATTCAATTCGATTCGACTCGTCTTTCATGGGAGATATGTATCGTTGCGGGCTTCCCAAGAAGCGGAGATCGAAACATTATTGCCATGGAATCACGACTTCTAAGCACCAAAAAATACAAATATAACCCATAACTAAATTGTAACTAACTTCAAGCAATGAAGGGGTGAAGACTACGAAGAAATTTGCAGCGCTATTAGTGTTGGCTACGGCTTTTTTTGCCGTTCCAGCAATGGCACAGGTAACGTGTGGCGATGGGGCGTCGCTTAATTCTGTCGAAGGCGCTATGGCCTTGGGCACGTTCCCAGCGAACATGAATTTCGACTTTGTCAAGCAGGGCAACCAGGAAGCCTCGACCTTTGGTTTCTCTGGTGTGAATCCCGTTGCTACGAACGCCTTCAACCTGGATAAGTCCCAGACCGCTGGGTCTCTGTTCGATAACAGCACCACTTGGCAACAGGACAGCTTACAAGATGCTGGCCCAGATCTCTCCCAGCTGAAGGACATAGTGGGCATATATGACTCCAGAGTCGTGAACATGGAGATGATCACCTCCGGGGATCAGGTTGCCCATGCCTTTGGGTCCGGATACGCCGATAACCAGGTGAACATCAAGACGACCCAGACTGGCTGCTGTCCCAACGGCTGCTGTCCGCTTTGATCGAATAGGAACATCATGGAGACAAACTGGAAGCTCATCGGCCTTGCGCTGATGGGCACCCTCCTCATTTTTGGCTTGGCTTGCAATGTTGTTTGGGCAGGAAGCTTCCCAAACGTAGCGGAGCCTAGCTATCCAGAATCCTTGAATCAAATCATGGATTTTCATGAGGAGTTTGCCAAGCCAGGGTCATCCCTCAAGCTTGGAATTCTCAGCTCGGATGATCTGACCAAAAGCAGCACGTTTGAATCTTCTTTCTCAGATCTCGCCGGTTTCACCTTATTTGGGGCCCCTGAAGATGAAGAGACGTTCCAGGGCGTTGTGGCCATAAATACTGAGAGTGGAAATACCGTCACCAGCCAGGGCCAGTTTCAGTCGGTTCCGACCGACTTGAACTACATGGACATTGACGTGAGGAATATAATCGTCATATCAATAAACACCGCGAGAGGCGGAAATGCGATCGCGACCTCTGAGATCGTCGTCGAACCCTCCCAAATCGGCTCATGCTTATCCTAAATCGCAGATCTCGTTTCTGACGTATTGTCTTGCATTCACAGTTTCCGTTTCGTATTTTGTTCGTCTGGTTATTTTTGTTCTCACCGTTTGCCGTCCCTGATCGCCCGTCTCATTGCCCGACCCAGGGAGAGGGTCAGAGCTTCGACCTTCTGCCAGTCGTCGCCTCCTGAGGCACCCAAATGAAGGGTGAACTTCCCGTTGTAGGCGAGGGTTCTCATAAAGTGTCCCAGGTTCTCAAGCTGCATCCCCTCCAGGGAGGCGGCCCGAAACGTGAGGTCTTCTTTATATCCGGTGGCTCCGAACCTGACGGCTGCAAAGGCCAGGGCTTCACCAGAGGGGACAGAGGAGCTTCCGATCCCTGCCACGGCCAGCTTGGCCAACGCCTGGCCAAAGGCGATGGCGACATCTTCGACGGTGTGGTGATCTCCAGTCTGCAAATCACCTTTAGCCCTGACCTCGACATCGAACCCCGACGCCTGGGCTAGGACCTTGAGGATCTCGTCGAGAAGAGGAACTCCCGTCTGGACATCTGAAGATCCGGACCCTTCGGGGTCCAGGGAGACTTCGATCTCGGTCTCCGCGGTATCTCTCCTGAAAGAAGCGCGCATGATAGAGGATCTCTCCGAAGATATTTTAACTTATTCTGAGAATCCGTCTGGCGCTCATGATATCAAGATGGTCGGCCCATTTCTAATGTTCGATGCTTAGCAATTTCGGTCCTGTCGAAGGCCTTATGTACCTGTGGATCGTGTCGTTCCGTTCCAAAGGTTATATCTATGATAGACAAGAGCAAAATACAAGAAATTCTGGAAGGATACAACCCAAAAGAGTTAACTATTGCTACAGTATGCTCTCATAGCAGCCTCCAGATATTTCACGGGGCTCGCCGGGAGGGGTTCAAGACTCTGGGGATATGCCTTGGCCGACCTCCCAAGTTTTACGACGCCTTTCCCCTGGCAAAGCCTGACTCATTTCTGAGCCTAGGCGGCTATGGGGACCTCCTCGATGAGAGCGACCGGCTCGTGGAGGAGAACGCGATAGTAGTTCCTCACGGCTCCCTGGTGGAGTATCTGGGGGTTGAAAAGTTCGAAAATCTCCCGGTTCCGACCTTTGGGAACCGGAGATCTCTAGCCTGGGAGAGCGATCGAGATATGGAGCGGGAATGGCTCCTCAAGGCCGGGATAGACCTTCCTCGGAGATTTGCGACCCCTGATGAGATCGACAGGCCCGTGATCGTCAAGTATCATGGCGCCAAAGGGGGCAAAGGCTTCTTCATATCCAAGAGCAAAGGCGAATACCTGAGCAAGGTCGATTCCTCCCAGCGGCACACCATCCAGGAGTTCATCCTGGGAACCAGGTACTACATCCACTACTTCTACTCCCCCATCCGGTCCCATGGGTACACCCTCAGCAAGGGGACCCTGGAGATGTTGGGGATAGACCGGAGGGTCGAGAGCAACGCCGACGAGATTTTCAGGATAGGCTCGATGGACGAGCTGGAGGCGGCGGGGATATTCCCGAGCTTCGTCGTCACGGGGAACATTCCTCTTGTTCTGAGAGAGTCTCTCCTTCCCAAAGCCTTCGATCTGGGAGAGAGCGTTGTTGAGGCCTCTCTCGATCTATTCGGCGGGATGATAGGCCCCTTCTGTCTTGAGACGATCGTCACCGACGACCTGAAGTTCAAGGTCTTCGAGATTTCGGCGCGGATCGTCGCCGGCACCAACGTCTTCGTCAGCGGCTCTCCTTACTCCGACCTGATTCAAAAGGACCTCTCCAACGGCAGGAGGATCGCCCAGGAGATCAGCCTTGCAAGAGACCAGGGAAGGTTATCGGAGATCATAAGCTGAAGGGCAAAGGCTTATTATCTTCCCCTCGCCTCACTTTTTCTCTTGTATGGCAGGCCTCTTCGACACTTACAAAGACGCTACCGCCCTCCAGTGCTCCTTCGTGGAGAAGCTGGGAAATCTCGATCTGGAGAGCGTAAACGGCTTCGCGGATTCGCTGGCGTCGTTTTTGAGATCAAAAGATGAGAACAACTTCGTCTACGGCCTTGCGGCCGGAAGGAGCGCCCTCTCCCTCTACAGCTTTCTCCAGCTCCTCCACAATCACTTCAACGCCTTCCCCTGCACCATGGAGGATCCGGTCCAGAAGCACTTCCGGAATACAAGAAGGAACCTGGGGATTGCGGTCTCTGGTTCCGGCGAGACCCCAGCCGTGAACAAGTACATCGAGGACATAATAACCCAGGGCGGCGAGATCAGGCTGATCACCGCCAATGAGGAGGGGACGGCCCATCGGCTGGTGGAAGATTACGAGAACGGCTCGGTCCTGGTGATCAAGGGGAAGACGAAGTACGACGTGGATATGACCAGGACCTCCAAGCTCTCTCCCATGGGGACGGAGTTTGAGCTGGAGGTTCTCGCCTTCTTGAACGCCGTCTTCAAGGAGGTCCAGAGCAGGATCGAGGGCGTTAGAGACGAGGCCTGCAAGAGCTACCTCTCCACCATAAAGGACTTTGCAGGCCAGTGCCAGCTCATATCCCGGGTGGACGAGGGAAAGCTCACACCGTGGTTTGAAAAGCTATTTCCGAGGAGCGGCAGGTACATCATAGGGGGCGTCGGAAGGTCGGGGCTCGTGGCGAGGGCCTTTGAGATGAGGTTCGCCCACCTCAACAAGACCAGCTACTGGGAGCGGGACTTCAACACTCCGAGCTTTCAGATCGGCGACGTATACGTTCCCATCTCTGGTAGCGGGAACACCTATGAGTGTCTCGAAGGGGTCAAAGGCGCCTTCAAGAGGGGGGCTGACGTTTTGCCGATTACCACAAACCCCTCTTCGGAGCTGGTGGAGCTGATGAGAGAGAAGGGTCGCGAAGACGACGTAGTCTTCATACCCGTCTCCGAAGAGCACCTGGACCAGATCTGCGGGAGCCGGAGGACCACCAGCTGGCTCGTCTCGGAGTACAGCATGCACAGGTACCCGATATTCGAGATCAACGCCTCGATATTCACCAACAGCGTCGTCGCCGTGGGGGCCGAGTTCTTGGGGATCGAAGAGGCGGGGATGAAAAGGCTTCACGCATGAAGAGGATCGTCGCCGTATCTGACACTCACTTGGAGCTGGGGTCCCAGATTCCAGATCGGGTCGTCGAACTGGCAAAGGGATCCGACCTCGTCCTCCACGCCGGGGATTTTGTGAGCATGGAGGTCTATGAGGCCTTCGTCGATCTTTGCCCCGTCGAGGCAGTATGCGGCAACTTCGACCACCCTGATGTGAGGGCCAGCCTCCCCGAGAGGAGGGTAGTGGAGGTGGAGGATGTGAGGATCGGCCTTGTACACCGGGCCTCTTATTCTGCCGAGATCACGGGCGCCGACCTCCTCGCGAGGGAGATGGAGGTGGACGCCCTTGTCTTCGGCCACATCCACAGGCCTTTGGTGGAGCGCGGGAGCAGCCTATTAATCTGTCCTGGAAGCCCCGTCGAGCCCCGCCTCTCTGCTCCATCGGTAGCCGAGATCGAGGTGGATGGCGAGGAGATCAGGGGCAGGATCTTGCCCGTTGGAAAGCCCGTCTGCAACTACTTCAGGTATGCGGAGTCCCTGACCGAGGGGTCGGCGAAGGGAAGACGGGGCTGAAAGGCCAGTCGAGGTTTCGGGTCTCCTTTTTCATCGTCAGCTTTCGGCCTTGTTACCATCCCCGTGAAAGGCCTCCAGGTCGTCGATGGCGATCCAGCCCGAGCTTCCGGAATCCTGGTTTGCGCGATCTCTGATGATGAAGTAGACGGCGGTGACGTTGCCGAAGTCGAAAGCTGCGTCTTTGCACTTGGACCCTTCCTCCTCGACGCAGCTGAAATTCTCGTATCTCGCGTTCTGAAGGGTCCAGTCCTGCGGAATGGTGCCGTCTTCCCAAGATCGGCCATATATCGTCCCGTTCGCGTCTCTCAGCCAGATATCGAGGGCGTTGTAGGTTTCGCTCCCATTGCAGAAGAATCTGAGGCCGTCGGTTCCGGCCAGGTTCAGCCCGTCGGTTTCGTTCGTTGATACCAACTTGGTGATCCCGACCCATCCATCAGGAACTAAATCGTAGGATATCCTGGTGGCGTTCTCTTCGACTCCGTCGACGACCTTTATGCTCTGGACGGCAGAGCCCCTCCCGTCCTCGCGGGTGCTCCATCCTCCGGCCATCGAGTCGATGAATTGGGGAGCGAGGACCGCCACATCGACTGAGCTATTCACCTCTCCTGCGAAGTTTCTCGCGGTGAGGGTGTAGGTGACGTTCTCTTCAGGGGCCAGCTTCATCTCGCCCCTGAGGGGGATCTCGCCCACTTCAGGCTCGATCTCGGCCTCTTTCGCGTTGGAGACCGACCAGCAGAGGACCACGGGCTCGCCCAGATTCAGGAGGGACCTGTTGGCCTCGAACTGTTCGATCTCCGGGAGAGATCTGGTGCTGAAGGTCCAGACCTCGCTTTCAGACCTCTTATTGAGGCCGTTTTCTGCCACCACCTGCCAGAGGTAGACGGTCCCAGGATCGAGGGGCGTTGTGATGTTGATATTGAGGTACTCTTTTCCCCGGCCGCCGTCCGTCGTCCCCGCGATCCGCATATTCTCCTCAGAGGTGCCGAGGTGGAGTTGGTAGCCGATCCTGGTGTTCGGGTCGAGCCCCACCGACGAGAGGACTGGGGTTTTTGGGGCGCCGCCCACCCACCAGAGCTGAGGCATAAGGCCGATGCTGGTGGTGTTGTCCGTGGGGCAGGGCGTCTCGGGCTCGTAGGGCCCTGGCGCCAGGGCGTAGATGATCAGGGCCGCCACCGGGAGCACCAAAAGTCCCGCCTTTGCCCCGTTCCTATGAACGAGGTCGTCCGCTCTCTCGGCGGCGGTCATCAAAGCTTCAAATAAGGCGTCCAACAGGTCGGTCATCTCTCGTCCTCTCTCCTCTCCATCAGATGTGTCTGTTGCCTGGTCCAATTGGACTCAAGGAGGTATATACTTAACTTTTCTTGGACTGGTGACGGATCAACTTCAACAAGCTTATTTGAAAATTCAAATTTTTGAAAGAAAACAGTGATTCTAACCAAACAAACCATCGTTAAGACATGCCTGTGGCGACGAGTAGAAAACTATTTCGGGTTCTAATTTCATATGGATGTGCGCCTTGTTATCAAGAACTCGAACCCGAGAAGAGATGGTTAAAATGGATTTTATCGACAAGATCCGAGAATTGTCAGTCCGCATTCCAAAGCAGATAGAGTACATCCAGACCGAAGAAGCCACAAAGAACGCCCTGGTCATGCCCTTTATCGACGCTCTCGGCTACAATATATTCGATCCAACGGAAGTCATACCAGAATTCACCGCAGATGTGGGGATTAGAAAGGGCGAAAAAGTCGATTACGCCATATTTATGGACGGAAAACCTATAATGCTCTTCGAATGCAAATCATGCGGCAGCGAACTGGACGATGGGCATGCGTCACAGCTTTATCGCTACTTTTCCGTTACAGATGCTCGGTTCGGTGTATTGACAAATGGGATCATCTATCAATTCTATTCAGATTTGGATGAGCAGAATAAGATGGACTCGAAGCCGTTTTTTGAGTTCAACATGCTCGAAATCAAAGAACCTTTCGTTGAAGAGCTTAAAAAGTTCACAAAATCCTCTTTCGATCTGGACGACATCCTCACCACCGCAAGCGAACTCAAATACACTCGGGAAATCGAGCGGATCATAGCAGAACAGATGAACGATCCAGCGGACGAATTCGTGAAATTCTTCGCATCGCAGGTTTATCACGGCAGAATGACTCAGCCCGTGAGAGAACAGTTCTCTCAGATCACAAAACAGGCCCTAAAGCAGTTCATCAACGATCGAATCAGCGAACGATTGAAATCGGCCCTGGAATCAACGGAGCCGAAGACAAAAGAGACGCCGATCGAGGGTAACGGGGTTCAAATCTCTGACGAGCCCGAAGGCGAACGAAAACCCGGGATCGAGACGACGGAGCAAGAGTTGGAGGGGTATTACATCGTCAAGTCCATTCTCAGAGAGGTGCTAGATCCAAAGAGGGTGTCGATTCGTGATACCAAGAGCTACTGTGGAATTCTTCTCGACGACAATAACCGCAAACCACTCTGTCGCCTCCGGTTCAACACTTCGCAGATGTACCTTGGACTCATAGACGAACAGAAGCAGGAAGAGACCGTCCCCATCGGAGACGTCAATGAGATCTACAATTACGCGGACCGGCTGAAAGCAACGGTTGGTTATTATGAAGGTCCGGGGTCGAAAGATTAAGATCGATATCAGGGCAGGTATTAGTCCACTGCAACAATCCCGTCCAAATAAAATACGAGATGCTCGGTCACCGAGCATCTCCCCTCTGAGGCTAATCTTCTTATTTCAGCTACTGTTGTCCCCGAGGGTTCATCCAGACGCGGATCTGGTAGTCTCCGGCTCCTTCTCCCTCAGTCCCCACGGTCTTGAGGGTCCAGCTTCCGGGCAGGGGGGCGACGACCATCAGTACGTCTGTGGATGTCTGATCGACCTCGATCCCGCTGGGGTTCTGAAGGCGAAGCTCCAGGTCGCCGCCCTGGCGGGTGGCGTAGATGTAGAGCATATCGACATTTTCGGGAACCAGTATCGAGTGGTCCACCACATCTCCCCTGGCAATCTCACCCTCAAAAAGGAGAGTCGATGGCGTCCTCGGGAGGCTCTCGGGCTCCAGGGTCACCTGGGCCAGGCAGAGGCCGCTCTCTTTCAGCCCTGGCCCCAGGAACCCAAGGGTCCAAATCCCGGCCATGGGGTTTGTGATAGTCTTCGATCGGATCTGATCAGGCGCCGACGATGTGGAGGACCAGATCTGCTTCATCTCGGGGCTGTAGAGGACGACCTTCAGGTAGTCGTCGCTGAGGGACCTGAAGTCGATCGCGAGGCTGGAGGCGTATTCGGGAACCGGCAGGGCGTAATTCCGTCCCTCCTCCTCATCGCCGACGTATCCGATTAATAGGTCAGTTGTGACCTCTGGACCGCTGGAGATGGGGAGAGGGCCGTCGAGGACATCTATCCAGCCGGAGTATCGGCCGCTCGACTTAACCCCTGACCCCAAAACCTCGATGGTCCAGTCACCAGGCATGGGGAACGATATCCCCGTCGATACGGGCTGGATGGCGGAGTGGGACGTGGCGGTCCAGACCTCTTCGCCTAGGGGGCTTGTAAGGGTGGCCTTCAGGTCGTCGTCGGTGAGGGTGGCGAGGCCCAAGGCCAAAAATCCTGCGCCCTCGGGGACCTCTAATCGGTAGGAGCAGATCTCGCCGTCCGTCACCTGACCAGATATGTCGCCTCCGGACCCAAGGCTGATCGGCTCCTGGCCGACGGGCCTCTTTTCGTGGCTGGAAAGCTCCGTCCAGTCGATCTCAAAGCGTCCGCTCTCTTTGACGCTGGAGCCAAGGACCTCGACGATCCAGGTTCCAGGCATCGGATAGTCCACCGTCTCCGACCTCACTTCGTCGGGCCGATGGGATGTGGTGGTCCAGACCTCCCGGCCCAGGGGGTTTGTGAGGGTGATCTTCAGGTCGTCCTCGGAGAGGGTCTTGAAGTCAAGCGATATGGCGCCGACGTTCTCTCCCACCTCGATCTCAGAAACGTCAATCTCGCCATCACTGACGGCCCTGGTGATCGTCCCAGAGGACTCGCCCGATGCCGTCATCGTAAGGCCCACATATCGGTTTGAGGTTTCGCCTTGGCCCGTCACCTTCAGGGTCCAAGATCCAGAAACGGGCCTGTGGGCCGTGTGGGCGATGTAGTCGCTCTCTCCCTCCTCGACGCTCTCGCCTTGAGGATCATCGAGCTCGAAGCTGAGATCTTCCCCGCTGACGCTCAGGACCTCGATGAATAGTGCGGTGGCGTTCTCGGGGACGAGGATCTCGTGGTACCTGCTCTCGCCCTTCGGG
>Ga0116164_10001897_pt1 | contig 15320 bp, 7 predicted proteins | sample AD_UKC109_MetaG_FD_89888 | JGI IMG/M metagenome (GOLD analysis project Ga0116164, IMG submission 89888) | Active sludge microbial communities of municipal wastewater-treating anaerobic digesters from Hong Kong - AD_UKC109_MetaG | ecosystem: Engineered > Bioreactor > Anaerobic > Digestate... | reverse complement strand
CTGCAAGTCGGAATCGAGCGTGGTGTAAATCTTCAATCCACCGGTAAAAAGCTTCGTCGTTCCATATTTATTTTCCAATAAAACTCTGATGTATTCGATAAAATAATCATCGGCATTTTGATTGCCTTTGGGATAGTTCAGCACAATATCCGTGCCACGGGCTTCCACATATTCTTCATTGGTGATAACGCCTTCCTGCACCATTCTGAGAAGAACTGAATTACGGCGTTTGAGTGCACGTTCGGGATAATTGAAAGGGTAATAACCGCTGGGAAGTTGCGGCATTCCGATGATCAAAGCAGCTTCGGGAATGGAGAGGTCTTTGGCATCTTTACCGAAATATTTCTGAGATGCCACCTCGATTCCATATAAACCCGGACCAAACGGCGATTTATTGAGATATAATTCCAAAATTTCCTGTTTGGAAAAATGTTTCTCGATGCGGATCGCCAGCAGCAATTCCTTTATTTTACGCGGAATGGTTTTATCCAGTGAAAGAAACATATTGCGGGCGACTTGCTGTGTAATTGTGCTGGCGCCCTGAGAAAAGTTTCCCCGTTGCAAATCGACCAGGAAAGCGCGGAAAAGCCCGAATTGATCCATTCCCCAATGCTTGTAAAAATTCTTGTCTTCCACCGCTAAAATTCCATTAAGCAAATAAGGAGGCAGTTCGCTGATGTCGGTAAGTTTACGGCGTTCAAACGAAAAAGTATGAATGAGTTTATCATTGCGATCAAAGACTTCCGAACCGACTTTCATTTCGTAACGTGTAAGCTCCGATAGCGGGGGAAGTTCGCTGCTGTAATAGTAAAACAATCCGATTCCGATGCCGGCAAACAAGGCGATCACACAGAAAAAAACAAAGAGAATTCTCTGCGTTAAACCAGGTTTATATGCAGTTTTTTTTCTGCTCTTTATTCGACGTTTCTTTCTTCTTTTCTTCATATTCTTCCTTCATTTTATCAATGAATATTTTTGCTAAATATCCAGTGATTATACCGGTTACTATTCCCATCAAAATGAGCAGGGGCGTCAAATAAAATATTGAGTTTTCTTTGATCAGAAGCAGCCTAACCAAACCGATCTGACCAAAATTATGCGCCACTGCGCCACCGATACTGATGCCCAAAATGCTGAAATCGAAGGGCAGTTTGAGCAGCAACATCATGACCAAAAGTGATAAAATCGTTCCCGAAAGTGAAAGTAAGGTGGTGGGACTGAACAGCGTGCCGGCAAGTAATCCGCCCAAAATGCTTTTGGCAATTGCCACAACGACAGCGGAACGAAGATTTCCGGAGACGAGTAGAACCAAAACAACCACGTTGGACAGACCTAATTTCATAAAGGGGAGAGGTTTGGGAATGATGCTTTCCAGAATGAAAATCGTGACGGCAAGCGCCGTGAAAAATGCCAACATGACCAGATAACGCTGCCGCGTCATTTGCGAGAAATCAAGATAATTCATAGAACGGAATCACAAAAAAAGATAGAAAAAAAAGGCGACCGCAGCCGCCTTTTTTCTGCTAAATGTTTGGTTATTTATTTGCCTTTTCAAAATCGATCATGAACTGAGCCAGCGTTTCTGCCGATTGCATGGGCAGTGAATTGTAAAGAGAAGCACGGCATCCGCCCACGCTTCGGTGTCCTTTCAATCCGATCATACTCTTTGCTTTGGCTTCGGAGATGAATTTCTTTTCCAAATCTTCGCTGGGTAAACGGAAGGTAACATTCATACGGGAGCGGTCTTCCGGTACGACTGTGCCACGATAGAAATCGGAGCTGTCCAGAATATCATAGATCAGTTTGGCTTTTTCAATATTGTATGCTTCACGAGCTTTCAGTCCGCCATTCTTTTCGATCCATTTCAATACTTCGCCGATTACATAAATTGAGAAAGAGGGTGGTGTATTGAACATAGAATCTTTTTCGATCTGAATCTTATAATCCAGCATGGTGGGAAGGTTAGCATTCTGCTGTTCCATCAGGCTTTTCTTGATCACGACAAAAGTAGCACCGGCAGGACCGATGTTCTTTTGAGCTCCGCCGTAGATCATATCGTATTTTTTGAAATCGAGCTGACGGCTGAGGAAGTTGGAAGACATATCGGCGATTAATGGAACACCAGCCGGAACTTCCGGGTCTTTTTGCCATTCCGTACCACGAATGGTATTGTTGGTGGTAATGTGCAGATAAGCGGGATTGTCGGAAAGCTGCCAGGTTTTGGGAATGTAAGTATAATCTTTGTCTTCGGAAGAAGCGGCAACATGATATTTCTTGCCGATTTTTTTTGCTTCTTTCCAGGCGTTAGTTGCCCATGTTCCTGTGTTGATATAATTGGCAACTTTATCTTCGGGACAGAAATTTACAGGAACCATCAGGAACTGAGTGCTGGCTCCACCTTGCAGATACAAAGCCACATAATCATCACCCAATCCCATAAGGCGCAGAAGGGCTGCTCTTGCTTCGGTAATGATTTTGTCATATTCCGCAGAACGATGGCTCATTTCCATAACCGAAAGACCACTGCCTTTGTAGTCGAGTAAGTTCTGTTGAACTTCCAACAATACTTCTTCCGGTAAAACAGCCGGACCAGCATTAAAATTGTGGATTCTCATAAAAACCTCCAAAATAATTTTTTTATGAACTCAAATCTATTCGCCGTATTTTTCCGGCAAGTTTTTTTTAATAATATAAAATATGGTTTATTTATCTGGACACTTCCAAGGCTGATTTTGATTTACATATCAAACAGGAAATTGAGGTGAGCATGATACAGAAAAGTGATTTTTTGTTAAATGAAGAAATTCATTTTTTGAATAATGGTTCTTACGGAGCCTGTCCTAAAACCGTTTTTGCCAAATATCAGGAATGGCAGAAAGTTATCGAGTTTCAGCCGGTGGAATTCTTTCAGCAAAATCTCGTTCCGGAATTGAAAAAATCACGCGAGAGTTTAGCAAAATTCGTAAATACCGATGCCGACGATCTGATCCTGATGAGAAACGCTACTTTTGCTGCCAATGCGGTTATTCGTTCATTGAATTTACAGCCGGGGGATGAAGTAATTACCACGAATCATGAATATGGCGCCTGCACGAACGCCTGGCAATTCTGGCAGAAAGAAAGAAATTTCTCACTCAAAATCGTGAATTTTGATCTGCCTCTGCCTTCGGCTTCGGAAATTATTAAGCGGTTTGAAGCCAATATTTCAGATAAAACAAAAGTGATTTTTTTCAGTCAGATCACTTCCAAAACAGCGCAGCTTTTCCCGGCTGAAGAGCTTTGCAGGTTGGCTCGAAAACACAACATCATTTCCGTTGTGGACGGCGCTCATGTGATCGGTCAGTATCCACTCGACTTTGCCAAAATGCCGGCAGATTTTTATTTCAGTAATATTCACAAATGGCTGTTCGCACCCAAAGGAACCGCATTTCTGTACACAGCCAAAGATAAACAGCATCTGCTCAAGCCGCTCATCACCGGTTGGGGCTGGGGAAGAGAACGCGAATTGCCCAGCGGCAGCGATTACGTGGATTCAAACCAGTTTTATGGTACGAACGATTATGCTTCTTTTCTTTGCGTTCCGGCTGCCATCGATTTTTATCGTCGGAATAGAATCGACGTTTTAAAGCAGGAATGTAACTCATTGGTACGAAATTTCTTACAGAAAGCCGAACAAATCACGGGAAGGAAATCTTTATATTCTGACTTTCCCCCATGTCTGCAAATGGCAGTGATTGAAATTCCCCGTAAATATGAATTTTGGGAAATAAAAGAACTGCTTTATAAAAAGTACAAAATCGAAATACCGGTAATGGAATGGGAAGATAAACTGCTGCTGCGTATATCTATACAAATCTATAATCAGCCGGAAGAAGTGGAATATTTATTACAGGTTTTGCGAGAACTATTCCTTTAATCTCAAGAATTTCTAGACGTTCTGCGAAAGGATTTCCAAATTTTCCCCCCTTTTTTTGAGGAGATGCCGGAGGCAGAGGGGTTAAAGAAAATCCGGTTTTCAGCCCGGAGCTGAAATAAAGTTGGTGAAATACCCCTGAGCTTGCCACGGGGATAATTAACTATAAGAAATTTTTTATTTACCAGAAGCGGAAGGTCTTTTCCAGACCGATCTGATGCTCGTTTTTTTCTCCGAAAGGTACAATGCTGTATTGGTAAGAAACCTGGAATTTCCAAGGCAGGTCGTAACGTAAAATGAAATCATGATATACTCCGAGATAAGATTTTGTAACGATATTTTCTTCCTTTTCCAGGCTCAGTTCATAATCGAAGAAAAGCTTACGACTCAAGTATTTACCGGCACTTAAATTGAGATTATTCAGGAAGAGCTCGGAAGTAAATTTATTCACTTCGGTTTCATTTTCATTGTAAGTCAGTTCGGATTTTTGTTCGGAAGAATAATTGGAAAAGAGGTTTTGAATTATGTCGATTTGCAGGTGGAAATAATCCAGTTTCAGAAATTTTCGGATGGAATTTTCGATAGGTGAGATGAGTGGATCGAGTAAGGCACTTTCCAATCCCAAACCGGCTATCTGGATCACTTCATCCTGCAAAATGGATTGTTTCTGTGCCGGAGAAATTTCATCCATCGAACGATTATATCGCAATTTTGCCAGAATATCGGTCGTGGTATCGTCGGCATCGTCGCTGTTTAGTTGGAAGCGTAGATGCCCTAAACCGGTATTCACCGTCTCGTCATTAAAAATATCCAAAGTAATCAGAGTTCCGTCCGAGGTTTTTTTATAGAAAGTTCCGTTGATTACAGCGCCTTTTCGGAATTGGTTTAATTCTATATTCAGATAATCGAGAGTAAGCGTGGTGCCGAAAATATCGATTGCTCCGTCGATAGAGGAAAGGTCGCCGTCCGTAGGTTGGAACGCACCGTTGATATAACGTAGATGAATGTAACCATCCTGCTTGACATGAACATCGACGGGATAAGTTACATAACGAACATTTTCCCCGATTTTCATTTTTACATCCAAACTCAAAGGCAATATTAACGGCTCTTTATCCGTTTTCTTTTCGATGGTAACTTTGTTAAGTAATCGCAACAGATTTTCCGTGTTGGGAGGGTAAACCAGATCGCCGTTGAAAAAGATCAGATCGCCCTTTATCAACAGATCGTCGAAAGGACCATTGATCTGCATGTAATCGGAATCTCTTCCGGTAACGATGGCATTGATATAGCTGTTCTTAGGATTGTAACCGGGAATATAGACGAGAAGACCATTTTCGGAAGTTCGCAGCAAAAATCGTCCCAGATTGAGCGGACCGAGTTTGAAATCTTGATCGGTGGAAGTGAATTCGTTGCTGATGTAAGCTTTTCCTTCTCCCATGCGGAAAGAAAATTGTTCGACATCGAGCCGGTTATTTTCCACAGACATCGCCACCTGAATTTTATCGACCGGTTCCGGCTGATCCTGAATGATCAGGCTGCCCTTTTTCAGATTAAAATTACCTTCCTTTAGGAAAAGCCCGCCTTCCAAAATACCGAATTTAAAAAGAAAATCACATTGAGACTCACCATATTTGATCCCGGAAACATTGGAAGCCAGGATCGCCAGAATATCGCCCTCGAAATTTATATCGATCGTATGAGAAGAGGAATAATGTGCGTTATTCAGCACATTGAATCCAATAGAACCCTGGCTGGAGAGATGGAAAAGCCCGTTACGCTTCAGGTGAAGATCGTGTACCACCAGCAGACTGTCGTATTGGGAAACTGAAAGCACGGCTTCATCGATCTTGAATTTCTTATGTCTGATATCTTTGCTTTCAATCTCGGCATCCAGATGTTGTTTTTTTCCGTGGCGAACATACTTTAAGTTGCCCTTGATTTTCCCGCCCAGATCAGAGGAAATGAATAAATTTTCCAGATCGACGTCATCGATCATTCCGGTAGCTTCCACCTGCAATTCCGGTTTCAGACTGATCTTGCTGGAAATGTCGATTAATTTTTGATTCTCGCAACTCAGATAACTGTCGTACAAATTCAGATCGGTATAATCTCCAGCCAGGTGAACCGAAGCATCGAAATCACGCATTTCACCCATGGAAAAACCGTTTATCAGCAAATTACCGGCGATATTTCCCGCACCAATATTACTCGTGTGCAGATCGAAAGAGGTGTCTCCTTGCAGCTCATTATAAAAGGTATAATCCGTAAAATAACGGGCAAGATTGCGCAGTTTTATTTTCTGTCCGCTGATTTGCAGATCATAGGTAAACTGCGGATCTATCTTCAACCAGCCGTTACAGGAAATATCCTGATTGAAAGTGAATTTCTCGATGCTCAGGCTGTCGAAATTTCCTTCCGCTGCCAAGCTTAAATTTAAAGGTTCGTAATTATATTTGGCATTGTAAGTATTTAGTTGCAGGGAAGATAGTTTATTTTCAAAATCCAGAACGACGTCGGTGGAAAATCTGCCGTTCAATTTACCGAAATCCCGATCATAAGCATTCAGCGTGGAATGCACATTCAATTTTTCATTTTCATAATCTGCTTCGATGGAACCGGAAACTAAAGGTAATGCCGTCTGAGATAAATATTTACTCAATTCGAGGTGTTTCAAGATGAGAGAAGAGTGAATCTTCTTCCCGGACAGGTCACCCCAAGCGTTGAGATGAATATCTTTGGAACTGCTGAATAAATCAGCGGTAAATTCTGTTCCGTCCAGGTTTGCTATCAGAGTAGAATTTTCCAGATTGAAACTCGCATACTGGCAGTCCAGATGGTTGGAATTAAGCTGAACTTGTAATGATTTATCGAATGTAATATTGGCAATGATATCACCGCGCAAAGCACCATTCTGCCAGTCGAAATCTTTTGCTTCCAGATCGAAAAGCAGTTTCCCGCTAAACGGATAACTGCCTTTTCCGGTAAGTAAATTATCCTGCCAGTGTGCTTCCAACAAATCCCATTTCAGTTTGTTATTTTGATAACCGGCTAAAACATGGATTTTCTCCAGTTTCTGATTTGCAAAAATGATCGATTCCGAACTCAACTCCGCTTCCACCGCAGGATTGGTAAGTTGTCCCACGATGGTGGCATTCAAATCCACCACGCCTTTAACCTCGGGAAGGTAATGCGACAACGGCATTCCATACGAATTTAGTTCTGCCGAAATAGAGCGGGTATCGTGTAAAAAATCGAAAACCGAAATATCGGCAAAAATTCCGATACCATCCACAAAAAGATTTTGAAAAGAGAAATCGATCTGATCTTCATCGCCGTAAAACATTAATTTCTCGGCAGATAACTCCTTATTTTGCGCTTCCAGTTTCAGGTTGGAAATATCTCCTGCATAAAACAGACTGTCGGTTTGAAAAGCCAGTTTCAAATCGAGATCGGCAGAATAAGGCTGAATACCAGAAATTGCCAGCGAATCGGGTTCCAGAGCGGAAATATCGACTGTGGATTTAATTAACTCACCTGTTTTAAAGACGACTTTGGCGAAAATAGTATCCTGCTTACTGCCTCTGGCATTCAATTCTATCGCGGTCTTTTTTGTGTTGCGCACGGTCAGATTTAAATTTCGGAACTTCTTTTTTACGGAGAAAGCGTCGGAGCAATATTCTATCTCAAGTTTTCCATCGAATAATTCCAGATTCTGAAAGTAAAGTGACAGATCGGGGATTTTTAATGCCTTTTTTACTTTGCTTTCCGTAGGACGAAGGCGCAGAGAAAGTTCTGGTTCATATATTTTGATATATTTGATGGAATGAAGGTCTTTGAATTTGGAAAAAAGCAATTGAAGCAGGTTGTATTCCACGTAGATTTGATCTACCTGCAAAGAATAAGTTTCATTTTGAGCAAGGGTTAACTTGCTTATTTTCAGTTGTTTATCATTGAAGGAAAAATTGCCGAAATCGATCTCTGCCTGTAAATTCTGTTTTACATATTTGGCTACGAGTTCCTGCACGCGGTTGTTCATAACGGAAGAACGCACCAGCACGAAAAAGCTGATGTTTATGACAAAGATGATCAAAACGGTGATCAGAAGCCACTTACGTTTTTTCATTTTGAATTAATGATAACTCCGTCTTGCAAATGATAATGGTAAGGCATTTGTTCGGCGATGTCACGGTTATGCGTCACCAAAACGAAAGTCTGACCGATTTTGCGGTTCATTTCGACAATCAGATCGATCAATTCGGCACTGTGTTTGGCATCCAGGTTGCCGGTCGGTTCGTCGGCAAAAACGATTTTCGGTCGGTTGATCAAAGCCCGTGCCATCGCTACCCGCTGCTGTTCGCCGCCACTTAGTTGATTGGGATAATGCGTTCTGCGTTCGTGTAAGGAAAGCATTTGCAGTAACGAACGGGCTTCCTGCAAACTTTTATTAAAATTCTGAGTAGCCAGAAACATGGGCATCGCTACGTTCTCTTCGGCGGTAAAATCTTCCAGAAGATAATGAAATTGGAAAACGAAACCGATCTCCCGATTGCGAAAGGTATTGATGTTTTTATCCGAAACTTTTTTCAGTTCATCGAAATAATAAAGTTCCCCGGAATCGGGGCTGTCCAACATTCCCAAAAGATGAAGTAAAGTGCTTTTCCCGCTGCCGGAATCTCCGGTAATGGCGCACATATCACCACTTTCCACTTGCAGGTTTACACCCTTCAGAACCAGCAGCTTCCCTGCCGATTCCTGATAACTTTTTACCAGATTACAAGCTTTTAACAAACTCATTTTTTCTCTCCGGAATTCAATTTCTGCCGCCCAGAATATCAGTCACTTCCAACCTGGCGATGCTTTTGAGCGGAAACAGCGCGGAAAGAGTAACGATCGTAAGCGCTGTGACCAGGATGATCAGCCAACCTAACAGACTGAATTGAACATTGATTTTATCTAAAAAATAGACGTCGCCTTTCAAAACGAAAAATTTTTGCCAACTGAGAAATTTAGCGATGAGCACTCCCAATATCTGACCGCAAGTCACGGCGAAAAATGAGAGGAAAAACGTCTTTCCAATAAAGATTTTTCGCAGTAAGCTGTTGGAAGCACCAAAAGCTTTTAAGATGCCCAATTCCCGGCGTTTTTCGATAATGCTGGTCGTCACCGAACTGATCACATTAAAAGAAGCGATCAGGATGAGGAAACTGAGGATGATATAAATTACCCATTTTTCCAGATTCAGCAGCGAGAAGAGGTTGCCGTTGAAATGAATCCAGGAAGTGATCTGATATTGGTAATCCAGCATCATCTGCCATTTATAAGCCAGATAGTCGGCACGATCGATGTTCTCAGGCGTTAGTTTTACTTCCAGCATGGTGAATTCATCTGGCATGGAAGCGAAATTTGCAGCAGTTTGACGGGAGACAAAAACATATTTGGAATCGTATTCGTGCATGCCGGATTTATACAAACCCACGATGTGAAATGTTTTCTTATGCGGTTTCATGCCCATCGGCGTGTATTGGGAATTGATCGGACTGATTAATTGCAGTTCGTCTCCGATTTTCAGATTCAATTCGGCTGCCAGTTTATAACCGATGACCACGTCGTCTTCCTGGCTCAATTCATAACTTCCGGCGAAAACCTGTGAACGATACGAAGTTGGCAAATTGGGATTTTCCCATTCGATGCCTCTGAGGATCGCACCTTTCACTCTGCCGTTGGCAGCGGTCATCACCTGAGTTATAATGACAGGTGAAATGGCGGCAACTTCCTTCTGTTCGGCAAAATGCTTTTGTAACTCTTCTAAATCCAGAGAATCGAGATTGCCTTCGTGTGAAAGAAAAACGTAAACATGTGAATTGACGCCGAGAATCGTGTTTTTCAGCACCTTTTCGTATCCATCGAAAATTGCCAGCGACACAGTAAGCGTCGCCACGGAAATGATGATTCCGACTACCATGAATATGGAGTCGAAACGCAACCATTCACGACGACTCGAAACTATATATTTTTTAACAAAGAATCTGATTATTTTCATCATTTGGTTGATGTTTATTAGCGGCTTTTTTCTGTCAATCTTTGTATTTCTGACTGAAAATTATTTACTTGCCAATAAACTCCTCATGCTTGCTTTTGGAAAAAAGAAGGAATAAAGAAATGAAAGATAGTTTTAATATTTTTTTTGTTTTGGTTATTGCTGTTTTTTGTCTCGCTTTCAGCAGAACGAAGTATAGTTCTCGAAAGTTTTGAAACCGGGAATATCCCGTTTTCTTCCTGGGAAAATGAAGATTATGAACCGGATAGTTACAGCTTTTGTCATGATAATACTTCTTCACCTTATTCTTATTTTTCATTAAAAATTTACGGAAATACCTGGAAATCAGAAGCGATAGAGCCTTTCGAACTCACCGAAAATACCGTCTGGCAAATCGATGTCTTTTGTGAAAATGAAGCCGACATTCAAGGCATTGGGCTTTCCGACGGAGAAAATACCTTATTCTATTCTTTTTTTGGCGATGAAATGCTGGATATCGAAGAATGGGTGCCGGTCTATCAGGGAAATTGTGACCTCAATGTTTGGAATTCTTTTCAGCTTCCTGTTGCCGACGACTGGTTTGCCTGGTACGAAGAGCTGCCGATCATTTCCGAGATTATCTTTTTGAACGATGCTGATCAGAACGGCGGGATCGTTTATTTTGACGATCTGGTCGATATTACGGATGATCTGCCGGTAGCTCCGCAGGCAGAAATTTCTTATTCGCTTTTAGCCGACTACACGAAAAAAGATGGCAGCCGAAATATCACCGCTCAATTTTTGGCGGAAATTATCGATCCCGACAGTGATACCTTTGTCTACTACTGGGATTTCGGAGATGGAGGTTCCAGCTTGGAGGAGTCTCCCATACACAATTATGTAGTGGAGGATGACCACGAATATACCGTGCTTCTGCGGGTGAAAGACGAATCGGAAAAATGGGGATTTGCTCGTTGCAGTGTGCCCATCGATCAGGGAATTTCTTCCTTTCCGCTAACACTTAATTTCGTCGGCGACATTATGTTAGCTCGTAATATGAGCAGTGTAATTGCCAATTACGGCTTGGAAGCGATTATCGCTCCGATTTATCCGTATTTTGGCGGAGCAGCGGATATTTCCTCTGCCAATCTGGAATGCGTTTTTACAAACGCTACCGCTCATCATCCCACCAAAGAAATCTATTTTAAAGCTGATCCGGATAACCTGGTCGGGATTAGCCATGCCGAAATCGACCTGGTTTCGTTAGCTAATAATCACGTGGGAGATTATCTGGATGCCGGGCTGACGGAGACGATAGATTTGCTCGATGAAATGAATATTCTTCACGGTGGAGCCGGCATGAATGCCTACGAAGCTTATCAACCGGTTTTCATCAACAAATCGGGAGTTAATCTGGCTTTCCTGTTCAATTGTGACCGCACCGGACAGTACAATAATTCTCAGCCATATTTGCAGGCTGGACTCAATAAATCCGGTTTTGCTTACATGACGCCGTATTATGTTTCCGAACAAATTGCCGACGTGAGCGATTTCGCCGATCTGATCGTGGTGCAACCGCACAGTGGCAGTGAATATTCCACCGCTCCCGGCGCCAATTATGATTTCACTCAGCTTTATCCCGGTTGGGCAGAAAGAGATTTTGAAGAAGATGAAGATTTTACTCCCAGATCTGATATTCCCCACATGTGGGATAGCGAAATCCGGCACCATTTCATCGATCAGGGAGCGGATATCGTTGTTTGTCATCATCCTCATATTATTCAGGGATTGGAAATTTACAATGGCAAATTGATCGCTCATTCGCTGGGTAATTTCATTTTTGATCTTTCTTATTCCGAAACTTTTCCCTCCATGATTCTCAATACTAAAATCGCTGAAGACGGATTTTACGAATATTCGATCACGCCTGTATTTATCGACAATTTCATTCCTAAAAGAGCGGAGGGTGAACTGGGACTGCATACATTGGAATATCTGGCGATGAAATCACGCGAATTGAATACTTATCTTAATATCGATTATCAGAATGTTACCGCCACCGTCATCATCGATACACTCGCTATGGATTCGTTTACAAATACCTTCCAGGAACAGCTCGATCTGAATCAGAACGATATTTATTACGTTTCCGCACCTTTGCCGATTCCGGATGTCGGTTATTTGTCGGAATTAAATTGGATATCTCCGGGTGGAAATTATCAGGTTCGTTACGGACGGGAAATGGTTTGGAATGGTAATTTCGAGGATGAAGGCAGTTCAGAATGGAATTTGAACAGTAATTATGAATGGTATGATGAAGAGAATTTTTATAGCGGTTCCAGATCGCTTTGTTTACAGCGTAATCATACTTCTTCTTCACACATTATCACAGATTTGGAAAATAATCTGAGAAGATTCGAAGATGAAGGCTTCACTTTGCATGGTTACATCAAAACCGAAAATTCGGGAGAAGCCACGATCGAAGCCAGGTTTTTTGCTCTACGCACCGGCGAATCGATCGATACACAAAATGTTGGTACAACTGTAACCGGTACGACTGATTGGCAGTTCTTTTACCACGATCTGTCCGTTCCTGAGGAAGCAAATTTCTGGAATGTGAATGCCCGGCTGAATCCGGGAGAAAGCGGTGTGGGATTTGCCTGGTTCGATAATATCGGTATGATCGGCTGGACGGAATGGACCGATTACAACGGGGGAGAGCTGTCTGTCCGCAATCCGAATAATTATGATTATTTGCAGGTTCGCAGCAGCGACAACGTTCAAGCCGCCGATCTGGAATATGTGGTAACTGCTTACTCGAATCCGTTGGTGAACAATGATAATTCACTGCCGGGAAAACCGCCGATCGCTTCATTTAAAAGAAATTATCCCAATCCATTTAATCCGATCACCACTATTTCGTTCGAGGTATATGATGAAACCAGAGATGAAATTGAAATCGCCATTTACAATATCAAAGGTCAAAAAGTAAAACGACTGCTCAGAGATAGTTTTGCTTCCGGAACACACGTTGTAGTTTGGGATGGTACGGATAAATCCCATAGAAGTGTGGCGTCGGGAATTTATTTCATTTCGCTAAAATCGGATAAAAAAATCATCGATACGCGGAAGTGTCTGCTGCTGAAGTAAGATAGTAACGATTCCATCCGGTTACCTTTTGATTATTTCCTGTATGAACTCTTCCTCATTTTGTTGTATCGATTCCACATCGATAGAAAATTAAAATAAGTTCCGTTCCTAAAAAATTAAATTTCTTGCTTCATTCTATTCCTTTTATTCTTTGGTATATAATTTGCATAGTTAGTGTAATATAAAAATTTAGTAGGAAGGAATGTTGAATGAAAAAATTGAGTATTGTTTTAATGATTATCGGTCTCTTTTTTCCTCTTTTTTCTGTGAATGTTAATCTCTCGACTGGTAAAACCGATCTCGAATTATCCGGTGACTTCATATTGGATAACCTGCGCGGGATCGAAAGCGGACGTGGTACAAAATCTGAAATTCATTTGGAAGATTGCGTCAATACCGGCAACCCGGGAGAAGCGAAATTACCTGTATTCACTAAATTAATTTCTTTACCTGCCACAGGTAACTTTGTCTTGCAAAATATACAATATGATTACGATGAAATCGCTCTCGATCACGATATTATCAGTGTTGGTACCGAAGATGATATTCCTGTTTCGGTTTCGTATTATACGCAAAATAAATGGCTTCCCGAACAAGTAGTAAAGATAAGTGAACCCAACATTATGCGTTCCTACCGATTTTCTCAGGTTGCCGTGGCAGCTGTACAATACAATCCCGCTTTGAAAAAGATCAGAATTTTAAAAGATATCGATATGAATTTTACGCTCGATGAAAGAATTAATACCAATTCGTTAACGAAAGAAAGACCTTCGGCAGTTTTCGATAAAATCGCTGCCGAAAATATTCTGGGGGCAGAACCGGAACAATCCCGTTCTTCGACTACCGGACAGTATTTGATTATCGCTCCCGATCTTGCCGCGAATGATCTGAATCAATTCATTCGTTCCAAAGAAAAACTCGGTTTCAAAACAAAACTGGTGCTGCTTTCCGAAACCGGAAGTAACACGACATCCATAAAAAATTATATCCAAAATGCTTACGATAATTGGGAAAATCCACCGGAATTTGTGCTCCTGATCGGCGATGTAAACGGAGCTCTTACCATGCCGGCATTCTACGTGGACGGATATTATACTACCTGGGACGTGACAGACCACAGTTATACTCTGTTGGATGGAGATGATTATTTTCCCGATGTATTGATTGGCAGAATTTCCGTGCAGAGTCTTTACGAGCTCGATACGGTCGTCGCCAAGTTAATGAACTATGAGTTTAATCCTTACACGGCTACAAACTGGATGAAAAAAGCGATTGTGCTCAGTTATGTAACTACCAATTACTGGCAGTTCTTTTCACCACGAGAAACAGTGATGGAAGTACGTGAAAAGCTACTCGATTTTGAATACGCTCAGGTGGACACCTTTATCGAACCGTATAGCTCCGGTGGAAGTGCGGCAGTGCGTTCCATGATAAATGGCGGTTACTCTTTCGTGAACTATCGTGGCTGTGGTGCGCCGGGTTATTGGAATGGTTATTACGCAGATATTTTTTCTATTAGTGATATCCAGCAATTAAACAACGGAGATATGTTGCCTTTCATTACCAGCATGACCTGTGGCGGAGGCGATTTTGCTTCTACCAGTTACAGTTCTGTTTTTGGCGAAACCTGGTTGAATGTGGGAACGCCCTCCACTCGCAAAGGTGCGATCGGCTTTATCGGACCCAGCGAACACGACACTAAAACCTGGTTCAATAATGCCAACTGCATGGGTATTTATCAGGGTATAACGCAGGAAGGTATTTTCCGGGGTGGCGAAATGCTGTTACGCGGGAAAATGGAACTTTATAATAACTTCCCTTACAGTCATGCCTGGGGTAATTCCTTAAATTCGGATCAATTCTATTTTTATGTTTATAATCTTCTGGGAGATCCTTCCTTACGGGTTTGGACTGATGTGCCAAATACGATTACTTTTGAAGCTCCCGAAGAAATCGATGTCAGAGATAACGCCATAAGTGTAACGATGAATGGCTTTTTGGCAGAAGATTTTCTGATTGCTCTCACTTGTGATGACAGCCTTGTTTGCACCGGCATCACCGGTATGAACGGAAATGTAATTCTGCCGGTACAGTTAGCGGAAGGCACTTATTACCTTACTGCTTCCAAATATGGTTATATTCCCGTAACCGATACACTCATCGTGACAGATCAAAACATTGTCGCAGCTACAGGTATCATGTGCAATCCACCTGTAGCCGGTACTTCGGTCGATTTCG
>Ga0116164_10001894_pt1 | contig 15329 bp, 9 predicted proteins | sample AD_UKC109_MetaG_FD_89888 | JGI IMG/M metagenome (GOLD analysis project Ga0116164, IMG submission 89888) | Active sludge microbial communities of municipal wastewater-treating anaerobic digesters from Hong Kong - AD_UKC109_MetaG | ecosystem: Engineered > Bioreactor > Anaerobic > Digestate... | reverse complement strand
CTTCTTCTGGATAAGAGGATGAGCGGTTCGGTGGTGTTAAGCGATTATTCTTATGCCAAGTATAAACGCGACAATCTAACAACTCGTTCAGGCTCTTTTTCTTACCAGCTTAATTTACCTGAAAGCTGGATGACAGAACAGGAATTTCATTTTATTAGCGAGAATAATTATGAACACCTGATATATAAAATAAATTCAGATACTTATATTGTAATTAGTAATGCAAAGCTTCGGTTTATTGATGTGTTGGCATCACTTTCCTATATCTTTGTATTTTACTACTTATTATATGCCCTGGCTTTTTTCATTATAAATTTTCCGTATAATATTTCGGGTTATAAGTACGATTTTAAGAATAAAATAAAGTTTTCGATGATTGGGGTATTACTCCTTTCTCTTGTAATTGTTGGTTTTGGTACAATTTATTACAATGTGAATCAGTTTGAACGGAATTTATATGAGAATATTGGGGAAAAATTGCAGTCTGTTTTAGTTGAAATGGAACATAAACTGGGAGGAGAGTACGATTTAAGCAACGATTATTCCGATTATTTAAATTACCTGCTTATTAAATTTTCGAATGTATTTTATATTGATATTAATTTATACAATACCGAAGGGAATTTGCTTGCTTCATCGCGTACACAAGTGTTCGACAAAGGATTGATGGGCAGTAAAATGAATAACGATGCGTATCGCGAAATGGTGATTAATAAAAAAGGTAAGTTTATTCATAAAGAAACCATTGGAGAACTAAGTTATTATTCAGCATACGTGCCGTTTATTAACGACGAAAATAAATTGCTTGCTTATATTAATCTTCCTTATTTTACAAAACAAAGTGCACTGAAAAAGGAAATTTATACAGTGGTGGTAGCTGTAGTAAATGTTTATTTCTTTCTGATTTTAATTTCAGTAATTGTAGCCATCTTTGTTTCAAATAACATTACCCGCCCGTTACAACTTATTCAGGAACGTTTCAGGGCTATCGACCTGGTTAAGCAAAACGAACCGATTGATTATACCAGCCACGACGAGATTGGCAGTTTAATAAGGGAATATAACCGTATGGTAAGCGAACTTAGCGAAAACGCTGAGAAATTGGCTAAGTCGGAGCGAGAATCAGCATGGCGTGAAATGGCCAAACAAATAGCCCACGAAATTAAAAATCCACTTACTCCAATGAAATTGTCGGTTCAGTACCTTCAAAAGGCATGGAAAGATGAAATTCCGGATTTTGATAAACGGCTTGAAAAATTTTCGAACTCCTTAATAAGCCAGATCAATAATTTATCACGAATTGCTACCGAGTTTTCACATTTTGCAAAGATGCCTCGTGCCCGAAACGAAAAGGTAAACATTATTGAGCGGTTAAACGATTCTGTTAATTTGCTCGAAAATACCGAAAATGTAACTTTTATTAAACGCTTTGGTAGCTTTAACGAGCTTTATGTTTTAGCCGACAGGGAACAGTTGCTTATTGTATTTAGTAACCTTATTCAAAATGGGATACAGGCTGTACCTAAAGGGCGTGATGCAATAATTGAAATAGAGGTTAATAAAATCAAAAGTACAATTCAAATCATTATAAAAGATAACGGTTCAGGTATATCAGACGAAGTAAAAGACAAAATGTTCCAGCCTAATTTTACTACCAAATCCAGTGGTATGGGATTAGGTTTGGCAATAGTTAAGAATATTGTCGAAAATGCCGATGGGAAAATTTGGTACGAAACCATATTAAATCAAGGTACTTCATTTTTTATTACTTTCCCCGAATATAATATCAAGGAATAACAGGCAATAAGGTTAAGGTGTTGTTTTTTAGATAATTGTGCGGTACAGAGCAGGGTAAAGGGTAAAATAAGTGTATTATAAACAGGTATTTACTTCTAAGTTCTATAGTATAATTTGTTAAAAAGTTAGAGCAATCCAATAAAATATTTATATATTTGTTATAGCTGAACGTATTTAATAGTATTTTAAAAGATTAGGCATTGAAAAAATATACTTCTTATATCCTATTTGTAATAGTATCTTTATTTTTCACTACGTTTAATTCATACTCTCAGGTTTCTCTGCAGGGCATAATAAACAAATATGCTGTTGTCGATTCTATTTATCCTACAAAAGACACTATTGAGGTAGCCGATGTTACGGGATTTAATGTAAATGATACAGTTATGATTTACCAGGCAAAGGGTTCTACTGTATATAGAGATACATCCGTTTTGCCTGAACAATTTGGTAATATCAGGACAGGATTAAAACAAGCAGGTAAATACGAAATTATTTTAATAAAAGATATTGTTGGGAATAAGATTGTGTTTAAAGCAGTTCTTGCTAATAGTTACGAAGCAGAAGGGTTGGTTCAGTTAATTCGCGTGCCATATTTCGAAAGGGCCAGTATCAATGCAGAAGTAACTTGTAAAGCTTGGGATGGTTCAAGTGGTGGCGTTTTAGCTTTAATGGTTAGCGACACACTGTTTATGAATGCTAATATTAATGTTACCGGGAAGGGATTTAAGGGTGCTGTTCCAAAGGGTTATTCTGATTTAGGGAGTATTGCTTGCTCAGCAACAGATACATCTTTATATAAATCATATTACTTTAATATCCTGGCTGACACAGTTATGGCAGGGTTAAAGGGAGAAAGTGTAAGTGTAAACGATTCTGCTTACATTAAAGGAAGAGGGCGTTGGGCAAATGGTGGAGGAGGAGGCAATGGCCGCTACACAGGTGGAGGTGGCGGAGGAGCTAATGGCCCCGGTGGGAATGGAGGTGCCGAAGACACTTCATATTGCTCAGTTGAAGGTGAGGTATGGAAAAATATTGGAGGATTGGGGGGAGAAGGCCTTAGGTCTGTTCAAACTCAATATGATGACTCAACAATATTTTTAGGCGGCGGTGGAGGTTCCGGAGCTTTTATTTCTGGTTTCAATGCCACAAATGGAGGTAATGGCGGAGGAGTTGTTATACTCATAGTTAAAAATATTAAATCGAACGGGTACAATGTTATTGCCAATGGCGAGAGTGTAAGTGCTGTTGCAACAGCATCTGCAGGCGGCGGAGGTGGGGGCGGTGCAGTTATTTTCGATGTAGATTCGTTATTTGGAAGCTTGTCGATATCTACTAATGGAGGGCAAGGAGGTTTTGTGAATTCATTAGGTAAAGGCGGCCCTGGTGGCGGTGGTGGTGGAGGTGCTATTTTCTGGAATAACGTAAAACCGGCTAATGTTGTTAATGCTAAAGCTGATGCTGGTTTGCCCGGATATATTAATGAACTGTACCCCGGACAAGCACAACCATATTTTGCAGGTAAAGGTGAAAATGGTAATCCCGGTGTTGGCGAACCCTTTATAACCGTTGAAGTTCCTTTAACCGGATTTTTATTTAACTCAATTACAGCAAACCAACAAGTTTGTTATAATAGTGCCCCCGAAATATTAGCTGGCTCAAATCCCCGTGGAGGAAGCGGTGAATTTGTATTTCAGTGGGAACAAAGCCCCGATGCAGTGGTGTGGACAGCTATTGCAGGCGCTAAACAGCGTGATTATCAACCACCGGCTTTAACCGATACCATATATTACAGGCGAATAGTTAAGTCGGGAGCTGCAGTTGGCGATTCTATTACCGATATTAGCCAGCTGGTAGAAATTATTGTTCATAATAAAATTCAGGTTAACCAGATTTTTGGCGACGACCTAATTATATGTATCAATAATACTGCAGATACAATTACAGGTACTACAGCAACTTTTGGTGGTGTAGGCCAATATCAGTATACATGGCAATATACTTATGATTTTAATAGTTGGAGTACTATACCTGATTTAAATGATACGATATGCCTGCCGGGAGTAGTTTTAGATACTACTTTTATCAGGAGGAAAGTTAATTCTGGAGCTTGTATCGATTACAGCGATACTATAACAATAATTGGTTTGCCGCTTATTTCAAACAATACTATATCGGAAAATCAGGAAATTTGTTATGGAGATATGCCTGAAGAAATTACAGGTGCAGCCCTTCAAGGTGGATTGGGTACTTCGGATGGATATAAAAAACAATGGCAGTTGAGGACTGAAACAACCGGATGGGCTAATATTACCGGTGAAGTTAATGAGAATCTGATGTTGCCAAATTTATACGAAACTACTTACTATAGGCGTATTGTCGATTCTGATGATTGTTCTGATACAAGCAATGTTGTAAAAATTAATGTTTTACCTCTTATTGGAAACAATGGTATTGAAAATAGTAATCCTGTATTTACCTGTTACAATACTGCACCCGAACTATTAACAGGAACATCCCCCTCAGGTGGAGATAATTCATATACATACCAGTGGCAGGACAGTATCATGGGTAGCTCGTGGAGTAATATTTCGGATAATGCTGAAAATGTGGATTACCAGGCAATTGCCCTTACTGATACTACATTTTACAGGCGTATTGTTAAATCGGGATTGAATGATTGCTGTGTTGATACATCAGACTTTATAAAAGTAAAAATACATGACTTACCTATTGCTGCAATAAATAATGTTATTGATACTGTTTGCAGTGGGACTGATGTGGGCCTGGTTTTTAATTTCGAGAAAGGTAAACAACCATATATTTTAACCTACTCAAATGGCGAAGAGGAGTTTACGCCATCTGCCATTAATAACCCAACAGCAACTATAAATGTTTCTCCCGAAACTACTAATACAAGTAAGGAGTATAATTATACTGTAATTCATGTTATAGATGGGAATGGTTGTGTTGCCACAGATATGACAGGTTTAACAAAAGTTACAGTCTATGGCATTCCGGTTAGCAATGCCGGAGGCGATGATGAAGTATGTTTGTTAAATTATCAGCTTAATGCTGTGCCAAGCTTGGGTTCCGGAATGTGGACACAAGCCGTAGGTAGAGGGATTACAACTTTCGAAAATAATACCTGGCAAAATACAAATCTGGATGTTAGTTTAGCAGGTTTATACCGCTATGCCTGGACAGAAACTAATTGGGAGTGTGTTGATTCTGATACAGTCGAAGTTGTTATGTATCAAAAACCTCAAAATATTAATGCAGGTTCAGATACCACATTGTTTTTTACCGATTCGCTTTATTTAAAAGGCAAATATTTAAATCCTGATACAGTTCTGGAAGTAACCACTACGTGGGAAAGGATCCTCGGTTCGGCTGGTAGTTTCGAAAATTCAACAAGTAAGGAAACTCTTGTTTATCAATTGTCTGATGCCGATAATACAGGAATTATATTGTTGTGGACAATATCTAAAGGGGTTTGCGATGATCAAACAGACTCTGTTAACATAAAAATAAAAGAAATATTTACTCCAACCGGTTTTTCTCCAAATGGGGATGGGGTTAATGATTATTTAAAATTTAACGGATTAGAACATTCATCAAATAACGAGCTAACTATCTATAATAGATGGGGAGTTAAGGTTTATGGACCCAAAAGATATTCAAATGATTTAGGCTGGGATGGAAAGAATGATAGTAATAATGATTTACCTGAGGATACCTACTTTTATATATTAAAAGTAACAGATTACGAAGGAGCATCTGAATTACACAAAGGATTTATTGTTTTAAAACGAAATTAATGCAAAAGATACTTTTAACTATAGTATTTATTATAACCACAACAGTTTCGGTTATGGGGCAGAGTTATGAGCCCGTTTATAGCCAGTATTGGACTAATGGCCTGGCTATAAACCCTGCTTATGCAGGAAGCCGCGAATGTTTTTCTAATATTATCATGTACAGGAACCAATGGATGGGTTTCGACGGGGCTCCTATTACTCAAACCTTAAGCAGCCATGCCCCATTTAAAGATGAAAAAAATGCTGTAGGGTTATTCCTGTTTCACGAATCCATAGGGGTAACCGATTATTTCGATATTTTTGCAAACTATGCATTCAGGTTTAAGCTTGGAGACGGGAAGATAGCACTAGGGCTAAGGGTTGGAGCTACATATTTCCAGGGAGATTATTCTGATGTTAATCCAAATCCTGAGGGATTTGGCAATGACCCTATCTGGCAAAATGAATCAGAAATTTTCCCAAATGCTGGTGTTGGAGTATATTATTATTCTGATAAATTTTTTGCAGGATTCTCCGTACCTAAACTCCTGACAAACGATATGCAGGTAAACCCCGAAAATTACGATTTCCTTTTAACGGGTGGGTATATCTTTAAGTTTTCAGAATTTTTTAAGTTAAGGCCTGTTTTTTTAATGCGTTATAGGTTAAATAATACCTTACAGTTTGATGCAGGTGCAAATTTAATTTTTTACGATTTAGTATGGGTTGGAGGTTCTTACCGCGCCGACGACGAATATGTATTTATGCTCGAATACCAGGTTAACCAACAGATACGAGTGGGCGCAGCATATGAATATAGTGCCGGAAAGTTTTCTGGCCAACAGGATGGTTCTTTTGAGCTGGTTTTGCGTTATGATTTTAGTTATAAAATGAGAGCTGTTAGCCCAAGATATTTTTAGTATGAGGACAGTTGTGAAAATAGTAACCTTTATTATTTTGGGATTTATTTTAAATCCATTATCTGCACAGCAGGATTATTCAATAAGCTTGTTGCCTTTTAATACAAGCGATTATGATGAGTATGCACCTGTATTTTACAAAGGGAATATTGTTTTTTGCTCAAATAGAAAAAATTCTATATTCATTACTTATACCGACGAAAAAGAAAACAAACCCAGTTTGGATATTTTTGAGGTTGAAGAAATAGGCAGAAATGAATGGTCGGAAGTAAAAGAGTTTAATAAAGATTTTGTAACACCATATAATGAGGGGCCTGTGACATTTAATGACCGTGGCACGGAAATGTATTTTACACGTAATAACGATATAAAGAAAAGAATTGGAAATTCAATAAAAAAGAAAAATACTTTAGGGATTTATTTTACCAAATATAATCGCCGTGATGATGAATGGAGTGAACCTGCCCCTTTTAAATACAATAGTCCAGAATATAATTTTGCACATCCATCATTAAGCGAAGATGGTAATTATTTATATTTTGCTTCTGATATGGAAGGAGGTTACGGAGGTACCGATTTATATGTTTGTGAACTGGAAGGGGGAAGTTGGGGTGCACCTCAAAATCTGGGGCCAAATGTAAATACAGCTGGGAATGAATATTTTCCTTTTATACATAGTACAGGACGCTTGTACTTTTCATCCGACGAGCATGGAAGTATTGGCCGATTGGATATTTTTTATACCGAAAAAGTTAACGGCGAATGGCATAAGCCAATACCTATGGATCCTCCTATAAATTCGCGTTACAACGATTTTGCCCTGATCATTGACCCACTTAAAAAAACAGGTATGTTTAGTTCTGACAGGAGCCGCAATAGCGATGATATCTATTTATTCACTCCGCTTTACCCTATGTTTGAAAATATTGAAAGGCAGCAGGTAAATAATTATTGTTACGAGTTATACGAAGCAGGGGCAGAATCTCCCGATTCTACTTTATACGAGTTTGAGTGGACATTTGGCGACGGGCAAAAAGCAAAAGGTATTGAAGTGGACCACTGCTTTCCTGGCCCAGGGGATTATACTCTCGAACTAAATGTGATAGATAAACTTACTGGAGAAGTTTTTTACACTCAGGCTTCTTACCCATTAAAGATTGAAGATATTACACAGGTATATATAAATGCTCCTGATACTGTCGAAGTTGGTGAAGAAATTAAATTTGACGGACGAAAAACAAACATAACCGATTTTGATATCTACCGCTACTATTGGGATTTTGGCGATGGGCGTAAAACAAGAGGGGTAGAAGCAACACATATTTATTCAACAGAAGGAAACTTTATTGTTCAGTTAGGTGTTGTTAGTCGTGAGGATAGGGAAGGGAATTCCCAAAAGAAAGGGGTGTATAAAAATATCGTAGTTGTAGGCTCAACTAAGGAAAGAAGAAGGCGTTAAAAGTTGGTGTAATTGTTGAAGTGTATGTTAAAAAAAAACTGATAAACAGATGAAACGAATTGTATTTTTTATTTTATGTATAGTAACTGGTTTAAATATATTTGCACAACCAGTACCAGCCGAAGACGAGAATATCCCATATTTAATGACATTTGGGCTTAAAGCAGGAACATCGTGGGGCGATGATGATTTTTCGCAAACATTCTTCTTTTTAATACCAAAAGAATACACCAGCCCGTTTTTTATTCGAATTTTCGATGCCGATTGTGGTGGCGAGGTTGATGAAATAAATGGTTTTTGGGATACCAAAATGACATATACTGTATATGGTGGTGTTGGATGTTTCGAAAATGAAGATGCCAAAGGTATAGACCCGGTAGGAAATTATAAAAGCGGAAACCAACTGGCTACAAGGACATTTGGTGAAAACCCCAGATATGATAATAATTGGTTTACATTCGGCCCATTTAATCCGACTGAAGGTGAATTAGTTGAAAGATATGGCGGGTATGTTTTTAAAATGATTTGCGAAGGTGTTGAGGGAGACGACGGTAATATGTACCGTTATTTTGTTAGTACATCACAAACAGAAAATAAAAGAATTGAAGGTGCAAATGCTTTTGCATATGAATATAGTTTCAGGATGCACAACGACCCCAATGAGGTGTCGCATATTTATCCTTATATCGATGATAAAACCATAAAGGTGGTTCAGAAGAATTTCGATTGGGATAATGATGGCTTAATTAAAGTAGTATCGGTTGGACGTGCCGGTTTGCCTTGTACAGTTTCTGGCGACGATTTATGGGACCAAAGTGAATTTGTAATACTTGAAGAAGAAAAAAATACATCTCTCGATTTTCAGTTTATCAAAAAGAAATCTCCACCTGTAAAAAATAATAATGTGGTTATATCAGTAAAGAACCAGTATGGTGAGCTGTTGCCATTTTATACTATTCCTATTGGTGGTGTGCCTAAATATAAATACAGTATTGGTGTTCGAAAAAAATCAAACTAAAAAATGATAAAGCATTTAATTAAATATTTAGTTTTTGTGCTGTTAGCTGTTACGTTTGTTTCTGTTAAAGCGCAACAATACCAATTTAAAAAGTTTAGCATCGAAGAAGGATTAAGCCATCCATTTGCATATACCATTAGCGAAGATAGGGATGGTTTTATTTGGATTGGTACAGGTGAAGGCTTATGCCGGTTCGACGGGCATACTTTCATAAAAAGTGCCTAGGATGATACCTTAACCAATGGTTTTGTGGTAACCAGTTTTCTCGATTCAAGAGGTTATTTGTGGTTTGGACATAACTCTGGGCAAATAACATATTACGATGGAATACAATTCCGGCTGTTAAATACATCAAAGGATATTAATAGTTCTATTACAGATATTACAGAAACCGAAAATGGGCAAATTATTATTTCCACACAAAACAATGGCTTATTAAAAGTTACAAAAGACTTTAAGTGGGTGCAGTTTTCAGAAGGCTTTGAAAATGCTATTATTTCTTCGGTTCAGGCTGTTGGCAATAATTGGCTTCTGATTGGTTCTGTTGATGGGTTAAATCTGTATAGTTTAAGGGAAGATCAATTAACTCCTGTATTTTCGGTAAAAGAACTTGATTATATTCCCGTTCAGGCTATTGACAAGGCAAAAGGTTCTCAAACATACTGGATAGGGACTGAAGACTCGGGATTCTTTTTATTAACCTTAAAGGGAGATAATTTAGAAGGGTATGAATTATTAAATGTGGGAGAAAAGTTTAACCTGGCTTACGAAAATATACAATCGTTATATGAAGATACAGAAGGCGTGCTGTGGGTTAGCACTTTTGGGAAAGGTATATTTAAGTTACATCCAAAAGAAAAAGGGAATTATGCTAATGCCGACTTAATTCAGTATGCAACAACAAATGGTTTACCAAATAATTTTATAAAACAGGTATTTCAGGATTGGGAAGGTAATTTCTGGATTGCTACATATGGTGATGGAATCGCTTTTTCTGTTGATGAAGCTTTTACCCTGCATTATCAGGAAGTGCTTAATGGCAATATTATTTCATTAGCAGAATCGGAAACTCATCTTTACTTAGGTGGCGAAAATGCAATTGCGGTTATTAATAAGCAAACCAACGACATTAAAGTTATCGATTCGAAAAATGGATTGCCTGTATCGAAAGTTACTGCTTTATACATTGATATAAACAATATTTTGTGGATTGGGACATCTGAAAAAGGAATTTACAAGATGAACTTAGGAAACAATAAGGTCGAAAGTTATTTTAAAGCGGATAACTCGTTAGGAAACCAGGTAAATTCATTAACAAGTAACGGAAAGTTGATTTATGCCGGAACAAAAAATGGAGTTTATACTTTTGACCTTAAAACGGGGCAGGTTAACCTGTTTAATACACAAAAGGGATTGCCTCATAACGATATAAAATCTATTTTTATCGATTCAGATAATATTCCATGGATTGCTACAAAAAGTGATGGAATCCGTTCCTTGGATGGAGAACTGCAATATTCAATTTCCGGTACGGCAAATCTAGAGTTTGTTTCAATTACTGAAGATTCAAAAGGAAACCTTTGGGCTGCTACTTATGGAGACGGGTTATTTAAATTTGAACAGGATTCGTTGGTATATTATTCAACGGATAAAGGGTTAAAATCAAATTATTGTTATAGCTTAATTGCCGATGAAAACCGCATATGGGTAGGGCATCGTTTAGGAATGAGCAGTATTGATATAGAAACCGGTGAGGTAAAAGCATATGGAAAGGAAATAGGTTTAACGGGCGATGTGAATTATAATGCTGTACTTAGAGCAAATAATGGAGCTTTATTAACGGGAACTACACATGGAATGATGCTTTTTGATGGCTCTAAAGAGCGAAAAACAACGCATGCGCCAAAGCTTAATTTTACCGAGATTAGTTTCTCCGACCAGCCTGTTAATTTTCATAAAACCATAAATCTACCTTATAAAATTTATAAGCTTAGAATAGGTTTTATTGGATTAAGCTACAGTAATCCCGAGGGGGTAATTTATCAGTATAAGCTTGAGGGGTATGATTTAGAATGGTCAGGTTTTTCTGCTAACCACGAAGTTTATTATCCGCGAATAGAGGACGGAAAGTATACTTTTATTGTTAAAGCATGTAATACCAGCGGGCAGTGTGTAGAAGAACCATTGCAGGTTGAAATAAATATTAAACCTCCTGTTTGGAAAACCTGGTGGTTTATTACATTAGTTGTTATTATTGGTATTGGGCTTATTTTGTGGTATATAAAGTATCGTGAACGTAAGCAAAAAGCATTGCAGGAGTATCTCGAAACAGAACTTGCTGCCCGAACAAAGGAAGTGGTAGCGCAGAAGGAACTGCTCGAAATAAAAAACCGCGATATTACGGATAGTATAAACTATGCTCAGCGTATTCAGCAAAGTATTTTGCCATCAATAAATACAATTACCGAATATTTCTCCGACGCTTTTGTGTTGTATAAACCAAGAGATATTGTAAGTGGGGATTTTTACTGGTACGATTTAGTAAACGAAAACAAGTTTCTGATTGTATGTGCCGACTCCACAGGGCATGGTGTTCCCGGGGCTTTTATGTCGATGATTGGGACAACATTAATTAAAGATATTTGTTTACGTTCAGATGTTAATTCTCCTTCGCAGATACTCGAAATGCTTGATAACGAACTGCAAAATACTTTAAACAGAAATATAGAGGCTGAAAGGGCAAATGATGGGATGGATATTCTGGTTTGTGAAATCGATATAAAAACATATTATATGAGGTTTGCATCTGCAATGCGTCCTTTAATTTTGTATAAGGATAATGATTTGCAGTATGTTAAAGGTACCAAAGCGTCAATTGGTGGTGACCCAAAAGCCGAAAAACGATTTGAAAATATTGGTTTTCAGCTTAGTAAGGGCGATATTATTTATATGTTTTCTGATGGTTACCCCGACCAGTTTGGTGGGCCGAGAGGTAAAAAGTTTAAATTAGACCGTGTTAAAAATATGCTGGCTGATGTATGCCAAAAACCTCTTGTTGACCAGAGTGATTATATAGATAAAACATTTGATGATTGGAAAGGGCGGTTACAACAGGTTGATGATATTTTATTTATGGGTGTAAGGTTGTAATTTTTTACTCTGTATCGTCAATATCGATTATTTTATTTAAAATAGCATAAATGGTTAAACCCGGAACAGTTTTAATACCCAGTTTCCGGGTTATATTTTTTCGGTGTGTAACTACTGTATGAGCACTTAAAAACAATTTATCAGCTATTTCCTTATTCGAATACCCCAATGCAACATATTTTAGAATATCCGCTTCACGCGGGCTTATTTCTTCCTGGTAATTATAAGATGTTTTCTTAATTTCTTTTTCCCCAATTAGCTTATTTAGGTTTTTTAATATTTCGGCCTGGGGACTGTTAATATCTATGACTGCAACAAAGTGTTGCGGAATGCTTTCCAACTTGTTACCTGATAAAAGTGCTATCCTTTTTGTTTTTTTTGAAAATGATACAATTTTATTTAATAAATCCTGCGCTATTGCATCGGGGTTAAGAATTAAAAAATCAGGATTATCATTTTTAATACAGTTTAAAATATCATCTTCCTGGTCTAGCAAATGTATAATCTGTATGTCGGCTATTTTTTCAATTATAGAAGCCAACCCTTTTCTAATAATATAACTTTTATCGAATATTGCAAAAGCTAATTTTTTCATGTTAAGTTATTTCAGTTTTAATGAAATTTGTTTTTCCATTTCCCTGATTTTTGGCACCAACACTTTATCCTCAATACGCGAATGGTCGTTAATGTCTTTCTCCAGAATAAATAATTCATGCAGCAACCTGTAGCATAGTTCAGAGTTTTTTGGCTGCGGAAGGTATTTTATGATGATATTTTTTAAATCGGTTAGTTTTTCTTCGATATTATCATGTTCATCTTTAAAAATATCAATCGAGTATTCTTTCATCAGTTTTAAAACCGATTTATCCGGATTATTTTCAAGATAAGCTTTTTCGATTGCAAGTGTATACGGAAAAACTACTTCTTCTTCCCGGTTTGTATGATTTAACAACTCTTGTTTATATTGTCCGAAAAATTTTTTAAGCAATTCCAGATTATCTTTCTTTGTGTAGCAAGTTTGAATCATATCCTGCATTAATAATTCAATTTCGGGAACTTTAACCTGATGATAATATTGGTGGGTTTTTTGTAAATAATCTGTTATTAATTTAACCGAAAAAGTTTGCAAGTGTTTCCTGGGAAAATAATCATGGTCTATATAAGCATTTAAAATCTCAAGAAAAAAATCAACATCAACTTTATATTTCTTACATACATCTTCAACGGTTTTGTCTCCAAACCCCAGTTCAATGCCAAAACGTTTTAAAATAAATAAGGTATTGTAGTTCTTAAGAATTACATCGGCCATTTTTATTTCCTTAGTTAGTATCATATGGCTATAATTTAAGAGTTGGTTTAGTATCTTTTATCTTTATTTAAAATACTCTGAATAAATAATCGTATCGGTGGTAATAATGTTGCTTTGGTTATAATCTCTGTCTATTATGTAACATTCATAGTACACCGTATCGGGCGAATAGCCTTCGCGAATAAAATAAACTTCAATATCTCCTTTTACGGTTTTCCTATATACTTTATCATCAAAATAAGGTAATGCATATGGGCCTTTCTGCTGTTGTACAAAAAGGCCATCCTTTTTATAGAATTCTGTTATTAAGATGTCTATTATGTTATTATCTGGTATTGTATCATTGTTTTCCTTAAAACCAATATTCCCATCACCATCAACAAAACCAAATTTTAATGTTCCAACAAGCTTGGTTTCGGGGCCTGGGTAAGTTTTATAATTAACAGTAAATGAGTTAAAACTTATTACCGGGATTTCAGAATAATTATCCTGCTCTTCGCATGAGTAAGTAATCGAAACAATAACCAATAGTAATATAAAAGATAAAACTCTCAATGTTTATTTTTTTCGCATGTAAATGGTTATGGGAACCCCCGAAAAATCAAAGTTCTCACGTAACTTATTTTCTAAATACCTTTTGTAAGGGTCTTTAATATACTGTGGCAAATTACAAAAGAACGCAAACGAAGGGTAATATGTATTTAATTGTGTTATATACTTAATTTTCACAAACTTACCTTTTACTGATGGTGGCCCATAATTTGCAATAGCTTCCAGCATTATTTCGTTTAGTTTTGCCGTTGGTATCCGTTTCCTTCGGTTTTCGTAAACCCTTTTAGCTTCTTCTAAAACCTTAAATATACGCTGTTTGTTTATTACCGAAGTAAAGATAATGGGGACATCAACGAAAGGAGCCATTTTTTGTTTTATGGCATTAGCATATTCATTTGCTGTATTGGTTTCTTTTTCTACCAAATCCCATTTGTTAATTAAAACTACCAGCCCTTTATTGTTTTTCTGAATCAGCTTTAAAATATTTAAATCCTGCGATTCCATACCTTGTGTTGCATCAATAAGTAAAAGGCAAACATCTGATTCTTCAATGGAGCGTATTGACCTTAGCACCGAATAAAATTCAAGGTTTTCTGTTACTTTGGATTTTTTGCGGATTCCGGCAGTATCAACCAAATAAAAATCATGTTCGAATTTATTATACCGTGTGTGTATTGAGTCGCGTGTTGTTCCTGAAATGGGGGTTACAATATTCCGCTCTTCTCCAATTAATGCATTTATTAATGATGATTTTCCTACGTTTGGCCTTCCGACTACGGCATATTTTGGGATATCTGCTTCTTCCGGTATTTTTTCATCGCCTATGTAAGTAACAACTTTATCTAAAAGTTCGCCTGTTCCACTACCGTTTATTGATGAAATACAAAATGGTTCTCCTAAACCAAACTTGTAAAAGATATTTGCATCTAACAGCCTGTTGCTGTTATCTACTTTATTTGCAACCAATATTACATTCTTGTTCGATTTGCGAAGCAGTTCAGCAACTGTTTCGTCTAAATCGGTAATCCCACTAACAACATCCACAACAAATAAAATAAGGTTAGCTTCCTGTATAGCTATTTCAACCTGTTTTCGTATTTCTTCTTCAAAAACATCATCCGAATTACGTATGTAACCTCCGGTGTCAATTACCGAAAATTCTTTCCCTATCCACTCGGCCTTTCCGTACAGCCTATCCCTGGTAACTCCGCTAACCTCATCGACAATGGCTTGTTTTGTTTCTGTAAGCCTGTTAAATAATGTCGATTTGCCTACATTTGGCCTTCCTACTATTGCTACAATCATTTCTTAAATTTTAATATAT
>Ga0116164_10001892_pt1 | contig 15338 bp, 14 predicted proteins | sample AD_UKC109_MetaG_FD_89888 | JGI IMG/M metagenome (GOLD analysis project Ga0116164, IMG submission 89888) | Active sludge microbial communities of municipal wastewater-treating anaerobic digesters from Hong Kong - AD_UKC109_MetaG | ecosystem: Engineered > Bioreactor > Anaerobic > Digestate... | reverse complement strand
GAAGGCGGTTTCCTTGGCCATGAGCATGGCGCCGAATGCTCCGACGGCGATCACGGTCAAGTACCAGGCGGGCGCCGCGTTGGAACCCGTCACAGCGATCAACCAGGTGGCCACGAACGGAGCCGTACCACCGAGCAGGGCGTTGGCGGAGTTGAAAGCCAGCGCGAAGCCGGTGTATCGCACCTACGTCGGGAAGAGCTCAGCAAGGAAGGTCGCCAGCGTGCCGTCGTTGATCGTGAGCAGGATGCCGAAGGCGATCTCCACGAGGATGATCAGCCAGACCCAGCCGGTGCCGAGCAAGGCGAACAGCGGCACGGTGAACACCGTGAACAGGATGGACGCCAGGACCAGCATGCGCCGGCGGCCGAACCGGTCTGAGATGTGACCCATCACGAAGATCGACCCGATGTAGATGGTCAGCGCGACGGTTGAGGCCAGGAATGCCGTGCCCTCATCGATGCCCAGCTCCGCCGACAGATAGGTCGGCATGTAGCTCAGAAGCAGATAGAAGGCCACCGCGTTCAGGCTTGCGACGCCGAACGCGATCGCCAGGCTGCGCCGGTGATTGGCGAACAGAACGCGCAGCGGCACCGACTTCTTGGTCGAACCCGCGGTCTTCTCGGCCATGGCACGGTACTTGGGCGAATCCTCCAGATGCACCCGGATGTAGCGACCGATCAGGCCCAGTGGTCCAGCCATGAGGAACGGGATGCGCCACCCCCACGACTGCAAAGAGTCCTCGCTCAAGACCTGGAACATCATCGCCACCATCAGCGAACCGGCCAGGAGTCCGGTTGCGGTACTGGCCGGAACCAGGGACGTGTAGAGGCCGCGCTTGTTACTGGGGGCGTAGTCGGAGAGGAACGTTGCGGCGCCGGCGTACTCGCCTGACGCCGAGAAGCCCTGGACCATCCGCAGGACCAGCAGCCCCAGCGGCGCCCAGATCCCGATGACGGCCCAGCTCGGCAGAAGGCCGATGCAGAAAGTGGCACCCGACATGATCAGGATCGACCAGCTCAGGGCCCACCGCCGGCCCCGCCGGTCGCCGAGCGTGCCCCAGATGATCCCGCCGATCGGGCGCAGGATGAACGACAACGCGAAGACGGTGAATGTCGACAGCAACGCCGCCGTCCTGTCCGCGGTGGGGAAGAAGACGACGGCGATGGTGGTGGCCAGATATGCGTAGGAGGCGTAGTCGAACCATTCGACGAAGTTGCCGATGAAGCTGGCAGTGGCCGCACGTCGTAGCGCCGACCGTTCTTCGTCCACGGGGTTCATTGTGCTCTGCTGCTCCATGACGTGGCCTCCAGTCGCTCGGATCGCGCGGGCCTGCTGGTCATGGCGGCCACGGCGCGCCTTCCCGGGCGGAATCCCCCGTGGCGCTGGTGGCCGCCGCTCGGGAGGCCGGCCACCAGCGCTTACCCGCTAGGACCTTTCCAGCGCAACTTCGCGCGTGGGTTCGGCCGCGACATCCTCGTCGCCGCCCGATCCGCCCTTGCGGGCCTTGATCATGAACACGATCGGCCCGATCCCTCCGAGGACGATCATCGCGCCACCGATCATGGCCAGCACGGTCATCGTTTCACCGAAGACCAGGAAGCCGATGAACAGCGCGACCACGGTCTCCCAGTAGGCGACCACGGAAAGCTCCACGGCACTCAGGTTCTTACCGGCAACCACCAGGAAGCCGATGGCGAAGAAGCCGCAGATCAGGAACAGTGCTGCTGCCCACGCCCAGTTGGTCGCAGTCATCACACTCGGCGTCGACTGGTCGAGGAAGAGCATGCGCACGACCATGATGCTGATCGCGCCGACCGCGCCGAAGACGAAGTTCCAGAAGCCACGCACCGCCGAGTCCATGTCACCGCGGTAGCGGTAGAAGAACAGCGCCAGACCGTAGAACACACCGGAACCCAGTGCCATCAGGTCGCCCACTGCCTTCATCGGCAGGTCGGGATCGGTTCCCAGCTGCAATCCGACACTGAAGCCGGACCCAGCGGTGTAAGTGACCAGACCGATGGTCAGCAGCATTCCGCCGAAGACCATCAACAGGAACAGCCCGTTGCGCAGCGAGATCTTCTCCCCCAGGAATATCCACGCCAGGATCGCCGAGAACAGCGGCCCGGTGTAGATGAGGAACACCGCGTTGGCGATCGTCGTCAGCAGGGTCGCCGAGACGTACAGCGCCAAGGACATACCGATGGCCAGGCCGCCGGCGACCACGGTGAACGAGACCCTCGTGGTGCGAAGGGCGGTCCACTTCTTCATCAAGAAGATGATGAGGATGAAGCCGAGGGCGCCGGTGGTCATCCGGCCGAACGCTAAGAAGTCGCCGAGGACGTACTTGACAGTTTCGCCGTCCACGACGTGGGTTGGGACCGCCCCGCGCGACAACAGGCCGACCAGGCCCATTCCCGTTGCGGAGGCGATCATCGCGCCGAAACCCAGGCGCTTGTTCATTTGGGGACTCCCAGCGGGAGCCGCGATAGGGGTTGCCGTTGCAGTCACGATGGTCTCCAGGTGTGGGGGATGACCCCCGGACGGTGAGGCGTGCAAGCCCCACCGTCCGGACGGGGGTCAGACCAGCGTCGGGTCGGCGATCTGGTTCGGGAAGTAGTCCTCCATGCCGCCTTCGCGGTACACGTCCGCAGTGGCACAGTGCATGCCGCCACCGAAGGCGTAGGCGTCGCGCAGCGGGACCGGGATCACGTTCATCCCGAGCTTGTCCATCTGCTCCATCTGGTGGACCTCAGAGGCCTCAACAGCGACCGTCTTGGGGTCGAGCACCAGGCAGTTCATGGACAGCCACACCGAGGAGTAGCACAGCGGCGGCGGGGTGTCGTGTGCCGGCTGCGCGGCGTCGATGATCTCCCAGTCGTTGGACTCGAAGATCTTGCGCTGCTCTTCGGGAAGACGACGGTGCGGGTTGTTGATGATCAGGCCCGGCCGCAACGGCACGAAGGTCGCGTCGATGTGGATCGGGTAGGGGTCACCGGGGAAGTTCACGGCGTGGACGCGCATGTCCGGGTAGCGCCGCTTGAACCACTCCATCGCCTTGCGGTTGGTGGTCAGACCGTGCTGGATGAACAGGTCCTTACCCATCCGCATCACGTCAGCGGCATCCCACATGGGCTCAACCTCAGTGGTCACGAAGTCCAGGTTGGCAGTACGCTCGAGCCGCTCATCCAGGGAGATGTTCTCGTCGTAGTAGTTGTGCTTGAACGACGCGTCCGTCAGCCGGGGCCGAGGTGCCTGGCTCCACAGGAACTCCGGGTCATTGTCGAAGTACTCGCTCATCAACGGCCAGTACGCCAGGTACTCGAAGTAGCGGCAGCGGAACGCGTTCGCCGAGGAGACGATCTCATTGCCGATGGTCAGCAGGATGTCGCGAGGAGGCATCTGCGTCATACCGGAATCGGTCCGGAAGTCCGGGGTCCGAATCTGCTGGTTCCACTGCACGGGGGTGGGCCGGTCGACCTTGATGCCGTAGTCCTCAAGGATCTTGGCGTAGCCGTCGAGCTGCTCGTTGGCCTTCTCCACCGTCTCAGTCGGACGAGGGCCCCACTGGCCGCGCATTGCGGAGTCCACCGGCACCTTTTCGGACGTGGCAGGCTCTTCGGGCGGAATCATGCTGTAGTCGGCCTTACCGACGATCACATGCTTCAGCGGGTCCCAGTCGTTCCACGAGTTAACGATCTTTGGCATTACAACTCACTCCTTCTCGGGGCGGTCGGCCCCGCATTTTCGGTGGGGCGGGTGGCCCCGGGTTGGGTGGTGGGGCGGGTGACCCCGGGAAGTGCGTTCTGGGGGGAGCAGGAGTGGCACCACGGCCTCGTGGTCTGAGCGACCGATCCGAGGGGGGGCATCTGCATCATCTCTTCTCTGCCCTGGTTTTGATACGACCGTACCATAATTAGTTCGTGCTGTCTAGTGGGGGCAGGAGGCGGTTGGTGAGGAGGCGAGACGGAGATTTTGGTACGGCTATCTCACACCGGACAGAGGAGTTTGACCCTACTCGATGGCGCAAAACAACAGAAGGGCTGAACAGCGAGTTCAACCCTTCTGCTGGTGCCAGTCAGCCCTTCAGCGGGCGCCACCAGGCTTCATTGGCCCGGTACCAGGCGATGGTGTCGGCCAGGCCCTGCTCGAACGGCACCTGCGGGGCATAGCCCAGCTCATCGGAGATCTTCGTGATGTCGACGCTGTATCGCAGGTCGTGGCCCAAGCGGTCCTGCACCCGCTCGACCATCTCCTGTCCCACGCCCATCGCCGCCAGCAACCGGTGCGTCAGCTCCAGGTTCGTCAGCTCAGTACCGCCCCCGATGTTGTAGACCTCACCGGAACGGCCCTTGTCCAGCACAAGATTGATCCCACGGCAGTGGTCATCCACGTGCAACCAGTCACGCACGTTGAGCCCCTCGCCGTACAGCGGCACCGGCAGGCCATCCATCAGGTTCGTCACGAACAAGGGGATGACCTTTTCCGGGAATTGGTAAGGCCCGTAGTTGTTCGAGCAGCGTGTGATCACGACGTCCAAGCCGAAAGTGCGGGCATAGGCGCGCGCCAGCAGATCCGAGCCGGCCTTCGATGCGCTGTACGGCGAGTTCGGCTCCAGCGGGCGGGCCTCGTCCCACGAGCCCTGCGCGATCGACCCGTACACCTCATCGGTGCTCACATGCACGAACCGGCCGACCTTCGCGTTCAACGCTGCCTGTAAGAGCGTCTGCGTGCCCAGCACGTTGGTCACCACAAAATCTGACGCACCGGTGATCGACCGGTCCACATGGGACTCCGCGGCGAAATGCACCACCGCGTCCTGGCCCGACATCAGATCGTTGACCAGATCCACATCGCAGATGTCCCCTTGCACAAAGGTGTAGCGCGACGAATCGGCCACAGGCGCCAGATTGTCCACACAGCCCGCATACGTGAGCTTGTCCAGCACCGTGACCTGTGCCCCTGCGGTCTGCGGATACGCGTCGGCCAACTGTTGGCGGACATAGTTCGAGCCGATGAACCCTGCCGCACCGGTTACCAGGATCTTCATGAGCCCCCTTCGATGGTTTCCTCGATGCTACCGATGCGCCGCATGCCAGACTTGCCCCTATGAAGGGGATCGTCCTGGCGGGGGGCACCGGGTCGCGGCTGTGGCCGGTGACGCACGCTGTGAGCAAGCAACTGCTCCCGGTCTACGACAAGCCGATGATCCACTACCCCATCTCCACTCTCATGAACGCCGGGCTGCGCGAGATTCTCATCATCACCACCCCCGAGGACCAGCCCGCCTTCACCCGCCTGCTCGGCGACGGCAGCGACCTCGGCGTGCGTTTTGACTATGTCATCCAGCCCCGGCCCGAAGGCCTGGCCCAAGCATTCCTGCTGGGCGAGAACTTCCTCGACGGCGATTCCGCAGCCCTGGTGCTGGGGGACAACATCTTCCACGGCCCAGGACTCGGGAGCCGGCTGCGCGACCTGACCGAGGTCGACGGCGGGCACATCTTCGCCTACCGGGTGAGCAACCCGAGCGAGTACGGAGTCGTCGAGTTCGACGCCGACGGCCTGGCCATCTCCTTGGAGGAGAAGCCCGCCGAACCGAAGTCGAACTACGCGGTCCCCGGGTTGTACTTCTACGGCCCCGACATCGTCGAGGTCGCCAAGACGATCCGCCCGTCCGCGCGCGGGGAACTGGAGATCACCGCGATCAACGAGCACTACCTGCACGAGGGCCGGCTGACCGTGTCCGTGCTGCAGCGCGGTGCCGCATGGCTGGACACCGGCACCTTCCGCACGCTGCACGACGCCGGGGAGTATGTGCGCGTCATGGAGGACCGGCAGGGCGTCAAACTCGCCTGTCTGGAGGAGATCGCCTGGCGCAACGGCTGGATCGACGACGATGCGCTGCTCGCGTTGGCCGAACCCTTGCGCAAGAGCGGCTACGGACAGTATCTGGAAGGCTTGCTCGAGCAGGGCTGATCTGCGCCGTCACAGGACCGCCCGCAGCAACCCCACCACCTGTTCGGTCGACTCCCGCAGTTGCTCGTGGGCCACCGCGTGCCAGCTGGTCCCCAGAACGTGCGGGTCCGGGACATCGTCGGGATGCCCCTGTGGCTCAACCACCCGTCGTGACCACCGCCTGCCGTTGGGCGCGGGGGCGACCGGGGCCGGGGCCATCCCCCGCGCCGCATCGAGCTCCTCGACCACCCAGCTGGCTCGCGCTTGTGCCGTGGCGGGAAGCGCGGCGACCAGCCGGCGCGGATCGCCGTCCTCGAAGTCGCCCCCGTGACGCGCGGCGTCGACCATCCCGGCGTCGAGCAGCCACTGCGCCAAACGTCCCGCCTGCCGAATCGTGAAGGTCCGGGTGCGCGCCGCCGGGTACATCTCGACGACGGCGGTCCGGTGCTCGCGGGCGGCGGTGAGGACGAGGTCGGCGGACTCGATGAGACCAGCGGTCAATGGTTGAGAATCGTGGCCGGGGAGCTCTCGCACGATTGAACACGCCGGGGATCCGACCACCGCCTGGGTACCGGCCGAAACGACCTCCACGGTGGGCAGGCCGGCCTCGCGCAGAAGCGCCGCCGCGGCGGGCGAGCGGCAGATGTTGGCGGTGCAGACGTAGAGAACTTTCACGAAACCCCCTCTTGTGCCGCACGATACGCCTGCCACACCTCGGGGCGCAGACGGCCGCGGTCAGGCACCGACAGGCCCTGCGCCCTGGCCCAGGTGCGGACCTCACGGGTCGTGGGTTCGGCCTTGGGCAACGGTCCCGCAGTGGGCAGGTCGACATCGTCGGCAGCCGCCTGCTGCGTCAGTTCCGCGAGTCCGGCGGCAAGGTAGCGATAGGTCCACTCCTCGGCCAACGTCCGCGTCTCCCCGAACACGATCGGCACGCTCGGCCAGCGGATCTGCGCCTCGGCCAGTGCGTCGGCGACCACCGATGGGCGCACGTGTTCGAGGGCGAAGATCTTGGAGTAGCGGTCCTCGACCACGACCGCTGCCCGGGGTAGTGCCGACAGTTCAGCCAGCGCGAAACGCAACTTGCCGTTCAGCAGGCTGCTGGACAGGTCGGCCAGCGACTTGCGTTCCACGGAGACCACGATCCGGCCGTCGAGTTCCACCGCATAGTCCCCCGCAGGCAGACCCCGGCGCACGGTCTCGACGTGGCCGCGGCCCGACTGCCGCTTGAACGTGTAGGCGTAGCGCTCATGGCTGTCGACGAGAACCACCATCCCGGACAGACCTTGAGCCCGCCCGGTCGGCAGCGGCACGTTCGGGCGGGCGGCTTTGGTCGTGCGCGGCGACTGCCAGAAGATCGCCTCCCGGCCGCCTCGGATGCGGGTGATCACGAACTGGGAGCGATTCTCCCGCCCACGGTCCAGCACCAGGTCGATCGCCGCCCCGCGACGCACACAGGAACGCACCGGCACCCGCTCGAGAATCTCAGGATCGTCCGGCCAGCCCGGTGCGCGGTGGCAGTAGACCTTCGACGTTCGCGGCCAGGTGTCACGCACCTTGAGCACGATCCCGTGCTCACCGACGGGGATCCTCACCAGGAACGGCAAGGTCGAGTCCGGGTCCGGGTTGCGCGCAATGACGAAGTCGTCGGGCACACCGGAAGTGTGGCACACCGGGCAACCGTTGAAGAAAGTGATTTCACCCCCTGCCTGGCGTGTCGCGGCTGCGGAGGAGGAAGATGGGATCAGCGACCGGGAGGCCGCGGTTTGGGGCTGTGAACATGAGCACCAGGTATTGGCGTCGGGGGTTGGCGCTGATCGGGGGAGTCTTACTGGGGATTGGCATGGTGACCGCGCCGGGGACGGCCACAGTCGCTGCCAAGACAGTCCCCGGCAGGACGCTGGTGGTCGTGGTGAACGGGCTCGGGCCGCAAACCACGGTGAAGGTGAAGGTCAAAGGCCCGAAGAAGTACGTCAGAACTCTTCGGGCCAGTGGCAGGATCCGCTTGACCCAGCTGCGTCCCGGTCGCTACCAAGTCATCGCGAAGCGCGCCGGTAAGGCCCGCCCCACCGATCGCGTCCAGACCGTTCGGGTGCGAAAGGCCAAGGGCGCGAAGGTCAGGGTCACGTATCGAACCCCCAAGCCCGACACCACCGCCCCTGATCCCGTGACGAACCTGCGCCTGGTTGATCGGACCTCGACCTCGATCCGCCTGGCCTGGCGGTTGCCCGAGGATCTGCTGGAAGTCAAGGTGGAGCGGTCCGGCGGCACGTCGTTGGACCCCCTGGACTTCCAGCTCAACGATGCCGGGGACGGGCTCACCGATACCGGTCTGAGCCCGAATGCGACCTACACGTACCGGGTGGCGACCCTCGACGAGGCGGGCAACCAGTCGGGGTGGGAGTCGATCACGGTGAGCACGTTGGCGTAGGCGGTTGGGGTTGTGCGCTGGGTGGTCAGACCCGGCCCCCCGCAGCCGTTGGAGTTGCGTACATCCGTTGGACATCCGCACAGCCGTTGGACTTACGCACATCCGTTGGACAAGCACGGACCGTGGATCTCCAACCTGCGGTTCTAACTCCAACGCGTGTGGGTGGGGGGCCGGCCGCGCAACGCCTGCGAACCCACACCTGACCACCGCGCTGCAGACCCGTTGGAGTTGCGTACACCCGTTGGACTTACGCACATCCGTTGGACAAGCACGGACCGTGGATCTCCAACCTGCGTACCGATCTCCAACGCCCGTACCTAACTCCAACGCGTGCCGCCGCGGCAACGCGCGGAGCTAGCCGCCCTCACCGTTGAAGTCCGGAACCGGACGCGCCTGCGCCTTCTCTGGAGTGTCCGCCACCCCGTTCGCCGCAATGTCGTCGATCAGCCACTCCATCTCTTTGATCTCCGTGCGCTGCGCCGAGATGATCTCGTCGGCCAGTTCCCGTACCCGCAGGTCCTCGATTTGCGCGTTCTCGCTGGTGAGGATCGCGATCGAGTGGTGCGGGATCATCGCGCGCATGTACGACTGGTCCTCGACCGTGACCTGCGTGCGCACCAACCCCAGCGCCATGGCGAACACCACGATCGCCCCGAGGTAGATGCCGATGTTCCACTTGACGCTCTTGTACATGCCGAGCATGAAGCTGAGCATCACCACCGCCATCGCGGCACCCATGACCAACGCCATGTACGCCCGCGTCTCGCTGAATCGCACATGCGACCACTGGTAGGTGTTCAGATACATCAGGATGAACATCACCACCGTCGATGTGGCGATCATCAACCCGAAACGCAGATACATGCGCCCCGAGTCGTGCGGCCTCTCGGGCGCGTTGCTGTCAGTCCGTTCCGCGTTCGATGTGGACATCGGTGAACTCCACCTCCACAGGTTCTTGGAATCGCTTGCCGTTGATCTCGTCGTGCCGCATGAACTGCGGCGGTTCGATGTGGACCTTGAGGGTGTAGTCGCCATCGGCGGGCAGGGCCCAGTTCCGCCCGTAGTGGTAAATCATCGGGTGCCACAACATCGGCTGCTCATTGGTCCCGACAAGAGTCCCGTCCGGAGCGATCACAGTGACAGCGACCGTCAGGCCCGGCACGAAACGCTTGTCCGAGCCGTCGAGCACGGTGATCTCGATGTGGGCGTTCTCCGCTTCCGGTTCCTGCCAGACGAGCCCGCCGTCCTGCCAGGCATACATCCCCTCCGCCTTCTCCACGGCGTACGCGACGATGTAGTCGCCGGCCGGCTTCTGGCCGCCGTCGTCGGCGACCTCCGTGGCCATGTACTGCACGGCTTCGGCGTAAGCGTCACCTTGTGCGCGGGCCAGATCCAGTTGACGCTGTGTCGCCTCGTCGGTGTCAGGGTCCATCGGCGGCTTCTCGAACGGCGTACTCATAACGCACTCCTCACTTCGCGCTGGCGTCCCCGGGCGGGAGACGAATCACACCCGGGCTCGGGTCGGGCGACCCCGGCCGGGGACAGCCGGCAATTACCCGGGGAGGGTACGGCTATACACCCGCGGTGGGTGATCCGCGCGCGAAGCCGGGCGCAGAACCGGCCCTACCTGCGAGACTGACCCGGTGACTGATGTGACCGACAACCTCGACCTTTCCGCACAAGCCGGCATTCTGCTGGGCGCGTTCATGACCGGACGGTCATTCCAGCCGAACCTGCTCAGCCGCGCCACGAAGGATCAGGCGATCCTGTCCGGGGTCGCCGCCGCGACCGGCTACGGGTGGGGCACCTCCGGGCATTCGCTGCTGCGGGCGGTCGCCCGCCGGACAGGCCGAGGTGGCCTGGGAACCGGTGCGGTGATCGACGTCGTGACCCTCACCGCGGCCGTCGCGCTCGTCCGAGCCCTACCCGCACATGAGCACGAACCGCCCCGGAGGGCACTACTGCGCCTGGCCGGAATCGCGAAGGCTTCCGACGCCGCCGCCGGGCTGGTGGCAGCCGGCGCGCGCTTCATCCCCGGCAATCCGTCGGTGGTCATGTCGGGTGTGGCGCTGGGGATCGCCGGCGCCGGGTACGCGACAGTGCATGGCGCGACGCCGGGTTCGCTGGATTCCACCGACGGCCGCGCGCACGAGGACGTGAGCCGCACGATCTCCGCCCCCAAAGCCGCTGTGGCTGGCGCGGTGACGACCGGCCTGCTGATCGCCGCTGGGCACGGCGAGGCGAAACTCAGCGCCGGATTCGCGCGGGCTGCCGCGGCAGTGCTGGGCGGGAACGCCGCGGACCACCGCACCGCCGGACGTCTGGCATCGTTCGCGACCATCGCGGCCGCCGGGTGGGGTGCGGTCACGTTGGTCAACCGCAAACTCGCCGTGGGCGGTTCCGCCCCGGACAACGCCAACCTGTCGGCCCCCGAGTTGTCCGAGGTGACCGGCGGTCCGGGGTCGTTGATCCCCTGGGAGAAGCAATCGCGCGAGGCCTCCCGCTGGCTGCGGGAGGTACTGCGGCCCGAGCAGATCACCGAGATCATGCAGGAGCCCGCCAAGCAGCCCATCCGGGTCTACGCGTCCCTGGCCAGTGCCCAGACCGAGGCCGAGCGGGCCGACCTGCTGCTCGCCGAGATCGACCGCACCGGCGCCCTGGACCGGTCGGTGTTCGCGTTGTTCTCCCCCACCGGTTCGGGCTACGTCAACTACGTGGCGACCGAGACGCTGGAGTACCTGACCCGCGGCGACTGCGCCTCGGCCTGCATCCAGTACTCGGTGCTGCCCTCGGCGCTGTCACTCAACCGCGTCCACATGGGCACCCGGCAGACCCGCATGGTCGTCAACGGCATCGTCGAACGACTGCTGGCGCGTGCGCCGGAGAAGCGCCCGAAGTTCGTCCTGTTCGGCGAAAGCCTGGGTTCGCAGGTCAGCCAGGAGATGTTCCGCGGGCAGGGGATCACCGGGCCGGCCGGGATCTCGCTGGACGCGGCCGTGTGGATCGGCACGCCCAACGCGACGAAGTGGCGCGCAGAGTTGTGGGGCGACCGCACGGTGTCGCAGGTGCCGCCGGTCGGACCCGGTGCGGTGTACCTGTCCCGCGCGGTGCGCGACTGGCGCGGGCTGTCCCCTGAACAGCGTGCCGGGGTCCGCTACCTGTTGTTGCAGAACGGCGATGACCCGATCCCGAAATTCGGCCCGGAGGTCGTGTGGCGCCAGCCCGACTGGCTGGGGCCGCAGGCAGGACGTCCGCCCGGCTCGCCGCGCGGTTCGCAGTGGCAACCGGTGGTCACCTTCTTCGCGACCTTCCTGGACATGCAGAACGCCCTGACCCCCACGCCGGGGCAGTTCGACGAGGGCGGGCACGACTACCGCCGCGAGACCCCCGAAGCGGTGCGCCAGGTGTTCGGGCTGCAGGCCAGCGACGAGCAGATGCAGCGGGTACAGAAGTCCCTGCGCGAACGGGAGTTGCGTTTCGAGATCCAGCGGGACTGGGATGCCGCACAATCGGCCCCCGAGGACAAGCGCGCCGAGGCCGAGGAGAAGGTCGAGAAGCGCATCTCCGACTGGATCGGGCACGAGGTGGACGCAGAGGAGATCAAGAAGCTTGCGGAGTAGGCGCGAGCCCCGCGCCGGGTCGGTTCAACACCCAGCCTGGCCCAGTCTCAGGCGGCGATCGGTTCGTGCATGGTCCCGGTGCGACGCCGCCAGATCCGCGCCACCGTCAGCGCGGCGATGATGTCCCAGATGCCCCACCACGCCGCGACCAGCGCCATGCCACCCAGGCCGTCGAAGAAGCTGAAGACCAGCAGCAATCCCAGCCCCGCGTTTCGCACGCCGACCTCGAACGTCATGGCCTTCTGCTGCGGGACGGGCAACTTGAACGCGCGGGCGATGCCGTAGCCGAGGCCCAGGGCCAGTCCGTCGTGGATCGCGACGGCGATCGCGACCACGCCGATCCAGGCCACGAACAGCGCCCAGTTGCCCAGCAGCGAGACCAGGATCAGGCCGCCGAGCGCGGCGAAGGCGATCGGACCAACGATCTTCGAGCCCTTGGCCGCGAACTTGGGGAAGAAGTGCCCGACGGTGATGCCGACCGCGAACGGCACCCCGATGACCAGTAACACCTCGCTGAGCATGTCGATCGCGTTCAGGTCGATCGATCGCATGATCTCCGAGCCAGTCGGGTGCAACCCGCCCCACAGTGCGAAGTTCAACGGCATCAGGAAAATCGCCAGAAGGTTGCCGACCGCGGTCATGGACACCGACAAAGCGACGTCGCCGCCGGATAGGTGCGTCACGATGTTGGACACGTTTCCCGGCGGGCAGCAGGCCACCAGGATCATTCCCAGCGCCATCGATCCCCGCACGCCGAGGATCAGCGTGAGGCAGAACGTGATGAACGGAAGCAGGATGAACTGCGCAGCGATGGCGATCGAGATGGCCAGGGGCCGGCGGATGGCCTGCCGGAAGTCGTCGATGGTGGTGCCCAGCGCGATGCCGAACATGATCGTGGCGATGACCACCCGCAAGATCACCATGGAGTTCTCGTTGAACGAGATCCGGATGGCGTCGACGTCCCCGGTCGCCGCCAGAACGTTCATGAACTCGGTCATGCCGCACCTCTTTCTGATCGCAATCGCCGAAGCATGAGTTTCACGTAGAGGCCCGGAGCCAGCCGGTTGACCGTCCAGGAGAGCTTGGCCGTCCGGCCCACCAGCACCAGATCACGCCCGTGCGCGACCCCGTCGAGCAACGCATCGGCGACGTCCTGCGGCGTGACCTCGGGACCGGATGTGGTGCGTTCGCCGCCGCGGGCGGCCTCCGACATCCCGCCGGTGACGAAGGTCGGGTGCACGATGGTCACCCCGATGCCCTGCTGTTCGAGTTCCGGGCGGATCGCGGTGAACAGTCCTGTCACCGCGTGTTTGGCCGCGACGTAGGGCGGGCGTCCGAGCACCGGCGCGAACCCGGTGACCGAACCGATCAGCACCACCCGTCCGCGGGCTTTTCGCAGGCCAGGCAGCGCTGCCTGGGTCACGGATACCGCCCCGAAATGCGTGACGTCCATGACCTTGCGGTGCACGGTCATGTCGTGGTCGGTGAACGATCCGATGGCCGAAAGACCGGCGCTGTGGATCAGCAGGTCGATGCGGCGCTTCTCGTCGACGACGCCCGCCACGACGCTGGCCACCTGCTCGTCGTCGGTGAGATCGCAGCCCCGCAAACGCGGGTCGCCGGAGCACGCAGCAGGCAGGTCGAGCCCGACCACGTCGTAGCTGCGCGCGGTCAGCGTGTCGACCAGGCAGCGGCCGATCTGACCCGCCGCGCCGGTGACCACCGCGACCCGGTCAGCCACGGCGTCCGGCCCGGAAGATCGCATACACCTCTCGGGTGGTCTTCGTGGGAAGCCCCGGGAAATCCCGGTGCAGGCGGGTGTTGTCCAGGACCGGCCGGTGCAGCAGGAAGTCGACCTGCTCGGGACCGTAGCGCCCGACGCCGAGCCGGCGGGTCGCGGTGAGCGCCGCACGTACAACGTCGGCCGGGATCACGACCAGCCGACTGCCCTCCGCCTTGGCGATGTCGCGCATCGTCATCACCCCGTCGCCAGCGACGTTGTAGATGCCTGTGCGACGACGTGTCACACCGCTGACCACGATGTCGGCCACGTCCTGGTCCCAGATGAAGTTGAACGGGCCGTCGGACTCGCGGAACGTCATGACGAACCGGCCGGTGAACAGCGCAGTGATCTGGTTGTCGGTCCCGGCGCCCAGGATGGTGCCCGGGCGCAGGACGAGTTGTCCGAGCTGGGGATACAGCCGGCGCGCGCGCTTGAGCAAGGCCTCGACCGCGGCCTTGTGCCGGGAGTAGGCGAATTCGGGGCTGCCGGTGACCGGCGCTTCCTCGGTGAGCGCGCGGCCGTCGTTTCGCGCGTAGTAGCCGTACGCTGCCCCCGAGGAGGTCACCGTCAAGTGCCCCACGCCGGCTTCGACACAGGCATCGACGACTCGTTGGGTGCCACCCACCTCGATGTCTTCCAGTTCCTGCTCCGTCATACCCTTCGGGGGTTCGACGATCGCCGCCAGGTGGACGACGGCTCCGACCTGGTGCTGGGTGAACAGCGCGGCCAGATCGACGGTGCGCAGATCGCCGGTGACGTACTCCACACCGTCAACCGGGTCGCGCGGGTCACGGATGTCCAGCGCGACCACCGGCACTCCGGCAGCCGCCAACCGGGCGACGACCAGGGAGCCCAGATAGCCGGTGCCGCCGGTCACCAGCACCGTGTCACGCGCCTGTCCTTCTGACGGGGAGCTCATGACCGGCTCAGCCCTTGGGTTCCTGGTGCATCTTCTTGAACGACTGCAGCGCGGGCGCCCACAGGTGCTCGACGTTGTTGACGTCCACTTGGACCACTGCGGCCCTGCCACAATCGCGGGCCCGTTCCAGCGCCCCGCGCAACTGCGTGCTGTCGGTGACGTGCTCTCCGTGCGCACCGAAGGCCTCGGCCATGAGGTCGTAGCGGCACGGCGCGAAGTCCGCGTACACCACCTGGTCGTCAGGCAGTGATTTGTTCGTGAGCATCTTGCGGGCGACGGTCGCCACCGGATGCGCCGCGATCTGCTGGCTCATCTTGACCATCCCCCACTGCCCGTCCACCAGCACGACGAACACGATCGGCAGGTTGAGCCGCACCGCGCTCTCCACCTCACTGGAGTGCATGCCGAATGCACCATCGCCGGTGAGCACACAGACCCGCTGATCCGGTGCTGCGACGGCCGCACCCAACGCTTGCCCCATCCCGGCACCGAGCATGCCGAACTTGAACGTCGACAGCGTGGTCCGCGGGACCTTGGCATCGTGGTAGAAGTTCGACCACACTGCCGTGTTGCCGCCGTCGAAGACCCAGACCGTGTCCTCGGGCATGACCGACTGCGCGATCGACGGGACGT
>Ga0116164_10001890_pt1 | contig 15344 bp, 14 predicted proteins | sample AD_UKC109_MetaG_FD_89888 | JGI IMG/M metagenome (GOLD analysis project Ga0116164, IMG submission 89888) | Active sludge microbial communities of municipal wastewater-treating anaerobic digesters from Hong Kong - AD_UKC109_MetaG | ecosystem: Engineered > Bioreactor > Anaerobic > Digestate... | reverse complement strand
GATAAGCTTGTTTGATTAAATTGGCATAGTCGGTTTTTACTTTTTCGAGGTCTGAACTTAACATTGAAATTACTCCTTCGTTTTGCTCAATTGATTGTTGAATGATTGCCAATTCGGTATTGTAATCTTCAATTAGGTTGGTGCGCGATTGTATTTGTTGGTTAACCAAATTCAGTTTATTGAGTGTAGCCTTGGTGTTTTTTCCGGTTTTTTCCAGCAAGTTATTGGTGTACTCAATTTCTTTTCGCGTTTTCTCTTTTTTAATTTCAAGCTCGCTTAATGTTTGAGCCGGCAATAAAACCGATACAATTAGTAAAACGAACAGCAAACATATCCCCAAATTGGTTTTAAAGCGCATTGACGGTATGTTTTGTTTTCGATTCATAACATTTTGGCTAAAAGTTGAATTTTTCGTAGGTGTCGGGCACGCTAAAACTGAAATCCTTTGTTTCGTTTACCGAAGGCCTCGAAACTTTTATGTCGAGTTGTAAATTGTTTAAAGAAGAGCTGAACGACAGGCTAATAGCTTGCGGATAAAGGCTGCGCCCAACTGGTTTGTAATCGTCGTATTTAACGATAATTTTTTCGTTGTTTTTGATGTCGTTGAATTCAATTTTTCGAAGCACAAAATCACGTGGGTCGATCCATGCCGAGTACGAAGTAAACTCTGAGTCGTCCATGTTTTGCATGTATCGTTTTAGCTTCTGTTGGTTCGATTGTTGCAAAGCGCGGTCAATTTTCCTGTTAAACTGGCTGTCGATGCGGTATTGGTTCGAGTCGATTTCGGAAACAATATCTTTATCGAACAGATTGCTGTCAACCAGTTTGCTTACATCGGCTGTTAACAGGGCTTGAAGCATCTCGTAACCAATATCAACACCAAACAATTCATCGATAATAGAAAGATGTTCCTGTATGTAGTTTTTTTCAATAAAGTTCACAACTGTTATGCTGTCGGTGCTTATATACGCACGGGCAACCGGCAGGTTCATTTTTCGCAAAGTAACAATTAGTGCTTTGTCGTAATCAATTTTAAGCTGCCCGGTTAACGTTCCTTTTTTATCACCATCGAAGTAGCTTATTGCCATGCGTTTCGATTCGTAATTTTTGTATTCGGGTGCTTGTTTTACAACTTTACGAACTATGCGGCTTGTAGCCATAGGCTTTGCTTCGTAATATGCTGCTTTACGCGATACGTTGCACGATGCAACAGTGGCTAAAAATAAAGTAGCCAAAACTATTTGTAAATATGAATTTTTTTTAAACTGCATTACTCCACTTCTGCTATATACTTCTTCTCTGCAATTTTTTTCTTTAATGTTTCGGAGGTGTTTCCCATTTCGAGCGATTTTTGCCATTGTTCCATTGCCTTGTCAATGTCGTTGAGCATAAAAAGTATATCGCCGTAATGCTCTACCACAACTTCGCTGCTGTTACCGCCGTTTTTAATTGCATTTTCCATGTAGAATTTTGCCAAACGGTATTCGCCTTTCATGAAAAGCACCCAAGCATGCGTGTCGAGGTAAGTGGGGTTATCGGGGTTAGCTTGTATTACTTTGCTGCTCATTAATTCGGCCTTTTCGAGCTGTTCGCCCCTAACCGATAAATAGTAAGCATAATTGTTCAATGCCATATAGTTTTCTGGGTCGTTTTTTATCACTTCTTCGAATGCGTCAAAAGCCTTATCGCTTTTATCAAGATTGTAAAATGTTTCGGCCCTGTACAAATCGAATTGTGCGTTGAGTTGTTTGTTGTCAACCACGTAAATTTGGCCATTGTCGAGAGAGCTCAGTGCTTGTTGGTAATTTTTTAGTTGAATGTTCGATACAGCATTTAACAAATACAACATTGGTTGTGTTGGAAAAAGCTGCATGGCTTTTTGGCTGTTTGCAGCCATCGATTCAAAGTCGGATAATTGGTTTTCAGTTATTAATAATTGTTCCCACAACATATACGAATTTGGGTCGGTTTCAATGGCCTGTTGCATGTAATCGCGAGCTTCGGAAGTACGTTCGCGTTGCATTAAAAAGTCGGCCATAATTCCATAGCTCCGGGCATCTTCGGGGTGAATCTTTAATACAGTTTTAATCAGGTCTTCGAGCTGTTCGTCGCTAATTTTCATTTCGACAGGGGCAGTGCTCAACATCAGGTAAAGCTGGATTTTTGTTTCTAGTTCTACATTTTTGTTCGAAAAACCTTTGCGGGCATATTTGTAACCTTTTTCAATATCGTTATTTTGGATGTATAATGTTGCTAGCGAGAAGTTTACAAAACCATTTGACGGGTCAATTTCTATTACTTTGTCGTAATATTCGAGGGCTTTTTTTAGGTTGCCGTCTTCTTTGTACATATCGGCTAAAATGCCATAATATTCGGGCACTTCGGGCGCATATTCTATTAGTTTCTCAATCTCGGCATAAGCTTCCTTGTTTTTACCTGCCTGTCGATAGATGTTTTGACGCGAAAGGGCTATTTGTTCGTTGTAGCCCATGTTTTTTTCCAAATCGTTGTAAGCTTTGATTGCTTTATCGGTATCGCCCGATGTTGAAAGCAGTATTGCATTCATGTACAGAAAGTCAATATTATCGGGTTCTTGCTTGATTAGTTCAGTGTATATTTCGCTGGCTTCGGAGTATTGGTTGCTGTTTTGGTAAATTTGCGCCAATAGAATTTTGTACCAACGGTTATTGGGATTAATTTGTGTGGCTTTTTGAAGCAATAACTTGGCAGTAACCAATTCTCCTTTCGAAGCATAAATGTTGGCCAATTCGTAAAGCGACGCAGCCGATTGCGGATTAATTTCAACACAATTATTAAAATATTGGATGGCCATTTCGGCGTTGCCCAACATTTTTTGTTTTAAGCCTTCGATGTATAAATATTCAAATTCGATTTTCTTTTCTTCCGATAAGTTGTTTTGTTGGCTTATTTGGTTTTGTGGTTCGGTAGTAGCTTTCTTGCTGGTACTACAGCTCACAAAAACAGCAACAAAAACTAAAAAAATAGCTATGCTTAATTTGTTCATTCTCTTTCCCTTCATCTATTTTTTCCCGGTATGGCCAAAGCCTCCGGCTCCTCTTTCTGTTTCTTCCAAAAATTCAACTTCGCTCCAGTCAACAGTTTCGTGTTTTGCTATTATCATTTGGCAAATTCGTTCTCCATTCTCGATTGTAAAATCCTGGTTCGAGAGGTTTACAAGAATAATACCAATTTCGCCCCTGTAATCGGCATCAATTGTGCCCGGTGTGTTGAGTACCGATATGCCGTGTTTTAATGCCAAACCACTGCGTGGCCTTATTTGTGCCTCGTGCCCTTTGGGTAGCTCAATGTATAAGCCAGTGGGAATCAAAGCTCTTTCGAGTGGTTTTAACGTTACTTTTTCGTTTATCGATGCCCTAATGTCCATCCCGGCCGATAAAATTGTACTGTATGTTGGTAAAGGATTATTCGATTTGTTGACTATTTTAACGATCATTTTATGCCAGTTGTTTTACGTTTAACACTTAATAACTAAAATATTACCACTTGCTTTTTTCAGCCCGCTAAGATATACAATCTTAAACTTATATCCGAAAACGAATTTCCTTTTCGAATTTATTTGTCAAATTTTTAAAAAAGACCCGATATTATGCGCTTAAAATCTTTACATTATCCTTACGGCTAAACAAAAAGCTACTTTTAAAGTTTTTAATATTTATATTTGCAGTAAATGTAAAAATATTTTACCGTTACAATAATGATTGAACAAATTCCAAGTTGGGTGGGTAAAACCGTTCTGGTAGTTGAAGATGAAGAAGTTGCCCGGTATTTTTATAAAACAGCATTGCAGAATACGGGAGTAAATGTAATGTTTGCTGTAAATGGTGCCGAAGGAGTTAAGATTGCTTCCGAAACCGAGGCTATCGATTGTATTTTAATGGATTTGCGTTTGCCTGTTATGGATGGTTATGAGGCTACTCGAAATATAAAGGCAATGTACCCCAATATTCCATTAATTGTTCAAACTGCCTATGTATTAAGTAACGAAAGGTTGAAAGCTTTTCAGTCGGGCTGCGATGAATTTATTTCGAAGCCGGTAAGCCTACGTACTTTATTCAACGTGCTGCATAAATACCTCGATTAATCAACCATTGGAGTAAAAGCGTCTTCTATATGGTTTAGTTCATATTTGCCGTTTCCAAACCATTTTATCGCTATAACATCAAAACGGGTTTCCAAATCAATTTCATTTTCAAGTATGTAAGCTTCGGCTGCGTGGGTTAAAAACCTGATTTTTTGATCAGTGATTGAATCGCGTGGTTCTTCGTAAATGGCTGCACTACGCGTTTTTACTTCAACTATTACTAGTTGATTTTTGTGAGTAGCAATTATGTCGATTTCGGCATTTTTGTAGTACCAGTTTCGGGCTTTTATGTAGTATCCTTTTCTAATAAGGTGTTCGAAGGCAATTTGTTCGCCCATTTGTCCAAGGTCTTTTTGTACAGTCATGTTCTTGTTTTTATTGAATGAATGTCGATTTGTGTTTTTCTACAACAATTTTAGCTTCGATTCCAAATTTGAGCGGAAAGTTATTGCTTTGGTGACCTGCTTCGAAGTTGAACATTACCGGAAAAGTATAGTCTTTTGTTGCATCGTTAATAATCTCTTCAAGTGTTCTGCCAAAATTATTTGAGTGGTCTTTCATGCCACTGAAGTGTCCAACAATAATACCCGCAAGGTTTTTAAGCTTTCCGCCTGTTTTAAGGTTCATCATCATGCGGTCGAGGTGGTACAGGTACTCGCCCAAATCTTCAATAAAAAGGATTTTCCCATTGGTGTCGATATCGTAAGGGGTTCCGCGCAGGCTGTAAATCATCGATAGGTTGCCGCCCACAACAGGAGCACTTGCTTTGCCCTGACGATTGAATTCGGATGGCTCGAAAGTGTACGATAATTCATTGCCGTTTAAAGCATTAAGCAAAAACCGAAAGCTATCTGATGGTTTTTCGTTTTCGGTAAAGTGTTTTGGCATAGGGCCGTGTACCGAAGCGATGCCCAATTGCTGGATTTTAGCATGTAAGGCAGTTATATCGCTGAAACCTACTAGCCATTTGGGTTTTTTTGTAAAGTTTGACCAGTTGATCAGTTCGGCCGTTCGCAAACTTCCGTAACCTCCGCGCGAACATATTATGGCTTTTATTTTTGGGTTGTCGAGCATCAGTTGTAAGTCGGATGCCCTTTGTTGGTCGGTTCCTGCAAATTGTCCGTTTTTTGAAAAAACATGAGTACCAAGCTGCACTTTATAGCCAAGGCCTTGCAAAAGCTCAACAGCCGGTTCAACTATCGATTGGCTTATTGCCGATGCCGTTGAAACAATGCCAATGGTATCACCTTGTTCAATATAGGGTGGAATTATGCTCATAAACTTTTTAACTTGTTTATGGCAAAGATAATGTTTTATGAAACGGGAATGGCAGCATTTTAGCTGTTTTGCCTTCGCATAATGCAGTGTTTGTCGTTACAAATGTTGCATTTGTAGGCTACCCGGCGTAAATTTTTGCCAATGCCTATTATGCCGCTTACCGATTTAACCGGTGTCATTAACGACGAAGGGCTTAAGTTTACGCTGCAATCCATTTCGTTTAACAGATCAAAAAGATTGTGTTGATCCGATACTGGCCAGTTGCAATAGCCAGGACTAAAACGGTTGCTAACGTTCAACCCTTTTTTATTAGCTAATTGAGTTATGTGCAGGTGTACTAATTCGCTTAAATTCTCGGCCAATTCCGATCCAATTATATCGAAAACTAGCCCTTCAAGGCCATTGCCTGCTGCCATTTCTTTTTTCGATAAGTTTTCAATTTGCGGCCCGATAGTGGCAATAAAAAGGGCAATGGCTTCGCTGCGTTTTAACATGCTGCAAACCACTGCCCCGGTTTTGAATATTTTGTTTTCAATAGTAATTGTTTTCTTTGTCAGGTCGAATTGCGGGTTCTCAAAAATCGCAAAACAAGCTTTTGTTTGAATCAATTGCAATCCGGTTTTTATTGAATTGTCAATTAGTTCAGTCAAATAACTGTCGGCATCGGAAATGCGCATGCCCATACCTTTGAGTATGTTTTCGACATCGACATGCAGTTGTTGTGCTTCAATATGCAATTCACCTTTTAACATTCTTTTTTAAGCTACTTGAGCGTTTAAATAACTTACTGCGCCTTGAGGGTCGTGGGCATATGCATTGGCTCCAATTTCTTTGCTAAAAGCATCGGTTACTGGTGCGCCGCCAACAATAAGTTTAATGTTTGGATATTGTGCATGTATTTCGCTTACAGTGTTTTTCATGCTTTGCATGGTGGTGGTAAGTAGTGCCGAAAGCCCAACAATTGCATCGGGATGGTCGGCAATGGCTTGCAGAAATTTAGGTGTTTTTACATCAACGCCTAAATCAATAACTTCCCAGCCGGCACCTTCAACAATCATGGCTACAAGGTTTTTGCCAATGTCGTGCAAGTCGCCTGCTACTGTGCCGATAATGAATTTACCTTTACGTTTAACTTCGCCGCTTTGAAAGAAAGGTTTAAGGTGTTCCATCGAAGCGTTCATTGCTTTGGCCGAAATGAGCATTTGAGGCACAAAAATCTTTTTCTGACTGAATTTTTCACCCACTTTTTCCATTGCCGAAATTAGCGCATCATTTAATATTTCGATAGGCTTAATACCCATTTCGAGCGCTTGTTTGGTGAGCTCATCGGCACCGTCCATTCCTTTCATCGCAGGTGGAAAGGGTGCATCTTTGTTCACTTTTCCCATCTCGACACATTCCGATAATTTTCTCAATAATTCTGTTGAATCCATTTAACTTGCTGATTAGTTGATTATGTTTGTTTAGTTGTTATTGCATTTCTTTCACTTTTTGTGCTATTTGCCTGATGTGTTCGGGTGTGGTTCCACAGCATCCACCAATAATATTGGCACCCGCCAAAACAAGTTTTTCAACTAGTGAGGCCATTTGTTCCGGGGTTTCCAAAAAATGAGTTGCTCCATTTTCATAAACCGGAGCGCCGGCGTTGGCATGAATAAGTATTGGTATTTCAGCATTTACCGCTCGTATGGCTTCCGAAATGGCGATCATGTTTTCCATGCCGTTGCCACAATTGGCTCCAATAATATTTGCCCCGGCATCGATTATTGATTGAACCATGTCGGCCGGTGCAATTCCCATCATTGTGTAAAATTCTCCATCGGGTGTTTTGTCGAAGGTCATTGTACAAATAATTTCGCAATTGGTATTTTGGTGGGCTGCGCTAACGGCTGCACGTGCTTCGTCAATATCGGTCATGGTTTCAATAACCAAGGTGTCGGCACCACCATCGGCCAGGGCAATGGCCTGTTCTTTAAATGCTTCGTAATATTCGTCGTAGGTTACATCGCCCATTACCAGCATCTTGCCACTAGGGCCAATCGAGCCCAATACATGTTTGTTCGATCCGGCTGCTTTGCGCGATATTTGGGCAGCAGCTTTGTTTATTTCATAAACCTTATTGCCCAGCCCGTATAGTTCAAGTTTAAAACGCGATCCTCCAAAACTGTTGGTTTCAATCATATCGGCTCCGGCATCGATGTAGCTTTTGGCAATGTCGAATACTTCGTTGGGGTGATCGAGGTTCCAAAGTTCGGGACATTCGCCCGGCTGCAAACCTTTTTGTTGCAAAAATGTGCCCCAGGCACCGTCCGAAACCAATATTTTTCCGGTTTTTATTTTATCGGCAATTTTTTCCATGAAAATATATTTAGGTTAACGTTTCAAAATTAATCGAAAAGCCGGCTTATTTTCTAATTATTTTTAAAGAAGCGAATATTTATACCTTTTTAGGTGGAAATGATTGTTGTTTTGGTGGAAGGAATGATATTAGAGAATTTTAAAGCCGTTTTTTTTGAGTGAATTGAAGAATTGTACTAATTTCAGTCGATTTTTAAAAAAAAAGAATAAAGTAACCTAATAGAGTGATACATGACTGATAAACAATGGAGCGATTTGGTTGCCTTGGTTAAAGGTGAATCAAACAATGAAAAAATTCCGACTGGTTTTATTATCGATTGTCCTTGGCTGCCTAATTGGTATGGAATTTCGATACTCGATTATTTTTCGAATGATGAATTGTGGTTGAAAGCTAACCTGAAAGCACTCGAGACTTTTCCCGATGTGATGTTCCTGCCCGGTTTTTGGAGCGAATACGGAATGTGTACCGAGCCTTCGGCTTTTGGTGCCAAAACGGTTTTCTGGACCGATGAGTTTCCTTTTGCGGATAAGGTGATTCATTCGAGCGAAGATATTGACGCGCTCGAAGTTCCCAATCCCGAAACCGATGGGCTTTTGCCTTTTATGCTCAACAGGTTGAAAGTAGCTCGACCTGCCATTGAGGCTGCAGGTCATAAAATACGTTTTTCGGTTTCGCGTGGTCCGCTTAACATCGCATCGTTTTTAATGGGTACTACCGAACTAATGACCACCATGATGATGGAACCCGATAAAGTGCACAAACTTTTACGTGTCATTACCGATTTTCTGAAAAAGTGGCACCAAATTCAGCACGATGCAATTCCTACTATTGAAGGAATAATGATGCTTGACGATATTGTTGGCTTTGTTGGCGAAGACGAATTTGTAGAGTTTGGTCTTCCATACCTTAAAGAATTGTATAATACTAACGATAAGGTAAAACTATTTCATAACGATGCCGATTGCAGCATGTCGGTTAAATTTTATCCCGAAATTGGTATTAACCTGTACAATCCCGGGCTCGATTTGTCGATTTCCGAAATTCAGGAAGCTACAAATCACCAATTGGTTGTTTTGGGAAGTTTGCCACCTCGCGATGTTTTGGCAGCATGCACTCCAACTGAAGTTTACGAACAAACCAAAGCCATGTTGGCAGCAGTTGCCGATCGGACAAAACTAATGGCGTCGTGCGGAGGCGGAATGCCACCAAAGGTGAGTACCGAGAATATCAATGCTTTTTTAAAAGCAGTATCAGAAGCCTAAAAACAAATAATTCGAATAAAAGCCGCATTTGATCAAAAAATACAATGCGGCTTTTTTGTTGGTAAATGATCTAAATTGCTAATAAACAGTGTTTGGCTGTTTATGTATTTCAAACTGGCTATTATATTAATGTTAATGCTTAAAAAAATAGTATCAATCAAGCCTTTTCTGTTTAGGTTTGCATCTTTATAATGAATATAATTTTATGAAAGGATTACAAATTGGGGGATTAAACATTCCTGTCCCTATTATTCAAGGTGGAATGGGTGTTGGTATCTCGTTGTCGAAATTAGCAGCAGCAGTAGCCAACGAAGGTGGAGTAGGAGTAATTTCATGTGCAGGGCTTGGCCTTGTTTATCGCGATAAAGCAAAAAATTATCTACAATCGAATATCGAAGGGCTTAAAAACGAAATTAAAAAAGCCCGCGAAGCAACTAAGGGTGTAATTGGTGTTAACATTATGGCAGCGCTTACCAATTTCGAAGACATGGTGCGTACTACCATTGCCGAAAAGGCCGATATTATTTTTGCCGGGGCCGGTTTGCCCTTAAACTTGCCAAGTTTTCTGAAGCCCGATAGTGTAACTCGTTTAGTGCCTATCGTTTCGTCGGGGAAAGCAGCAAGGTTAATCTGTTCAAAATGGCAGGCAAGCTATAATTACTTGCCCGATGCGTTTGTGGTTGAAGGCCCCAAAGCAGGTGGCCATTTGGGTTTCAAAAAAGAACAAATTGAAGATGAAAACTATTCGCTCGAACAATTGGTGCCCAATGTAGTTCGCGAAGTGAAAGTTTTTGAAGAAAAATACGGAAAAGAAATTCCTGTTATTGCTGCTGGCGGTATTTACGATGGTAACGATATGTACAGTATAATGGCCAAAGGAGCAAAGGGGGTACAGCTTGGAAGCCGCTTTGTAACCACTATTGAATGCGATGCTTCTGATGTGTTTAAACAGCAGTACATCGATGCCTCCGAAAACGAAGTGGAAATTATACAAAGCCCGGTTGGAATGCCCGGCCGTGCAATCGGCAATGCTTTTATCGATAAAGTTAAACAAGGGCTTAAAATGCCAAAAGTATGTCCATTTCATTGCATCAAAACTTGCGATATTAGCAAAAGCCCGTATTGCATCGTTACTGCTTTGTACAATGCCGCTAAAGGCAATATGAAAAATGGTTATGCATTTGCCGGCACCAATGCTTTCAAAGCCACTCAAATTTCGACAGTTAAAGAGGTGATGAACGATTTGGTTGATGGTTTTAAAAAGAAAGCCGAAGAAGCGCAACAGAAAATTCAAAACATTTTAGCTTAACAAAAGGGAAGTTCGTTAACGTTTCATCTGTGTTTTTTGCAAAATCTTTTACCTTTGCGAATCATAAATTTTTAATATAAAATAAAGATGAAACGTCAGGAAATCAAAGAAATTTTGAAGTCGGATGCTTTTGGCAGCACCATTAAAGTGAGTGGTTGGGTTCGTACAAAACGCGAAAGCAAGAATGTCAATTTCATAAATTTGAACGATGGTACGGTACTTAGCAACTTACAGGTTGTTGCCGATGTTGAAACTTTTGGCTCCGAACTCCTGAAGAAAATAAATACCGGTGCAGCAATAACTGTTGTTGGCGAGCTGGTTGAATCGGGCGGCCAGCAAAATGTTGAGCTTATTGCTAAGCAAATTGAAGTGGTTGGCGAGGCCGATCCCGATAAATATCCGTTGCAGCCCAAAAGGCACAGCCTTGAGTTTTTGCGCGAAATTGCTCATTTACGCTTTCGTACAAATACTTTTAGCGCTATTGCCCGTGTGCGTCATTCAATGATTTTTGCCGTGCACAAATTTTTTACCGATAAAGGTTTTTTCAATATTCATACGCCAATTATTACTTCGAGCGATGCCGAAGGTGCCGGCGAAATGTTTCAGGTTACAACCCTCGATATGGCAAATCCTCCACTCAACGAGGAAGGAAGCATTGATTACAGCAAAGGTTTCTTCGGTAAAAAAACCAACCTTACCGTTTCGGGACAACTCGAAGGTGAGCTTGCAGCATTGGCCCTTTCGAAAATTTATACCTTCGGGCCAACATTCAGAGCCGAAAATTCGAATACTTCGCGCCACCTAGCCGAGTTTTGGATGATTGAACCCGAAATGGCTTTCTACGATTTGAACGACAACATGGATCTTGCCGAAGAATTCCTGAAATACCTCATCCAATATGCACTCGACAATTGTGCCGAAGACCTTAAGTTTTTGAGCGATAGGCAACAACAAGAAGAAAAGAACAAGCCGCAAGATCAACGTTCGATGGAACTGATTGAAAAACTGAAGTTTGTGGCCGAAAACGATTTTGTTCGTCTTACTTATACCGAAGCTATTGATATTTTACAAAACTCTAAACCGGCAAAAAAAGGTCAGTTTCAGTACGAAGTGAAGGGTTTTGGTACCGATTTACAAAGCGAACATGAACGTTACCTGGTTGAAAAGCATTTCAAAAAACCTGTAATATTAATCGATTACCCGGCCAATATCAAAGCTTTTTACATGAAAGTAAACCCCGATGGCAAAACCGTTGCCGCAATGGATGTGCTTTTCCCGCAAATTGGCGAAATTATTGGTGGATCGCAACGCGAAGAACGTTACGATGTATTGGTTGAAAAAATGAAAAAAATGGACATTCCACTCGAAGAAATGGACTGGTACCTCGATACCCGTCGCTATGGTTCAGTGCCACATAGCGGGTTTGGCCTTGGTTTCGAAAGGCTTATTACTTTTGTAACCGGCATGGGCAATATTCGCGACGTGATACCTTTTGCACGCACTCCGCAAAATTGTGAATTCTAAGAATAATTGAATATATCTGGTTATCCGAAAGGATAAAGGGCAATGGTTTTTACTGTTGCCCTTTTTTATTGATATAAAAAGGGGCTGTATTTTAAATACAACCCCAAAAATTGGAAATAAGCTTTAAAGTAGGGTAAGAAATTTGTTATCAATGTTCTGTTTTAAAATTTTATGGAAAGGCCGGCCATAAAATTGATGCCTGCCTGAGGAAAATAACCATCCATGGTATAGCGCTTGCCCCCCAGTATATAGGAATAAACCCATGCATTTGATTCGTATTGGTGGTTCAGTAAGTTGTTCACCATTAACGATAGTTTAACCGATTTGGCAAAGCTTGGGTTAAGCGTATAGCTCAGCAGTAAGTTGTTTACAAAATAGGGGTCGAGTTGGCGCTGACTGCTTGCGCTATTGTCGATGTATTGCCGGCCAACATATTGCGAAATAAGTGATAGCTGCATTTGCTCAAAAGGTTCAATGCTTATGTTGCTGTTGGCAATTACCGATGGCGAAAAGGCAATGGTAGTGGTGCCCAGCTCAAAAGCTTCTTGTCCCCATGTATCCCAATTATCAACATATTCGGTATAGTTTAAAATGTGGTTTTGGCTCAGTGTGGCGTTGGCTTCCCATTTAATTTTTTTAGTGAATGCAAACCCTGCCATCAACTCAATTCCTCGGCGATAACTGTCCTCAACGTTCACCATTATAGCCGATCCAACATCGTTTATTTCGCCGGTTAGTACAAGCTGGTTATCGTAAACCATATAGTAAAGGTTGGCCCCTGCATTTAGTTTTTTGTTGTTAAAATGGAAGCCTGCTTCAAAATCGTTCAGCTTTTCAAATGTAGGTTGAGGCCCCTCGGGGTTTGCATCGGTAAGGTTGCTGCGGCTAGGTTCGCGATGTGCTACAGCCCACGATGCATAAGCTTTTGTGTTTTTTGAAATTTGATGATAGATACCCAGTTTGGGGTTTACAAAATTGTAGGTGTGTTGTTGGTCAAGTACTCGAAAATCATCGTCGATGCCTTCAATTTTGTATTCGATGTTTCGGTATTGCACATCGGCATAAAGATTAGTGCTTTGGCTTAAAGCAAAATTATATTTCACGTAGGTGTTGAAATCGCTTTTATCGCCACTGTTGTTGTACCACTCATCGTTGAGGTTTGTTTCACCAGCGTTCTTCATCCAAACAAAAGTTCCGTAGTGATCGCCAAGGTAACGGTTCCAGCCACCGCCAAGCGTAATGTCGGAACGGTTTTTTTGGTACATTACCGAGAATGTTGCCCCGCCAAAGTGGTTGTCGAGCCATTTGCGCCTGATAATATCGGTACGTGCAATGGTGCTGTCGGCAATCACAACAGGGCTTAGCCCGTATTTCGAAAATTTATCGTTGGGCTTGTATTGTTCGTAATAACCCAAGCCACGTGTATAATGCCCAGCAATGTTCATGCTCAAATAATTGCCAAAACGATGGGTGAGCAGCAATTGATAATGGTCTTGCTGATAGTTATCGGTCTCGTTCTCGTAAGTATAAATGTTGTATGTGCGTGGATTCGAAGCGATCATTTCTTCGGTTTCCTGCTCCGAAATGAGGCCATGCTCGCCGTAACGTTTCATGCCGTCGATATCGCTGTTGAGCCTTACCGAGGGAATTCCATTCCATGCTTGGTAGGTTTTTTCTGTTCCCGAAAAAATGTTGGCTTTTACAATTGTATTTTTCGCATAATAAGCACCCGAAACATAAAACGATTTAAGGTTGCTGAACGAGCGGTCGATAAAACCATCGGAGGTGATTTTCGATAAGCGTGCATCGAAAATAAAGCCACTTTTCATGAGGCCCGTCCCAACGCTAAGGCTGTTTTTAAATGTATTAAACGAACCAGCTGTTCCGCTGTATTCGGCATAAGCATTGTTTTTTAATGTGGTGGTTTGCATGTTAATACTAGCGCCAAAAGCGCCTGCTCCATGTGTTGAGGTGCCAACACCACGTTGCACCTGAACGTTATCGACCGAGGTGCTGAAATCGGGCATGTTCACCCAAAAAACACCGTGCGATTCGGCATCGTTGAGCGGAATACCGTTAATGGTAACGTTAATGCGGTTGGCATCGGTTCCCCTAATGCGAAAATTGGTGTACCCAACGCCCGCACCTGCATCGCTGGTAGCAACAAACGATGGGGTGGCCGAAAGCAAATAGGGCACATCCTGACCGAGGTTTTTTGATTCAATTAATTCCTTTTTAACAGTTGTTGAGGTAAACGGTGACTTTTCGCCGGCGCGTGTTGCATACACAAAAATGTCTTCGGTGAGTATGCTTTCCTCGCTTAAAATGAAATTGATGCTGACATTTGAATTTAAATCAATTTTTTGAGTTTTCTTTTGATAACCAATGTAAGCTGCCGATACTTTTAGCTCTCCGACTGGCAAATTGTCGAACGAGAATTGTCCATCGGAATCGGTTATTACACCTTGTGTAGTTCCGTTAATTATAACACTGGCACCAGTGAGTGCTTCACCTTGTTCCGAAACTACTTTTCCACTGAGGCTAAACTGAGCCCAAGCTGTATTGGCCAGCATTAATGCTGCGGCCAACAATAAAAATAAACGTTGCATTTTTAAAAAATTAATGGTTAACGAATAACCAATGAGGCAGGATTTTTTCTTATCCTGTTTACACCTTCCCTTCGCCGGTACTAACCGTATCAGGTTCAGAGGGTTTAATCTCAGCCCTTTATTATTAAATTCCAAATTCCAAAAATCAAATTCCAAAATGGATTTTGATATTCGAGCTTTGAGATTTATCACGCATCAATTACGTGAATGGGCACCCCATTGTGTGAAATATCGCTGCAAAGGAAATAAAAAATTCTTGACGATTCAAAACTAAAAACTCTTTTTTTATTCCTGAATGGCTTCGTCGAGTTCCTTTAGTGTTGTTTGGAGTTGCTTTAAGTGTCTGCCGTAAAGTCGTTTAAAGAAAATATTAAAAAGCAGGTAATAAACCGATAAAATTATCGAAACAGCTACACCAAAAGTTAAAATCATTATTGTTTTGCTTAGCGTTCCCAGTTGTTCCGGATCGATTCCTTTTTCGCTAAGTTGATAATTGTATTCCATGAAAAAACCCAAGCTGAAAGTAACCACAACATATAGTAAAACAACAACTAGTATAACGTAAAACATACGTTTGTATGATTTTATGATGTTGATGAGCCTGATGAGCCTGTTTCGAAGTTGCCCATTGCAAATGTTGGTTTTTTCAAGTTTTCGGTAACGAACAAAAAATATTATAATTGCCAGTGCAATAAGTAAATAGATGAGCATTTCGGCAGCTAATGACCAGTCGATTAAGGGGCTCGTCATGTAAGGTTTGTTCATTGTTTTTTCGAGCATTGGTGTAGCAAAAAAATCGATGGTGAAACCAAGGGCAATCCAAGCCATTACAATACCAATACCTATGCGGATGTTGCGACCAACACGTTCGCTTAAATCG
>Ga0116164_10001888_pt1 | contig 15348 bp, 11 predicted proteins | sample AD_UKC109_MetaG_FD_89888 | JGI IMG/M metagenome (GOLD analysis project Ga0116164, IMG submission 89888) | Active sludge microbial communities of municipal wastewater-treating anaerobic digesters from Hong Kong - AD_UKC109_MetaG | ecosystem: Engineered > Bioreactor > Anaerobic > Digestate... | reverse complement strand
TTAGCAAAATTTAACTTCGTTGATCTTCGATTCGTCCGAATGGAACTCATCCCGATAACATCGGGATTCATGCGTTTTTGTGTTTTTCTGCAAGCATGTTCGTTTCATTTCCCGATCCGGAGGGGGGTACTAAATACCCGTATAATTCCGGGGTGTGATCGCCTTCAGCCGCTTTTTCAGCGTTCCGCTTATCTTAAGGGAATCGATGAATTCGTGGATTGCCCGTTGATCGATTTTGTCATGGGTACGGGTAAGTTGTAAAAGCGCTTCGTAGGGATTCGGATAATCTTCGGTACGCAAAATAGTCTGAATTGCCTCGGCAACAACGCTCCAGTTTCGTTCCAGGTCGGCATCGATCGCCTCGGTATTGAGCAGGAGTTTGTCCAGTCCTTTCATCGTCGACCGAAGTGCAATCAAGGTATGGGCTAAAGGAATGCCTATATTGCGCAATACAGTAGAATCGGTCAGATCGCGTTGTAACCGGGAAACGGGCAACTTGGCCGAAAGGTGTTCAAAAAGGGCATTGGCAATGCCGATGTTTCCTTCCGAGTTTTCGAAATCAATCGGATTCACTTTATGGGGCATGGCCGATGATCCAATCTCACCCTGTTTGATCTTCTGTTTGAAGTAATCCATCGAAATATAGGTCCACAGATCCCGGTCAAGATCGAGTAAAATGGTGTTGATCCGTTTCATGTTGTCGAAAATGGCCCCGTAGTTATCATAGTGGGCAATCTGGGTGGTGTAACGCGAACGTTCCAACTCCAGCGATTGGGTGCAAAAATCATCGGCAAAGCGAATCCAGTCGGTTTCGGGGAAAGCAACCTTATGTGCATTGAAGTTCCCGGTAGCCCCGCCAAACTTGGCATAACAGGAAATATTCCGCAATAGGTCGATCTGCACATGGAAACGTTCGATAAACACCCGGATTTCCTTGCCCAAACGGGTTGGCGAGGCTGGCTGGCCATGAGTCCGGGCCAACATAGGAACTTCCTCCCAACTATCGGCAAGGGTTTCGAGTTTATGAACCAGTTGTTCCATAAGGGGGTAATACACCTCTTTCAATGCGTCGCGCAAAGAACAGGGTACAGCCGTATTGTTGATATCCTGCGAGGTAAGGCCAAAATGAATGTATTCTTTATACGCCTGCAGACCCAGTTCATCGAAACGTTCTTTCAAAAAATATTCAACGGCTTTCACATCATGGTTGGTTGTTTTCTCAATGGTCTTCACTCGCTGTGCATCTTCAAGCGAAAACGCCCGATAAACCGTTCGAAGGGATTCATCGTTTGCCCGATCGAATTCGGCAAGCCGGGGAAGCGGCAGATCGCATAAGGCCAGAAAATATTCCACTTCCACCATAACCCGGTAACGGATCAGGGCAAACTCCGAAAAATACGCTTCCAGTTCAGAAACTTTATCCCGGTAACGTCCATCAATCGGCGATATTGCCGTTAATTCATTCAAGCTCATTTTTGCACTTTTATTAAAAAAACAAAGATAAGCGTTTTTCTTTTTTTCTCCGCCCGACAAAACCTTTTCAACCGTATGGGGCGGTTTATCGGAATGCATTCAGAAAAATTGTATTTTTAAACCCGCAACCGTCTACTTAAAAAAAAAGATTATGAAACGCTTCTTTGCTGCTCTATCCCTGGTCTTTCTCTTAACCGGCCTCAAAGCCGCCGATTCGACATTTGTGATTGTAAAATTCAACATCATGGAGCAAATTGCCCCGTCGGTATGGCGCCAGACCCAAAAGGCTTTTGAACAGGCCGACTCGCTCGATGCACAACTGATCCTGATTCATATGAACACGTATGGGGGAACCGTGGTCGATGCCGATTCCATCCGGACACGAATCATCAACAGCGATATACCTGTATGGGTTTTTATCGACAACAATGCTGCCTCGGCCGGTGCCCTGATTTCCATTGCCTGCGACAGCATTTACATGCGACCCGGGGCCAATATCGGTGCCGCCACGGTTGTGGACCAAACCGGACAGAAAGCCCCCGACAAAATGCAATCCTACTTTCGCTCCATTATGCGGGCTACGGCACAAAGCCACGGTGCCGACACCCTCATTACGGCTACCGACACCCTGATCAAATGGTTTCGCGATCCCGAAATTGCCGAAGCAATGGTCGATGAGGACGTATACATAAAAGGTATTATCGACACAGGCAAAGTGCTAACTTTTACGGCAGTTGAAGCGATGGAACACGGTTTCTGCGAAGGCATTGCCGATAATGTGGACGATTTACTGAAACAAGCCAACATCAACAATTATGTCATCGAAGAATATAAACCCACCCGAATCGACCGTATTATTGGCTTTCTGACCAACCCGATTATTTCGGGGCTGCTCATTATGGCCATCATTGGGGGTATCTATTTTGAATTGCAAACACCCGGCATCGGGTTTCCGCTCATCGTTTCCATCCTGGCAGCCATAGGTTATTTTGCCCCGCTGTATCTCGAAGGACTGGCCGAAAATTGGGAAATCATTCTTTTTATTGTAGGATTGATTTTGATTGCGCTCGAAATTTTTGTCATACCCGGCTTCGGAGTCGCCGGGGCTTCGGGGATTCTACTGGCGGTAATCGGTCTAACCCTAAGCCTTGTCAACAACATCCGATTCAATTTCGAGGACGTGGAAGGGAAAAGCATCCTCGTTGCCTTGCTTACCGTTACTGTATCGCTGTTTTTGGGCTTCATACTTTCGCTGTGGCTTGGAAGGAAGTTATTTACAGCGACACACGGGCCTCTGCAAGGACTGGCTCTTACCAGTACCCAGCAAAAAGATGAAGGATTCATCGGAGTGGATGTGAAACAACTACAAATGGTGGGAAAAACGGGAATTGCTTATACGGTTCTCCGTCCTTCGGGAAAAGTGCGCATCGATAACGATATTTGGGATGCCAAAGCCGAAAATAGTTTTATCGACAAAAATCAACCCATCGTCGTGGTCCGTCAGGAAGCCGGTCAACTCTATGTCGAAAAAACAGAAAATTCGGATCCATCGTAGCCGTACCCGAAATATTACCGGATTAATATTTTTTTTTTGAAATAATCCAGTCCGGGTATCAGACCGTCCAAGCGAAGTTTATTTTTGCGCCCAAAAACCAGCTATGTGGGGTGTTTTGGGAATTTTTTCAGCAGTTTTGCTGGGGATCTACGATGTTTTTAAGAAAACATCGTTGAATAACAATGCCGTTCTTCCGGTTTTGTTTTTTTCCATTCTAAGCAGCGCATTCATTTTTGCAGTCGCCATAATCGGCTCTGCGCTCGCACCAAACGTTTTTCAAAGCTTGCATCTCTATGTACCACCGCTTACAACCTGGGAGCATATCCGGATTTTTATCAAAGCGCTGATTGTTCTTTCGAGCTGGATTCTGGCCTTTTTTGCGATCAAACATTTACCCCTGAGCATGGTCAGTCCGATACGGGCTACAGCGCCCTTGTGGACCCTGCTGGGTGCCCTGCTCCTGTTTCACGAAAAGTTAAATGCACTGCAATGGGCCGGTTTGATCACTACTCTGTTCTTTTTCTTCCTCTTTTCCACTACCGGCAAGCGTGAAGGCATCCGTTTTTCCCGCAACAAATGGATCTTTTTGATTATTGGGGCAACCCTGCTGGGATCGGCCAGCAGCCTGTACGATAAGTACATCATCCGGGCCATCGATCGGTTGGCCGTTCAATCCTGGACGGGGATTTATCAATTGGCCCTCATGCTGGGAGTAACCGGTTTGTTGTGGTACCCTTCCCGGAAAAAACATACACCGTTTCAATGGAAGTGGACCATTCCCCTGATCGGATTGTTCTTAACATTGAGTGACTTTTTTTACTTTTATGCACTCAGTAATCCCGAATCGCTCATTGCGATTCTTTCGGGAATCCGTCGAAGCGGAGTGGTCATCCCCTTCATTTTTGCTGCCTTGTTTCTTAAAGAAAAAAATGTGAAACAAAAAGGGATATATTTGGTAGGAATTATTTTCGGAGTTACCCTCATGGCCCTGGGAAGTCGATAAAACACAACCAACGATGAATCAAACGACAAAAGGCATCCTCTACGCTCTGGTTACAACCCTTTTCTGGGGTTTTTTGGCCATTGTCCTGAAAGTAGCGGTTCGACAGATTTCCCCTTTTACCATTGTATGGTTTCGCTTCACCTTTGCTTTTTTGGCCTTGTTCCTTTGGTTTTTGATTACTGACCGGAAGCAACTTCGAATCCTGATCCGCCCCCCCTGGCAACTGGTTGTGGCATCGCTCGCCCTGGCCATTAATTACATCGGCTTTATGTTGGGCATTCACTACACCAGTCCGAGCAACACACAGGTTATCATACAAGTCGGCCCCGTTTTGCTGGCCCTCTCAGGGATCGTTCTCTTCGGCGAAAAACTCAAAAAAGTACAAATAGTTGGTTTCGGGATCGTACTTGCCGGTTTTGCCCTTTTTTATCATCAACAATTAAAAAGTATGTTTTTTCATCCCGAGGATTTTAATACCGGTTTATTGTTGACCCTGATGGCAGCGGTTGCCTGGTCGGTTTATGCGATCATGCAGAAAAAAATGGTCAAAAAATATCCACCTCAAACACTCAATCTTTTTCTCTATGGTTTGCCCATGTTGCTCTACCTGCCACTGGCCGATTTTCAAAACCTCGCTACCCTGTCTTCCGGTTGGTGGTTGCTTTTGGTTTTTTTGGGCGCCAATACGCTCATTGCCTACGGATGCATTTCAGCCGCCCTGAAATACATCGAAGCCAATAAGGTAAGCGCCATCATCATCAACAACCCGATCATTACTTTTCTAACCATGGCCCTCTTAACCCGACTGAATGTGTCGTGGATTTCGGGAGAGCATTTCAGTCCGTGGGTTTGGGCCGGCGCTGTCCTTTTTATTTCGGGAGCGGTTCTGGTAGTCGGAAGCGGGAAAAAATGATCCCTGACGTATTTCCTTTTTTTGTGAATAAATTCCGGATTCACCACACGGCCTTTTCGGGCAGAAAGCGCTAATTTTGGTTCGCACCATCGAACAAAATCCGAAGCTATATGTCGATGTAATCCTACCGGTCCCCCTTCGGCAGGTATTTACCTATGCCGTTCCGGAAACTTTTACCGGGACAGTGAAAGTCGGCGCACGGGTTGTTGTCCAGTTCGGAAAAAGAAAATTATATACCGCAGTTGTTCAAAAATGTCATTCCACCCCCCCCGAAACGGAAGCCAAGCCGCTGATTTCCCTTCTCGATAACGAAGCGCTGATTTCCTCTATCGAGCTTTCGTTCTGGGAATGGATGGCCGAATATTACGCCTGCACCAACGGCGAAATTATGAAAGCAGCCCTTCCCCCGGGCTTGCTGCTCGAAAGTCATTCCCTGGTACAAATCGATCGGGGCTGGTCTGATGACGAGATGCTGTCCGATGCGGAAGAAATGATTGTCCGTTTTTTGGCCAGCCAGGGAAATGCCTCCATACAGCAAATCAATGCCTACACAAAAAAAGCCAATGCCTATCCCGTTCTTCAGTCGTTATTGAAAAAAGGAGTCATCTGTATGGATGAGAAACTGGAGAAACCCATTCAACCAAAAACCACAACACACATCCGTATTTCCGGTCAACTGAACAGCGATGCTGCTTTTGAAGCAGCTTTCGAGCGTTTAAAAAAGGCCCCCAAACAAAGCGAACTGTTTATGTGGCTGCTGAATGAATTGAATTATTTTTCCAGCCATCGCAAAGAAAGCATGCCCCAAAAAAATATTCGTTCAGATAAAGGAAACACCGAAGCGTCTCTGAAAGGATTATTGCGAAGAGGTTATTTGGAGCAGATCCGGATAGAAACCGACCGTATCGACGACGGATACGAAGCAGAACCCGCACATATACAGCTCAGCAGCATTCAGGAACAATCCCTGAACCAAATCCATCAAAACTTTCTTCACCATCATGTGGTTTTGCTGCATGGGGTAACGGCAAGCGGAAAGACCGAAATATACCTGAAGCTCATTGACGAACAACTCCGTGCCGGACGCCAGGTATTGTACCTGTTACCCGAAATTGGGCTGAGCACCCAAATCATCGACCGTTTGAAAAAAGTGTTTGGGAAAAAGGCCGGTATCTATCATTCCCGTTTCAACGATGCCGAACGAATGGAAATCCGGAAAAAGGTATGGGATAATCAATTCGACCCCGAGTCGGGTTATCCGCTTATTGCCGGAGTCCGTTCGGCGCTGTTTCTTCCGTTTCGTAGACTGGGGCTTATTGTTGTCGACGAAGAGCAGGATTCCAGTTACAAACAATTCGACCCTGCGCCCCGCTATAATGCCCGTGATTCGGCTGTAATGCTTGCTCTTCTTCATGGAGCAAAGGTCATAATGGGATCTGCTACTCCCTCGTTCGAAAGTTATTTCAATGCGCAAAGCGGGAAATATGGTTATGTTGCGCTTATGCAAAGGTATCATCCGGTTGAAATGCCCGAAATTGTTGTCAGCGATCTTCGGGATGCCCACCGAAGGAAGCAGATGCGATCGCTTCTGACCCCGCTTCTTTTTTCGGAAATCGAAAATGCCCTGTCCCAAAACGAACAAGTCATTTTATTTCAAAACAGGCGGGGATTTTCCCCTTATATCCAGTGCCAAAACTGTTCCTGGGTCCCCCGTTGTCAGCATTGCGATGTTAGCCTCACCTACCACAAACAAGCCCACAACCTCCAATGCCATTACTGCGGCTACACCCAGAGTATGCCTCATGCCTGCCCCGACTGCGGATCGACCGAAGTACTGTCGAAAGGGTACGGAACCGAAAAAATTGAAGACGAACTGAAAATTCTTTTTCCCGGCATGGAAACCGGCCGGCTCGATTTCGACTCCACCCGCACAAAATCGGGATACGGGAAGGTACTGGAACGATTCCGCACCGGGAAAACCAAAATTCTTATCGGAACGCAGATGATTACCAAGGGACTCGACTTTGAGCACGTCAGCGTGGTCGGGATTCTGAATGCCGACCTCCTGCTTAATTTTCCCGATTTTCGCTCATTCGAACGGGCTTATCAACTCATGGCCCAGGTAAGTGGCCGAGCCGGCAGAAAAAACCGCCGGGGAAGGGTGATCATACAAACCTGGCAACCCGAACATCCCGTGGTTGAAAAAGTCAGGGCCAACGATTACGAAGGTCTGTTCCGGCAATCGATGCCCGAACGACAACTTTTTCACTATCCTCCCTGGTTCCGGCTGATCAGCATTATCGTCAAGCACAAGAACCAGCAACGAGCCCAAACAGCGGCCCGTCAACTTGCCCGCCTCTTGAAACACGGACTCCGCAACCGGGTTTTGGGTCCCGAAGCTCCGCTTATCGGACGCATGCAACAATACTATCAGTATATCATCCGGATCAAGTACGAAAAAAGCATTGCCCCACCGGAAATAAAAAAACGAATCATAACATCGATCGAAACGGTCAAACACAGCGAACAAAACAGCGGTGTACTTTTTCAGGTGGATGTGGACCCACTGTAACCCCCCGAAAAAAGGGAATAGCACAAATATCCAACAAAATGATGCGCCCATTGGTACCCATCCAGAAAAAAATAATGGATGGGGGTTTCAGTTAAAATACTATTTTTGGGGTATTAAAATTTTCATGGATGAGTAAAGTTATTGCCCTTGCGAACCAAAAAGGTGGAGTTGGAAAAACAACCACAGCGATAAACCTGGCTTCCAGTCTGGCTGTATTGGAAAAGAAGGTTTTGCTGATCGATGCCGATCCCCAGGCAAATGCGACTTCGGGTTTGGGAATTAAATTAAAAGATGTTGAAAACAGTATTTACGAATGCATCATTGATGGAATTGAGCCGGAAACCGCCGTTTTGAAAACCGAAATTGAGGGTCTCGACCTGCTGCCGTCCCACATCGACCTGGTGGGAGCGGAAATTGAAATGCTCAACCGTCCCGAACGGGAAAAGGTATTGCGAAAAATCATCCAGACGCTGAAAGTCCCCTACGATTATGTTCTGATCGATTGTTCTCCCTCGCTGGGCTTGATTACAGTGAATGCACTTACAGCGGCCGACTCGGTGATTATTCCCGTTCAGTGTGAATATTTTGCACTCGAAGGACTTGGCAAACTCCTGAATACCATAAAAATCATACAAAGCCGACTGAATCCAGAATTGCAGATCGAAGGCTTTCTGCTCACGATGTTCGATCCCCGCGTGAACCTTTCCAACCAGGTGGTTGATGAAGTGAAACGACATTTTCAGAGCATGGTATTCGAAACGATCATTCACCGAAACATACGTCTGGGCGAAGCACCGGGACACGGGAAACCCATTCTGTTATACGATGCTGCATCGAAAGGTTCGGTTAATCACCTGAATCTGGCAAAAGAGATCATCGAAAAAAATAAAATACATACGGTACCCAATTAAGCACAAGCATCGGTACTGATTAACGAGCACGAAATATGGCGAAAAGAAATGCACTGGGCCGGGGTCTTGGAGCCCTGATCGATGACGCAAATACGGTTAACGCCGTCACTTCGGTCGACGAAGTATCCATCGAACAAATAGAAGCCAATCCCTGGCAACCCCGAACTACCTTCGACGAAGAAGCCCTGGCCGAACTGGCCAAATCGATCCGGGAAGTGGGCATTATCCAACCCCTCACCTTACGAAAAATCGACGAAAACCGATTTCAGATCATTGCCGGAGAACGGAGGTTCCGGGCATCCAAACTGGCCGGATTGAAAAAAGTGCCGGCTTATATCCGTGAATCGGACGATGCAGGCATGCTGGAAATGGCCCTCGTCGAAAACATCCAGCGGGAAGATCTCGATGCCATTGAAGTGGCCCTAAGCTACCAACGACTCATCGAAGAATGCCAGATCACCCAGGAATTGCTCAGCGAACGGGTGGGGAAAAAACGCTCAACCATCTCGAACTACCTCCGCTTGTTAAAGCTGCCTGCCGTGATCCAGAAAGCCATTCGGGAACGGGAACTATCGATGGGGCATGCACGGGCCATCATTAACGTGAACGATCCGGACACGCAGACCATGCTCTTTAAACAGATCCTCAAATACGATTTCTCCGTCCGGAAGGTGGAGGAAATTGTCCGGAAACTGAATGAAGAAGAACCGGAAAAAGCAGAAAAAAAAGAAGAAAAACCCCTGCCCTTCCCTCGGGAATATGAAGAATTAAAAAAACATTTATCGAATCATTTTTCTGCTTCTGTCGATTTAAAAATCAATAATAAAGGGAAGGGAAGAATCGTTATCCCCTTCAGTTCGGCCATCGATCTCGAACGGATCATCGGCGTACTGGACAAGCTAAACCGGTAAATGAATTTTTTACATTTTGAATAATTTGCATAAGAGCATATGGATCGTGTTCTTGGGTTTGTTGTATCTGCAAACAGCCCGGGCCCAAACCGACAGCATCCCTGCCCGCGATTCGTCGTTGGTGGTACCGGTGGAAAGCCCAAAAAGCGTACAGACCGATTCCCTGAACAGGCACATTCCGGCCAAAGCAACCATCTTTTCTGCCGTACTCCCCGGACTGGGGCAGGCATACAATAAAAAATTCTGGAAAATTCCCATTGTATATGCCGGATTTATCGGGCTGGGCATTACCATTGATTATTACAACCAGGGCTTTATGGGCTTAAAAAAATCGTATTACCACCTGAACGACGACAATCCCAATACAAACTTCCATATAGAATTCCTTTCCGGATATGGCTGGGACTTTTCCGATCGAAATATCCCACAAATAAACGAAACCCTCGAAAAAGGCATTGAAAAATCGCGCCGGCAACGCGACCTGATGATTATTGTCACGGCCGGCTTTTATTTGCTGAATATACTCGACGCGAATGTCGATGCTCATTTCATTGATTTCGACATAAGTGAAGATCTTTCATTGATCGTCGAACCTGTTCTTTTTGATCCGTTGATGCAAATCCCCATGCTGGGGAGCAGTATGATGTTCCATTTTTAAAAAAGGTTGATTTATGATGCGTAATTTTTGTATTTCTTTTATCGTTGTTTTCCTGACCGGGCTGGTGCAGGAAGTCCGTTCGGAAATTCCGGTGCTGAATTATATCCTTCCCATGAAACGCATTGAGATTTCGCGGATAGACACCAGTGGCCAGCTCGACACATTTATGGCCTATCCCGATGAACTCCTCGACGATATTTTTTCCATACAACTCGACAGCCTGATGAACGACTGGTATATCCGGAAAGCATTTCTGGGCGACAGCAATCCCTTTGCCGATACCACCCGGCTTTTTCTTCCGGATGAAATGCATGCAGAAATAAATAGCGAACCTTTATCCGACTCTCTGATCATCCAAAGGCTCGAAGCAATTCAATCATCCATCCCCCTCTCCTACAACGAAACGGTGAAAAACATGATCACCCTCTACACCCGGAAAAGAAGCTCTCAGGTGGAAATTATGCTCGGGCTGGCCAACTACTACTTCCCCATTTTTGAAGAAATCCTCGATCGATATCAGTTACCGCTCGAACTGAAATACATGGCCATCATCGAATCGGCCCTGAATGCCCGGGCCCTGTCCCGAGCAGGCGCCAGCGGACTCTGGCAGTTTGTATACGGGACCGGGAAAATGTACGGCCTGGAAATCACATCCTTTGTTGACGAACGACGTGACCCGGTTCGGTCGACCGAAGCGGCTGCCCGCTACCTGAGCGACCTGTATGCCATATACAAGGACTGGCATTTGGTTATTGCCGCGTACAACTGCGGCCCAGGGAACGTAAACAAAGCCATTGCCCGATCGGGGGGTAAACGGGATTATTGGACCATTTATTACCGCCTGCCCAAAGAAACAAGGGGCTATGTGCCCGCGTTCATTTCGGCAGCCTATACCATGAACTATTTCCGGGAACACAGGCTTACTCCCCGGGAACCCTCTTTCAACATTATGTGCGACACACTGATGATCGAAGACTACCTTCATCTCGATCAGGTAGCCAACCAATTGAAAATCGACATTGAAATGCTTCGGGATCTAAACCCGATGTACCGGCTCGATGTGATTCCGGCAACCCCCAACAATCCGTATCCGCTCAAACTTCCCCACAATGAAGTCGTCCGGTTTATCGAAAACGAAGCGTCCATCTTTGCTCATAGCCGCGACAAATATTTTCCCAACAACCAGATCAAAAATCCGGCACAAACCGCTTACCACTATGTCCCGGTCGATGTGAAAGGAAAAGAAAAAGTTTATTACACCGTTCAATCGGGCGATGCTGTAGGACTGATCGCAGAATGGTTCAAGGTCCGGACTGCCGATATCCGTTACTGGAACAATCTGCGGGGTAATCTGATTCGGGTAGGACAAAAGCTGCTCATTTATGTACCCGATGGAAAAGCTGAGTATTATAAATCGTTCAATTCTCTTTCATTTGAAGAAAAACAACGCGCTATCGGAATCAATCCCGACAGGCAGACAAGCGCTCAGAATACACCTTCGGCCGAATCGACCGATCCCAACTATATTTATCACACCGTTCGAAAAGGCGATAATCTGTGGGAAATTGCCCGACAATATCCGGGAATTTCCGCCGAAAACATCCAAAAACTCAACAACATCACCAACACAGGCAGCTTATATCCCGGGCAAAAGCTGAAAATTAAAAAGAAATCGTAAATCAGGAGCGGGCCGGTTCATAAAATAGGGGGCGAATAGTTTGTAAGAAACTGCTTTTCTTAAAACAGATTCATTGTTGTCCGGGAAAATCGAAAAAGAGTGGGCAGATTGCTCACCGATCGTAACTTATTAAAGCAATTCATGTGTAGTATTGCACATCCCTTTTACTCAATAAGAATCAGGGTACTGCTCACCGCCCCAAAGGTGCCGTACCCTCCCTCTACCGTCGAGAACATCGGGCGAAACGCATTGGGCTTAAAAAAAATATTCGAGGTGGTTGTATAGTGTTCCAGGTTCCGATCGAAGGCAAAAACGTACAGCACGGTTTTCCCTTTTTCAACCGGCCAATCGGGAGTGAGGTAAAAAGATGTTTCTTCTCCCCTCGTGGAAACCTGTCGGTGAATAAAAATGTTTTCTCCGGGGCCGGTCAGATAAACCCAGTACATGTAAGCAGTGCTGTCGGGTTCAAGTATAAAACGCACTTCCCGATCCGTGGGGCATGAAACGCTTCCTTTGAGAACAGGAGTATTGGGTACAACACAGTACGAAAAAACGGAAAAACTGTCGTCCCGGCACGAAAATTCCCAATGTTCACCCGGAGCCACATCCAGAAAGGCGTGCCTGTAAATACCATCGCGAATATGAGGAACGGTGTACCTCGCAACTTCATTGCCCCCGGAAATACGCTTCAGCACAATGGATGCATCCGCAACTGGGAACCCTTCAATTGAGTCGAAAACATACAGCACGCGTTGCACCTCAAAATAATGATCGAGCGTATCGAACGAGGGGCCTGCCTTTAAAATTCCATATACGTTCAGTCCCGGGGTAAACGACGCACGGTCGATATCGGGTTGCATGTGAAAGCCCGCATAATACGCACCCATTTCAATGCAACGGGTAAAAAGCAACAAGAGGGCCGCTATCACAAACGTTGAAAAGACAGAAGCGTATTTCATTGTCGGTTTAAAATTTAAGGGTATAACCGGCCGAGATGACCGGAAAATAATTATCGCCCATCGGGATCATTTTATCCCAGGTTCCCACCGGGATATAGTAAAGAACATTCCGTCGGAAGAAAAGCGCATTGTAGACATTCACCGTCAGATACGATTCAGACGCACCGAAAAATTCGGCCAAATTTTTCCCAAAACCGGTCACGAGCTGCTTTTGTAAGCCCAGATCGAGGTAAAGTAACCAGGGCAGGCGCACCCCGTTTTTCACGCCGGTAACAAACTGCGGGCTATAAATCATTTGCCCCGAAAGCGGATCGTACATATAATACATTTGCAGGGCATTCTCGACCGAACGGGGCACACCGCTTTGGGCAATGAACGAAGCGCTGTAGGAAATCCGTTGGGTAGCCTGATAATTCATAACCGCTTTAAACGAGTGACGGCGGTCGTAATCATAATCGTACTCCCTTCCTCCCATAATGTGGGGAAAAGAACGGGTGGAGCGCGACAGGGTATATCCGGCCCATCCCGAGAACTTCCCAAAGGCGCCTTTCCAAAGCAACTCCATACCGTAGGATTTTCCCGTTCCGGCCACAATCCTGTCGGTTAAGGCAAAAGCTTCGTAGGGATCGAGAAGAAGATCGAAGGTGTAGGTACGCCGGATATCCTTGTAATAGAAATCGATCGACAGGCAATTCGAGGGATCCGGGTTCCATTCGGCGCCTGCAAGGTAATGATACGATAATCCCGAAGGACGTTCGCCCAACGGATAATAGTAATCGAGAAACTGGTTGAACTCGAATTCCTGGGTATTCATACTGATAATGTACTGGTTGTATTTTCCCCAGGCGGCTTTCAGCCGGAAGCGTTCGTTCAGGGTAACAACAGCATTCACCCGGGGTTCCCATTCCCACTCATCGTTTTCAAAACGCGACGAACGAAGCCCTGCCCGAAGCTGCAACGAGCCAAACGACATTTTGTCTTCGGCAAAAAAAGCCAACAAACCGGGCGAACGTTGCGCTGATCCCTGTTCCAGCGCATTCATTTCCGACTCATTTTCAAATTCGTAGGTATTCCATTCGAAACCCGCCTTCAGGTTATTCCAGTAAAAGGGTTTGTAATCGACGGATGCTTTCACGCATCCGTCGTTCACTTTGCTTTTCATTCGGGTAGAGGTATCGAAAACCACATCTTCGACATTCATTACCATTTCGGAATAATTATCGGCCTGGTGGAACGAGCCGTAAACCTGGGCCCGGAAAAAAAGATTCGATGCCAGCACCGATTTCCAGATACCGGTCACAATGTGATTGTTCCACTGGTTGATCCACTTCAGACTCATATCGTCGAAATAATCCTGCATCCCCATCGTATTGCCCATGTATTTGTAGATGCTGTTAAAATCGATATTCGTTTTGTCGCGCGAACCAAAATACTTGAAGGTAAAGCGGTGCCGATCGCTGAATCGATGGGTGAACGACACATTCATGTCGTAGAAATAGTTATTGCTGTAAAACAGGAAATTCCCAAATAAATCATAGTTGTACCGCCCGGCCACCATCAGGGTGGTTTTTTCGCCCAGGGGAAATTCCAGGAAGAGATTTGTTTCGGAAGTGGTTGGGTGGACTTCCCCGTGCAGGCCGCTGTTGTTTCCGTCGCGGGTTGCAATGTTGATTACGGCTGCGTTTCTTCCTCCGTATTCGGCACCGAATCCGCCCAACAACATGTCGACGTTTTTCACTGCCTGCATGTTAAAAATTCCCGACGACGACATAAAATGATAGGGGTTGTATATGGTAACTCCGTCGAGCATGATCAGATTTTCGCCCGGATCGCTACCCCGCACCGACAGCAAGGGGGAGAAAGGCTCAGCCGGCTCCATTCCGGGGATGTATCGCAATGCTTTGAATACATCGTTCCGGGCAACCGGAATAGACCGGATCTCATGGGGGGTAAGCGAATGGTGGCTCATTTCCACCTGCCGGTCACCCAAACGCTCCCGTTCCCGATCGCGCACACTTATCTGTCCAAGAGGAATATCGACCGGTTGAAGCATAATCGTTACATACCGATTTTCACCCTGACGGAAGCGGTAGGTTTCCTGAAGATCGGCATAACCCAAAAAGGAATATTCGACGATAACAACTGTGTCGGAAAGACCCGGAAGAATAAAAAAACCATTCGCATCGCTGATTGCCCCCCTGCCCGTTCCGAATAGTAAAACGGCAGCACCGGTTAGTGTTTCCCCAGTCGAGGCATCGGTGATCAAACCCGATAAAACCGAACGCTGTGCCGCAATAACGCTGGCAAACATCAGGCAGCCAAACAGAAGTCCATATTTACGTTTACAATTTCCAGGCACAATGAAACGAAATTCCAAGGTGAAACATTAAGGGATGATGGATTACATAATTCAGGTCTTCCATGATCCCAAGTCCGAAAACCAGCCCTGTCCGGTCGAAGCGGTTATAAAGGATCTGCTGCGTCATCGATGCATTGATGCAGAATATTTCTTCCAGGGCATGCCCACTGGTTTGCATGTCCTTCCAGTTGTTGACACCCAGCAACAGTGCCATTTTGTTGGTGAAAAGAAAGTCTGGCGATATCCGGTAATTCCAACGCCGGATATTGCTCCCCACCGCAATGGAATGAACAGTAGGCCGGTTGACATACCGGATCAATCCACTGCCCCGGTTGAAAATCCGGCTTGCCTCGGGT
>Ga0116164_10001886_pt1 | contig 15362 bp, 17 predicted proteins | sample AD_UKC109_MetaG_FD_89888 | JGI IMG/M metagenome (GOLD analysis project Ga0116164, IMG submission 89888) | Active sludge microbial communities of municipal wastewater-treating anaerobic digesters from Hong Kong - AD_UKC109_MetaG | ecosystem: Engineered > Bioreactor > Anaerobic > Digestate... | reverse complement strand
TTATGTTGCTTCTAAACATGCTGTATTGGGTTTGTGTAAAACCTTAGCATTAGAAGTAGCCAATCAAGGGATCTTAGTTAATGCTGTTTGTCCAGGAATTATTGAAACACCGATGAAACATCGTGAGCGCATTGAAGGGGGAGCCATTCGTGGCATGACAGCACAAGAGGTTCTTGAAGAAGACAATAGTCAAGTACCTCTAGGCCGGACAGGTACGCCACAAGATGTCGCAAATCTTGTTTTATTCTTGGCAAGCCCGTTAGCTAGTTATATGACAGGACAAGCAGTAAATGTAACAGGCGGCATGACAATGAATTAAAGGAGCGAATCAAATGAAAAAATGGTTAAGTGGTTTATTGATAGCAAGTGTCCTTTTGCTAGGAGCTTGTAGCAATCAAGAAAAAGCAGAAGAAACGAAAGAACTGGCAAAAGAAGAAACAATTCGAATTGCTTCAGTTGGACCAGATGCAGAAATTTGGCGCTTTATTGCAGAATCAGATGCAGCGAAAGAAGCGGGAATTAAACTTGAAGTGCAAGACATAACAGGTGGCGCGATTACCAATAATGCTGTTGCGGATGGTGATGCCGATGCGAATGCTTTTCAATCGATTGGCTATCTTGAAAGCTTTAACGCAGAAAGTCCCGTTAAACTCGTTCCTGTTGCAACAACATATATTGAACCAATGGGAATTTATTCCAATAAATTCAAATCTGTAGAAGAAATTACAGATGGTGCTACGGTTGCGCTAGCTGATAATCCATCAAATACAACACGAGGTTTACGTGTGTTAGAATCAGCTGGTTTGATTAAACTAAAAGATGATTTTGATGATGGAATTGGTACGCCAGATGATGTGGTCGAAAATCCTAAAAATTTAGAATTTACATTAATTGATGATTTGACTGGTCCGCGTGTGTTACCAGATGTTGATTTAGTGTTAATTAGTAATACGATTGCTTTTGAAGGCGGTCTAAATGTGTTGGAAGATTCTATTTATCGTGAAGAAGCTGATGCAACCACTCGTAAAAGTATCAATATCATTGCCGTTAAAGAAGATCGGGCAGATGAAGAAGCACTCCAAAAATTAGGCGAATTGTACCATGATTCAAAAGTGCAAGAATTTGTAGCTGAAAAATTTGATGGAACAAAAGTAGAAGTCGATGAACCAGTCAGTGATGTATGGGAGGACTAAAGTGAAAATTGCAGTTGTTGCCGCAATGGAAGAAGAGCTGGCACCATTTCGGGCGAACTTTGCTACAACCGTTGTTTGGCGTAAAGGAAAAACCGTTATTGAACAAGTAAATGAGTCATTGTACTTAGTGGAATCAGGTATCGGCAAAACCAATGCTGCTGCTACGGCGGCTTGGCTTTGTGAAAAAATTCAACCAGATGTAATTATTAATACGGGAACAACGGGTTCTTTTCGTTCCGATTTTGCATTAGGTGATGTCGTTTATACTGACAAATTTGTTTATAGTGATGTCGATGCAACCGGATTTAACTATACATTTGGTCAAGTACCACAAATGCCAGTTGATTATCCTGTAGCTAAAGAATGGTTAGCTAAGATTGAAGAAGCCCTCAAAGATCGTACAGTTACTGCTCATCTAGGGACGATTGTAACGTCAGATTCTTTTATGAGTGATACCCAATCTATTGCGGCTATCCGCCAAGTCTTTCCAACGATTGCTGCTTCAGATATGGAAAGTTGTTCTTTAGCACAAGTAGCGAGTTTTTATGAGATTCCAATTGTCAATGTTCGTGGGATTTCCGACCATGTGGGGGATGCAGCACCCGATACATTTGACGATATGCTGGATCATGCCGCAGAGCAAGCCTTTCAAGCAGTGAAGATTCTTTTAGAACAATGGGGATAAAAAAACTGGTGTCGATTGGCACCAGTTTTTTTAATAGTGCCAAGTGGACAATTTTTCTAACGCATGTTAGACTAACGTGTGATTAGAAAGGATGATTGTCGTGTTTTACCAATCCTATTTAAAATTTATCAGAAAAGCAGCTCTTAACAAATGAAGATGAAGCATTGTTAAGAGCACGCGTTAGATACTTCATCAAAAAAGACGCGGTTTATTTGTGGTGTCCTTTTTGATGAGTGATAGATAAAGCCGTGGACAATGTGTCTACGGCTGTTTGTTTGTACAGATAAAGAAATGGAGAGAAAAAATGCTAAGTTTAATTAATATTACCCAACAATTTGGAGATAAAATTTTATATGAAAATTTAAATCTACAAGTCAATAAAGGCGAACATGTCGGTTTAATCGGACAAAATGGTGCCGGAAAGTCGACGTTAATCAAGATTATTACAGGAGAACAATTACCCGATGATGGACGCGTAGAAATTGCGAAAAACTGTCATATGGGGTATTTAGATCAATATGTTCGAGTGAACGAAACGTTAACGATTGAAGAATTTCTGAAAACAGCTTTCCAGAAAGAATTAGATATTGAGCAAGAAATTACCGAATTGTATACAATCTATAGTGAAACGTTGGAAGATAAACTTTTAGAACGCGCAGGTCGTCTGCAAACACAACTCGATCAAGGGGAATTCTATCAAATGAACACCTTGATTCAAGAGATGGCGACTGGGTTAGGTATTGATGTGCTGGGTTTAGATAGTTTATTAAAGAATTTAAGTGGTGGCCAACGATCAAAAGTTATTTTAGCAAAATTGTTATTGGAAAAACCCGATATGTTAGTTTTAGACGAACCAACGAACCATTTGGATGATACCCATGTACAATGGTTGACTGATTTTTTGAAAAGCTTTAATGGAACATTCCTAGTGATTTCACATGACCGGGCTTTTCTAAATGATATTACAACTCATATTGCGGATATCGAATTCGGACAATTAACTAAATATACAGGAAATTTAACAAAAGCATTGAAACAAAAAGAAGCCAATCGAGAAAGTTATTTACGCCAATACGAATCGCAAAAACGTCATATAGAAAAAACCGAAGCGTATATTCGTAAATATAAGGCTGGATCGCGTTCAACAATGGCGAAAAGTCGTGAGAAGCAATTAGATAAAATTGAGCGTTTAACCCCACCAAGTGATACGGCGAAGCCCAATTTTCAATTTCCTTATAAACCAATTGTCAGCACCTTAGCCTTAACAACAGATACTTTAGTTGTTGGCTATGATAAACCGTTATTAAATCCAATTAATTTAACCATTCGCTATGGTGAAAAAATTGCGATTCGGGGATTTAACGGTATCGGGAAGTCAACATTATTAAAAACACTGATTGGTGAAATTCCTGCTATTTCTGGTGAATATCATTTTCCAGCCAATACGAAAATTAATTATTTTTCTCAAGAATTAGTTTGGGAATCGCCTTTAGAGACACCTCTGCAATACCTAGGTAATTTATACGAAAAAGCAACTGTTAAAGATTTAAGACGCCAATTATCAAGAGCTGGGCTGGTTAATCAACTAGCTCAAGAACCATTGAAAATGTTAAGTGGTGGAGAGCAAACCAAAGTAAAATTAGCACAAATGACCATGACTGAAGGCAATTTATTGATTTTGGATGAGCCGACCAATCATATCGATCAAGAAACGAAAGAAAGCTTACAAAAAAGTTTGGCAGAATATGAAGGAACCGTTATTGTGGTATCTCATGAACAAGATTTTTATGAAAATTTTGTAGAACGTGTTATTGAAATCGAGGGATAAGCAAATGTTTGAACAATTCAAAGATTTACATTTAACTGTAATGGAGTTACCTGTTGAGGTGCTTGAAGATAAGCCCGTTTATTCAGGTTATCTTAGAGAGCTGCCATTTATTACTGGAGAAGGGAATTCCAAAGTAGAGATGTATCGAAAGTTGATGGAACATTATCAAGAATATGTGGAAAGTCAAGTTGTCGAAGAATCTACCGAGGAAATGACCTCATCGCTATTAAGTGTTGAGCAGTTATTGAAATATTATGATGGTGAAGTATTTGATGGATTTGAGATAGATACCGAGAAATAAATAAGATACATGAGGCGCTGTGTCAGAACAGACGCCTCATTTTTTGTGCATAAATGTTTCATTTAAAAAGTCTTCAATATTTTTTAAATCTTTATTGGATAAGGAGGGGTAGACGTGGATAACAAGGGAGTGACCCAAGTCAGTGTTTTGAAAAGTACTGATAATTACATCTGCTTGGTTTACATCTTCCACAAAAAGCACATTATATCTCAATAAAGAATAACAAATACGTTTTTCCATAAATGAGCGATGTGTATGAGCAATATCCGAATGAACAAATAATTTTACAGTTGGATTAAATGCTTTAGGATCAACCAAGGAGGCGCAAATTAGAAAAAGGTTAAATCCAATGTAATCGCTACCGTTAAATTGGTTCGATTTTGTCTCTAATTCTTCCCAAAACTGGGTGAATTGCTGTTGATAAAAAGGAAAATCTTCATTGAAACTACTAAAATTAGTAAGACCAAACATACTTAACAGAAAATTGTTCACTAGAAACATGATATTAAGCAGGATATGTCAATCTAATGAAGCGGCTAAAGTATCTGTTTCATCTTTGGTTAAGGGACGGAAATATTTTTCAAAGGTAGTCAGACACAAGGTGATAAATATAGCGCTTTGTCGTTTGAAGGACATTATCGTTCGGGATGAAGTTCGTAGCATACAGCGTCAACAAGAAGAAGTCCCAATCAATGGGGGTCCATTCTGGGAGAAAGACGGGTTTAGTTGTGTTAAAACGATAAAAAGCATGATACTGCATGGTAGGTTCTTCTAATGTGACACTCCCATAATACTTATTATTTCGTGAAATAACCATAGAATAAGAAACTATTCGTGTGTTGCTGGTAATCATAAGAAGACTCAGTAAAATTTTCTGAGTCTTCTTTGTAATTATAGGATATATTGAATGAACAAAATACTGAAACCAATCAAGCAAAAGCCGATACCTACCCAGCGAATGATTTTTTTTGTTGGTAATAAAGAGATACGAGAACGTTTTTGGTGAGTATTCTTTCTTTTTTTATCTGGCACGATAGGGATGAAAAATGACATTAATAAGAAAATCAAGCCTAATAGAGCGATTCCTAATGCGAGAATAGTCAATTTCGTAATTTCGACGACATTAACGATTTTTGCTAAAAAGGTATGTTGCTCAATATTTTTTTCAACTGGTAATGTCACTTCACGATAAGAAGCCGTAAGAGGAGCGACACTATCTGATATGATAGGTAAAGCTTCCGTTAATGTCAGCTGGTTATCTTTTAAAGTAAACGTGGGCTGTTCTCCTTTTTTTATCACAGCATACCAATCATTTTCTACTTGGATTGTCTGTTTATGCAGCTCTTGTTGCCCTGCAGAAATAATTTCTTTGTATTCATAATTATCAAATACTTGTTCCATCAAAGTATTACTGATGGGAAATAAGGCTTGTTTACTCTCAGGTCGTAATACGTCTCCGATCCCCGTAAGCACTGTAATGACACGTAAGCCATTTTGTTTTGCGGTCATGATAGCGTTGAATCCAGTTGTTGATTGGCTCGTTTTGAGACCATCTGTCCCTTTAAAGGCAAAAGGGCGACTATACAATGAGTCATTGTCTGTTTCAAATGTTTCTTCATACAAGGAATCCGGTAAGACCGTAAAAGAAAGTTCTTTGGTTGTGTCTAAAATCGAAGGGAATTCACGAATCAAATGATAGATAAGAATAGCTAAATCTTTAGCTGTTGTTAGATTCCCTGCATCAATATCGTATCCCTCTGGTTGGTAGTAGCCATTGAATTGAACAGCCGGTATACCTGTGGCCGTATTGAAAGTTGTTTGCGTCATCCCTAATTCAGCTGCTTTATTATTCATCTGGGTGACAAAGCGACCATCTTGCTCTTCTAATAAGTTGGCAAGCATCAACGTAGCGACATTCGATGAAGGCACAACCGCTAATTTTAGTAAATCACGCACAGTATATTCAATTCCTGCAATAATATTATTGTTGTTTAACAATTGAATTTGACCAATTGCTTCGTCGTTTTGGGTAGCAATGACTTTTTTATCTAAGCTTAACTCGCCTTGTTGAATCGCTTCTAAAGTTAAATAAATCGTCATTAAATTAGAAAGTTCGGCAGCATCGATGCTCTTAGTCGCGTCTTGCTCCCAAAAAATTTGTCCGTTTTCCGCTTCAATAACAATGCCTGTTTCTGGCAAATCTGTTTCGGGAATGTTGTAATTATTTTGAGTGACTTGCTCAAGTAACGTCTCTGCAATCACTGGCCTTGTTACAGTACATATATAGAAAAAAGCCAATAGACTAAATAGAAATCCGATTTTTTTCGTTTTCAAAATAGTTCTCCTTTGAATGTAGTTGTAATTATTAGTTTATCATAATTTTAGAAAAAATGAGTCAACGACACAATCTAGCGTCATTGACTCAACTGTTTATAAGAAGGGCAATATCCAGTTTGCCCAAAGCCAACTAAAAGGCATGACCAAAATCATTGCGGGAATCATATCGGCTGTTGGAAACATTTTGACATGAATCATTCGAAATCCTGTAGCTATCATTAAAAAACCACCACATGCTTTGAAATCTAAAATCATATCTGGCGTTGTTAATGGGAAAATAAGTTTAGCAGCGTAGAATAGCACACCGAAAATAATTAATTGTGGGATGGCGATGACTGACACTACAAAACCCAAGTTACATGCAAAAATGGCTGCAGTAAAAAAATCCAAAATTGATTTAGAAACTAAAATCGAATGATCTCCAGTCATTCCGGAATCTAAACTACCATAGATACCGGTTCCACTTGCACAAAACAAGACAATAATCGTAACAAGTGAACGGATAAAGTTCTCTTCATCCATCGTTGGCTCTGATGGAAAAAGTCTAGCAATGGGACGCTGCATCAACAGAGCACCTTGATTAATTTTATCGCCAAATTGAAACAGCAAACCTAATCCAGTTCCAATCACTAAGGCAAAAATAACAGCTGGCATGTATTTCATGGGTGCAATGGCATAGATCCCCATACCCATCGAACAAACGCCAAAAATCATCGTCAAATTAGTTTTAAATTCCTCACTAAGGCGATGACCAAGTAGTCCGCCAAAAATTCCTCCCAATAAAATTGCACCTGTGTTAATTAACACCCCTATTGGCATTTTCTCCCCTTCTTTCACTTGCTATTACTTTAGTCTAGCAAATGATTGATGAATTTATCAATAGCAAATTAGAAATCCGAATTTACACTATTTTAACGTTGTTAACAAAATAGCTACAATCTTCACTGACTCTTTTCATAAATTTTGTCAGAAATTAAAAGAGCTTTGTTACGATGGGGTCATCAAATTATGAGGTGAAAAAATGAAAATTTCAAAAAAAATTACACTATTAGCATTAGCTAGTTCAGCATTAATTCCAATGTTAGCCGCATGTTCTTCTGAAGTAAAAGAAAGTAATGTTTCTGAGGATGATACGCTAGAAACGATTATTGAAAAAGCGAAAGAAGAAGGCGAAATTGCTAGTTTGGGAATGCCAGATACTTGGGCTAACTGGGTTGATACGTGGAATGACTTAAATGAAAAATATGAGTTGAAACATACAGATACCGATATGTCTAGCGCAGAAGAGTTAGCGAAGTTTGAGTCAGAAGGTGTAAAAGGAACTGCAGATATTGGCGATGTCGGCATTAGTTTTGGACCATTAGCTACAAGTAAAGACTTAACATTACCTTATAAAACCAGTTATTGGGAAGAAATTCCTGAGTGGGCAAAAGATCAAGATGGGCATTGGTTATTGAGTTATACAGGGACAATCGCCTTTTTAACTGATAAAAATAATGTAAAAGAGGCGCCTAAATCTTGGGCAGATTTGGCAAAAGGCGATTATCAAGTAGCTGTTGGCGATGTTACCAAAGCCAATCAAGCACAATTTGCCGTATTAGCAGCAGCAATTGCACAAGGAGGAGACGAAGCTGACATTCAGCCAGGCTTAGAGTACTTCCAAGAATTAGCCCGAAATGGTCGCTTATCTTCAGTAGATGCTAGTGTTGCTAATTTAGAAAAAGGCGAAATTGATGTTACCGTTGTTTGGGACTTTAATGGGTTAAATTATCGCGATCAAATTAACGCAGAGCGATTTGAAGTAACGATTCCTACCGATGGCTCAGTAATTAGTGGGTATACCACTATCATTAATAAAAATGCCCCTCATCCAAATGCAGCGAAATTAGCTCGTGAATATATTTTATCCGATGAAGGTCAAATTAATTTAGCAAAAGGGTATGCTCGTCCAATTCGTGAAAATGTAGAATTACCACAAGAAATTGCTGACAAACTATTACCAGCTTCCGCTTACACGTCTGCGCAACCAGTCAAAAACAATGATACATGGGATGAAACAGCAATGTCCTTACCTGAATTATGGCAAAAGGAGGTTCTTAGCCATGCCAAATAAGGCACTGGAAGAAAAATTAATTTTGATTGTCTTAGATGGCTGTCGTTATGACACTGCGATTGAGCAAATGGGTGTGATGAATCATTTTGTTGAACATCAACAAGCGACATTAATTAAAGTAATAGCGGAAATGCCAAGTAATTCACGTCCATTATACGAAGTTTTAGGAACTGGCGTACCAAGTTATCGTAATGGCATATTGACCAATGGCCATGTGCGCCGTTCTCAAGAAATTTCTTTATTTGACTTAGTGAAACAGGCAGGTGGAAAAACCGGAGCTGCTGCGTATTATTGGCAAAGTGAATTATTTAATGAGGCTCCCTATGACATTACCCATCATCGAATTCAACACGACGAAAATAAAGCCATTCAACATGGCATTTTTTATAGTGAAGATGGGTATCCCGACTCACATGTTTTCGCAGATGCGAACTATCTTATTCAAACATATACCCCTAATTTCATGCTGATTCATTCAATGAATATTGATGATATCGGACATAAATTTACAGCAGATTCAAGAGAATATGCTGCTGCCGTTAATCACGTTGATACGATTTTAGGCATGTGTCTACCTGAATGGTTACAGCAAGGCTATCAAATTTTAGTCACTGCTGATCATGGGATGGATAATAAAGGATTACATGGTGGGAGTCTAGCAGCTCATCGTGAAGTTCCCTTATTCATTTTGTCAGCGAAGTTTCCAGAAAATAGCGGTATGCGACAAATGAATAAATTGGAAATAGCACCGCTAATTTGTAACTTATTAGGTATTGAAGCTTCTGATAAGATGCAGATTGGAAACACTAGGGGGCAACAATCATGAAAAAATATGCAGGATTAGTCCCATTAATTAGTTTGTTAGCGGCATTTTTGATTGTGCCGCTGATTTTCATGCTACTAAGTAGTTTTCAAAGTGATCAAACAGGTACATGGACCATGACTAACTATACGGAATTTTTCAGCAACTCGTATTATTATCAAGCATTTTTCAATAGTTTATTAATAACCATGGTCTCTTGTATTTTAGGATTGACTGGTGCAATGGTGTTATGTATTTGCCTGTTACAACTATCTGAAAAAACACAAGAAAAAATCACCTTTGTCTCTAATCTAGCGGCAAATTTTGCGGGTATACCCTTGGCATTTTCCTTTATTATTTTACTAGGTAATGCCGGGGTAATGAAATTGATTATGCCATCCTTACAGGCTTTTGACTTGTATTCATGGTGGGGACTTGGCTTAACCTATGTCTATTTTCAAATTCCCTTAGGCGTGTTATTTCTTTATCCAAGTATGCGTGAATTAAAAAAAGAATGGGCAGAAGTCTCTGCCACTTTAGGCACAACTTCATTTTATTATTGGCGTAAGGTAGCTTTGCCATTTTTACGACCTTCGTTAATCACAACCTTTATTATTCTATTTGCCAACGGAATGGGTACCTATGAAACGGCCTATGCGTTAACAGGAAGCAATGTGAATTTATTGACAGTACGGATTGCCTCTTTAGTATCTGGAGATGTTTTTGCGAAACCAAATATGGGGAGTGCATTAGCAGTCTTATTCGGTTTGATGATGATTACATTAATGTCGATTGTTGGACGAAAGGAGAAAAAATGAAAAAATTTCTGGTAACACTAACGTTAAGTTTATTTGCCATTTATTATCTCAGTCCATTGTTAGCAACCTTTTTTTATGCGAGTTCAACTTCATGGGAAAAAAGTATTTTACCTGATGATTTTACCTTGCAATGGTTTGTTCAATTATTAGGTGATAGAGCATTTTTAGGGGCAGTTGGTCGTTCGTTGCTTTTAGCAACTTTGATGACTATGATCGTTTTTATTGTTTTAGTCCCAACAATGATTTGGATTCATTTGTACTTTCCACGCTGGGATCAAGCTTTACAAAAAATTGTTTTATTACCTTATGCTATACCTGGAGTTATTTTAGTTACTGCACTACTTAGAACCTATTCTAAGTCTAATATACCAATGTTTTTTGTGTTATTAGGAGCTTTGTTTATTTCAATGTTACCAATTGTTTACCTAGGTATTAGTAACCAAATGAAATTGGTTAACATGAAAGAATTAGTAGAAGCTGCTGAAACATTAGGTGTGCCAATGTTTCCAATTATCCGTAGCGTGCTTATTCCCAATTTGAAAGTAGGAACAACCTTAGTATCCCTAATGGTATTTTCTTCGGTATTTGGAGAGTATATGTTAACCAACTTATTGATTGGCGGACGATTTGAAACATTGCGAATTTATATGCTTCGCCGAATGAACGAGAATGGTCATGTGGCGAGTGCTGTGATGATCTTGTATTTTTTATTTTTATTAGTGACAGCGTTTAGTATTTTCTATTTCAATAAAAAACAAACAAAAAAAATAGTGGTGAGAGAAAAAATGGAGGAACCGGTTTATGAAAAACTACTTAACCACTCGTAATCTATCCTTATCTTTTGGTGACAAAAAAATTTTAAAAGATATCTCTTTTGATGTTCAAAAAGGCGAGTTTGTTACTTTATTAGGACCAAGTGGTTGTGGGAAATCAACCTTATTACGTTGCATTGCTGGTTTAGAGCAACCACAAGAGGGTATTTTGGAGTTAGATGGCGAAGAAATTCAGAATCGTCCCACAAGAGAGCGTGATATTGGTTTTGTTTTTCAGCATTATGCCTTATTTCCAACGATGACAGTTTTTGAGAATGTTGCATTTGGTCTAAAAGCTAGAAAATTAGAAAAAGGAACGATCAATCAACGAGTGTTTCGACTATTAGATTTAGTACAGCTGACAGAGTTTGCCGATACCAATGTACAACGTTTATCTGGTGGGCAAAAACAACGCGTGGCGTTGGCACGTGCCCTAGCAACTGAACCGAAAATTTTATTACTAGATGAACCCTTAAGTGCATTAGATGCCAAAATTCGTAAACAATTGCAAAAAGATTTACGCCATATTCAAAAAGAGTTGAATATGACGATGATATTCGTCACACATGATCAAGAAGAAGCGATGTTGATTAGTGATCGAGTTTTTGTTTTAGAAGCAGGTGAAATCGTGCAAGCTTCATCACCATTTGAACTCTATACCTCACCAGAGAATCCATTTGTTGCCGAATTTATTGGGAATAATGTAAGTTTTGATTGGGAAGAGCTCAATGAATATACGTCTGTTTTTTCAGGGATGGGCAATCGTCATTTGTATTATGTTCGTCCAGAATTAATTGCAACGAGAGAAACCAAAGGTGCTTTTCGTATTCCTGTAAAATTACAAAGTGTGAGTACTTTAGGCAATATTAGACGTTATCGGTTTGAAACAAATCGTGGCAAAGAAATTTTAGTTGATCGATTAAATGATTGGCACGACATTCCTGAGACACACTTTTTGTATATTGATCCAGAAGATGTGATTGTGGTTGATGTGCAGCGAGTTGTGAATGAATAAGCTTGAGACACTTACCGTTGTTGGTAGGTGTTTTTTTGGTTACAATGGATTGTAAGACAGAGATGAGGCGAAATAAATGAATAGAAAAAAAGTCATTGGTATTTTTTCACACGTAGATGCTGGGAAAACAACCTTAACAGAGGCATTATTATACAAAAGCGGGCAAATTTCTCAATTAGGAAATGTCAACAAAGGGACGACTTTCTTTGACTATGATCCGCTAGAACGCAAACGCGGCATTACTTTTTTAAGTAAACCAATCTCAGTCGATTATCAAGAGGGGTTTACATTGATTGATACGCCAGGACACATGGATTTAACCTTTGAGATGGAGCGGAGTTTACAGGTTACGGATTTAGCGATTGTTTTATTGAGTGCCACAGAAGGCGTGACAGGTTATACGGAGACCATTATTGATTTATGTGCTACTTATGAAATACCTCTAATGGTTTTTATCAATAAATGTGATTTACCGACAAGTAATGTTCCAAAAGCACTAGCAAGTTTAGAGCAACTAGATGAACGTTTTATTATGGTAGGAGATCAATTGGAGATACCGGATTTTCAAGAAAATTGGGCCTTACTGGATGATGAATGGCTGAATCAGATGGAGGAGGCAACAGTAGATAGTATCAAGCAAGAATTTAGTCGTGCGGTTCGCCAACGAAAGATTTTTCCAATCATCCATGGTTCCGCTGCTCAACTTGAAGGAATCGATACGTTATTAGACTTATTAATGGAAGTCCAGTTTCCTGCCAGTAATTCCGAAAATATTGGACAAGTCTATAAAATTTTAATGGAAAAAGGCCAACGCTATCATTTAATAAAAGTGTTGTCTGGACAATTTTCAGTAAAAAATCGTCTACATAGTCCTCAATTACCCAATAGCGAGATGAAAATAAATCAATTATTTGCCCAACGTGATAAATTAAGCACGATTCAAACAGCGCAAGCCGGTGAAATTGTTGGTGTAACGGGACTTTCTCCATTGAGAATTGGCGATGTTTTTTCGACAACCGATGTTTCTTTAGAACAAATACCACCCGTGCAATTATTGACCCGTGAACCGGCGTTAGAAGTGCAAATAGTCTCTGCATTGTCTAGTGATGAATTATTGTCAGCTTTAGCGCAATTAGAGGAAGAAGATCCATCATTGCATGTTCGTTATGAAGAAGAAACGAACGAAGTATTCATTCAAGTTGTTGGGCGAATTCAAATGGATTACATTGAAGAAAATTTTGCACGCCGTTTTAATGCAACTCTTACTTTTTCAAAACCGAGTGTTTTATACAAAGAAACTTTGTTAACCCCTGTTCGAGGGAATGGACACTATGAACCGCTTCGTCATTATGCAGAAGTTGCCTTTTGGATAGAACCAGGTGTTCGAGGGCAAGGTATTGTATTAAAAAATCAATGCTCTTTAGAACAATTAGCAATTAATTATCAAAAAGGTATTTTAAATCATTTAGCCGAAAAAACGCATCGTGGGGTATTAATTGGTGCACCACTGACTGATGTAACGATTACTTTACTGGCTGGGATTGCGCATCATCCTGAAACGAAAGGTGGGGATTTTCGTGAAGCGACATATCGTGCGGTGCGTCAAGGCTTAATGAAAGCAACTAGTCAATTACTAGAACCCTGGTATCAAGTTAAAATTGTCGTTCCTACAGATTTGGTAGGGAAGGTTGTGACTGACTTGCAAAAATACAAAGGAGAGATTGCACCGATTGAAGAAGCTGATGAATATACAACTACGATTGAAGGAATGGTTCCAGTTGCGAACTTTTTAGAGTATCCAATTGAATTTGCATCATTTACTAAAAATAAAGGGCGTTTAACAACCTTCGTTCAGGGATATTATCCTTGTCATAATCAAGCAGACGTTTTAGAAAAATATGCATATAATCCAATCAATGATTTAAACCATACCCCCAATTCAATTTTCTTTGCAAAAGGTAAAGGATACGATGTAACTTGGGATCAAGTTGATAAAAAATGTCACATACAATTGAAATAAAAAAGATTTTGTAAGATGAGTAGAACGTATTCAAAAATGCCTTGCCACCAAAAACTTGCCACAATCAAACAAGTTTTTGGCGGTAAAGCATTTTACTGTTAACAGATTTATATCACAAGCTATTTTTGCTATAAAGCACTAAAAGCAGCATGAATATAAGGAGAAATTATAATTTTTGGGTTTACCTCGGTGTTCTCTTGGTTTTTATCTAGGTAAATTTCTATTGGTTTTTGGGTTTCTTCTTTACTTGATTTGCTTAAAATCAACCATTCTTTATTTTTAACATTTACTTCTAAAATTTGAATACCTTTGGGTGGATTCGGTGATTCCTTAGGTTTTATCAAGGGGGGAATCAGTGAATTTCACAGTGTATCAAAAGTACGGAACATAACCATGTCTTTTTTTGAAAAGAACAGTAATAATTATTCCGATAGAAATAAAGAAGACTGGAATAAAAAGCCATTCACTAAGCATTTGGTAACCTAAAAAATCAAAAAGAATAAATAGAAAAATTAGAATCAAATCAATTAACAACCATTTTTTCATCGTTATTCCCTCCTATATGTAATAAGTTAATTATAACGCTTTCTTGGGAAGTGAATAAGAAAAGTTCACTTCCTAAATAGTTGTTAGTAGTAATTATCATTATATATGTTAATATAATCACAAAGGAAGGTGGAAACAATGATACAAGCAACGATTCATTATTCAACTGATTTAATCAATGGAGGATGTAACGCATGTCCAACTGTCAAAACAACCTCCTATAGTCTTACACTAGGACAGCTCAATACGCCCTTGGAAAATTTGGATGTATCTTCGTTAGTTATGGCGATTGTTTTAAATGCAGGATTTCGTCAAGAATTAGTTTTAGATTTTATGGATGAATATGTGGAGTTTCAACGTGATGGGAAAAAAGTTCAGTTTTTAGATGAATATGGAAAAAGTATCTACAAATCCGATCAGAAAGAAATCATTTGTATGCCTAGTAAAGATTGCTCTGTAATATTTCATAAAGCCAATGAGGTTTTAACTGAGATTTTTGAAATAAAAGCAGTTGAATTTATAATAGGTGAATAATTACTTGCGTCTCACATTACGTGATAGTCTATGCTAATGGTAGAGGTGAACGCAGTGATAAACACATTAAAGATTTTAACAAATACGAAAGAATGCCGAATTGTGGTGACTGATACGCAAAGCTTATCTGAGACATTACTAGCAAGGTTTTATGGGAATCAGACAGTTCGATATTTTTTAGAAGAAATTTTAACCGTAGCAGTATTATTCGGTGGTATCCATGATTTTTATACAAAAATTAGCTTTTTTTACCGTTTAAATAAGAAAAACATTCTTTGTGAAATCAAAGAAAATAATGTATCGTTACGTTATCCTAACGAACTGAATGACAAAAATTTTTGTTTAGAAAGTTTATTAG
>Ga0116164_10001880_pt1 | contig 15389 bp, 15 predicted proteins | sample AD_UKC109_MetaG_FD_89888 | JGI IMG/M metagenome (GOLD analysis project Ga0116164, IMG submission 89888) | Active sludge microbial communities of municipal wastewater-treating anaerobic digesters from Hong Kong - AD_UKC109_MetaG | ecosystem: Engineered > Bioreactor > Anaerobic > Digestate... | reverse complement strand
GTCGCCGGGGCCATAGACCCAGCAGGGATAGACCATGGTGGCGGGAAGGCCGTGATCCCGGTAATACCGCCATACGATTTCCGTTGCCTCTATCTTTGTATCGGGGTAGGGCTCACCCCACGTTTTATAGGGAAAATCCTCATCGATGACCACTCCCTCGATCAGACCGAAGACATCGTTCGTACTGATCTCGACAAACCGTTCCACCTGCGCTCCGAGCGCCGCCCGACAGATCTTTTCCATCCCTTCGATGTTGACCTCTCTGAAAAGTCTTTTCGGCGCCCAGTCTGATACGACGGCCGCGCAGTGAAAGACGATATCATGCCTCCTGCACAGCCCTTCGAGGAGAGGGAGATCGCAGATATCGCCGGTGACCACTTCACAGTCGAGGGCCTTTATCTCGGCAATCCCCGGATCGCCGGGCAGCGCCAGAACCGTTATCCGGTTTCCCTCTTTGATGTTTCTCCTCACAAGATGGCTTCCGATAAATCCCGTGCCGCCGGTTATGAATACCCTTTTCATGACGACTCCATCCCTTCGGTGTCCGCGCAATGAAACAGAACCAGAAAGGCAATTCCGAGGATCATGCAGTAGATATTTATGAACGCATTGAGGATCGTATCGACAACCGAGATGGCATACATGCCGTTCTGGATATTGAAGCTGAAATCGAGTACGCCGAGAAATATGAGAGAGCCGGCCGTAGCGAGGGAGAGTGTCCTTCCCAATCGTCTGCCCCTGATGAGGGAGCATGCCGCAACCAGGAGTGCCGCGGCAAGGAGGATATCGGGGAGAGGGAATGCATGTTCAAAGATAAAGTAACAGGGAGGGGGCGTCTTCGGTGCGAGACCGACGGTGAAAAAACCGATCCAGAACAGGATGAGTCCCAGCGCCGTCATTATCTGGAACACGGCGATCGTCTTTGCTTTTTTTTCTGACATGGTACCTCCCGTTTCGAGACCTGCCATCAGGATAATCCTCTCAGGCCTTTTTGGCCGGTCCGGTCACTTTTGCCACCTCTCTGTCCATGATATAGTTAACAAGAGAAGGGAAAAGTCTTTTGGCCAGGTATATGAACTTCCCCTCAAAGCCGGGGATTATCATGAACCTTCCCCTCTCCATTCCCCTGATGAGTGCGTCGGCTACGGCATCCGCACTCATGATTCTGGCGTTACCTGCTATCGCCCTCGTTTCCGGCGGCTTCGTCCTGTTCTCCTCGTGCAACTGGGGGGTATCCGTATCGGGAGGACAGAGGGCGGACACATGAACGTTGAAAGGTCTCAATTCGCTCCTGAGTGCTTCCGAAAAGCCGATGACGCCGAACTTCGAGGCGCTGTAGGCCGTATACCCGAAGACTCCAATGAACCCAACTATCGAAGATATATTGACAATATGACCCTCTCGGGCCTCTTTCATGTGGAGAGCGAGGGCGGAAATAGTATTTCTGGTGCCGTAGAGGTTCGTAGCCAGCATCCGATCGAATCTCTCATAGGAAATGTCCTCGAAGTAGTTTGGATATGCCTCGCCGGCGCTGTTGATAAGGACATCAGGCTTTCCAAACGTGCCGACAGCTCTTTCCATCGTGACGCTTACATCGTCGGGTTTCGATACATCGACGGTCATATACGTGAAACTCTGAGTATCGGAGATCCTGGATTGTTGAATATCCTTCAGGGCGGATTCAAGTCTCTCCGTGCCTCTTGCGAAGATGATGACACTGGCTCCCCGCATTGCGAATGCCTTCGCGGCGGCAAGGCCGATACCGCTTGATCCGCCGGTGATGTACACATGCTTACCGTTAAAATCCCTCTTCTTCATGACGAGATTTTTCCTCATACCGGAAACGCCAATTCGGTATGTCAATCAGGCAGTCGTGACCGGCCTTCATGCGCATCCCGGTCGTGTTTCCGTAAGGAATCGTTATTTCAGATATTGTGCGATTATCAGTTTCTGCACCTCGCTCGTTCCCGCCCCTATGGGAAAGACCTTGGCGTCCCGCATGTGTTTTTCCACCGGATATTCCTTCATGTAGCCGTAACCGCCGTGGATATGGACGGCCTCTCCCGTTACCCTGACCGCCATTTCACAGGAGTAGAGCTTGGCCTGGGCGGCAAGCATCCGTGCCTCTTTGAAATTACCCTCGTCCCAGCAGGTCAGTCCTTTGTAGGTGAGGAGGCGGGCCGCTTCGAGTTCGACCAGCATGGTGGCCAGTTTATCTTGGATCATCTGAAAGTTGAAGATGGTCTGGCCGAACTGTTCGCGCTCTTTTGTATATTGCAGGGCCGCTTCAAAGGCCGCCTGTGCGATACCTATGGCGAGACAGCTCCACATGAAGCGTTCCACATCGAGGCCCGAAAACATCTGCCGTATTCCCTGTCCTTCAACGCCGCCGAGGAGATTCTCCTCGGGAACACGGCAATCTTCCATGACGATCTCACCCGTCGGAGAGGAGCGGAGCCCCATCTTCGAAAGTTTTCTCCCCACCGAATAGCCGGGGAAATCCTTCTCCACGATAAAGGTGCATAATCCTCCCGGCCCCTGGGCATAAATGAGGGCGATATCGGCAATGGGCGCATTTGTAATGAACGTTTTTGCGCCGTTCAGAATATATTCGCTTCCCTCTTTACGGGCCGTCGTCTTGAGCGATACGGCATCGGAACCGGCCCCCGGCTCCGTCAGCCCCATGCATCCCCTCTTTTCCCCGGTTGCGAGAGGCTGAAGGTACCTCTTTTTTTGATCATCCGTTGCGTTACGGGCGATGTTGTTGGCGCAGAGGAGGCCGTGTGCTCCGTAAACCGTCGCAACCCCCGCGTCAACCCGCGCCAGTTCTTCGCCCATCAGGCCAAAGGAAAGGTAGTCGGTCAGGGTCCCTCCAAACTCCTGATCCACACCCATGCCGAGAAACCCCATGGGTTTTGCCTTTTCCCAGAGGTCTTCAATGAATATCTCTTCTCTGTCCATCTCCTCGACCAGAGGAGCTATCTCTTTTTCACCGAACTTCCGTACCGTCTCCTTCAACATCCGCTGCTCATCGCTCAAACTGAAATTCATACCGCTCCCCCCTTTGTATTTTTTCAGTTGCAGTTCATCTTCGTCATTTGAACAGGTAGTCTTCGTTGGTGCTGCTATAGTGATCCATCCAACTGGTCGGCCACGGGCTCCTTGCAGGCTCTGCACCGCTGTGCCCCCCTGAAGAGGGGACTGCCACACGACGGGCAGTGGTACCGTTCACACTCCAACCGGGCCCATTCGACGCTGCCCTCCTCATCGCCGTGTTCGGCCACCTTGGCCCGCCATACGGGGACCGTCTTTTCCATCACTCTAACACCGGTTGCGAGGGGAAATCCTTTTATCATCCCACAGGGCCATTCTTCACATTGATGGCATGAGTAGTACCCCTTTGCCTTTACACAGTCCCGTATGGCGCAGGTTGTACAGAAGCCGTAGAGCTTCTTCGGCGGATCGGACTGCATGCATCCCAGACATTCCGTCTCCTCGGGTTTTGTCCCGTAGAGGTTCCCCATAACCGTCTTGAACTTTTCGTTTCCATCCCTCGTCGCGATGTACACGCCGCATGCCCCACAGTACAGGCCGCACGGCGCCATCAGATCCCTGTTTCTGATTTCATCCTCAGTCCATCCTTTCAAGTTTGTGCCCCCCTTTGTCTAAATTTTTATGTCTTTGTAATGTTTGCAATAGTCTGCGTCTGACGGTTAGTCAGTCACATGCGACAGCATGTCGTCACGCCTTGTACTATCTAACTACTTACCGCTTAAACTGAACGCCCACACGCATAGTACTGCCGGGATTATTATGCCTCCGTAAGACATCCACATGGGGATATGAAAGGGGCCCATCTGAAACGACCAGGCATTGATTATCCTCAGTAGATGCATGATGGCGACCAGACCGAAGATTACCCCGGAGATCAGCAGGTATATGTGATGATTGTCTTTTTTCATGATTCACTCCCGATTGTCGTTATTGGATATGGTTATCAATAATTGAATTAATGCTATTCGGTACTTTCCAGAATAAACAAACTTTTAATTTTCCAATTTATTACGGGTTTCAATCGAAAATCAGCGACAAGATAATGACATTCTTGTAACCTATAACCCTCCTAGTTATCGTCTTGTGAATCATCCCTCATTGATTTCAATATGTTGAGGATGGCTTTAAAAATTTCACAACCCATGCTTCTTCACAGCCACGCGAATTCGTTCCCCACCCTACTATAACTGATCCATCATCGGAGATATCACATGCTTCTTTCAATTTAAACCCCATTAAATCTATACCAAACTCATCAGTTAGAACTTTTTCAAGACTGCGAGTTCTATTTACTGCATCCCAAATAAAAGCTTCCGTATCACCTAATGACGTAAAGTGCCCAACCACTATAGAACCATCATATGAAGCAGCATTTGCCTTTCCCCCACAGCCGCTAATAGCCACCATACCTGTTTCCTTTGTCCAACGAAAAGCCTTATTACATACCCCCGCTATGCCAACAATTGTCGAACCATCCCCAGAAACATTATAAGCAAAGCTGTTCGATCTCACTATCGAATCAGCACCATCTGTCAATCCACCAAGCCCGACCATCCCTGTTGATTGTGTCCAGCGAAAAGCTTCCTTTGAAGCACTCACTGAAGAACCCCATCCAACAATAATAGAGCCATCGGATGAAATACCATAAGCTTCGCTAACACTTTCCCCAGGGAACATTCCAAGATCAACCATACCTCCAGTTTCAGTCCAGAGAAATGCCCTTTGATCAGATCCTGCAATCCAGCTCCGACCCACGATTTTGCTTCCATCTGCAGAAATCGAAAAAGCCTCACCGCGAAACGGATCACCAGGCAAATCTCCGAGTGGGATCATGCTAGTCGTTTCTGTCCAACGCATGGCCTCCTCATTTGGTGTAGATAAACTCGAAGTACCATAACCAACAATTATAGACCCATCTGCAGAAGTTGCTCTAGCTAAGCTCTGGAAAATTCCGCCAGACAAATCGCTGAGGCCGATCATGCCCGTTGCTTCAGTCCATCGGAATGCTTCATTACCTAATGATGAGATAGAGGTACCAACAATAACTAACCCATCCGAAGATATTCCCCTTGCGTTACTTCTGAAATTACCGCCGGGTAAATCTCCAAGTGCCATAAAAGATGCTTGTCTATTTTTAAATAATCTTTGTTTTGTATGAAGGTATGCCTGTTTTGTGTGGAAATATATTACCTTGGCAGGGTTTTCATTAATCATCAATATTAAAAAAATGAATACTATTACGTAAAACAAACCTGGTAACCATACATATAATATAGTCCTGGGTTTTGAAGTAACTATCGGATATATCACCCCCAATATAAAAGATATTACCCCAAAAAAAATAAATAAAATTATGGTCAACTCTTGTGGTAATGCTTTTTTAAATCTATCATATTCGTTTAAACTGTATTCTACCAAATTTGATATTTCTAAGGCTTGTTTTAATTTAACTCTTAAATCTTTCTCAACAAAGTGTAAGTCTGTGATCCCAAATGATTCTTCAAACAATTTTATACCTTTAAAGAATTTTGTATGCTGATCACTATTAAGTAACGCGTCACCAATTTGATGCCTAAGTATCAGTATCTCGATAGCAAAATCCAATGATTGGCAAACTTTCCATAAATCCTTACACCACTTTTTTATATGCTCAATATTTTCAAATTGTATGCGAGTTTTTTTATTAAACGCATTAACCTTTTCAACCGGGTATTCTGGAAAAGGGTAAGAATGGCTCACAACATTCATTATGGCATAAATACTATTTGCCCTCTCTATTATATCTTTACTGACTGAAATTTTTCCTGAATTTTCATGAGTAACGCAATTAGCCAAATCAAGCATACTATATGTCAACGCTACAGAGTCATCAGCATCCTTGGGATATGGAAATGCTAAAGAGGGACGAACAATTGAAATCGGGAAACATAGCTCGTTAATTTTTTTTGCATTCTCAAAAACAATATTCTCTTTTTCTTTCATTATATTTAAGTAATAAATTGCTGCTGTTGAGAATATTGCTATGAGTATGGTGAGTATCGTTGCGTTGATCTGGGCAATTGTAAGCGAGTCCCTCTTTACGGATCTTTTTTCAAGATTATTAACAGTTTTACTAATATGTTTTAAATGTTTGTGAGTGGATAGTCTCACCTTGTAAGCAACAGCTGATTATAAAGCTCTTGTTTTTTCTTTTTAATAGAATGATTAAAACATATATGTAAACTATACAAAAAAGCCCTATCTCTCATTTTGAGAAACAGGGCTTTCGGTAATCAGACCATAATCCCCCCGGGTTACAGCTGTTCAAATGCACACATGACACATTAAAACTCCCCGCAACAAGTTGCGTGGACTCGCCGACTGTTAAGGGAAATTTATTTTTATTCGCTCGCCGTGCAGTTCAAGATCAATAAAATTAACCAGATAATTAACTCCATTACCGTATCTTGTCAAGAAGTATTAAGTGATGCTTTCAAGATCAAGTGGTAACAATCCATGCGGATACGCATATGTCTCTATATGAACTCTTTGGACCAGGCTATGATTACCAGTGTAGATACATCGACAAGATCATGTCCGTTTCTCGGGAAGGCATCATTAAGGCTGTAGGAACTATAATCAAACCTTATAATTATGTGCTTGTAACTGTCGGGTCTATGATTGAGAATAGAAAATGAAGATTCATTGCCTTCCTGACAATAAAATCACTGCTTATTGACATACAGGTGATGTTTCATTATAATTTAATTAAAGATTGTAGGCAGAGTCTCGCATTCGTAAGATCTTGTTTTTCACACAAAACGGTCCATAACATATTAACATTCTGAAAAAAGGAGGTACGATATGCCACGATGGAAGTATAAAACAAGCATTGTTGATATTGCGAAAGTAATGCCTGCTGATGAGATTATTTGTGATAAGGAGGGAATTTGTATCATTGCTGGCATCCCGGGCGCAAATGAATCATTAAATGAAATACTGGACAAAGCAGGTGAAAGCGAGTGGGAACTAGTCCAAACACATACCCATGCCGGTAAATGGATTTTCATCTGGAAGAAGGAGATTAAAGAAGCGTTCGCAAGTTAGGGTGCTCTTCTGAGGGTTGTCTATTGAAGAGAATAAAAAAGGGGATTTATTTTTGAGGTACAAGAATAAATCCCCTTACTTTTGATTGTTTGGACTTTCCGAAACACCATAAATCTATATTATGCAAGGGTGACTAGCCCGTTACATATATTTATCAATCTCTCATTGTGCAAAACAGGGCTTTCGATGATCAGGTCATGATAACCACTTTGGTTACAGTCGCCCACCGACAGATCGAATAGACATACCCTGCGATCTTCAGAGAAGATCATTTCTTCTTGAGGGCGATCTTCAGGACATCCATCATCTCATCGACAAAATGGAAGGTGATCTCATTTCGTGTCTTTTCAGGGATATCCTCGATATCCTTCATGTTCCACTTGGGGAGGATAATCGTCCGGATCCCCGCTCTGTGGGCGGCAAGGACCTTTTCCTTGATCCCGCCGACGGGGAGGACAACTCCCCTCAGGGTTATCTCACCCGTCATGGCAAGGTCCTGTTTGATCGGTCTGCCGGTCAGCAGCGATGTGAGGGCCGTCAGGATCGTTACTCCCGCCGAAGGACCGTCTTTCTGTATGGAACCTGCCGGAACATGGATGTGGATGTCCATGGTATCGAAGAAATCGTTGTTTATGCCAAGCTCTTTCGCGTTTGAACGGATAAAGCTCAGGGCCGCCGTCGCCGATTCCTTCATGACATCGCCGAGCTGGCCGGTCAGGGTCAGCCCTTTGTTCCCCCGCATATTGGTGGCTTCTATGAACAGCAGTTCACCACCCGTGGGTGTCCATGCCAGGCCCATGGCGACGCCGGGTTTCGAGACTCTCGCTTTCTCCTCCGAGGTGATGCGGACGGGACCCAGGTATTTGTGCAGATCTTTCGTACCGATCGACGCCGATTCTATGTCTCCCACCGCCACTTCACTCGCGATACCGCGGCAGATATTCGCAATCTCCCGCTCAAGGTTCCGCACACCGGCTTCACGGGTATATCCCGATATGATCGTTTGCAATGCCCCTTTCGTGATCGTGAGCTGCTTCGGCTGAAGACCGTTGGCTTCGATCTGACGGGGAATGAGATAACGCTGGGCGATCTTAACCTTTTCATCAAGCGTGTATCCGGGAAGTTCGATAACCTCAAGCCGGTCACGCAGGGCAGGGGGGATCGTGTCCAGTATATTCGCCGTCGTGATAAACATGACATGCGAGAGATCGAAAGGCACATCCAGGTAGTGATCGCTGAAAGAGAAATTCTGCTCAGGATCGAGCACTTCCAGGAGCGCCGATGAGGGATCACCCCGAAAATCCATGCCCAGCTTATCGATTTCATCGAGCATAAAAACGGGATTATTCGATTCGGCACGCCTCAGACCCTGGATGATTCTTCCCGGCAGTGCGCCGATATAGGTCCGACGGTGACCGCGAATCTCCGCCTCATCCCGCACGCCACCCAGCGATATGCGGATAAACTTTCTTCCGAGGGAACGGGCAATCGATGTCCCGAGAGATGTCTTTCCGGTACCGGGAGGGCCGGCAAAACAGAGGATCGGCCCCTTCGTGTCAGGCTTCAGTTTTCTGACGGAGAGATACTCTATAACCCGCTTTTTCGCCTTTTCGAGACCGTAGTGGTCATCATCCAGGACCTTGCGGGCCTTTTTGATGTCGAGATTATCGGTTGTACTGGTATTCCACGGAAGAGTTGTCATCCAGTCGAGGTACGTCGATGCGACCGTAAACTCCGCCGATGAGGGGTGCATCCGTGAAAGACGGCTCAGCTCACGCTCCGCCTCCTTCCTCGCCTCATCGGGAAGTCCTATCTCTTCGATCTTCTTGCGGTATTCCTCTATTTCGACCTTCGATTCATCATCGGCTTCGCCCAGCTCCTGCTTGATCGCGTTGAGCTGTTGGCGCAGGTAGTACTCCCGCTGGCCTTTATCAAGATCGTCCTTGACCTGGGTCTGTATCTTGTTCCCCAGTTCGAGGATTTCGAGCTGGTGACTCACGACACGTGTCACCTGTTCGAGTCGTTTCCTGACATCCAGGATTTCAAGGGCCTTTTGCTTCTCGTCGGCATCGGCGTTGATCAGGGTGGCGATCACATCCGCCAGGGCACCCGGATCTTTGATGGTCGTTGCCATAATGCCGAATTCCTGGGGCAGAAAGGGTGAAAGCTTCACGACCCGGTCAAAGAGATTCACGAGATTGGCCATAAGCGCTTCGATCTTTAAACCCTTTGCCTCTTTATCGGCAAGGGTTTCCACCTTTGCCCGGAGATAGGGTTTGCCCTCGACAAGTTCGGTGATTTCAAATCTGCTGATACCCTGCAGAAGCAGTTGGGCCTTGTTCTCGGCCGTTTTTGCCATCTTCAGAATAGCAACAACCGTCCCGACATGGTGAATATCCTCGAATCCCGGAAGCTCATCGTCGGTAAGTGCTTTCTTTGCCATTGAAAAACCGATGAATCGATCGTTGGCCATCGCGTCATCGACAAGGCTTATGGCCCGCTCACCTATGACTTCCAAGGGAAAGGTCATATGCGGGTACACAACAACGTTATATAGTGAAAGTATGGGAAGAACATCCGGTATCTGTTTATCTTTTAGTTCTCCGGGACCTTGCTGTTCAGTCATGAAAATCCTCCACAGATCGTTTGAAGACTCAACACCTCAGACGACTATTTACTCTGAATTGTAATTTTACGTATTTTTCTTTCCGGCGGCAGTTTCGGAATATGGATTTCAAGCATGCCGTCATTGTATGTGGCAGTGACATTATCCGTATCGATGGGAATGGCTAACGATAAGATGCGCTCGAAATAGCCATAGGTAATTTCCGCGAGACGGTACCTGGAGTTTTCCCCGCGGGATCGTTCCGTTCTTTTACCGGATATCTTAAGGGTCCTGCGGCTGATTTCCAGATTGATATCTTGATCATTTACTCCTGCCAGTTCCGCGACGACATGTATTGCTTCGGCGGTTTCGTAAATGTTAACAGGTGGTTTCCAGATACGTCTGTGCTGAACATAGGTCGGATCGAAGAGGCGCACGAGCCCCTCGGCAACGCTATCCTGCATTTCGGTATCGGTTATAATCCTATCATCACCAAACCTAATTTTAATAAAATCCATTCTCGACTCCTGCGGGCCAGGCTTTTATTTTATAGCGATAAAATATGTATCGATATAATGATGTCAATAGATCGAAGGAAATAGAGGCCGGTCACCAGGTGTCACGGCCTCCATTATCTTACGTTTTTCAGGATAAGGGTCCCTTAGGTTCAACTTCTATGGTTACTTCTACCGTGGGTTGTTTTCCATCTGCAAACTGAACCCCCGGAGGTACAACGAGTTGCGGTGTTAATTTTGTTGTGGCGGTAATCTCCAGGAGATCAATCGGCTCTGTTGTAATCTTGATTTTTTTGATGTTTTTCTCAGGAACCTTGAGCTGCACCGAAGATGGAGAGACGGTTACTTTCCGGAGGATCAATCCTTCAGGGAGTGCTCCGGAAAAGTGGACGTCGATCGGGGCTTCAAAGTGGGTCAGCATATGTGCAGTGAACGTTATTTTGTTCGGATTGATACCGACAACCGTTAAGTTGGAAGGATACTGAATATTGTTGTTCCCTATGGGACGCTCCTGACGCCCTTCTTTTACACCGGTCATGTCCAGGGTAATTGTCAACGACTCTTCATTGAGGAGGCCAAAGGCCTGTTTCGAACCCATTAACGTTACCGTTGTTTCTTTCGGATTTTGATCCTCTATGATCCAGTCAGACGGAAGGTTCCGGGACACGATGGGTCGCACATAATCACGTCTGATACTCTCGGTTTGATATCCGAAGGCGAGCCAGAGGCCGCAGGCAAGAAGAATGGCGACAATTTTTTCCACCAAATTTTCACTGAACCATCGAATCCAGGCACTTCTCTCTTTTTCGGTGCTTCCCTCGTGATAAAATTTATCGAGGATAGAGACGAGATCTCCCGGATTGTGAAGTCTTGTGAGGGTCCCTTCTCGTGCGATGGAGACGGTCCCACGCTCTTCCGAAATGATTATACAGAGGGCATCACACCGTTCTGAAAGTCCCAGTGCTGCGGTATGGCGTAACCCGAGGTTGCCGATCTTCCCTATTTTTTCGGAGAGAGGAAGGTGGCAGCCGAACCTGGTTATTTTACCTCCTTCAATGATAGCGGCACCGTCGTGTCCTATTGAATGGGTATCGAAGATGCTTTCGAGGATAGCCTCACTCAGGATTCCTTTGAGATCAAATCCTCCCCTAAGGTGGCGATCCAGAAGATCGTCGCCCTTGAGGACAAGAAGGGCCCCTCGTCGATTCTGTATGATTCGGGTAACTGCACGATTGATAATTTCGGCATCGTCATGTCGTGCTGTGTCAAAAGAGCCTTTTCGGGTGAATCTCCAGGTGGCAAGACGTTCGAAAAATCTTCGGAGATCTTCCTGGAATATGATAATCAGTGCGATGACCAGGATGGCGAAGAATCCCCGGAGAACATATTCGGTGATGTAAAGATGAAAAATACTGGCAATGGCGTATATCGCCGCAAGGATGAAGATCCCTATCAGGACGAACCTTGATGCCGTTTTTTTGAACCATACCAGGACTATGTATGAGAATACAGCAATAATGATGATATCAAGAATATCGGGGATCCGTATGGTATTGAATAGTTGAAAAAGATATTGTCCCATGGCACCCTATTCTTCAGATCTGATGAGGATGGAAAAGCATATACCTGCTGTACCCGGCAACCGATAAAAGATCCGGTGTTTCGGATAAAATTTACATAAGTCTAATACAATGCGATAATCTTTGGCAATATCTTTCTTCCGGGTATCTTGAAATTACTGCTGTTAACGTGTTAGTAAAAATATCATGTATGCAGTTTTTATTGTATTACCGCCCTCAGGACTTCCTCGGGATTCTATTGCGGAGACTACCGCATGAAAGGTGTTGATTTATGATGACGTTAAAGGGACATACTCCGGATCATCCCGCGGAGAAGATGCTCTCTCTGGTGGGAAAAAGCGGATCTATCCTGATCATGTGCCATAATAATCCCGATCCGGACACGATCGCATCGGCTGCTGCGTTGAAATACATCTTTGCCCAAACTCTCCGGCACAAGGCGGTCATCGGTTATGATGGTATTGTCGGCAGGGCTGAAAACCGGCAGCTTATCCGTCGTCTGAAGATCGATATGGTCCATACGACGGAACTGAACTTTAACGATTTTTCGATAATCGCCCTTGTCGACAGTCAGCCCCATACCGGCAATAATGCCATCCCTCGAAAAATATTACCTCATATCGTCATAGATCATCATCCCATACGAAGAGATACCGCGCGGTGTATGTTTTATGATGTCCGCCCTCGGTACGGCAGCTCTTCGACGATCCTGACCGAATATCTGCAGGAACTGGATCTGACCATAGACCCCCGGCTCGCCACCGCACTCTACTATGGCTTGAAGACCGACACGAACGGTCTCAGCCGATCCTTTATGAAGGCCGACCTCGATGCCTTCAACTATCTCTTCCCCAAAATCGCCCCCCGAACGCTGGCTGGGATAGAAAATCCGAGTGTGCCGAAATCCTATTATCTGAAGTTTGCCGATGCGCTGACCCATTCGATCCAGTATGGTGATGTGATGATCTCCTACATGGGAACATTGAACAACCCGGACATAACCGCCGAGATGGCTGATTTTCTCCTGAGAATGGAGAATATCCGCTGGACCCTCTGTATGGGAGAATACAAGGATGCGCTCATGCTGTCCGTTAGAACCTCCCGTCGCGGATTGATGGCCGGTAAGATAGCCATCCGGGTTGTCAAAGGACTCGGTACCGGTGGAGGTCATGAAAAGGCGGCCGGAGGGCGAATCGGTCTTGAGGGACTTAAACCGGAAGAGAGAATGCTGGTTACCAAGAAAGTCACCGATAGATTTCTGAAAATTCTGGGAGTCAAAGACAGAGAAGGGAAGCCACTGACTGCGGTGGGACCGGCGGACATACGATAGCGACATATTACATAAAGATGGTTCACCCGAAGATGCAGAACGTCAAATCGCTGTCGAATCTCGCTACATCAGACGGTGTACGTTAATAATAACCGGTTTAGATGTTGATTCAGGATGGTTCAGTATGGCGAAATGGCATGTTTATATGATCAGATGCAGAAAGGGCGTTCTCTATACGGGGATTACGACCGATGTGGATCGTCGTTTTGACGAGCACCGGAGCGCAGGCCCCAAGGCGGCGAAATACCTGAAGGGAAGGGGGCCGCTTCATCTCGTGTTCAGAGCGGATGTCGGTGATCATCGGGCAGCGTTACGGCTGGAGTACAGAATCAAACACCTCCGCAAGGCACAGAAGGAAACTTTGATACGGCAGCCCGAATTACTGCGGGAGATTGTCGGTGATACTTAAGAGTGACGACCACCATCAGATCGTTTGGCGATCTATACGCCCTTGCGGACGGTATCAGAAAAGAGAAGGCACTGTTTAACTGGCCGTGTTTTTATTCTCGGCTGCCGGAAACACCTTTTCAAAATCGCGCAGCAAAGGGTCATTCAATCTGTCTCTCAGCTTTTGTGGATCGGTCGTGATATCTTGGATCACTTTCTTCATATTTTCCAGCGTATTTTCAATACGATTAGTAACGCGACGGGTGAGAATCCCGGAGAAGACTTTCATTACAACCCGTGAAATACCGTTATCCCCCCGCATGAAGATGGTAACACTCCCTGAGAGTACGTCATCTTCCCGTGTATATTCAAAGATGACAACTCCATTGGCCTTAAAGAAAGAGGGCACCGCCCAGTGATTGAATGCTCCGGTTGCGTAAAAAGTCTTACTATGCTCGGCGTTGCCGATCTGACGAATATCGCCGATAATTCCCGTCGGGTCTGTGATGTGGATGCCCGTCTCTGTCTTGTCCACTTTGTATTGCGGGTGAAACCCGTATATTCCCCAGAGCTGCCCCATGAGATGAGGGTTGTCCAGGATCTTGTTCCAGGTCTCTAGGGTGACATTGATACGGAAGGTCTTTGTATAGATCGCAGTAGGGTCGTTGATTACCTCTTCAACATGAAGGTCATATGCCTGAACTAGGGACGTTAGGAGTAAAAAAAGGGTGGTGATCGTCACGGACAGGAATTTTATTTTCATCACGCCTCCTCCAGAGATTCACATGACAGATATACATGGACTTCCGATAGGGATCAATCACTGTTTCTCATGCAGCGTATTATCTGTCTAACCGGGATCACCTCCAGTTGCACACAAGGGTCCGTGGACCGTCGAGAAACAATACCCATATTCTTTGCCGAGAGGCTTTTGTCACCAGACCTTTCCCGTAGGTTTCATGATTGATTACATCATCAACATTATAAGAGCCCGATAAATTGTAGGGGATGGAACCTTTGTTCTGTAATTTTTCCAATAGCTCAGGCGAGGGAGTGGCCGATGCAGCCGGTACCTTTTGGGAAGCCCTTGGTTTTACGGTAGTTCTATCGATCTTCTTGGGTGTTTTTTTCTTTTCCGGGTGATACTTGTGCTCGCTTCCGCAGGTGCGGCATTGGACTCGAGCAACAATCCCCTCCATGGTGTGACACACAACGACGTGGTTGAGTTCCATCTTACATTTCGTGCAGAAAGTGGTAATGCTTCGTGCGACAGGTGTCCTGTCCTTATCCGGTGTCATATAAGTCTTTTTCCTGTAAATCGGTTTATAGTTGTACCATTCATTTTACAAAGAAAAAAGCAGGGAACCTCCTCCCTGCTTTTTTAAATGTAGCCTCATTTTTTTCGGTGAAATTTCATACCGGAGTCATAGCCGGTTGTCAAGATAAAAGCGGAGAAGCTAACAGTAATAAGACGTGTCATTAAGAATATAAAAAAGATTTGGCATTTGTGCATTTTCATACGGTTTCTTGAATGTAGTTAAGATTACTATATAATTTGAAACAGGGCAATTTTTTTTGTTTTGCTATAAGACTTGTATCGCCTTGTGGTATGTGATAAAAGCGCTCAACCGCCGTTGGTATATGTACCATGGGACATGGTTGATTTTTTATAATCTGAGGAGTCTGGTTACATAGTTAGAGTAGAAATCAAAGTAATCTGGAGGATAGGATGAGTAGAGCTTTAGAAGGGATACGGGTTGTTGATTTGAGTCATGTACTGGCAGCGCCGACGACGACGATGTTTTTGGCGGATTTGGGGGCCGAGGTTATCC
>Ga0116164_10001878_pt1 | contig 15397 bp, 12 predicted proteins | sample AD_UKC109_MetaG_FD_89888 | JGI IMG/M metagenome (GOLD analysis project Ga0116164, IMG submission 89888) | Active sludge microbial communities of municipal wastewater-treating anaerobic digesters from Hong Kong - AD_UKC109_MetaG | ecosystem: Engineered > Bioreactor > Anaerobic > Digestate... | reverse complement strand
GCCGGGACCAGATTGGCACCAGGGGCGGTACGGCTGCAGACCACCGTGGCGGTATAAAGGCCCGGCAGGCCCAGCCAGCTGCCCGGATAATGGCCGGCAGCACAGCGGTAGGGGCCACCGGCCATGATGCCCGCACCCATGATACGGGATGAATGGGCCACATGCAGCTGGTTGGCCATGAAGGCGCCCGAAGACAGCCCGGATACCGAAACCTGATCCGGGTCCAGCTGCAGCCCTGCGGCCATTTCCTTCAGGGTTACGGCTCCGGCCTGAAGTGGCAGCAGGGCCAGATACCCTGCCAGCAGCAGAAAAAGGTAGCCTGTCGGCAGCCATTGGCGCTGGTTCATGTCAGTACGTCCTGTATTGCTTCCGGTAAATAAAGCTGCACTTTCAGCCCGCCCTGCCGGCCATTCTCAAGCCGCAGCCGCCCGCCCAGTCCGTGCATGAACTGGGCTGCAATCGCCAGCCCCAGACCGCTGCTGCCGAGCGGGCGTGATTCGCCGCTTCCGAAGCGCTGGGTCACCTGATCCAGCCGCTCCGGGGGGATGCCGGGTCCGTAGTCGCGCACCTGCAGCACCACCCAGCCGGGTTCTGCCGCCGCCTTCAGGCTGATATTGACTTCGGCCCGCCGGGCGGATTGCTGACCGTGCTTGAGTGCATTGTCAATCAGGTTGCGCAGGACTTCGTGCAGGGCTTCGGGATCGGCCATGACGTCCACCGCCCCGACCGGGTTGTCGAAGGTCAGTTCCACCTGCCGGGTCAGGGCCAGGGGCGCGAGCTCGCCCAGGCAGGTCACCAGCAGCGGTTCCAGCGCCAGCCGTACCGGCTCCAGCACATCCGCACGGTGAGCCAGGGTGGCATAGCTCAGCAGCTGGTTGATGCGGCTGTTGGTTTCGCGGGCATTGCGGCGAATGCGCCCGGCCCGCTCCCGCAGCAGGGCGGTATCCTCCTCCTCAGTGGCCAGTTCCGCCTGGGCCTGCAGGCTGGCCAGCGGGGTACGCAGCTGGTGGGCCGCTTCGGCAATAAAGGCATGGTTGCGGTCCTGACTGCGTTGCAGGCGGCCCATGAAATGGTTGATGGCCTCCACCAGCTGGCTGGCCTCACGGGGGACCTGCAGCACCAGGGGCTTGAGGTCGGCGGGCTGGCGCTGGCGCAGTTCCTGTTCCACCACCAGCAGCGGGCGCAGCAGCCAGCCGGTGGCCAGCCACACAAACAGCCAGATCGGCAGAATCAGCAGCACGACCCCCTGCAGCGCTTTCAGGGTCAGGTCACGGCTCAGGGCCCGGCGCGCCAGACGGCTTTGCCCCATCTGCAGCCAGACCCGGCCCTGCAGGCCGGATTCCAGCAGCTGGCGTTCCAGCACCACGAAGCGGAAATCCTCGCCCTGATGGTGCGCGGTGAAGAAATACGGTCTGCCTTGGTCATGGGCGCTGCGCATGGCTTTCGGATCGGGTTCGGGCAGGGTGGCATAGCCAGTCAGCACGTCGCGGTGATCGGTCATGAGCCGGTACAGCACGCGGTCATCCCGCGACTGGGACAGGGTATCCAGCGAAGCATAGGGCAGGTCGAAGTGGATGGCGTTGTCGATCACGCTCAGGCTTTCCATGGCGGTAAAGGCGGCACTGGCCAGCAGGCGGTCATAGGCTTCATCCGCAGAGCGGTGCGCGAAATCGTGCGCCATCAGCAGGATGAAGGCTCCCCCCAGCAGCAGGATGAGGGCGAACAGCAGGTTGAGCCGAACCCGCAGGGAGCCGCCGCTAGGTCCGGGTATCGACATGCAGGATGTAGCCTATGCCGCGCAGGGTGCGGATGCTGATGGTGCTGTGCCCGAGCTTTTTGCGCAGGCGGGCGATGTAAAGCTCGATGGCATTGTCGCTCGGTGCCTCATCCCCGTCGAAGGAGCACAGCTGTTCGATGATGCGGGCCTTGCTCAGGGTTTTGCCCTGGTGACGCAGCAGCAGGTCGAGCACACAGAATTCGCGCCGGGGCAGGTCGATGCTGATCCCGTTGACCTGAACCTGTGCGGCGGCCCGGTCGAAACGCAGGTTGCCGTACTGCACCACGCTGCTGGCCTCGCCGCTGGTACGCCGGATCAGGGCCCGGCAACGGGCGGACAGTTCGCGCAGGTCCACCGGCTTGACCAGATAGTCGTCGGCACCGATGTCGAGTGCTTCCACCCGGTCTTCAATTCCCGAGCGGGCGGTCAGCACCAGTACCGGGGTGTGGTTGCCGCCGCTCCGCAGCCGCTGCAGGACCATCATGCCATCCAGGCGCGGCAGGCCCAGATCAAGAATCACCAGACTGTAGGGCTGGTAGCCCAGTACGCTCACGGCCCGCTCACCGTCCTGCAGCCAGTCGGTGGCGTGTCCGTCGGTACGCAGGCGTTCCATGATGGCTTCGGCCAGGTCCGGGGTGTCTTCGACTAACAGTATGCGCATGCGGATGGCTCACGGGACAGGTGCAGTGCTGCTGATTTTACGGGAAGGGCCGGGATGGGGCAAAGGCGGGATGGTATCAAAAAAATGCCACCCCGGAGGGTGGCACGCGGATACGGGTCAGCACGTTTGTTTTTGGCACTACGGGATGGATATGACCCGTCCGGCACCGTTACACTGTTATGATTGTTGGTATTCCGTCAGTCTGTTCAGGCACCGATCACGCCGCCGTCGGTGCGGGTGATCATCAGGATGGATGAGCGCGGCTTGCTGTCACCACCGGCAGGGAAGTGGGAGGGTGCCAGGTCTTCGCCCGGATGCTGCACACCAACAAACAACGTCTTGTAGTCCGGGGTAAAGGTGAGGCCGGTGATCTCGCAGGCAACCGGGCCGGTCAGGAAGCGGCGGATTTCACCGGTTTGCGGGTCAGCGCACAGCATCTGGTTGTTGCCCATGCCGGCGAAGTCCTTTTCGTTGGAGTAATTGCCATCGGTTTCGATCCACAGGCGGCCATCGCGGTCGAAACCAAGGCCATCCGGGCTGTTGAAAATGTTGTCGGCGTTGATATTGGCGCTGCCGGCGTACAGGTCGCCCTGATGCACGCCCGGATTGCCGGCCAGCACGAACAAGTCCCATTCGAAGGTGTTGCTGGTGTGGTCGCCGCCGGTCGGCATCCAGCGCACGATCTGGCCGTAGGGATTTTCAGGGCGTGGATTCGGGCCGCCGACCGGCTGGTTTTCCTTTTTGCCACGGTTCTTGTTGTTGGTCAGGGAGCAGTACACTGCCTGACGGTCCGGATGCGCGGCCACCCATTCCGGGCGGTCCATGGTGGTGGCACCGACACGGGTTGCGGCCAGACGGGTCTTGATCAGCACCTCGCCCTGATCCGCAAACCCGTTTTCGGCGGTGAGGCCATGCCTGCCGTGCGTCAGCGCCAGCCACTCGCCCTTGCCCTTGAGTTCGCCGGCAGCAGCCTCAAAGCGGGCCACATACAGTGTGCCTGCGCTCAGCAGCTCACGATTGCCCTCCTTGTTGTTATCGCTGTACTTTCCTTGGGAAACAAACCGGTACAGGTGCTCGCCCCGCTCGTCATCACCCAGATACACCACCACCTGGCCGTTGTCAGCCACCACCAACTCGGCATTTTCATGCTTGAAGCGACCCAGTGCGGTACGCTTTTTCGGGGTGGACTGCGGGTCGAAGGGGTCGATCTCCACCACCCAGCCGTGGCGGTTGGTTTCCTGCGGGTTTCTGGCGATGTCGAAGCGCTCGTCAAAGCGGTGCCACTGGTAACGCTCGTCCCTGGCCGTGATGCCGTAACGCTCCATCAGCGGCGTCGGCCCAAAGGCGGCAGCCCGGGTGCCGAAGTAATTGTTGAAGTTTTCTTCGCAGGTCAGGTAGGTGCCCCAGGGCGTATGGCCGTTGGCGCAGTTATTGAACGTACCCAGTACGCGGGTGCCGGTGGCATCAGCGGCGGTTTTCAGCAGGGCGTGGCCGGCTGCCGGGCCGGTGATGTCCATCGGTGTGCTGGCGGTGATGCGGCGGTTCACCCGACCAGTCTGGTCCACCTGCCAACCCTGATCCGTTCTGACGATCTCGAAAATGGACACGCCGTGTGCTGCCTGAGCGGTTCTCACGTCGTCAGCCGTCATTTCCCGGCCCTGATGGGCGAACATCAGCTCCGGGTTGATGTATTCGTTGTTGACCGCGAGCACACCACGGGTGGCGTCAATCATGAACAGGGTCATGCCGTCATTGTTATCACCCATCTGCCGCTCCTGCGCAGCAGCCGGTGTTTTACCCGCCGGATCGAAGGCCGGCGCATCGGCAAAAATCGGGTCGCCCCAGGAAATCAGCACCTCGGCCCTGTAGCCCTCCGGTACCACCACGGTATCCGCCGTACTGGCGGGCACGGCCTTGAAACCCAGCAGGGTACTCGCAGGTGCTGCCGTGGTGACAGGGGCTGTGGCCACGGTACCGGTTTCCGCCTGCACGGCCCGCACCCGTGGCGTGGTCATGAAAAATGCACCCAGACCGGCGGCACCAGCCCCGAACAGGAACCGGCGCCGACTCAGTGCGTGCTCGACCAGCCGGGTGAAATCAGAGTCCTGATCAGCCCGCAGGTTGCTGCTGTCATCGTGAGGGTCGGGGTATTTCATTGTTGCTCCTTGGATTCAATGGCACGGGCCGGATGTGATGGGCAGGCATTAAACCCGCTTTGCATGACAGTTTCGTGAAATCTTTGTGCCGGACGTATCTTTGCTTGCTCCCGGCTGTACCGGGCATGGCCAAGCCCGGTCAGATACGTTATGATGCGCGCCGGACTGTTGAATCACAAAAAATCACCAATCTTTGGGGGCAAGCAAATGAAACGAAAGCTTTTTATTCTTTTCCTGTTTGTGCTGGCACTGGCCGGTTGTGGCAGTTCCGCGACCACGACCAGTGAGTCGGCGCAACCAACAACCGGAGGTAATTCCACCATGTCTGATCACCCGCAAGTCCTGCTCGAAACCAGTAAAGGTAATATCACCCTGGAACTGGACACCAAGGCAGCACCCGATACGGTGCAGAATTTTCTGGGCTATGTGCAGGACGGCTTTTACAACGGCACCATTTTTCACCGCGTGATTCCCGGCTTCATGGTCCAGGGCGGCGGCATGAATACCGATATGAGCGACAAGACCACTCGTGCACCGATCAGGAACGAGGCTGGTAACGGGTTGAAGAACAACCGGGGGACGGTGGCCATGGCGCGTACCAATGCGCCACATTCGGCCAGCTCCCAGTTCTTCATCAATGTGGCCGATAATGACTTCCTGAATTTCCGTAATGAGACCCCGCAGGGTTGGGGCTACGCGGTATTCGGCAAGGTGGTTGAGGGTATGGATGTGGTGGATGCCATTGTCGGGGTGAAAACCGGCAACCACGGCATGCACCAGAATGTGCCCGAGGCGCCGATCACCATCGACAAGGCGAGCGTGGTTCAGTAATCCCCCGTACTGCCTGTTCTGCCGCTCTGGCAGCAGCCTTCCGGAACCCCAGGGGGCCGGAAGGCTTTTCAGGGGCAGAGAGGCTATGTAACCCCAGCCCCGGTCGATGCACCAGTCAGGCCCGGTTCCAGGCTCCGGTTTCCCCTTTCATCAGGGTTTCCACCCACCGGTGCACGGTCGCATTGTCGGTTCCCGCATCCCCGACCTCCAGGCTGGCCAGCGCGTGCCGGGCGACCGGCTCCGGGACGACGACCGACTCCCGCAGTTTCAAAAGCTCGCGTTCGTAACCGGTGTTGAATTCCGGATGGCCCTGCAGGGTCAGGATGGTATTGCCGTACAGAAAGCCGGCGTGGGGGCAGAAGTCTGAATGGGCAATCAGCCGGGCCTCCGGGGGGGCGGTCACGACCTGATCCTGATGAAAGGCGTTGATGGTCAGGGTCTCTCCCGGGCTGGCCAGCCACGCAGGCCGGTCCGGGGCCAGCTGGTAACGGTGCAGGCCCACCCCCCATCCCCGGTCGGATTTGGCCACTTCGCCCCCGAGGGCGGCGGCAATGATCTGGTGCCCGAAGCAGATGCCGACCAGTGGACGACCGCAAGCCTGAATGGCGCGGATGAAAGCCTGCAGCGGTTCCATCCACGGCAGTCTGTCATAGACTCCGTATTTGGAGCCGGTGATCATCCAGCCGTCGCATTCGGTCGGTGACTCCGGCAGTTCGCCTTCCAGCACGGCATAGTTGCGGCGCTGCCAGTTTGTACCGCCAGCCTCCCCGGCCAGCAGCCGGTATACCATGTCGGCATAGCTGCCGTATGCGCTGATTTCTTCCGGCGGGCGACCGGTTTCAAGCACGCCAATGGTTTTCATACGGCAAAATCTCCAGGCAATAAGCAGCTACAGGTAGGTTTCATATTCAGCCTCGGAAATGATGGAGGCAAAGCGCAGGTATTCCTGCTCCTTGACGGCGGCAAACACTTCGACAAACTGTGGGTCCAGCAGGTCAGCCAGCGGTTTGCTGCTGCGGAAACGCTCCAGTGCCATGCTCCACTCGTGCGGCAGGCATTCGTGCTCCTCGTGCTCGGAATAGCCGTCCCCTTCGGTGGGTGCCGGCGGTTCCAGCTGTTGCTCCATGCCATGCAGGGCGGCAGCCAGAATGCTGGCGATCACCAGGTAGGGATTGGCATCGGCACCGGCAACCCGATGTTCGATACGGCGTGCATCGCCCGGACTTTCCGGTACCCGCACGGCAACGGTGCGGTTTTCATAGCCCCAAGTGGTATAGATCGGCGCATGGCTGCCGGGGACCAGACGCCGGTAACTGTTGAGGCCGGGCGCAAAAATCAGGGTCGAGTCACTCATGAGGGCCAGCAGGCCGGCAATGGCATGTCGCAGCAGTGGGCTGCCGGCATCGGTACCATCGTCAAACAGGTTGCGGCCCTGTGCATCCAGCAGGCTGAAGTGCAGGTGAAAGCCGTTGCCGCTGCGTTCGCCGAACGGTTTGGCCATGAAGGAGGCATGCTGCTTGTGCATGGTGGCCACCCCCTTGACCAGACGCTTGAACAGGATGGCGTGATCAGCTGCCAATACCGGGTCGGGGACATGTTTGAGGTTGCATTCAAACTGGCCGTCCCCGAGTTCGGAGATGCAGGCATCAATCGGAATGTCCTGGATTTCGCAGGCCTGATACATGTCGCTGAGGAAATCACGCTGGGTGTCCAGGGTCTCGATGCAGTAGGCCGAGGCCCAGTCGAGCAGTTCCGGCGGTGGGTTCTCGCTGTTGGGCATGTGGGCCGGGTCCAGCACGTAGAATTCCATTTCCGTGGCCACCACCGGGGTCCAGCCGTGTTTGCGGTAACGCTCCACCACACGCATGAGCAGCTGGCGCGGGTCGACATGGAAGGGGGTTTCATCGGCATTGTGCATCATGCACATGAGCTGGCGGTGCTCGCCGGCCACCCAGGGAATGGACAGCGGCTGGGCATGGGTCGGAAGGCAGATGCCGTCACTGTCGCCGGTTTCAAACACCAGTCCGTTAGCGGGGACATCATTGCCCCAGTAGTCGAGTGCGATGGCGGACAGGGGCAGCTTGAAGCCTTCCTGCAGTATTTTCGGGGCCGAGCGGGCCGGAATGCGTTTGCCGCGTAAATGACCGTTCAGGTCGGTGATGAATACATCAAGTTCAGGTACGGGTGGGCCTGAGTGGTGAATCACGAATTGACTCCAGTAATGCCTGTCGGCTGATTGTGATCACAATGTTCCGGATAGTCAAGGTGCCGGGAGCGGGCAGGGTGGTTCGCTCCCGGACCGGTTTGTACACGGGCCGGGGGCTTCAGGACGGGTGAGAAAACGGTCTGCTTCTGGTATCTTGCCGGCTGGATTACCGAAGGAGAACGCATGATGGAGTTACAGGATCGGTCCCTGTTCAGGGAGCAGGCATTTATCAAGGGTGAATGGGTCGGGGCTGATAGCGGTGCCAGTTTCGCCGTCACCAATCCGGCCAGCGGGGAGACACTGGGAACGGTACCGAAGATGGGGGGGGCGGAAACCCGGCGGGCGATTGCCGCCGCCGAACAGGCTTTGCCCGGCTGGCGTGCCAGAACGGCCAAGGAGCGCGCCGGCAGCCTGCGCCAGTGGTTCAACCTGATGCTGGCACACCAGGAGGATCTGGCCTGGATCATGACGCTGGAGCAGGGCAAGTCGCTGGCTGAGTCACGGGGCGAGATTGCCTATGCGGCCTCGTTCATCGAGTGGTTTGCCGAGGAAGGCAAGCGTGTGTATGGCGACACCATTCCGGCCAACAGCACCGACCAGCGTATTCTGGTGACACGCATGCCGGTGGGGGTGTGCGCCGCCATCACGCCCTGGAACTTTCCTTCCGCCATGATCACGCGCAAGGCGGGGCCGGCACTGGCAGCGGGTTGCACGCTGGTGATCAAGCCGGCGGAAGATACCCCGTATTCGGCACTAGCACTGGCGGAGCTGGCGAGCCGGGCCGGGATTCCTGCCGGGGTGATCAATGTCGTCACCGGCAATCCGGTCGAGATCGGTGCAGCGCTGACGGCCAGTCCGGTGGTGCGCAAGCTGAGCTTTACCGGCTCGACCCCGATCGGCAAACTGCTGATCAGACAGTGCGCGGATACGGTCAAGAAGGTCTCGATGGAGCTGGGCGGGAATGCACCTTTCATCGTGTTTGATGATGCCGATCTGGATGCGGCGGTGCTGGGGGCCATGGCTTCCAAGTACCGCAACAGCGGCCAGACCTGCGTGTGTGCCAACCGCCTGCTGGTGCAGGACGGGGTATATGATGCGTTTGCGGAAAAACTGGCGGCGGCAGTTCGGGAACTCAAGGTCGGCAACGGGCTGGAGGCCGGCGTGAACCAGGGACCACTGATCAATGAGGCGGCAGTGCAGAAGGTGGAAAGCCACATCGCCGATGCCGTGGACAAAGGCGCACGCGTGGTTGTGGGCGGTAAGCGGCATGCGCTGGGGCACAGTTTCTTTGAGCCGACCCTGCTGGCGGATGTGACCCCAGCCATGCGCATTTTTTCCGAGGAAACCTTCGGCCCGGTGGCGCCCCTGTTCCGGTTCCGGGATGAAGCCGATGCCATCCGCATGGCCAATGATACCGAGGCGGGGCTGGCGGCCTATTTCTATGCACGTGACATGGGGCGCATCTGGCGTGTTTCCGAGCAGCTGGAGTACGGCATTGTCGGCGTCAATTCCGGCATCATTTCCACCGAAAATGCCCCCTTCGGCGGTGTGAAAGAGTCCGGCATGGGGCGTGAAGGCTCGAAATACGGCATCGAGGATTATCTGGAAATCAAATATACCTGCATTGGCGGTATCAATGGTTGAGCAATTGAAAAGGAGCACAGCAAACATGAGTGAACAGCGTGAACTGAAAGTCGGCGACAAGGTGTCCATCACCCGCACTTTTTCCGAGCAGGATGTGCGCGACTATGCCCGTCTGTCCATGGATACCAATCCGGTCCATCTGGATGCTGATTATGCCGCTGCGACCCAGTTCAGGGAGCGTATCGTGCATGGCATGTTTGTGGGCAGTCTGTTCACCGCCATGCTGGGCACGCAGCTGCCGGGGGAGGGCTCGATCTATGTGAGCCAGAGCCTGAAATTCAGGCTGCCGGTGCATCTGGATGAGGAAGTGACCGGTACGGTGGAAATCACCGACATCCGTAGCGACAAGCCGTTTGTGACCCTGAAGACCACGGTGGTGAATACTGCCGGCAAGGCCGTGATCGAGGGTGAGGCGGTGATTTATGTGCCCTGGCTGAAAGGGTAGGAAAAGGCCGGGTTCAGTCGGGTGTGTTTTGCCGCACCCGATCGGCCAGAATCGTGTCCCAGACCACCTGTGTGGTGGGTGTCAGCCGGGCATCCCGGTGCCGGGCCAGTACGATTTTCTGGCTTGGCAGTGGATCAATGATCGGGCGGTAGACCAGCTCGTGGCCGTCATAGCTTCTGGAGCAGCGTGGCCGGGTATAGGCCATGGAGACGCCCAGACCATTGGCCACCATGCCGCGCAGCAGTTCAAAGGTGCCGGCATTCCAGGCCACCCGTGGCTCCAGTCCCCGGCTGGCGAGCACGGTGAGCAGAAATTCGCTGGAGTAGGGTGAGTCCGAGAGGATGAACGGTTCCTGCAGCAGGCGCTCCAGGGTGAGGCTGTCTGCCTCCGCAAGCGGATGGTCAGCGGCTAGCAGGGCATGGGGTGTTGCCTCGTGCAGGGTTTCATGCTGTAGTTCGTCATCCAGCAGCACCCCGTAGGTCATGGCGATATCCACTTCCCCGCGCTTGAGCAGCTGGGGAATTTCATCCAGTTCCCCGTGCACGATGGAGGGCTGGATAGTGGGATGTTGCTGGTGCAGCTGCTGCAGGAGTGCGGGCAGGTAATAGGGACTGATGTCGGTGAAACAGCCGATCAGCACCGATCCCGAGGGCATGTCACCGTGCGGATCATGCAGGTTGCCGGCCAGCTCCAGCAGGTGCCGGCCCTTGCGCATGATCATGCGTCCGTAGGGCGTGGGGGAGATGCCGGCACCGCGTTGGCGCAGGGCCAGAGCCTGTCCGAAGCTTTCTTCCAGCTGGCGGATGGCGGTGGAAATCGAGGGCTGGGAGACGTGCAGCTGGCGCGCAGCTGCACTGGTGGACTTGAGTTCGGCTGCGGTGATGAAGTAGCGCAACTGACGCAGTGAATAATGTACCATGGCACGCTTTCCAGACCTTGTTCGACACTTTATACCTTGTTACGGGGAATTTTGCATGATGCACCGAAACAATCCCGTTTCTGTCCATACCGCCAGCCTGCCCATGTATGATTTTCCCGAAATCGCTCTTGTGCATGACCAGTGGTGGACCGGTATTTCTGCCCACCTGAAGCAGCAGGGGGTGACTGATGTGCCGGAAATCCTGATGCATGGTCAGCCGGTGCGTACTTTGTGGGATGATCCGGGCCTGTTTTTAAGCCAGTGTTGCGGGTATGACGTGGTGCACCGCTACCGTGCGTCGTTCAGCATCCTGCTGACCCCGCATTATGTGGCACCGGGTTGCAGCGGCCCCTGTTACAGCAGCCGGGTTCTGGTACATGAAGACAGCCGCTTTGACACCCTGGAGTCCCTGCGTGGGGCGGTGGCGGTGATCAACGGGCCGGAGTCACAGTCCGGCATGAACGGACTGTTATGTCTGATCAATCCCCTGCAGCAGGGCGGGCACTTTTTCAGCCGGATCCAAGTGTCCGGAGCCCATGTATCCAGCCTGGCTGCCCTGCAGCAGCACCGGGCCGATGTGGCCGCCATTGATTGTGTGACCCATGCCCTGCTGGCACGTTACCGGCCTGCGGCCATCAAGGGCCTGCGCCAGATCGGCTGGACTGCTTCCGTGCCGGGCCTGCCTTATGTCACGCTGGCCGCGTGCACGCGGGAACAGCAGGCGGCCATGCGGCGTGCCCTGACTGCAGCGTTTATCGACCCGGCCCTGAAGCCGGTACGGGATGCGCTGCTGATCGGCGGTTTCAGCTTGCTGGAGACACAGGATTACCGCGTGATCGGGGAGCAGCAGGTATTCGACCGGCGGCTGCTGGCCGTGATGGCGTGAGGGGGAGAAGGCGGGGGTATGCCGGTGAAGAGATTCGAACTCCCGACCCACGCATTACGAATGCGTTGCTCTACCAGCTGAGCTACACCGGCGCAACCTGCATATTAAGCCGGTCTGAGGCTGTCGGCAAGTCCGGCAACGCGCACTGAAGCTTCCTGCCGGTAGCGGTCTGAAAATGGTCTTGCAATCACCGGAGCCCGCGCCTACCCTCCCCAAAGCGTAGAAATTCACCCAGGCGAGGGCAGGAGCGACATGAGAAACAGGGATGGTACGGCCATCGGCTTGATGGGAGCCATGTCCATCGGCATCGGCGGCATGGTCGGAGGTGGCATCTTCGCGGTGCTGGGTGAGGCGGTCACCCTGGCCCATGGCGCCACCGCGCTGGCATTCCTGTTCGCCGGGCTGGTGGCCCTGCTGACCTCCTACGCCTACACGAAATTATCGCTCAGGTACCAGAGCCGGGGTGGCACTGTGAGCTTTATCGATCAGGCTTTCCAGCATAATCTGCTTTCAGGCAGCATGAATTTCCTGTTATGGCTGAGCTACCTGGTTACCATTGCGCTGTATGCCGTAGCTTTTGCCTCCTATGCCCAGACCTTTTTTCCTGCGCTGCATGCCGCCTGGCTGAAACACCTGTTCATCAGCCTGGCCATCCTGTTGCCCGTGCTGATCAATCTGGTGAGTGCCGCCATTGTCAGCCGTTCAGAGACGGTCATTGTACTGATCAAGTTGCTGTTGCTGGCCCTGATCATTGTCACCAGCCTGGGTTTTGTTGATACCAGCCGCCTGTCACCAAGCCGTTGGGGCGATACCGTTTCGATTATCGTGGCCGGCATGATTATTTTTGTTGCCTATGAAGGTTTTGAGCTGATTGCCAACGCCGCCGAGGACATCAGCAACCCGGAAAAGAACCTGCCACGGGCCTTTTATGGCTCGGTGGTGCTGGTTATTATGCTCTACCTGCTGATTGCCGTGATTACGGTCGGTGTGGTGCCGGAAAGCCAGCTCGCGCAGGCCAAGGATTACGCACTGGCAGTGGCTGCCAGACCGGCACTGGGGCAGCTTGGCTTCACCCTGGTCTCCGTGGCGGCGCTATTGGCGACTTTTTCTGCCATCAATGCCACACTTTACGGCAATGCCCGCCTGAGTTTCATCCTGGCGCGGGAAGGTGAATTGCCGACCCGGCTGGCGGAACAGAAAGGGGACAATCCGGTCATGGGTGTGCTGGTCACAGCACTCATCAGCCTGCTGCTGGCGAATACCATTGACCTGACCGAAATCGCCATTATTGGCAGTGCCAGCTTTCTGCTGGTCTTTTTCCTGGTTAATCTGGGTGCTTATCGGTTGCACAAGGCGATTCACGCCAGCCGCCTGATTCTATTGATAGCCAGCCTGGCCAGTGGTGTGGCACTGCTGACCCTGATGTTCCATACCTGGTCAACCCATCGCAGTGCGGTGCTGACCTTTCTGGCCTTTATTGGCGCGTCGCTGCTGTTTGAATGGGGTTATGGGCGACGGGTGCGCGGGCATTTCCTGGCGCGGCCCTATACGCCGGAAAGGCCATAGTAAGCTGTAAGGGCTCTGGTCATCCACCGCTTCGGTGGGTGACAATACCGGCAGCGACTAGCGGATGACACTCCATGGTGAACATGAGACACTCTAACCCATGATCAGAACATACACGCTTGTGGCCGCAATCCTTTCGCTGGTGCTGCTGGCCCTGTTTTACTGGTGGTTCCAGCCTGACCTGATGGCATTGCTGGCCTACCTGGGGCTGGCCGTTGTGGCGACCTTGAGCGTGCCGGCGCTTTACCGGCTGGCCGGTTACTCGGATCAGGATGACATCGCACGCCTCCAGCAGCGTGAGGCAACCGAGCATACCGCCCTGCTGCAGCGTCTCAAGGACCTGCGCAGCGAGCTTGCCGAGCTGAAGCTGGATGAAGGGGTTCGACAGGCCGATGCCCTGAGCGGGATACTGGATGATTACCATTCAGTGGTGGAGACGCGCTTTTTCGGTAAAAAATCGGCGCCTCTGAGCTATCTGGGAGCGGCCCGCACGGTCCAGAAGCAAGCGGTCCAGAATCTGGCCGATGTGGTCGCCACCGGACACAGCCTGTCCGGTATTGCACATAATTTTTCCACTGCCACCGGCCAGCAGCGGCAGGAGCGGCATGGTGAGCTGTACGAGGCGCAGTCACGCCGGTTGCGTGAGCTGCTGGATGAAAACAATCGCCTGTTCGATGCCCTGACCGCGACTGCCGTGGAAGTGGCAAACATGAAATCCGTCAGTGCCTTCGAACGTACCGACGCACATGCGCGCCTGCTGACGCTGGCGCAGATTGCCAACGGCCAAGGACGTTAACATGCTTGAAAAATACCTGCCTTCCCCGGTTGTCCGTACCCTGAGCACACTGGGTCTGTGCGCCGTACTGGGCCTGCTGGCTTCCTGCAACTCCGAGGTGGACAGCCCGGAAGCAGCAGAAAAGGCGATCCAGACACTGGTCAAAAACTCGGTCCAGCCGACCTTCAACGAAAATACCTACAAGGCCAATATCCGCCTGACCTCCACCAATCTGATGAGTATGCTCCCGGACCTGCAGGAATATCCGGTCGGTCTGGTGGCACGGGATGATGCCCGTACCGAGGCGGTGGAGATCGTCACTTCGTCGGAAAAGGCCGGGCAGGGGCGGGACGGGTATTACCTGGAAATGGCGGATGCCTTCAACCGCCAGAATTTCAGCATCAGCAACGGCAAACAGGCCCGGATCGCCATCCGCAAGATTGCTTCCGGCCTCGGAGCCCAGTTCATCATTGCCGGCCAGTATGTGCCGGATGCCTATTCGCCCAGCAATACCCTGTGGGGCCAGATGCTGGAAGCCAACGGGGTGAAACTGGAGACCATTGCCGAAGCCACGGCCCCCAATACCGCCGGCATCGTGGTCAAGAAGGCCAAGGCCGACCTTATCACCACGGAAGGCCAGCTCGATATCGCCAAACTGCTGACCAATGTCACCAGTGGGTCGTTCGCCATGGGCTATACCAATCCGTATGAGTCCAGTACCGGCCTGAATTTTCTGCTCACGGTGCTGAATGCCTTTGCGCACGGGGATGAAACCCAGATGCTGTCCCCGGACGTGGCCAGTGCCTTTGAAGCTTTTCAGACCGGGGTGCCGTTTGTGGCCCAGACCACGATCCAGATGCGTGACGCGGCCCAGGGCAGCGGGGTGCTGGATGCCATGGTGATGGAAAACCAGTCCTGGATGAATGTGACCGGCATGAACGATTATGAGTTCGTGCCTTTTGGTGTGCGCCATGACAGCCCGCTGTATGCCACCCCGGAAGCCGATCCGGCGGAGCGTGAGGTGCTGGCCTTGTTTGCCCGTTTTCTGGCGGATCAGCAGTCCCAGTTGAAACGCTACGGTTTCGGGCAGCTGCCGGATTACCGGAGTGCCTATGCGCTCAAGGACGGCTCCATCATCGGACAGGCCCAGAAGCTCTGGAAACAGAAAAAATCCGGCGGACGCCCGATTGCGGCGGTGTTTGTGGCGGATGTATCCGGGTCCATGGAAGGGGCGCGCATCACCAACCTGAAAAAGGCACTGATTGAATCCGCTGACCTTATCAGCACCAACAATGCCATCGGCCTGGTCACTTACAGCGACCGGGTCAATGTGGACCTGATGATCCGGCCGTTTGACGTGCAGCAGAAGGCGTTGTTCACCGGGGCGGTGCAGCGGCTGGTCACGGGGGGGCGGACGGCCACCAACAATGCCGTGCTGGCGGCGGCTGACCTGCTGCTGGAATACGGGCGGCAGCACCCGGATGCCAAAAAGGTGATTTTTCTGCTCTCCGACGGCGAGACCAACCGGGGG
>Ga0116164_10001876_pt1 | contig 15401 bp, 16 predicted proteins | sample AD_UKC109_MetaG_FD_89888 | JGI IMG/M metagenome (GOLD analysis project Ga0116164, IMG submission 89888) | Active sludge microbial communities of municipal wastewater-treating anaerobic digesters from Hong Kong - AD_UKC109_MetaG | ecosystem: Engineered > Bioreactor > Anaerobic > Digestate... | reverse complement strand
GCGATTGCGGGCCAGACCGCGCTGGATCAGGACGGCAGCTTTTTGCGGGCTGATCATGAAGGGTCTGGGGCCGGGGAATTGTGTGCTCATGTCAGACTCGACGAAGCCGGGACAGATGATATTGATCCGGATACCTTCCGGGGCCAGCTGGCCGCGCAGGGCTTCACCCCAGGCTTTCAGTGCGGCTTTGCTGGCACAGTAGGCGGGTGTGACCGGCAGGCCGTAAAAGGCGGCCAGTGAGCTGGTCAGGGCAATCTGTCCATGGCCGCGCTGGCGCATGGCATGCAGGACGGGATCAACCGTCTGTATGGTTGCCGTCAGGTTGGTGGCCAGCAGCCGGCAGACCGCCTCCAGCGGTTCAGGGGCATTGTCGGGGCCGATGGCATGGGTTACTCCCGCATTGGCGATCAGAAGGTCAACCGGGTACCGGCGATCGAAATCCGTCAGCCACTGACGCAGGCAGGCATGGTCATTGATATCCAGCTGTCCGATGCACACTTGGGCTCCCCGGTCCCGACACTGGCGTTCTACCTGTGCCAGACGTTCCCGGTTACGTCCGACCAGCCCCAGTACCCGGCCGGGAGCAGCATAGCATACCGCCAGTGCGGCACCGATGCCGTTACTGGCACCGGTAATGACGATGTGCTGGCAGTCCCTGGGCATGGTACCGTATCAGTGTCCGCTATCCGGCTCAGGTTTTTTTGTATAAATAGCCACTGGCTGCTGCAGGCAGTTTACCGCCATAGGCCGGTAGCGGAGCCAGCGGCTCCATCAGGTTGTCCGGTAGCACCTGCACAGCCGGGCTGGTTGCCTGTGCAACGGGCATGGCTTCCAGCTGCATGGCATCGAGGCTGCCCTGAACCGCCTGCCGGATACCGGCACGGGTATAAAAGTCCCCGGCAATCTGGGCATGCCGGATCAGGGTGTGGCGGAAGCGCAGAAACAGCGTTTTGTCGGGTTTCCGGCCTTCAGTCCAGAACCGGTCCAGGCCATGCTGGAAGGTCAGGCCCGGCAGGTCAAAGAGGGCGGTACCGAGTGCGATGGTCGGGGAGCCGTGGAACAGGGCTGAGGTACCGGTAGTACTGTTGACCAGCACCGTGCCACGGGCATGCATCAGCAGCCTTGGCAGGTTGCCGGCTTCCAGGTACCGCACGCGCTGGCTGATGTCGAGCTGTCGGGCGAGCCGGTGCACGGTCTGGTGGTGTTTAAGGATGCCGGTATCCAGGGGATGATTCTTGATGACCAGCAGGCTTTCCGGTGGGGCGTGCTCGGCAAAGGAGTGCAGGATGGTTTCAATGGCCTCCGTCATGCCGCTGAAAGGGGAGTGTACCCGGATCTGGGCATCGGAATCCAGCTGCAGCGGAAACAGGTAGTAAGGCGACCCGTCAGCGACCAGGCGCTCAATCCGGCGGTTGGCCTGCCATTCCAGGCGCAGTTTGATGTGGGGCAGGCGTCTGGCCCAGCCCAGGTATTCCCGTAAAGCACTGTAGGGGCGGTGGGTGCGGTAGGCGCGGTGCCAGGGTTGCATCAGGGTACTGGCCAAGTGGTAGCTGATATCGTACAGTCCGCGGATGCCGAGGGTTTTTCGGCCCGGTATGTGCACATTATCCGCAATCGGGCGTAAAGGATCGGTCCAGAATTCGGCCGGTCGGCTCAGCAGGCGGGAGTAGCCGTTGACCCCGTCCTGTTCCAGTGTGATCCAGTTGGGGCGCAGGTAGCCTTCTTCAAAGACGTGAATGCGTACACCCAGATTTCTGAGCAGCGGAATGGCCTGGGCATGCAGCGGACGGGTGTCACCGAACAGGACCGCATCCGTGAAACTGTGCTCAATATGCCGGGCCTGCAGCCATTGCGGCAGCTGCTCCGGTGTGCCATTGAAACCCCAGCCGGGCTGGCCGATGGAAAACAGCCGGTCACCGCCACAGAACCGGACCCGGTACACGGTATGCCCCCTGTCCCGGATCGCCTGCCCCAAGGACTTGAAAAAGGGCGTTGCCATTCCCTGAAGGAACAGAAAACTTCTGCAAGCCATAATGATTTCTGACGTTGTTGATGCGCGCTGGTTATCGAGAAGCCGAGTATAAGTGATGGAGGGCTTACCTATCAAATCATGCCGCTCAAGCGGCCATCAGATTGGCAGGCGAAATACCCAGGCGGGTCTGTTTGTGCAGAATTTCCAGCATGACAATGGCGCGCTGTTCGCCATCGTAGTTCTTGAAAACGCCAAGCAGGCCCTTGAAGGGTCCTTCGGTGATCAGCACCTGATCACCGTTGTGAAAGCGGTCCAGGTCAATGACGCGCTCGCCCAGCAGGCGCTCGTTTTCCTGCAGGGTCCGGACCAGCAGGTCCAGCACCGGACTGGGCATGTTTTCACGCCCGAAACGCACGAAATTCTGCACACCACGGGTGGAGCGGATCGGAGCCCAGTTGTTATTCAGCTGGTCAAGGTGGATGAACAGGTAGCGCGGGAACAGGGATTCGGTCTTTTTGACCATTTTGCCCCGGTGCTTGCGCAGGCGCTGAGCCAGGGGGCGATAGATTTCGTAATCCTGGTTCAGCAGATTCTCTTCAGCCACCTCATCATTATGCGGCTTGCTGGTCAGCAAATACCATCTTCGTTCTGAAGCACTGTCCGGCAGCATGATGTTTACGCCCCTGATTTGATCAAAACCGGATGCCACCTTAACGGATAAATGACCGAAGTCAAATGCTTGTCCATATTGTTGACGCGATTTTGATTCATAATCATGATGAGCCGTGCTGATTTTGTCTTGAAATTCAGCACCTGCTGCTGCAGGATGCCACTCTGGAAAAAACAGGATGCGACCGGGGTTGGGATTGCACAGTGGAAGATGAGGTGCTGTTGGAAGCCAGGGGACTGGTACGGGAATTCAGCGGGGGGTACGGTGTCTGGGATCTGGACCTGTCCCTGCACCGTGGTGAGGTACTGGGGCTGCTGGGCCCGAACGGGGCCGGGAAGTCCACCGTTCTGCAGATGCTCAGCGGCAATCGGGTGCCGGTCAGAGGGACTGTCCACATCAACGGCATTGACCTGCTGGCACAGCCGCGTGCTGCACGGGCCTGCGTGGGGTATCTGCCCGAGCAGCCGCCGGTCTACCGGGACTTGTCGGTACAGGAGTACCTGCGGTATTGTGCCCGTCTGCACGGACTGGCAGGCCGCGTACTGACGGCAGCCGTGGAGCGTGCCTGCCAGTACTGCGGACTGGATGCGGTACGGAAACGCCTGATCGGTAATCTTTCCAAGGGGTTCCAGCAACGGGTTGGTATTGCCCAGGCCATTCTGCATCAGCCTGACGTGATCATTCTGGATGAGCCGACGGTAGGGCTGGACCCCCTGCAGGTGCGTGAACTGCGCGCCCTGATCCGTGAACTGGGACAGGCCTGCAGTCTGATTCTTTCCACCCATGTTTTTCAGGAAGTCGAAGCTGTCTGCAACCGGGTGCAGATTCTGAACCAGGGCCGTACCCTGTTGACCGACAGTCTGGCCAATATCGGCTCGCTGGAACAGGTGTTTTTTGATCGGGTTTACCGTGATGACCCGGCTCTGGAGTCGAAGCCTCCAGGGCAGGAGGCGGGCACATGAGCATCATCTGGACCATTGCCGGTATGGAGTTGCGGCGCCTGTTTCTTTCCCCGCTGGCCTGGGTGGTGCTGGCGCTGGTGCAGTTTGTACTGGCCTGGGTGTTTCTGCTGGGGCTGAACGAATACCTGACCCAGGTCATGCCGGTGATGGCCGGGCGTGAAAATGCGCCGGGTATCACCGACCTGGTGGTATCGGCAGTCTGGCTCTGGGCCGGGCTGGTGATGCTGGCGGTGATGCCGGTGCTGACCATGCGGACCTTCGCCGAAGAGCGCATGAATCATACCTTGCCCTTGCTGACTTCGGCCCCGGTCAGTGCGTTGCAGCTGGTGCTGGGCAAATACCTGGGACTGCTGGGGCTGCTGGGAGTGGCCGTGCTGCTGTGGGCACTGATGCCGGTGTCGCTGGCACTGGGGACGGCGCTGGACTGGGGGCGGCTGCTGTCCGGCATGCTGGGGCTGTTTCTGCTGCTGGCTTCATTTGCAGCTGCCGGGCTTTACCTTTCGGCCCTCGCCAGCCAGCCGGTCGTGGCTGCCGTAAGTACTATCGGGTTGCTGATCTTTCTGGCTGTCCTGTATGTGTCGGGCAGTGCTCAGGGCAGTACCAGTACGCTTTTCGTTTATCTGTCCCATTTCGGCCATTTTCTGTCCTTTCTGGAGGGTATGTTTGATAGCAGTGATCTGGTGTATTACCTGCTGTTCATCGGTTTTTTTCTCGGATTGGCGGTACTGCGCCTCGGCAATGAACGGTTCAGGCGATAGCTCATGAAAATTTCCCGTTATCGTGTACGTTCCCTGCGCACGCAGATTCTGCATCTGCTGCTGATCCTGCTGGTCACCGGACTGGCCTGGCTCGGTTATCATTATCGGGTGCAGCAGGACTGGACCTGGGGCAGTCGCAACAGTCTGGCACCTGCGAGCCAACAGTTGCTGCTGACACTGACTGAGCCGCTGGCCTTTGTCGCCTATCTGCCGGAAAATTCGCCCCTGCGTGAACAGATGGGCAAAATCATCAGCCGTTATCAGCGTGTCAGGCCGGAAACCCGGCTGGAAATGGTGGATGCGGATCTGGACCCGGTGCGGGCGCGTCAGGATGGTGTGGATGCCAACGGTCAACTGGCCATTCATCTGGGAGCGCGGACCGAGGTGGTGAGTTCAGTGGGCGAGTCCGTGATTGCCAATGCGATCCTGCGCATGAGTCGCGGGAATGAGCGCCTGGTCGTGGCACTGACCGGTCATGGCGAACGGGATGCACTGGCCACGAATTCTCAGGGCATGTCAACCCTGGTGCAGAATCTGGAGCGCAGTGGTTTCACCATCCTGCCCTACAGTCTGGTACGTACCCAGTCGGTGCCGGACAATGCCCGCTTTCTGGTACTGGCCTCGCCACAGCAGGCGCTGCTGCCGGGTGAGCAGCAGGTGCTGGAGCAGTATGTGCTGAATGGTGGCAATCTGCTGTGGCTGCAGGACCCCGGTGGCCTGCATGGGCTTGGTGGGCTGAGTGAAATACTGGGTCTGGCCGTGGGTGAGGGCACGGTGGTGGATGCCAATGAAAACCTGCACCAGTTGCTCGGGATCAGGCATCCGGCCGTGATTCCGGTGGTGGAGTATGGCGGTTCGGTGCTGGCAGAGAATCTGGGCGGCACCCAGACCCTGTTTCCCTTTGCCACCAGCGTGACCCGACGCCCTGAGCAGGCAGGGGCCGGGATGGGGGGGCGGGTGGATGGGTTTCTAACCACTCTGCCCAACAGCTGGCTGGAAAGCCGTGCCCTGGGCGGGGATGCCTCTCTGGATGAGGCTGAGGGTGATCTGCCCGGTCCATTGACCATTGGGCTGGCCTTGAGCCGCCGTCTGAATGGGGAAAATGGGGGAGCTGATCAGACCCGCGTCTCGGCGGCAACTCCGTCGAATGCCGCAGCAGAGGACAGGCGTCGTCAGCGGGTGGTGGTGGTGGGCGACAGTGATTTCATGCTCAATGGCTTCATCGGTCAGGGTGCCAATCTGGGGCTGGCAACCAATATTTTTAACTGGCTCAGCGATGATGACAACCTGCTGAAAGTACCCTTGATCCAGGCACCGGATACCCGGCTGGAAATGGATGCGCGGGTGCTGCTGGGGCTGGCGGCATTTTTCCTGCTGGTGTTGCCGGCGGGTTTGCTGCTGGCGGGTTTTCTGAGCTGGTGGCGACGTCGGCGCCGGTAAAGGAAGGGGCTGTGATAGCGGTGAAAACGGCCTTAATTGTGTGTATTGCTTTGCAGGCTGCCGGCTTGCAGTGTAGTATGAACAGCGTTTTTCCGGACTATCCAGTCTGGGATAGTCCGGTTTGTGTATTGCTGCCCGGTTTGGGTAGGGGCGGCGGGTCTCTCAAGGAAAGCGGTGCTGGCGAGCCTGTTTTCCCTGAGGGATAGAGAAAACCCCTGTTTAGTTTTTGTCTTTTTTAAAACTGTCATAGTATGAAAATCACCAAAGGTCTGGACCTGCCCGTTTCCGGTGCCCCGGAACAGGTGGTCAGTGCACATTCGCGCCCTTCGCGGGTAGCTGTCCTTGGACGGGATTTTCATGATCTCCGGCCTGCGATGCAGGTACAGGAAGGGGATCATGTGAAAGTCGGACAGGTGCTGTTTTCTGATCGGAAAAATACCGGTATCAATTTTACGGCGCCGGGGGGGGGCACGGTTGTTGCCATCAATCGTGGTGCCCGCCGGGTACTGAATTCCGTTGTCATCCGGCTGGATGAACAGGAGGAGTTCCTGGATTTCGGCGCTCATGCTGCAGCCGATCTCGCGACGCTGGATGTGGATGTCGTACGCACCAAGCTGCTGGAATCCGGTCAATGGGCCGCCTTTCGCAATCGCCCTTATGGCAAGCCGCCGGCGGCTGATACCGTGCCATCTTCCATTTTTGTCGGTGCCATGGATACCCGCCCGCTGGCAGCTGATCCGGCTGTCGTGCTGCAGCAGGAGCCGGGTATGGCGGAGGACTTCCTCCACGGCCTGACTGTCCTGTCACGGCTGGCTCCGGCTGTACATGTCTGCTACCGCAGCGGGGCTGACATTCCACGCAGCGAGGCTCCCGGCGTCAGCTATCATGACTTCGACGGCCCGCACCCGGCAGGCCTGCCGGGCACCCATATCCATTTCATTGATCCGGTGTCGGAGGCCCGGTCGGTCTGGTACCTGAACTATCAGGATGTGGCTGCCATCGGCGCATTGTTTGTCACGGGCAGGCTGCAGGTGGAGCGTATGATTGCACTGGCCGGTCCGTCGGTGAAGCACCCGCGCCTGATTCGTACCCGGCTGGGAGCCAGTACGGATGAGATGGTTGAAGGTGAGCTCAAGGGGGGGGCGGTGCGTGTGATTTCCGGCTCCATTCTGGCCGGGCACCGCTCTGCCGGCTGGAGTGCGTATCTGGGGCGCTACAACCTGCAGGTTTCCGTGCTCTCGGAAGAGGAGCCGAGGGTCTTCCTGCACTGGCTCAATCCGTTTCTGAAGCAGTTTTCACTCCTGCACGTGTTTTTCAACCGTGAGGCCCATGACAAGTCTACCCGGTTTGCCTTCACCACCACCCAGAACGGCAGCCCGCGTGCCATGGTGCCGCTCGGGAACTTCGAGCAGATCATGCCGCTGGACATCCTGCCAACCCAGCTGTTGCGGGCGCTGCTGACCCGTGATACCACGCTGGCCCAAGAGCTGGGTGCGCTGGAGCTGGATGAGGAAGACCTGTCGCTGTGCACTTTTGTCTGCCACGGCAAGTATGAATATGGTTCTGCCCTGCGCGACTGTCTGCGCATGATCGAGAAGGGGGAATAAGTAAGAATGAGCAGTTTTTTGCGACAATGGCTTGATTCTGTCGAACCCAATTTTACCCATGGCGGCAAATACGAACGCTATTACAGTCTGTTTGAGATGGTGGATACGCTGCTTTACAGCCCGCCCAACAAGACTGCCGGCAATCCGCATGTGCGGGATGCCCTCGACCTCAAGCGCGTGATGGGTTATGTCTGGCTGGCGACGTTTCCGGTCATGTTCATGGCCTGCTGGAACACCGGCTATCAGGCCAACATGGCGATTCAGTCCATGGGGCTGGAGTCGGTGGAAGGCTGGCGCGGCGCGATCGCCGGACTGTTCGGCTTCAACCCGGACAGCTTTTTTGACAACTTCATTCATGGGCTGCTGTATTTTCTGCCCATCTACATGACAACCTTCATTGTCGGTGGTATTGCTGAAGTGGTTTTTGCCATGGTGCGCGGGCATGAGGTCAATGAAGGCTTTTTCGTGACCTCCATCCTTTATACCCTGACCCTGCCACCCACAACACCGTTGTGGATGGTAGCCATGGGCATCCTGTTCGGGGTGGTGCTCGGTAAGGAGGTTTTTGGCGGAACTGGTAAAAATTTCGTCAACCCGGCCCTGGTCGGGCGCGCCTTTCTGTTTTTTGCCTATCCGGCCTACCTGTCCGGTGATGCGGTATGGGTAGCTGCGGATGGCTTTACCGGCGCAACGCCGCTGGCCAATGCCGCGTCAGCCGGGGTGGCCGGCATTCTGGCCGGTAATGTGAGCTGGTGGGACAGCTTCCTCGGATTCATTCCCGGTTCCATCGGGGAAACCTCCACCCTGGCGATCCTGATTGGCGGCGGTTTTCTGCTTTATACCGGCATCGCCAGCTGGCGTATCGTGGCCGGGGTACTGATCGGCATGGTGGGACTGTCGCTGCTGTTCAACCTCATCGGACTGGCCGGCGACACCAACCCCATGTTCAGCCTGCCCTGGTACTGGCACCTTTCCCTGGGAGGATTTGCCTTTGGCATGATGTTCATGGCCACCGATCCGGTCACGGCGGCACATACCAATACCGGACGCTGGTATTTCGGTATTCTTATCGGGGTGATGGTGGTACTGATCCGGGTTGTCAATCCGGCCTTCCCGGAAGGCATGATGCTGGCGATCCTGTTTGCCAACATCTTTGCGCCTTTGATCGACCATGTGGTGATACAGGCCAACATCAAGCGCCGCAAGCAGCGTCAGCCTGCCGGGCAGGGAGGTATGGCATGAACATGATCCGCAGGTTTATGGACATGCCGAATGACAGCACCCAGAAAACCATTGCGGTGGCTGTCGCCCTGTGCCTGGTGTGTTCGGTGCTGGTATCGGGGGCTGCTGTAGCACTCAAACCGGTGCAGGATCAGAACAAGGCCCTGGACCGCAAGCAGAATATTCTGCAGATCGCAGGGCTGATGCAGCCGGGCAGGTCAGTGGATGAACTGTTCAGTCAGGTCGAATCCCATGTGGTTGACCTGCAGACCGGTGAGTATGCGGAGGGTATTGATCCGGCGACCTTCGATGCCCGTGCAGCGGCTGTTGATCCTGCCCGGAATGTGGTGCTGACACCGGATCAGGACATTGCGTCCATCAAGCGTCGTGCCCAATATGCCACCATTTATCTGGTGCGTGATGCAGAGGGTCAGGTCGAGAAGATCATTCTGCCTGTGTACGGTTATGGCCTGTGGTCGACCCTGTATGGTTTTCTGGCCCTGGGTAGCGATGCCCGGACCGTGACCGGTTTCGGTTTTTACGAGCATGCCGAAACACCGGGGCTGGGCGGGGAGGTGGACAACCCGAAATGGAAGGCGCTCTGGCCCGGCAAACAGGTGTTTGATGACCAGGGCCGGGTGGATATTAGTCTGGTCAAGGGTGGCGGGGGTGACAATCCGCATCAGGTGGATGCCCTGTCCGGTGCGACCCTGACCAGTAATGGTGTCAGTAACCTGCTGCATTTCTGGCTGGGCGAGAATGGCTTCGGTCCCTTTCTGGAAAAAATTCATAACGGGGGTACACTGTGAACGAGAGCCGCAAGATCATTGTTGATCCGCTGGTCGACAATAACCCGATTACCCTGCAGATTCTTGGTATCTGTTCGGCGCTGGCGGTGACCAGCTCCATGAAGACCGCCCTGCTGATGGCGGTTGCCCTGACCACGGTAACCGCCTTGTCGAATGCTTCCATCAGCGCCATCCGCAACCATATTCCCAGCAGCATCCGCATCATTGTGCAGATGGTGGTGATTGCCTCGCTGGTGATCGTGGTGGACCAGTTCATGCGTGCCTATGCCTACAGCACTTCCAAGCAGCTGTCAGTGTTTGTCGGCCTGATCATCACCAACTGCATTGTCATGGGGCGGGCAGAAGCTTTTGCCATGAAAAACGGTGTCAGGCTGAGCTTTCTGGACGGTCTGGGGAATGGTCTGGGCTACAGCCTGATCCTGATCGTGGTGGCCTTTATCCGTGAACTATTCGGTGCCGGCAGCCTGTTCGGACTGCAGATACTGTCACTGGCCAAGGATGGGGGCTGGTACGTTCCCAATGGCCTGTTGTTGCTGCCACCCAGTGCTTTTTTCATCATCGGCCTGATCATCTGGGCCGTCCGTACCTGGAAACCTGCCCAGCAGGAGGCACCTGACTTCAGGATTCATGAACAACACGCGCTGGCCGAGCGCTGATAAGGAAACTGTCACATGGAAGCTGCAATTAGTTTATTCCTGAAGTCCGTGTTCGTGGAGAACATGGCCCTGACTTTCTTCCTCGGGATGTGCACGTTTCTGGCCATCTCCAAAAAAATCAGCACCGCGCTGGGCTTGGGAGTGGCGGTGATCGTGGTACAGGCCATTACCGTGCCGGCCAACAACCTGATCCTGAATCTGTTCCCGAAGGAAAATGCCCTGGTGCAGGGTGTTGACCTGCGTTTTCTGGGCCTGATCAGTTACATCGGCGTGATTGCTGCCATCGTGCAGATTCTGGAGATGTTCCTGGACAAGTTTGTTCCCGCCCTCTATAACGCGCTGGGGGTGTTTCTGCCCCTGATCACGGTCAACTGCGCCATTCTGGGGGGCTCGCTGTTCATGGTGGAGCGTGACTATACCTTCGGGGAAAGTGTGGTCTACGGAATCGGCAGCGGTCTGGGCTGGGCCTTGGCCATTGTTGCCCTGGCCGGTGTGCGTGAAAAGCTGAAGTACAGTGATGTCCCGGCCGGCCTGCAGGGGCTGGGCATTACTTTCATTACCGCCGGTCTGATGTCGCTGGGGTTCATGGCTTTTTCCGGCATCCAGCTGTAAGGGGGAGACGATGACTACAGTGATTCTGGGGGTAGCCCTGTTTACCCTGATTGTACTGGCGCTGGTGGCGATTATTCTGGCTGCCCGCTCAAAACTGGTGGCGACCGGTGACGTGACCATTCTGGTCAACGGTGAGAAAGCGCTGACGGTTTCACCGGGCAGCAAGCTGTTGGGGGCGCTGGCGGATAAAGGGCTGTTTGTGTCTTCAGCCTGTGGTGGCGGGGGGACCTGCGCCCAGTGCAAGGTCAAGGTGTTTGAAGGCGGTGGCTCACTGCTGCCGACCGAATCCAGCCACATCAACCGGCGCCAGGCCGCAGAAGGCGAACGTCTGGCCTGTCAGGTGGCGGTCAAGCAGGACATGAAGATCGAGGTTCCCGAGGAGGTCTTCGGCGTCAAGAAATGGCTCTGCACCGTGCGTTCAAACGAGAACCGTGCGACCTTCATCAAGGAGCTGGTGCTGGAGCTGCCACCGGGTGAGCATATCCACTTCCGGGCTGGCGGGTATATCCAGATCGAAAGCCCGTCCTATGACCTCAAGTTCTCGGAGTTTGACATTCCGGAAAAGTACCGGGATGACTGGGACAAGTACCAGCTGTGGGATATTGAGGCCCATATGAAAGAGCCGGTGATGCGTGCTTATTCCATGGCCAATTTCCCGCTGGAAGACAACATCATCATGCTGAACGTACGCATTGCCACGCCACCAGCGGGGACCAGTCTGCCACCGGGGGCCATGTCTTCCTTCATCTTCAACCTGAAGCCGGGTGATCAGGTGGTGGTATCCGGACCGTTCGGCGAGTTTTTTGCCCGTGAAACCGGCAATGAAATGGTCTTTATCGGGGGCGGTGCCGGTATGGCTCCCATGCGCTCTCATATCTATGACCAGCTGATCCGGCTCAAGAACCATAACCGCAAGATGTCGTTCTGGTATGGTGCCCGCAGCCTGCGTGAGGCATTCTATGTGGAGGAGTTTGACAAGCTGGCTACCGACAACCCGAATTTTGTCTGGCACATGGGGCTTTCCGAACCCATGCCGGAGGATGACTGGACAGGTTATACCGGCTTTATCCATAATGTTCTGTATGAGCAGTACCTCAAGGACCATCCGGCACCTGAGGAGTGTGAGTACTACCTGTGCGGGCCGCCGATCATGAATTCATCCGTAATCCGCATGCTGACGGATCTGGGGGTTGAACCCGAGAACGTCATGCTGGATGACTTCGGTGGCTGAGTCCTGCCGGGAAGCAGGGGGGAAGGCGGACAAAAAAATGGGGTGAACGAATCACCCCAAACCGCTAGGAGGAGATTGGATTGTCGTCCAATCGACATGAATTATAGAGTTGCTGCACTGCACGATCAAGTCATTGTCGCATCGTTTTTGGTCTAAACCATAAGTTTGGCCGATTTTCGGATCAAAAATCCCGGAGGAAGGCTGATGTTGATATTTTTTATATCGTTTCTGTTTTTTGGACTGGCCATGTTGGGGCTGGCGTCAGGATGGCTTTTAAACCGGCGTACCCTCAAGGGCAGTTGTGGTGGCCTGTCTGCCATTCCAGGGATGGAAAACAGCCGCTGTGCCTGCTCCTCGCCCTGTGAAAAGCGCCGCAGGCTGATGGCGGAGGCCGATGGTAGCAGCTGACCATTATTGAAAAAACAGGTTCACAGAGACAAGCATCGTTATTTCAATTTCCCTTGGATTTCAGGAGAAAAGCCATGCCCGCACCCTCTCTTCGTGTCAGTCACTACATGTCGAAGCAGTTTGCCAGTATCCGGGAAAATCAGTCGGTGGAGGAGGCCGTCAAACTGCTGAGTGAGCGTAACTCCTACGGGGCTGCCGTGCTGGACCAGCTGGGTAACATGGTAGGCGTCATTTCCGTCACGGACTGCATTGATGCTGCGATCAAACATGGTTTTACACCAGGCTGGGGAGGTACCGTGCGCGACCTGATGACGACGGATGTACGTTATGTCGAGATGGATGACAACATCCTGGATGTGGCTAAAATGTTCATGGATGAGCCTTACCGCCGTTATCCGGTGATGGATGACAACCGTGTGGTGGGCGTGGTTTCCCGCCTGGATGTGGTCAAGGCGCTGCACAAGATCAACAAGTCTGGGGTCGCTGTCTGATTTTTTCCGCAGCTCATGCCTGAACTACCCGAAGTGGAAACCACCCGGCGCGGGGTGGAGCCTTATCTTCAGGGGCGGCTGATCCGGTCCGTGGTTGTGCGCCAGCCCCGTTTGCGCTGGCCGGTACCTGAGCAGGTGCGGGCGCTGGCGGGTTGCAGGGTGGTTTCGGTCGGGCGCAGGGGAAAATACCTGCTGTTTGAAACTAGGCAGGGTACCGTGCTGGTGCATCTGGGCATGTCCGGCAGTTTGCGCATCAGTCCGGTTCAAACAGCACCGGAAAAGCATGATCATGTGGATTTCGTTCTGGAGGCTGGCAGGGTGCTGCGGTTGCGTGACCCACGCCGTTTCGGGGCCGTGCTGTGGTCGGCTGCGGGGGAAGTGCATCCACTGCTGCAGAAGCTGGGTGTTGAGCCACTGGAGCCGGCTTTTGATGACAGGCTGCTTTATCAGCATTCACGTGGTAAATGCAGGGATGTCAAGGCTTTTATCATGGACTCGCATGTGGTGGTCGGGATTGGCAATATTTATGCCAATGAAGCCCTGTTCATGGCCGGGATTGATCCGCGCACGCCTGCCGGTGACATTTCACTGACGCGCTATCAGCAGCTGTCACAGGCCATCCGAACGGTTTTGCATCGGGCGATTGAACAGGGCGGGACAACCCTGCGTGATTTTGTACGTGAAGACGGGCAGAGCGGTTATTTCCAGATCGCCCTGCAGGTTTACGGGCGTACCGGGGAGCCTTGTGTGAAGTGTTCGGAACCCATCCTTCAGTTCCGGCAGGGACAGCGTTCCAGCTGGTACTGTCCCCACTGCCAGCGGTGACGGGAATAGGTCAGGCCGTGTGCCCGTTCTGGTATTTGCCGGCTGGAATTTCAGTTTTTTCAATGATGCCACACATGGTCAGCTCACGCAGCAGCTGGCGTCTGACACCGCGCTGGATGCCGGCATCCACACCCAGGCGATAAAACACGTAGCTGGGAATGCCGACAATCGCAAGACCGAAAATGAAGTTAATAACAAGATCCAACATGTTTGTGCCCTCTCTGTTGTTATTGTTTTTTAATAAAATAACGTGAATACACTGAACAGAAGATTTACTATCGCCCCGATGCTGGACTGGACTGACCGGCATTGTCGCTATTTTCATCGCCTCCTGACCCGCAGGGCCGTACTGTATACCGAGATGGTTACGACCGCTGCCCTGCTGCAAGGTGATTTGAGGCGGCATCTGGCTTTTGATGCCAGCGAGCACCCACTGGCTTTGCAGCTGGGCGGGAGTGAGCCAGAGGCGCTGATGCGCTGTGCTGTTCTGGCACAATCCTGGGGTTATGACGAAATCAATCTCAATGTCGGCTGCCCCAGTGAACGGGTACAGCGAGGGGCATTTGGTGCCTGCCTGATGGCTGAGCCACAGCTGATTGCCGATTGTGTAGCCGCCATGCAGCGTGAGGTTGACATCCCGGTTACCGTCAAGCACCGGATCGGGATTGATGAGCAGGAAGATTATCCGGACCTGTACCACTTTGTGGAAACGGTGGCTCAGGGAGGTTGTCAGGTATTTATCGTGCATGCCCGCAAGGCCTGGCTCAAGGGGCTGAGCCCCAAGGAAAACCGCGAAATTCCGCCCTTGCGCTACGAGCTGGTCTACCGGCTTAAACAGGCATTTCCGGCACTTGAATTTATTATCAATGGTGGCATACGAACGCTGGAAGATTGTCAGGAGCACCTTCAGCAGGTTGATGGCGTCATGCTGGGGCGTGAGGCCTATCACAATCCCTGGCGGCTGGCGCAGGTGGACCCGGTCTTTTACGGCCAGCCCGCTCCCTGCCACAAGCCACAGGACATGCTGGATGACCTGTGCACCTATATTGATGCGCAACTGCTGCGGGGTGTGCATCTGAACCACATCAGCCGCCATGTGCTGGGGTTGTTCCAGGGCAGGCCGGGCGCCCGGCAGTGGCGGCGCTACATCAGCGAGAATGCCCACAAACCCGGCGCCGGTAGTGAAATCATCCGGACGGCTGCCACTTTTATCGATCTGACCTGAATCGCAACCACTGCCTCTGATCAGGTCGATCGCAGGAGGAGTTGTGCAGGTTTGCTTTTTTTGATTTTGTAAATCAGAAGGTTGGGTAAAGTTACCAGAAGCAATACCCTGAACCCTGTGGCTTGAGTAAAAAAATGCAGAGCAGGTGTTGACTAGGGCAGGAGCAGGCTTTATAGTTTGCGCCTTTCCGGTAGTTCCCCAGTAGCTCAGTCGGTAGAGCAGTTGACTGTTAATCAATTGGTCGGTGGTTCGAGTCCGCCCTGGGGAGCCAAAATTTCTAAGGAAAGCAGCAAGTTACAGGAGTGTGTAGTTTGCTGCTTTTTTTGTTTTTACGTGCATTTTTTCTGTTTTACGTGCATTTTTCTAAATCCCTGGCTTAAATTTCTCTACGGAGTGGTCGTACTTCTGGCGCATGGCTTCCGTTTTGTGGCCTGCGATCCGCTTGTCTTTTGCTTCCGTGATGGCTTTGTGTTTGAGTTCATGCACGGTCCAGTACATACGTTCCAGCCCTCGC
>Ga0116164_10001875_pt1 | contig 15422 bp, 11 predicted proteins | sample AD_UKC109_MetaG_FD_89888 | JGI IMG/M metagenome (GOLD analysis project Ga0116164, IMG submission 89888) | Active sludge microbial communities of municipal wastewater-treating anaerobic digesters from Hong Kong - AD_UKC109_MetaG | ecosystem: Engineered > Bioreactor > Anaerobic > Digestate... | reverse complement strand
CCGGCGTCACGCCGAGCGCTTCGGGCAGATAGGTTTCCGCGCCGATAAACCCCATGGCGATGAGTACGTCGGTCGCCGCTTCCCGCTTGCGGGTGGACTCAATCTGTTTCGGGGCGCGCCCGCGCTCCGTCGTCACCCATTCCACCTTTGCGGTTTCGATTCCGGTCACGCCACTCGTGTCGTTTCCAATAATAGACACCGCGGTGGTTTCAAAGGTGCGCGGGTCGTTGCCGTACATCCAGATGGCTTCCTGCTGGCCATAGTCGGTTTTCAGGACGAACGGCCAGCGCGGCCATGGGTTGTTCGCCGCGCGCTTTTCCGGCGAAGGCGGCATGATTTCAAGCTGTATCACGGCGTTCGCGCCCATGCGGATCGACGTCGCAACGCAGTCGTTTCCGGTATCGCCGCCGCCGATGACGACGACCTTCCGTCCGGCCAGCGGCTTTTCGTCCGCACTTCCGGCAAGGACACGGCGGGTCGCGTTCGCAAGAAACGGCACGGCAAAGCCTACGCCCGGCAGGTTCCGCCCGGTGACGGACAGATCGCGCGGCTGTCCGGCGCCGCCGCAGAGCAGCACCGCATCGAAACGGTCCAGCTCGGAAACCGGCAAATCTTTCCCGACATCCTGTCCGCAGACAAATTCGATGCCCTCCTGCCGGAAGAGCTCGATCCGGCGGCGGACGATATCCTTTGGCAGCTTCATATTCGGGATGCCGAACATCAGCAGTCCGCCGGGCTCCTCCGAGCGCTCGAACACCGTGACGGAAAACCCGCGGCGGTTGAGTTCATACGCGGAGGTCAGGCCGGATGGCCCGGAACCGATCACAGCGACGTTTTTGCCGTTGCGCTTTTTCGGAGGATGCGGCGTGACCCAGCCTTTTTCCCACGCGCGGTCACTGAGGAACCGCTCGATCTCGCGGATGGCGATCGGCTCTCCGTTCAGTCCGGCCGTACAGGCACCTTCGCATAAAGCGGGGCAGACGCGGGACGTAAACTCGTGCAGCGGGTTGGTTTTCTCCAGCCGCCTGTACGCGTCCTCGAAATGTCCCTTGTAGACCAGATGATTCCATTCGGGGATCAGGTTGCCGATGCTGCAGCCCGAGCGCACGCCGCGCCAGACGACGCCGGCATGGCAAAACGGCACGCCGCAGTTCATGCACCGGGCGGCCTGCTCGCGAATCTCCTCTTCGGTCTGCGCGGGGTGAAACGAATCCCAGTGAAGAACGCGCTCCTGACAGGGTTGTTCGGGTGCGGTCTTCCTGTCGTATTCCATAAAGCCGGTTAGCTTACCCATCCAATTTCTCCTTTCGCCGTCACCGGCGTTTGCCGGACTTCGCCGGTCCGCCGCCGCATATCGGGCGGCGTTTCGCCGGCGGCCTCGCTTTGCCTGTCGGCGGCCGTATCCGCTTACTGACCCAATCCGGTCTTGAGCTGGAACGCCCGCTCCAGCCGTTCTTCGCCTTCGAATCCTTCGCGTTCCGCCGTGTCCATGGCTTCCAGCATCTCCTTGTAGTCATGCGGCAGGACTTTAACGAATTGGGCGTGCGTGGACGGCCACTTTTCAAGAATCTTCGCGGCGATCTCCGAGCCCGTATAATTCACATGGTTCGTCAGGTACCGGTACAGCAAAACGAGGTCCAGCGCGTCGAGTTCGTACAGCGCGACCATATTCTTGTTGACCATGCGGCGGAAGTTTCCGTCGTCGAGCACATACGCGATGCCGCCGGACATGCCGGAGGCAAAGTTACGCCCAACCGACCCGAGGATGACGGCCGTTCCGCCGGTCATGTATTCGCAGCCGTGGTCGCCGACGCCTTCGCAGACGGCGATTGCGCCGCTGTTGCGCACGCAGAAGCGCTCGCCCGCGCGCCCGGCCAGATACAGCTCGCCGCCGGTCGCGCCAAACAGCGCGACATTGCCGGCCAGCAGATTATCCTTTTCCGACCATCCGGCGTCCTTCGGTGCCTTCACGATGATACGCGCGCCGCAAAGGCCCTTGCCCAGATAGTCGTTTGCGTCCCCTTCGATCGTCAGTTCGATGCCTGCGGTCGCAAACGCGCCGAAGCTCTGTCCCGCGGTCCCCTGGAAGCGGAAGCGCACGCGTCCGTCCGGCAGATGGCCGTATTCGCGGCTGATAAACGCGGAAACACGCGTCGCCACGGCCCGCTCCGTATTGCAGATCGGCCGCTGCACGACGGCGTCGCCCTGCTCGACCAGCGAGCGGACCATGTCGTGGAACAGGCGGTTGTGATCGTCCTTGTGCGGCTTCAGGTCGCGCCACGGCAGCGGCTGATCGCCCGGAATCAGGCCGGAAAGGTCCATTCCGTCGGTCTTCGGCGACTGTTTGACCTGCGCCAGGTGTCCCGCCATGCCGACCATCTGGTCGAGCGTATGGAACCCGAGTTCCGCCATGTTTTCACGCAGGTTCTGCGCAAGGAAGCGCATCAGGTTGATCACGTACTCCGGCTTGCCGGTAAAGCGGCAGCGAAGCGCCGGATTCTGCGTCGCAACGCCAACCGGGCAGGTGTCCAGATTGCAAACGCGCATCATCACGCAGCCCATGGCGACCAGCGGAAGCGTCGCAAAACCGAACTCCTCCGCGCCGAGCAGCGCGGCGATCGCGATATCGCGGCCCGTCATGAGCTTGCCGTCCGTTTCCACGCGGACGCGGCCGCGCAGGCCGTTTGCAACCAGCGTCTGGTGCGTTTCGGCGAGGCCGAGTTCCCAGGGCAGGCCTGCGTGCTGAAGGCTCGTGCGCGGACTCGCGCCGGAGCCGCCGTCGTACCCGGAAATCAGGATCACGTCCGCGCCGCCCTTGGCAACGCCGGCGGCAATGGTCCCGACGCCCGCCTCCGAGACGAGCTTGACGTTGATCCGCGCGTCCGGGTTGGCGTTTTTCAGATCGTAGATCAGCTGTGCCAGATCCTCGATCGAATAGATATCGTGATGCGGCGGCGGCGAAATCAGGCCTACGCCGGCCGTTGAATGCCGCGTACGCGCGATCCAGGGATAGACCTTGCGGCCGGGAAGATGCCCGCCCTCGCCGGGCTTTGCGCCCTGCGCCATTTTGATCTGTATTTCCTTTGCAGACGCAAGATACGGCCCGGTCACGCCGAATCGCCCGGAAGCGATCTGCTTGATTGCGGAGTTGCGGTCGGTAAAGAGCCGCTCGACCGCCTCGCCGCCTTCGCCGGAGTTGCTCTTGCCGCCGAGCTTGTTCATCGCCAGCGCCAGGCACTCGTGCGCTTCCTGGCTGATGGAACCGTAGGACATTGCGCCGGTCTTAAACCGCCGCACCAGCTTTTCCACCGGCTCCACCTCTTCGATGGGAATCGGCTTGCAGTTCTGGTATCCAAGCAGGTTTCGCAGCGACACGGGTTTGTCGCCTTCGATCAGCTTTACGAATTCCTTAAACATTTCGTAGTCGCCGGTGCGGACCGCCGTCTGGAGCAGATGGATGGTCTGCGGATTATAGAGGTGCTCTTCGCCGTCCTTCTTATACTGGAAACGTCCGCCGGACGGCAGCTCTTCGTCGAGCGCTTCCACGGCGTCCTTGTGCCGCCGCAGCGTCTCGCGCTCCAGATCGGACAGCGACATGCCGCCGACGCGGGTGACCGTCCCGGTAAAGTAACGGTCGACCAGCGCCTGCGAAAGCCCGAGCGCCTCGAATATCTGCGCACTGTGGTATCCGTCCACGCAGGATATGCCCATCTTGGACATGATTTTCAGCACGCCGTGATCGTATCCGCGCAGCACGTTGTTCATCGCCGCGTCCAGGGACACCGATTCGAGATAGCCTTCGTCGGCGAGCGATTCGACCGCCTCGTAAACGCCGCGCAGGTATACGGCCTTTGCGCCGTAGCCGATCAGGCAGGCGACATGGTGCACTTCGCGCGGTTCGTAGCTGTCCACGATGATGGAGCACAGCCCGCGCAGGCCCTTGCGGATCAGGTGGTGATGCACGCCGGACGTCGCAAGCAGCGACGGAATCGGCACATGCTCGTCGTCGGCAAGCCGGTCGGTAAGCACAAGAATGGAATTGCCTTCCTTGAGCGCCTGTTCCGCCGCGGCAAACAGATCGTCCAGTCCGGCTTCCAGTCCCTTCTTCGGGTCGAACACCATGTGGAGTTCCGCCGCGCCGAATCCGGGTATGCCGGAAAGCAGTTTTTCCAAGCTGGCCGTGTGCAAAATCGGCGACGCCAGATGGATCTTTCGGCAGTTATCCGGCTTGTCGAGCGTCGGGTCGCCGTTCGGCCCGAGAAAGACGTCCATACCGGTGACGCATTCTTCCTGCAGCGCGTCGATCGGCGGATTGGTCACCTGCGCAAAGAGCTGTTTAAAATAATGAAACAGCGGCTGCGGCTTTTCGGACAGCGCCGCAATCGGCGCGTCGTAGCCCATTGCGCCGACCGGGTCTACGCCGGTTTGCGCAATCGGCAGCACGGTCAGCATACGGTCCTCGTATGTCCAGCCGAACAGGCGTTGTCTAAGCTTCGGATGGACGGTGTTCGGCTTGCTCCTGCGGATATAGGGCGGTTCTTCCACCTTCACGACCTGCTGGGGAAGCCACTGCTTCCACGGGCCGTTCAAATACCGGTCCTTGACCTGCCGGTCTTCCAGAAGCGTGCCGTCGCTTGTGTCCAGCAGAAGCATCTGATTCGGGCCAAGCTTGCCGCGCCGCACGACTTCGGCGGGCGGAATATCCACAACGCCCGATTCCGAAGCAAGCACGAGGATGTCGGAACTGGTCAGTATCCACCGCGTGGGCCGCAGGCCGTTTCTGTCCAGAACGGCGCCGACCTGTCGTCCGTCGGTAAAGCACATCGCCGCGGGCCCGTCCCACGGGGTCGTTAAGCACGCCGCGTACCGGTAAAATTCCCTCTGGTTGTCGTCCATGGTCGGATCCTTCGACCACGGGCCGGGCATCATCATAAACAGCGCCTGCGGCAGGGACCGGCCGGACGTAACAAGAAACTCCAGCAGGTTATCGAATTTGGTGGAGTCGCTGCCGTCCTCGTCCAGAATCGGCAGTACGTCGGCAAAGCGCTTCGCAAGGCGCCCGCCGTCCATGGCGCTGGATGCCGCGAGCACCGCATGCTCGCAGCCCTTAAGCGTGTTGATTTCGCCGTTATGCGCCGCAAAGCGGAACGGCTGCGCGCGGTCCCAGTTCGGGAACGTGTTGGTTGAGTAGCGCGAATGTACGAGCGCGATCGCGGAAACAAAATCCTCGTCGAGCAGGTCGGGATAAACGTCCGACACCTGCCAGGCCTGCATCATGCCCTTATAGACGATCGTTGCGGACGACAGGCTTGGAATATAAACTTTCCGGTTTTGTTCCTTCATCGCTTTTTCGATCCGCTTACGCAGCACGAGCAGGCGGACGTCGGCGGGAAGGTCCGTTTTTTTCCAGGTGACAAACATCTGCCGGACGGCGGGAGCGCTCACCCAGGCGCCCGCTCCGCAGGCGTGCAGGTTCGTGGGAACCGTACGCCAGCCGATCAGGGTAAATTTTTCTTCTTTTACGATCGCTTCAACGGCGGCTTCGGCCGCCTGCCGCTCCGTTTGTTCCATCGGCAGGAAAAACATCCCGACGGCATAGCTGCCTTCGTCGGGAAGCTGAAATTCCGTTTTTTTGCGCAGGAAACGATCCGGTATCTGCACGAGAATGCCGGCGCCGTCGCCCGTGTCGGGGTCCGCGCCCGTTCCGCCGCGGTGCGCGAGCCTTACCAATATCTCCAAAGCATCCCGCACGATCTCATGGGACTTGATCCCATGAACGTGCGCCATAACACCGATTCCGCAGGCGTCGTGCTCAAATTCCGGACGCCAGAGCGCCGCGCCTTCCATCGGGCGCGCCGTCTTCGCTGTCTGCCTGGCTTCTAACAAAACGTTCGCCGACTGGTCGGGGTCATCCGTCGGTTGGGATGTAGTGCTTCCGTTGAATTGCAATTTGTTCTGTCTCATCTTTCACCTGCTTGATTGTGTTCTCCCTTGTCGGTGGCGGCAAAATCAACTTCGTGCCGAAAATTTCACCCGTGTTCGTTTTTGGCCGCAAAGCGATTTTGCAGAGAGCGCCGCAATATGTCCGGTCGACCATAGGACCAGCGTTCTGGAATTCGACGCGAACGCCTTCCATTCCGCCGGTCCGGCCGTTTTGCTGAATCCGCGCATATTTTTGCATGTTTCTCGCGCTGTCCGACAAAGCGGGAATTCCGGGTAAAAAAACGACGCACCCAACCCGTGCGGCCCTTTCGAGTGGGCCAGGCTCGGATTCCGGAACGTCATTGTTCCCCGAATCTGCAAGACGTGATTATCCATCCTGCAAAGTAATATATATTATATCATCTAAACTTGGTTTGGCAATCTAAAAATGATTTCGCTTTCAGCAAAACACCTTGAATTGCACAATAATTTATTCGGAAATTTAGTTATTTTCGAAAAATATTTTGGAATGTACCATCGATAGTCGATACGGTTGCGGCCGATACCACCATATAAAAGAACCATTCTTTATTATATTGATCAAAAAGAAGGCTGTTCCGTTATGAAACAGCCTCCCCGTGTTTGCGTTTGTAATGAAACTTACTCACAGCGTCCGCATCAGGCGGACATAGAACTGAACCGTCTTAACGATCTTGTCCAGCGGGATGCGCTCATCGTTTGCATGGATGCAGCCGCGCTCCTCCTTGCTCAGCGCCATCGCCGAGAAACGATACACGTTGTCAGATATCGCGCAATAATGCCGCGAATCGGAGCAGGCGACCATCAGATACGGCGAAACCAGCGCTTCCGGCCAGGTTTCGGCAATCGCGCCCTTCAGCTTTTCCCAGCCATAGCCGTTCGTATTGGAAACCTTGCTCGGGTCCATACCGTGCTGTATGGCGACCTTGACGTCCGCATCGCCCACGCGCTCCTGCAGAGCGGCAAGCGTCTCGCTGCAGGTCGTTCCGTTGATCAGGCGCAGGTTTGCGACCACCGATGCGCGCGGCGGGAGCACGTTCGGCGCTTTGCTGCCCTCCGCCATGGTGAACGCACAGGTCGTGCGCATCATGGCGTTGAGCTCGCCGCCGGTTTTTTTGCAGAGCGAATCGAGCAGCGGCAGGAAGCACCACAGATTCGCGAAGATCATGCGGTATAAAAACGTCGAATGCCTGCCGAGCGTATCGAACATCTCGGCGACGGGCTTCGTCAGCTTCTTTTCAAACGGCTTGCCTTCGATGCGGACGACCGCGCGCGCGAGGCGGCCGATGCCGGTATGCGGCGGCGGTGCGGAGGCGTGCCCGCCCGCGCCTTCGATCGTGAACTGCACGTTCATGAGCCCTTTTTCCGCGATGCCAATCAAAGCGCAGGGCTGGCTGACGCCCGGAAAAATCCCGTCGACGACCGCGCCGCCCTCATCCACGACGATTGCGGGAACGACGCCGCGCTCCTTAAACGTCGCGACGATCTGCGGCTGTGTTTCCCCGGCGACCTCCTCGTCGCCCGCGAACGCGAAATACATATCGTTTTCCGGAACGAATCCGTCCTTGAGCAGGTGCTCTGCGGATTCCATGACGCCGAGCAGCGTACATTTGGTGTCCAGCGTCCCGCGGCCCCAGAGCACGCCGTCCTCAATGATCGCGTCGAACGCCGGTTTCGACCAGCCTTCTTCGTTAATCGGAACGACGTCGTAATGCGCCATGAAGACGGACGGCTTTTCCGAGCTTTTCCCCTTTAACGAGAAGAGCACGCCGGACTTTCCGATTTCCTCATACGTGCATTTTTCAACGACCGCGGGAAACCGTTCCTTGAGCAGATCGCGAAATTTTTTAAATTCCGCTTTGTCGATTTTGCTCTCGTCGTAATACGAAACCGTTTTGCAGCGGATCATCGCGGCGAGATCGTCGATCGCCTTCTGCTCGTCCACGGCGGCCTCCGTCGGTTCCATGGATGCGCCGGCGGCGGGTTTGAACCGCAGCGTACGGATGAAAACGACCGCAAAAAACGCAACGACAAACGCCGCAAGCGCGAGCCAAAAATACGTCATTCCTTTATTCCTCCTCTAACTTTCCCGGGTCGATGGAATTTTTTCCGTTTTTCTTTTTTAGTATACTACCGCAGATCGCTTTCCGAACAAAATTTTTCGTATTCCTGCGATCCGATTCGTCCCTTCCTTACAGGAGTCCCTTCTTATAAAGGATCCGCGCAACGCCGATGGCGATCAGTGCTCCGACGGGGACCAATACGCCGACGCTGCTCGCCAGCGACGGAACCAGAACGAATAACGCAATCATGAATACCAGCGGCGTGACGGCAATCTTCCAGTTTTTGGAAACATAGACCACCGCCAGCGCGCCGAACAGCGCGGGCAGGATGTTGTCAAACGCCGGCTGCATGATCTCGCTCTCCAGAAACGGTTCGATCTGCGCAAGCAGCAGTACGCCGAGGGCGATGATCACCGTCGTCACGATCGCGCTGGTCGCAATGGCGATCGTCGAAATGACCTCGCCTTCCTCCGTGCTCGCGTGAACGTTCGCGCGCTCCATGGCGTTCAGCGCGCAGGGAACCTTCAGGTTGGAAAGGTTGCCCGTTACGAATCCGAGATACGATCCGCCGGTTCCAAGCATTGGAACATAGGTGAACACTTCGATGACGCCGACCGTCCAGAAGATCGGGGCGACGCTGAAAAAGCCCTTCAGCAACCCCGCCGGGTCCGGCCATGCGTCGTAAAAAAGGCAGATGCAGAGCGGTACCGCAAGCATCATGGCCAGCGCGAACGCCATCCAGATACGGCCCATATGGTGAACGCTGTCACGATAAGACAATGTCGTTTCCTGTTTCATTTCCGTATCCCTCCTTATCCCGCAATCGAATGCACAAGCGTCGTAATCGGTATCGACAGCGCCATGCCGCCCAGCAGGCTGATCGGCAGCGCATAGTCGGCAATCCATCTCGCCTTGGTCAGCTTCTGGAAGAGCGCGCACAGCAGCATGATGACGGCGCTTGAGAGCATGACGAATACCGGAATCCAGCCGTCGAGGCCTTCGCTCACATGCGCAAACACAACCCCCAGGAAGGCGGAGATCATGCCGAGAAACAGTCCTGCGATAAAGATTTCACCCCAACGATGGTCCTTTGTCTTGATCTTTACGATGCCGTTTTCAATTTTCTTGCCGAACACCGGAACCAGAATCAGTCCCGGTACGATGCCAAGCGTCATGACCCATACGATGGTCGAAAACGCCGTCGCGTCCGTGATCTCCTGCGACAACGTTACGCCGACCGCGCTCGCGGCGCTGGCCGCCGCGGTCGTTTCATAGGTCAGCGAGCCGATAACCGATAGCCTGAGCCACGGCAGCGGAAAGCCGAGCGCCTTGCTCAGCGCAATGACGCCGAGCAGGATCGCCACCGCCGGCGCGACCGTGAAAACCGCGGACGAACCGACCGTCTTTTTGAGCAGTTTCATATCCATGCCGAGTTCTTTCCCTCGCCGCCACGCCTTGACCAGGAACACAACGGATTCCAAAATCACAAATGCGATTACGATGGCCACAAGCACATACATAAAGCCGCTGTTCGGATTGAATTCCATCCCAATTCTCCCTTCAACTCTGTCGATATATTTCAGATATTATATAGTATATATTTTGCTATTATACCATAATGCCCGACAGATTCAATGATTTTTTCCGTATTGCAGTCCAAAAATCAACACTTGTTTATGTTTTTCTGATTCTTGAGCCCAAGGGCTTCTTAGCGTTTTAAAATCCGTACAAAAAACGACCGGCCGCAGATAAATTCTGCGGCCGGTCGTTTTTGCGCTCCGCTCTCCCCTGCGCATCAGGCCGGGAGCCGAAAGGTTCAATACATCGCTTTTTTTCTGATGATGACCGTCTTAAATTTCCAGTCGTTTTGTTTCGCGATCTGCTTTACCGTTTTCGGGATCGAGCCGAGATCAAAAGAATATTCGTATACCTTCCCCTCCGGGCCGTACTGCACGCTTTTTACTTTGCGGAACAGCGTTTTTCCGCTCTGTGTAGACGATTCGCCGCTGATACCGAACGAAACGCCGACATTGATTTCGGTTGTTTTCTCAAACATTTTGACCGTCCGCTCCGTTTCGTCCGCCAAAATGGCGCACTCATAACGGATTTTCTTTTTACCCGTGCTGAATTTTGCATCGAGCAGTTCCGCTTCAACTACAAGGTCCGTCTTTTCGTCCGGCTTTGCCTCCAACCCGATTGCCGCAAGTTCGGACGTGATCTGAGAAAGTATTTGTTCTTTCATTCCGTAATAACACCTCCGACAGATTTGTTGCGGTTTTATTATATCATCCGAACGCGGGTGGCATCAACAGCCGTCAACGTCGTTCGCGCCCTGAAAAACGCGCCACCGGCGCAGGGGGACCCATAGCCGATGGCGCGTTGCTCTGTTAACAGCGAGTATTACTTTTTTTTAGATGAAGAGGTTGACGTTGCTCTCCTCGGCGTCGCCGAGGTAAGCGCCGACACCGCCGAGTTCCACGCCCGGGATGAGCTCCTCTTCCTTGATGCCCATGACGTCCATACTCATGGTGCAGGCGACGACCTTCACGCCGGCGCTCATCGCCTTCTTGATCAGCGTTTCGAGCGAATCGACGTTTTTGTCCTTCATGATCTTCTTCATCATGGCCGTGCCCATGCCGCCCATGTTCATCTTGCTGAGCTTGAGCTTGCCGGTCCCGCGCGGCATCATGGCGCCGAACATGGATTCCATAAACGTTTTGGAGACCTTTTGTTTCTGGCCCTTGCGGAGCACATTCAGGCCCCAGAACGTGAAGAACATGGTCACCGGGCGGCCCATCGCCGCAGCGCCGTTTGCGATGATGAAGCTTGCAAGCACCTTATCGAGGTCGCCAGAAAAGACGATGATCGTCTTGCCGTCGCCCGTCGGCTGCGCCGCAGGCGCGGCGGACACAGCGCCGCTGCCGGTCCCCTTTTTCACCAGCGCCACATAATCGTTGCCGCGGCGCTCGTTGCTAAGAAGGGTGTTGCCCGTCCTGCGGGTCCAGGCGACGATATCTCGCGCAAAGCCCGGATCGCTGGCGGATACTTCCATGACGTCGCCGTCCTTCATCTCCTTCATGGTTTCAAACACCTTCATGATCGGGCCGGGGCACTGCATGCCGCTGCAGTCGATCCGCATAGCCGTGACCGGGACGTTGCCGGTGTCGGAATGGCCGCTGTCGGAAACGGGTGTGTTCTTCGTGTAAGGCATATGATCCTCCTCCTCAAAATGGGTCGATTGATAAAAGCGAGTCCCCGCCGGATAAACCAGAACATTGGAAAAACCATGCTGCATCAGAACGCGCGCGGCGTTGTAGGAACGAACGCCGATGGCGCAGAAGATGATGATTTCCTGATCCTTGTCCAGTTCGTTCAGGCGCTCGCGCAGTTGGCCCTGCGAAATGTGCGTCGAGCGAGGCAGCGTAAATGCCAGAAGCTCAGGACCCTCCCGGATATCCAGGAGAACGGCATCCTTATGGGTTTCCACCGCGTCCCAGGGGGCGAATTTCACCAGCTTGCCGAGTATGTTTTCCGCCACGAAGCCCGCCATATTGACCGGGTCCTTTGCGGAGGAATACGGCGGCGCATACGCAAACTCGAGTTCTTTCAGGTCGGTTATGCTTGCGCCAAGGCGGATTGAAGCCGCAATGGTGTCGATCCGCTTGTCCACGCCGTCGCGTCCGACGATCTGCGCGCCGAAGATCTTTTTGCCGTCCACGGAGAACAGCATCTTCATCGTCAGCGGGACCGCTCCGGGATAATAGCTCGCGTGGCTGTTCTGCGTGATGATCAGGCTTTCGTAATCCCTGCCTTTTTCCAGGCCGCGCTTGATCAGCGTCTTTTCATTTTCGCCCGTGCTGGCCGCGGTCAGGTCGAATACCTTTGCGACCGACGTGCCCTGCGTACCCTTATAGGTGTCGTTTCCGCCCGCGATGTTGTCCGCGGCGATGCGCCCCTGCTTGTTTGCGGGTCCGGCAAGCGGAACCATCGTGCGTTCCTTGCTGATGAAGTCCTCGACCTCGATCACGTCGCCAACGGCATAGATGCTCGGGTCGGAGGTCTTCAGATGATCGTCGACGACTACGCCGCCGCGTTTGTTCATTGTAAGCCCGGCTTCTTTGGCCAACTGCCCGTTCGGGCGAACGCCGATGGACAGGATCACCAGCTCCGTGGAGACGACCTTGCCGCTCTTGAGCGTGATGTTCACGCCGTCGCCCGTGTCCCGGAAGGAGTCCACGCCGTCGCCGAGAATGAGGCTGACGCCGTTGAGCTCGATCGTCTCGTGAAGCAGTTGCGCCATCTCGAAATCGAGCGGCGCCATGACCTGGTCGAGCATTTCGATGACGCTCACTTCGAGGCCGGCGTGCTTGAGGTTCTCCGCCATCTCGAGGCCGATGAACCCGCCGCCGATGACCGCCGCCGATTTCACGCCCTGATCGGTGATGATCGCGCGGATGCGGTCGGTGTCCGGGACCGTCCAGAGCGTCTGGATGCGGGAAGAATCGATCCCGGGGATCGGCGGACGCAGCGGAGCGGAGCCGGTGGAGATCACCAGGGTATCGTACGATTCGTTATAGGTTTCGCCGGTTTCAATGCGTTTGACCGCAACCGTTTTCTTTTCGCGATCGATCGAAAGGACTTCGTTTTGCACGCGCACGTCCACATTGAACTTGCTGCGCATGGCTTCCGGTGTTTGCAGCAACAGAGATTTTCTCTGCTTAATCACATCGCCGACATGGTACGGAAGACCGCAGTTTGCGTAGGAGATATATTCCCCGCGCTCCAGAAGCACGATCTCCGCTTTTTCATCCAGCCGTCTCAGTCTTGCCGCACAGCTTGCGCCGCCGGCCACGCCGCCGATAATTACTACTTTACTCATGCGCTTTCTTCTCCTTTTTTCTGCTTGGTGTAATAATAAATCCGATCAGCAGCCCGAAGATGCCGCCGTAGATTGTCGATGTAACGGGATTCGATGTGATCAGGCACGTTCCGCTTGCGCAGCCTACAAATAAATAATAAAGGTATCCGCCGGCTGCTCCGACAATCGTCGTAATCAGCGTCGGCAAATACCGCTTTAACGATTTCTTTTTTTTCTCGTCCTGTTCCATTGGAGTTGCTCCCTTCCCTCTTTTGGGAAAAGCATACGATAAAGCAATATCGGTATTCTGTGACTTTTTCACAATATAAGCTTCGGCCACAGCGACAAACAGCTCACGATCGCAAGCTGACGGGCATTGGTATTATTATATCACGTATATCAGTACTTGATTATATAATAAAATAATAATATCATGAATTTGTAATTTTGTTTCTCTCCGCTTTCCTGCGTTTTCGATTGTGTCCCGCAGCCGGTAAATCGTTGAAGGAGCCGCTTATGTGTCAAACGCCGATTTTGCAATACATCGGCCGGTTTCCGCCCGACGTGCAGGAAAGGCTGAACGCGCTCCGCGTTTCGATCCTCTCCGCCGCGCCAACCGCGGTCGAAAAAATCTCTTACGGCATCCCGACGTTTTATGTGGACGGAAACCTCGTGCATTTCGCCGCATACAAACATCATATCGGGTTTTATCCGGGCGCTTCCGGCGTGGAGCATTTTAAAAGCGAGCTGAGCGGATACAAGCTCTCCAAGGGCACGGTTCAGTTTCCTCTTGACGAGCCGCTTCCGCTGGAGCTCGTTCAACGGATCACGGCGTTTCGTTTAATGGAAAACTCCGCCCGGAAGGCCGCCGCCCCATGCCGCGGCGTTCTTGACAAAGACATCTAAATTCAATATCATTTCTAGAGGCTTTCCTATAAAATGTTGTCGAGTTACGAATATTGCGAGGGTATGCCGTGCGATGCAGCAATAAACCGCTTTCTACTATTGCAGAACGCCGCCCTTGTTTGCGTTTACCGTTTTATCTGCTTCTCTCGGCTTTTGTTCTGCTGTTCGCTTCCGGATTCACCAGTCCGCTTTACCCGTATTACTACGGCGAGGCGACGGATTCGACAATTTTCATGCTGGTTGGAAAAGGCATCGTCTACGGCAAAACCGCCTATGCGGATATCTTTGAAAATAAAGGAATCGTCCTGTTTTTGATCGAGGCACTCGGCTGGCTGATCGCCCGGCGTACGGGCGTTTGGCTGATGCAGTGCCTTTTTGCCGGGTTTACCCTCTGGCTGCTTGATCTGTCGCTTCGCAGGATGGGCTGCAGGCGGCAGCTCGTCCCGCTGTTGCTCGGCGCCGTCATTTTTCTCTATACGTTTACGCGCGGCAACCTGTCGCTTTCGGACGTGATTCCCGAAGAGGACCGGACATCCGTGCTGTCTTACGGCGTGTCGGCCGAATTCTACCTGGTCGCAGATATTTTTCCCTGTTATAAATACTACAATCCGCATCTTTGGTCGGTTATCGACGAGCGCGTGATGGACGATTACTTCGACTATCTCAGCGCCACCCCGCCGAAGTGGCTGCTGGTCGATCCTTCGCACATGGACGCGACCATCAGCGCATTTTTAGCGAGCCGCTACACACTCGTCGAGGACAGCACCTTTGCCGCGTGCTATCGCTTGATCGGAACGAACGGAGGCACCCCATGAAAGAACTCTTCTCTTACATTGTCCATCGCGATTGGAACGCGCTGTTTGTTCAATCCACCAAAAACAACATTCTGCAGGCGTTTCGCTATGTGTTTGTCGGCGGAATCGCGTTTGTCGCCGACTGGGGCACCCTCGCGCTGCTCACCCTCGCAGGATTGCACTACATGATCGCAACGGCGATTGCGTTTCTGGTCGGCCTCACTGTAAACTACTTTCTCTCCAAGGCATTCGTGTTTCGCGCGGAAACAGCGGCAACCGGTGCAGTCGGAGAGTTCCTCGTCTATGCGCTGATCGGCGCTGCGGGACTGCTCATCACATCCGGACTGATGTACTGCGCCGTTGAGTGGCTGCAGATTCATCCGCTCGTGGCGAAGGTGATCATCGCTGTCATCGTGCTGTTTTGGAATTTCATCATGCGAAAAGTTTTGCTGTATGGAAGAAAGGAAGCTTAAATGAAATCCGTCGTCATCATTGGCGCCGGCCCCGCGGGGCTGACCGCCGCCTACGAACTCCTCTCCGGCGGGGAGCCGATTGCCGTTCACGTTGTGGAACAGACCGACCGAATCGGTGGCATCTCCCAGACCGTCCGTTACAATGGCAACCGCATGGACATCGGCGGGCATCGCTTTTTCTCCAAATCCGAGCAGGTCATGGACTGGTGGCGCAAGCAGATGCCCGTTCAGGGCGCGCCGTCGCTGGACGACGCGATACTCGGCCGCAGCGGCACGCTCGTCCCCGGGGGACCGGACCCCGCCGAAACGGACTGCGTCATGCTCGTTCGAAACCGTGTTTCGCGGATTTATTACCACAGCAAATTCT
>Ga0116164_10001873_pt1 | contig 15427 bp, 7 predicted proteins | sample AD_UKC109_MetaG_FD_89888 | JGI IMG/M metagenome (GOLD analysis project Ga0116164, IMG submission 89888) | Active sludge microbial communities of municipal wastewater-treating anaerobic digesters from Hong Kong - AD_UKC109_MetaG | ecosystem: Engineered > Bioreactor > Anaerobic > Digestate... | reverse complement strand
AAGGCGTGCTTTTCGCTCCCGGTAAGGCTGCTAATGCAGGTGGCGTAGCGACCAGCGCATTGGAAATGACACAAAACAGCATGCACCTGAGTTGGACCTTTGATGAAGTCGATGCAAAGCTTCAAGATATTATGCGCGGCATTTTTAATAAAACCGCATTTGCCGCAGCAGAATATGCAGATTCTGCCACTAACTATGTGACGGGTGCAAATATTGCTGGATTCCTGAAAGTCGCAGAAGCAATGATGGCGCAGGGAATCTGTTAAAGCAACTAGCCAATCTTTAATAAAAGCTCCGGATGATAGCTCTGGAGCTTTTTACTGTATAGGTGGGTTAATACCTTGTCGCCATATGCACGTTGCACGTGCTTATCTTCCTTTTCTTCGTTAGTATCCTCAGGGATTCACAAGCAAATCGCCTCGGCTACAGCAACGGCTTTGTTATGCTCTTCTTCATTAGGTACCCAATTGCACCTGATTTCAGGCTCAACAACTTCGAAGCCAGCATCGGTCAGCCGCGCGCGAAGAACTTTTGTGGATTCACCGCTCCAGCCATAGCAGCCGAAAACCGCTGCCTTTTTGTTCTTGAACTTGAGCTCTTTCAAGAAATCCAGCCATCCGCCCACGGATGACAATATATTCTGGCCTACCGTTGGAGAACCAACTGCGATCGCTTTTGACCTGAAAACCTCGGTCATGATGTCATTTTTATTGGTCTTGGAGATGTTGAAAATCTTTACCTTCGTGTCGGGGGATACAGCCGTTATCTCCGCCGCAATCTGATGGGCTAGTTGCATCGTACCATCCCACATGGTATCGTAGGCGACGGTGATCTGATCTTCCTGGTAATCCTGTGACCATGTGTAATACTTTTCGACGATTTGCAGCGGATTGTCCCTCCAAATGGAGCCATGGCTCGGTGCAATAATCTCGATTGGCAAGTTTAATGACTGGATCTCCTCTATCTTCTTCTTGACCAGCGGCGAAAATGGATTCAGGATGTTGGAGTAGTACTTGAGCGCTTCCCCCCATAGTAAACAGGAATCAGCTTTGTCATTAAACAATTCCTCAACGGCATAGTGCTGGCCGAAAGCATCGTTGGAAAATAGAATGTTGTCACCGGTCATATAGGTTGCCATACTGTCCGGCCAATGCAACATTCGCATTTCCACAAAGACCAGCTTTTTGCCGTTGCCGATATCTACGGAATCACCAGTCTTGACTACATGGAAATTCCACTCGGGATGATGATACTGTCCAACCAGCGATTTAATGGCGTTGGCTGTGCAATAGATTGGCGTATTCGGTATCTTCTCCATTAGCGCGGGCAACGATCCGCTATGGTCGATCTCACCATGGTTGGCAATAATGAAATCTATCGTATGAAGGTCTATTTCACGTTCAAGATTTTCAATGAATTCGGTCGAATGTGGTTTCCAAATTGTATCAACTAAAACTGTTTTTTCTTCTTGAATTAAATAAGCGTTTTGGCTGGACCCGTGGTTGATTGTATAATCAGCACCGTGAAAGGACTCCAGTTCCCAATCCATCTTGCCAATCCAATAAACGTTACCTTTACTTTTTGAATCATATACTTTACATTGAATGGAATTATACTTGATTTCCCTTCATCAATTACTAAGCACATTAAGCTTCCTTTATCGTGAAATCCGTTACACCAATGGGAACGAGTTATAACGCGGACCACAACCCTCGGTATGCTGATACTTTACCGGGGGTTGTGGATTCAATGTAAATATCCCGCAGATACCAATGGTTCAATAGAATGGTTATACAAGGTCGAAGCGGTCCGCATTCATCACCTTGTTCCAAGCCGCGATAAAATCATGGACGAACTTTTCCTGCGCGTCGCCGGATCCGTATACTTCCGACAATGCTCGCAGCTGCGAGTTGGAACCAAAGACCAGATCCACACGTGTGGCCGTCCACTTGCTTTCCCCTGTTGAACGGTCCCGCCCTTCATAAAGGTCTGCCCCGGCCGATGTCGGATTCCATTCCGTGCTCATATCAAGCAGATTGACAAAGAAGTCGTTTGTTAGCGCCCCGGGACGCTGGGTTAACACGCCAAAGGGAGTATGCTTGTAGGTCGCACCAAGCACACGCAAGCCCCCGATCAGCACCGTCATCTCAGGAGCCGTGAGTGTGAGCAGCTGTGCGCGGTCCACCAGCATCATCTCCGGCGTGACCGCATACTTTCTTTGCAGATAATTGCGAAAACCGTCCGCTTTGGGTTCAAGTACCGCGAAGGAACGCACGTCTGTTTGTTCCTGTGTCGCGTCCGTGCGGCCCGGAGTAAATGGAACAGAGACACGGCTTCCAGCGTCCTTTGCCGCTCTCTCAATGGCGGCACAACCGCCTAAAACAATCAGATCGGCCAGCGATACTCTCTTTCCGCCCTTCTGCGCTTGATGAAACGTTGTCTGGATTTCTTCGAGCGTTTTCAACACTTTCCGCAATTGATCCGGCTCGTTGGCCTCCCAGTCCTTCTGTGGAGCCAGCCGAATGCGTGCGCCATTTGCGCCGCCGCGCATATCGGAGCCCCGGAACGTGGAGGCGGATGCCCAGGCCGTTGCCACCAGCTCGGCTATCGTTAGCCCGGAGGCCAGGATTTCCACTTTGAGGTTGGCAATGTCTTTCTCGTCGATCAGCTCATGATCAACCGGGGGGATGGGATCCTGCCATATCAACTCTTCCGTAGGAACCTCGGGGCCAAGATAGCGTGCGCGCGGACCCATATCGCGGTGAGTCAGCTTGAACCATGCTCTGGCAAACGCGTCTGCAAACTTCTCAGGATGTGCCAGGTAGTCCCTAGCAATCGGTTCATAGATCGGATCGTACCGCAGGGAAAGGTCAGCGGTCGTCATCATGGGGCGAAGTTTTCGATTGGGATTGTGAGCATCCTCAATCATATCCAATTCATCGACATCCTTGGCAAGCCACTGATTTGCACCGGCTGGGCTCTTGACTAGTTCCCATTCATATTTGAATAGCGTTTTGAGATATCCCATGTCCCAATGTGTAGGATGAGCTTTCCAAGCGCCTTCAATACCGCTGCCTATAGCATCGCCGCCCTTGCCGGTTTTGTAACTGCTCTTCCAACCAAGACCCATCTGTTCAAGCGGAGCAGCCTCCGGCTCTGGACCGACGTGCGTTGCCGGTCCGGCGCCATGGCATTTGCCAAACGTATGACCGCCAGCGACCAACGCTACGGTTTCCTCGTCGTTCATCGCCATGCGCGCAAAGGTTTCGCGCACATCGCGACCCGACGCAACAGGATCGGGATTGCCGTTGGGACCCTCCGGATTCACGTAGATCAAGCCCATCTGTACGGCCGCCAGCGGGTTTTCCAGTTCGCGATCGCCGCTATATCTTTCATCCGCCAGCCATTTGCCCTCGGAGCCCCAGTAAATATCCTCTTCCGGCTCCCAGACATCCACGCGGCCGCCTGCAAACCCAAAGGTCTTGAAACCCATGGATTCAAGCGCGCAATTACCGGCGAGGATCATCAAATCCGCCCAGGAGATTTTTCGGCCGTACTTCTGCTTGATCGGCCACAGGAGCCGCCGTGCTTTGTCAAGGTTGACGTTATCCGGCCAACTGTTAAGAGGAGCAAAGCGCTGTGAACCGGAACCTGCACCGCCGCGCCCGTCGCCCAAACGGTAGGTACCCGCACTGTGCCACGCCATGCGGATGAACAGCGGGCCATAATGCCCCCAGTCCGCAGGCCACCAATCCTGCGAATCGGTCATCAGGGCGTACAGGTCATTCTTCACCGCATGAAGATCAAGTTTTTTGAACTCTTCCGCATAGTTGAAATCTTTCCCCATGGGGTTGCTCAAAGACGAATGCTGATGCAAAACGCTTAGGTTCAGTTGGTTCGGCCACCAGTCTTTATTGGATGTGCCGCCGCCAGCCGTCGCTGTGCGTGTCGCCCCTGTTACCGGACACTTGCCGTTACTCATTGGTTTCCCTCCTTTTGTGTGGAATTGTAAAAGAGTAAAAAGAAATGGTTGTCAGTCATGGTCAAAGCTCGCGGCCTTATGCTTCTGTACCCTCAAGATAGCATTCTAAAAGTGTGATGTCAATTTGGATTCCCAAGAAATGGTTTATTTTATATGAAATTAACTGTCTTGCTTACGATCATCAACGAATTGAATGTGGTAGATATTCAGTATATCTGAGCCAGTAGACGAATAATCAAATTCCCTTGGTTGGCACTGCGGTGTCAGTCCTTTTTCTTTCCCGTAAATAATTTCAAATTTTCTTCCGAATTTTTCGTTCAAACGCATCTCTTTTGTCCTGTGAGTATTGAGAGGGACTTTAACCCTCCTGACAGGAGGATGCCAGATGAACGAATTCCAGAAAGAACGCATTTCCCAAATGCGGCTTGTTGGGGATAGCTATGCAACGATATCCGCAGCGCTTGGGTTATCGCGAAATACCGTCAAATCGTATTGTTTGCGGAATGTAGCTGTAGAATCCGTACCCCGAAACCCTGATGATAATTGCGAGATGTGCGGCAATACGATTATTCAGTCGCCCAGGTATAGGAAACGCCGTTTCTGTTCGGACGCCTGCCGAATGGCGTGGTGGAACGCACACCGAAGCCTGATTGGCGGTCAAACCAAGGCAGCATATACCTGTGCCGCCTGTGGACAACGCTTTACCGAATATCCAAACCATAAACGGAAATATTGCTCGCATGATTGCTATATTGCTCACCGGTACGGAGTAGACCAGCATGAGTAAGAACGTGCTCGCCTATTGCTCAGCTATGGCTCAGGCACGGCGGATGTTGGAGAAACGACTGATCTCACAAGCTGAATACATCAAAATCGATGACCTGATACTTGAGAAATTTAACCTACCTACAAACAGTATATACCGCGATATTCGCTTGATAACAGCCGCGGTTCGAGCTAACATGTCACACCACAAGGAGGCGATACAATGACGGGAACCATAAGGAAAATCAGGCATCTGCCATCACTCCCCCACCGGAAACGGGTTGCGGCGTACACCCGGGTCTCCTCTGGCAAGGATGCCATGCTGCATTCCCTGTCGGCACAGATCAGCTATTACAGCAACTTGATTCAGAAAAACCCGGAATGGGAGTACATAGGCGTCTATGTCGACGAGGCAGTGTCTGGCACCAAGGATACTCGAGATGGTTTCTGTCGTTTACTAGAGGATTGCCGTGCGGGGAAGATCGACATGATCCTGACCAAGTCTATCTCCCGCTTTGCGCGGAATACAGTTGTACTGCTGGAAACCGTCCGTGAGCTGAAAGCACTCAATGTGGATGTATTCTTCGAGGAACAGAACTTACATAGCTCAAGCGCTGACGGCGAGCTGATGCTGACGATCCTAGCCTCCTACGCGCAGGAGGAAAGTCGCTCCGTCTCTGAAAACTGCAAGTGGCGGATCCGTAATGATTTCAAGAAAGGCAATCCGTCCTGCGGGCTGATGATATACGGATATGATTACCACTATGGAAAGCTTGTCATCAACACACAGGAAGCCGAGATCGTCCGGATGATCTACGCCGATTACCTCTCCGGCATGGGGAGAAACGCCATTATACGCAATTTGGAGCGGCTGGGCATTCCAACAAAACACGGCGGCCGCTGGGCCGTAAACACCATCGTCAGTATTCTGACCAATGAAAAACTGATCGGTGATATGTGTCTGCAGAAATACTTCGTTACCGATCACCTAACAAAACGGAAGAAAAAGAATGATGGTGAGTTGCCACAATACTACGTGGAAGGGTCGCACGAAGGCATCATCGACCATGAAACCTTCGAAGCGGTCCGCGTAGAAATGGCAAGGCGCACACTGAAGTACAAGCACCCTGTTACGAAACCGGAGGGGAGCGAGTTTACCGGTTTGATCACATGCGGTCGATGCGGCGCACATTTCCGCCGGAAGATCAATGCTGCTGGCACAAAGTATGCAAAGCCAACTTGGACGTGCATGACCTATTCCTATCGCGGGAAAGATCAATGCCCGGCCAAGCGGATCCCGGAGGATATCCTCAAGCAGAAATCTGCTGAGGTGATGGGGCTTTTAGCCTACGATTCCGAACGGTTCAAGAAAATCGTATCGTCCATCACGGTGCCTGATGAAGGCGTCCTAGTGTTTACATTCCGCGACGGTACCGAGTGCACTGTAACCTGGGAGCATCGTTCCAGGCGGGAGAGTTGGACCCCTGAAATGCGGGAAGCCGCCAGGAAACAGACACAAAACAGAATGGAGCGTGACTAAATGGCCGGTTTAATCACCTGTATCCCAGCAACCAAAAGCAAGTTTTCAGAAAACCCTATCGCGTCCATCACCAAACGGAGAGTGGCTGCATATGCCCGGGTTTCCACGGACAGTGATGAGCAGTTCACCAGTTATGAGGCGCAGATCGATTACTATACCCGGTTCATCCAAGAGCACGCGGAATGGACGTTTTTGACCGTCTATACCGATGAGGGAATGACTTATGGACAAATTCCCAATAGGCATAAAATGCCCCTCGGAAGCCGATGATTGCGGCATTTCGAGGGACATTTTTATTTTACCCGTGTTTTATGTTTGTTTAGTATTAAGTTTTATATGCATTTTCCAGATGAATCTTGTAGCGGTTGTTGCCGTATCTACAGACAATCGAGTATAGCGTGGTGGTAAGGACAAAAATCCCAAGTTCTTAAACAAGATTCGTTTGTTATAAATACATCTTCAAAAATCCAGCCGCTTCGATCCTGTTCAGCACCCGGTGCCAATCTTGATTATAATAATCACGTAGGCATTTATAGCATGACGGTGAACATTCGCATTTCGAGCAAATTTCATAAGCCTTTTGGATAACGCTCTGGAACACGCTCTCTTCGACCGCAATACGGTGGATATGACCTGCTCCACCCGGAACACTATCATATAGGATTATTGAATATTGGACATTGCCGCTGGCAGCATAAAGACATCCGCTTATATCCGTGCTTTCGATGTCAAGTACCTGCGATGTTGCTCTTAGCAGGGCATACATCACGGAGAGCATTGTACCGAAATCGGCGTTGTCGGAGAACATTAACTGGACGACGTCAGTCTTGAAAATATGCGATAATTTGTGCGGATACAGCTTTGTGTTTGAACATTCTCGTCCATATGAAGTTTTGTGCTTCTCTTCAACGACAAAGTTATAATTCTTTGATTCCTTACGGCTCTTTGCGTAGCCACAGTAATTGCAGACATTAAACTCCGTGTCGCAACTTATCATCAAGGAGTCGTTCGAGGTGGACTGAAGCACGACCTGATGCTCCCCAAAATGGAAGGTGCTTAGACCAAGTTCGTGGCGTTCCGTATCTCCCAAGTAGATGATGTCACCACGGTGGTATTTCCGCGGCTTACGGCTTCCAGCAGGGACAATGTCATTTGGGTCGTTGCCTACGACAAATCCTTTCCGGGGTTCGATGTTCTTTTTCCACCCGCTGTCGATAGTCGCCCCACAAGCAACACAAGATGCGCTATCAACAGGCTTCTTGTTGAAGTTGATAATCTGACACTGCGGACATTCGGCAGTGTAGTAAATCTCCCAATCAGCCGTCTTACGGCGGTCTTTCGCTATGTAACGGCTACGATAAATGTTTCCGTCAGCGACAACCTCCGCTCCGGGAGCATATTCCGAAATTCCAAGCTGAAGGTCTCTCTGAAGTTCCACATTCTGCTTTGTGTCGTTTAGAGAGTTTGGTTTCAGTTCTACCACATCCACTGGGAAGCCATACTTCGGCAGGGCTCCTGAGCGGACAAGGAAGTTTATCAAATCGGTTTTCTTATGACCATCGCCTGCAGTTGTGGAACGGCGATGATCTTTTAGAAGGCGTTCGAAACGGGCGGCATCCTGATACCGCTGCTCTTTTGCGGCAATATCAATTTGCTCTGCAAGCCAAGCTGTGAGATCGCAGAAGTCATTCACGGCAATGGCAAGAGTGCCGTCCTCACCGATTAATTGTTCAACCCATGAGAAAGTGTCAACGCCAAGCACATCGAAAAGTTCTTCCGGAACGCATCGATGTAAATACTCTTTTACCACGGTCGGATTTGTGTTTAAGAATTCGCAGAGCCGCTCATATCCGTTGCCATTGAGAAAAATATCCGCGTCGTTACCGTTATAAACATCGGTATTCTGACTAAAAAAACGTGATATCGCCACGGCATAGATATGCCGCAGAACAATTTTGACGTTTCGTATTTCAAACGCAGGAGCTTTTATCTTGCCGGAAATCATATCCGTCGGGCGCCCAAAAAATGTGATGTCGTGTGAGGACAGCTTTGCATAGGTCAACGCAAATGCAGCCGAGCGCAAATCACGACCGGCGCGCCCCGCTCTCTGAACATAGTTTGCTGGGGACGGCGGTGTGTTGCGAAGAAAGATTGACTCCAACGAGCCAATATCGACACCCATTTCAAAGGTTGTCGAGCAGCTTAAGGCGTTTACTTCACCTTTGAGAAACTGCTCCTGATACCTGCGGGCGTTGTCCTTTTCGATTTGTGCGGTATGTTCGCGGATATAGAACGGCCCAAGGTCGTCTTTTGAATACAAGCCGGCATAGTGATTATCCGCCTGGAGCGTTTCAGGAGATACGGCTACAAGTTTGCCGCTGCACCGTGGGTAAGCGCAGCGATTTTTAAAGTTCATAGTCGTTACACGACTACAAGTCTCGCAAACATAAAGATTGCTTTCGCTTGGCACAGATATGACAAAGTCTTCAGCCGAAAGGAAACGACCGTCACCTCTCCCTTTCAGTGTTTTCAATACATTATTTTCGGCAAGAAGCACGAAATATTCTTCAGCAATTTTATATGCCTCGTCTTCCGTAATGCCCAAGGCGGATACAAGGCGGCGCAAACGACCATTGATATAAAACCGCCCGTTTTTCTGCGTTCTCGGAAGCCAGCCCATAACATTTGCCGATTCCTTGCCTGTTTTACAACGTGCGAGGAGCTTTCTGACGGATGAGTAAAAAATCATCTCCAAGTCTTCACCGTCAAGAGGTGTTTTGGATGGCTCTTGGATTGCACCGTGGAACACGACATCCATTAGAAGCAGGTCGAGTAGTGTCTTAGCCTCCTCTTCGGTCAAACCATATTTTTCAGCAAACGCAGGAGCGAACTGTGCATTACAGGTCGGCATAATTGAAACTGCACCCAACGACGACAAACTGCTGGGACGGCGGGCGGCATACATTTCGCTTATTAAAGCAATCCAAGCATTACGCCTGCTTATAGGTGCCAAGGTTTCATTCTTGCCGAGAACCGCAAAAGTCTTGTGTACATCAAAATACCGAGCAAGCTCATCGGCGAACGTCCCCAGCGTCCACGGTTCGCGTTGCAATTCTTCACGGTGCTGTTCTGCAACATACCATATACCGCGTCGGCGCAAGAAGTCTTTATACGTGCGTTCCATATAGGGTGCAAAAAAGGCGGCATCCCCACGACTATCTGAAAAGCACAAGAACTGGCGTATTTCCTCACTTGGCATATTCTCATACAAGGCAGTAGCGAGAACAGCGGTGGCCGCTTCGCTGCCAAGGTAAAACCTACGCAGTTCACCGTAAGAACAAGCTGGACAACGCACCATTCCGCTCTCTTTGCTCTTTTGCGTCTTTGTGACATTAACACCGAACTCGTCCATACAGGGACAAATATTTTTATCGCCTTTATGCTTTATTGTTCCGCATTTTGCACAGACCAGATACTCGTCAGGCGGGGTTTCCGTTTCGTCATCTGTCATATCACCATCTTCTTCGTCATCCAAGAGGAAGTATTCGGTGTTGGGGTCGGTGCTGTTTTCTGGAAGTTTCAGCTTCCCGCTTTTTTTGTCGTTCACGCCGATAATAGCAATGCGCCCGCAGTCAGTGCAAGTGGCGCATTCAAATGCCATTTGCCCATCAATTTCCGTTTCGGGAGTCAGTGACATAGAATACGGCGGGGTAAGCGTGATATAGGCTCCTTCAAGTGCGCGGACAAAGAGGTGGTATCTTGCCCTCACAAGCGGCACACCATTCCCGTTGGCGGTGCGGATGCAAGCCGCGATAAAAGCAACCAGTTCATCCTCCGATATGCCTGTATTTTCCGCAATTTCGACAAGAGTAAGCGGCTCGTTTGCAATAGCACGGATTTCGTGATACTGGGTGCTGCCGTTACAAATATCAAACAGCTTTTCATCCGGGATGCTTATCAGCGCCGCTATCTCCGCAGATGATAGCGCACGGGTAGATTCCGGAACTCCATGTTTTATCGGCATTGAGCGAATAATTGACTGAAAGACATGTCCGCAAAGCCGCTCACCAAAAGCAAAAATCTGTTTATTGTTGCTTTCATCTCCGAGGGTCGCACTGGTAAGGATATACTGAGGACTTTTACCCTCGTTAGTCAACCGGGTTTCAACTCGACGAACGAGCATTGAAGCCTCAATCCCTGTAGCACCCTTATAAATATGCGCCTCATCCAGAACCACAAACCGCAGTTTGGCGTTGCGGAATACAGCATCGTCATTTGGACGGATGCACATATATTCGAGCATTGAGTAGTTTGTGATAAGGATATGCGGCGGTTTCTCGCGCATCGCGTCGCGTGAAACACGCTCGTTCGGCATAGGATCGAAGCCGTATGTGCGGTGATATTTCTGTTTCCCGTCCTTTTCGTTCTGTTCGGTGTTTCCGTTATATACGCCGAACGTAATGTCACTGTCAACGAAGATTTCACGCAGACGTTTCACTTGGTCGTTTATCAAGGCATTCATTGGGTATATGATAATCGCCCTTACGCCATCGTCCAAATGCCCCTCAGCCTCTTGTTCTTTCAGCAGAGCATTCACAATAGGCAGCAGGAAGCACTCCGTTTTGCCGGAGCCTGTTCCTGTTGTCACAATCATATTATCTCCGTTGGCGACAGCGCGGACTGCCTTCTCTTGATGAACATAGAGCGGACGGCTCAGTTTGAAGCCCTGCCCATATCGCTCGAACAGAGGAGACATCACGCCCTCGGCAATCAACTCCCGAATTGTCGCGCCGGTTTTGTAGGCATCGCCGAGTTCGAGATAGGGACCTTTGGAGATGATTCCGTCTCTACTCAGTTCGTTTTTGAGCAGAGAGGCATAACGCTCGTCTGCGATTGACAAGGTTGTTGCCACATAGTCGGCAAACGTGTCCTTGATTGCCCGTGAAAGGATTACTGGATTAAGCATTAGCGCATCTCCTTACTGTGCTGGAATTCAAAAAAATCAGGAAAAAACAAAAACTTGGCAAGTCTCTGCGGTGGGTCGGTGTGCTTATATAGCTCCGCTTTGTAATCGCTGCTTCTATCAATAAACAAGCCCTCTCCATCGTTAAACGAAATGTGAAGCAGACCCGACTTTTCATTAACGAGGTATATATCCACAGGATTGAGATCTCTAAAATCAACATTGCCGTTCATCGTTTTGAAAAACAACCTTGCTGTGTAATGGGCGTAATCGCCGCTCAAATCGGAGTATCCGAGGTTTTCAATCCCGACAAAGGTTATATTATCGGCGTAAACTGGCTTGATTTCAATACCTTCCCGATCGAGAAGAACCCTATCTATGCGAAGCGTCTCTCCACGGAAAATCACCGCCGCTCTCTCGCCAAAAACAGCATACCCGTCAGCCAGCGAGGTTTCGGAAAGCCCAAACGCTGTCTCGGTTTGAGCGAATACCTGATACTGATACCGCTTTGACTCCGCTGGGAAATTCTCGCTTAGTATTTTCTCGCCTTGTCCTGAATACAGCACTATAGGCTGATCATGTTTCGGCTGAAATACAAACTTGAGCGTTGTGTTCGGGTCGCCCATAAATGCGTAACTGTTCAGCCAAGTCAGCATGCTGCCGGTCAGATTGAACTGCGGCGGCTCTGTTAGCGACATCTTGAACACGACATCAAACATAGATAGTTTATCGCCTGCCACATACAAGCTGACCGAAACTTTATCAGTTGCTCCGTCATATGCTTGAACGGAATTGCCGATTGCATAGTCATACCCACCTAAAGTATTGCGACGCACTATTTGTGTATCTCCGAAAGCAAGCGAAACAGCAAGCGATTCCGGACACAGCACGCGCAGTTGACTACTCGGCGCAATTTCACCTTTCCATACCGCTTCCATTGGAAGGGATCCGCCGTCTAAGAGCATTCTAATTCGCGGAATCAGGATGTGAATCTCGCCTTTGCCATACGGAATCCTCGCCTTCGCACCAAAACCCATAAGTGAGAGTTCAAAATGCTCTCCGTTTATATCAAGCGTTACATTTCCGTTCTCGGAGGTTTCGAGGTAATACGAACTGTCAAAGCTGACAGAATAGCTGTCAGTGATATAGAACTTCGCTTCGTCAAAAACCCTGCCGGAAGCACTATCCGAAAGCGTGAGGCTATAACCGCCGTTTTTGGTGGGAGAACTGAACTGCCAAAGATTTCCGTCACTGCTTTCGACACTCAACCTCTCACCATTTTGCAAGGTTGCGGCGACATTGCCGCTGTCCAGCTTGCCGACGGCAGTAACCGTAAACTCGCTGCGTGAATAAATCGGGTAAGCGGTATCCTGCAAGACATACTCAATCTGTGTTTGCGGAAGCCTTAACCTAAGCGAACCCTCCGGCGGGCGAGAGCAGCACAACAGCGACCCATCGGCAAAGATTGACACCTCGCCCTGAATGTAGATGTTATACAGTTGCGCAAAATAAGTAAGCCGCTGCCGTTCGACATTCCCCTGAAACTTTACGCTGACCTGTTTTGGGGCGAAGAGCGTGTAGTTGCCCTCATCAAGCGTTTTGCCGACTTGCAGTTTATTATCCCTGAAAATCAGGGCTTTGACATTCAGGCTGCTTTCCGAACTGAATATGACCTCGTCCCCAATTCTTAGTTCGGCTTCAAGGCTTTTGAAGTCCGCGTCGTTAATATCAGAAAGCGGCACGATAACCTCTTCCGATGTCGCTGCATAGTCGTTACCGTAAATGCCTATGGTGTGTTGATAGATCATATCGCCGTAGGAGAATATCTTCAGCACGGGGTTTTCGCGGCTCGCCAGACGAATGGAGGGAATACGCAAAGCGGGTTCATTATCGTCGTCGAGGACGTACTCGACCTTGATTCTGCCGTAGGAGAAGGCAATATCCGTAGTGCGCTTGTGCGCCGGGGCAGCTCTTTTGACCGTTGGTGTGTATGTGTATGTACTTTTCGGCGATGCCGGCTCGGAGATTTTGCCGATGTACCACCAAGTGAGAAGATGATCAATATACTCCCTGCCGGGCAGTTCGCCGCCGTCAAGAAGGATACCCATTTTCTGAAGTATCTTTGTGACAAAGCGCTTCATGTAACCGGGGCGGGTGGTCAACAGGACTTTTAACCCAACTTGAATACCGTACACATTGCCGCGAATGTCGTCGTCCTGCTCGACGGATGCGCCGTTACAGCGGTCACGGAGAACGCCGACCATTCTGCCGATTGCAGGGTCGTCCTCATAAACCGAGCAGTCAAGGTTGTTGTGGTAGAACTTGACAAGGAAGTCAAACAGCGCAAAAACACTCTTGTTTGGCGAAAGCGAGTGAGCCAGAACCGTGGAGTAATAGTTGTTGTCGCCGCTCGGATCAACCACGAAAAGGCGGTTGTAGGTACGGCAAGCCTCTTTCACGGAATTTGTGAGTACACCGTACATCGCTGGCGTATTTCCGAAGTTGTAGCCGAACTGCTCGGATATGTACGCCCAGAAGCCTGCGTTTTCGGCTCGCTCCCAATCTTTGGCGTATTGGACCATCGTAAGGAAAATTGCAAGATATCCCCAGTTATAAACTTTGTTATGTTCAAGCAAAATTCTGATGGCCTGCAACGCCGTTTTTTCGACCGCTTTCCGGTTGGTTTCCTCTAAGACAGCCGCACCGAGCAAAGGATACCGTGCCGCAATGCCCTCGATATAATCTTGCACGGAAACTTTGCCGATCTTTTGCGGACGGACGGATACCCACATATCGCGCTCTATTTCGAATGATTCGTCAGCCGTGGGGCTGAAAGCAGTTATCGGTTCCATAGTGACTATCTCCTTAGGTTCATCGGTCTCCTTTTCGAGAGTATCATAGTATTCGTAGTATTCATCATCGTAACTGTCAGAATCTGCGCCGTCCGAAGTCATCACATCGTTCGCAAGCAGTTCCCACCAAGCGTCATTTCCCCCGTTGTCCAGCCGTTCAAAGAATTGCAACAGGGATTCAACCTGCTCAAATGTCTCAGCAGCATACAGCAATGTGCGTTCAGTTGCGTTTATTGGTATATGCCACATCGACGTCCACCTCATTTGCTTTCGTATTACCCGGCTTCTTCCTCTCTTTCCATCCGTGATGGAAAACACTATTCCATCGCTTTTACTTTTTCTTCTATAAAGGCGATTTCTTTCTCGTCAAGACCATATTTTGTATAAAGCTGCCGGTCGATGCCCGGGATTGACTGTGTCCAGTCGATGTCGCTTTGTGACGTGAAGTCTTGCAGGGGGACTTTTGACCAAGTCTCCCGCGTATTGTTCGGGGTTGCTTTCAGGATACTTACTAACACTCGGACAAACTTTGTCCTTATATATTTAGCCAGATTCTCAGCTTGTGCCTTGTGTTCATAACCCCCTATTGTTAAGAATGTTTCCGTTGCACCAACTTCCTTATCAGCTACAACTGGCGCACCTACAATCGTCCCATTTTTAAGGGCGGCTCCGTTTGCTTTTGAAATAAATACCTTGTACTGGCCAAAGCTATCGGGGTAATCTAAGTAACTCTTCTTCATCCACAGAAAAGTCCTTTTCGAATTCTTTAAGCCGTACACCTGAATATATACATCACCATCTGTCGGTTTGGTTTCAAAGTATACTTTGTTTGTCAAAATCTCAAATGCCCCTGTGCCAACATCTTTTCTATGTCCTTTGGATTGGATAGATTCAATTTCTGGTATTTCAGCGAGGGCTTTGTCAGTCAATCTGTATACGCCACGACCACTCACTATGGAAGCAACGCTCTCGTCGCTTGGGGCAGCTTTATCCATAATCGAATTCAAAAGAGGATTCGAAGTAAAAACCTGAATGGGTGGAAACTTTCGTTTCTTGTCGTGATAGGTTATCGCAACGCCGCCCGGAATAGATGTTGTCGGAAAGATTTTCGATGCGTCTTCCTCAAATAGCATCACCTTTAAATGAACATCATTTAACATCTTCTCGTTCCAATTTTTAGGCGTTGCACCCGCGTTAAACAGAAATCGAGCCGGTGTAATAAGCACGACTTTATCTGAAATCTCATAAGCACTATCCATAAAGAGATTATAGATTGGAGCATTACTCGTGCTTCCTCCGACTGCATCATCTTGATATGGTGGGTT
>Ga0116164_10001868_pt1 | contig 15463 bp, 11 predicted proteins | sample AD_UKC109_MetaG_FD_89888 | JGI IMG/M metagenome (GOLD analysis project Ga0116164, IMG submission 89888) | Active sludge microbial communities of municipal wastewater-treating anaerobic digesters from Hong Kong - AD_UKC109_MetaG | ecosystem: Engineered > Bioreactor > Anaerobic > Digestate... | reverse complement strand
CGCGCCGCAATGAATGTACACGGTCACCCGGCCCGCCGCTTTTTGTACAACGGTCTGCGCAACCAGCTTGCGCTCATCCTCGTTCATCAAAAACATCTCGCCGGTGGTACCGCACGGGTACAGGCAGTTTACACCCTTTGCGATCAGAAACTCCACCTGCTGCTCAAGGGCTTCCGTATCCACGATCCCGGCCTTCGTAAAAGGCGTGGTCATCGCCGTGATGACGCCGCAAAGCTTCTTCACCTGCACGCCGTTTAATTCTATTTGTCCGTTTGTCATTTGGCCTCGTCCTCATCTTTCCCCAGCATCATAGCCCAAATCGACTATACGAATCCAACAGTGAAATTACCGCTACCAATCCGCCTTGGAGCCGTCCTCATACTCCACATAGGGATCCTTGATCCATCCGTCATCCTTAAGCTCTTCTAGAGCTGCATCGTTCAGCTCTATGCCCAAGCCCGGACCCGTAGGAATATCGATATAGCCGTCGTGGATCTCAAACGGATTTTTAAACAATTTGACTCCGCGATCCCACCCCTCCGGGAGGCCGGGAAACTCTTGGATAAGGAAATTGGGTGTACATGCATCCAATTGCAGACATGCAGCAAGGGATACTGGGCCTAAAGGATTATGCGGCGCGATATACATATGATAGGTTTCCGCCATGGCGGCTATCTTGCGCGCCTCGAAGATACCACCGCAATGACACAGGTCCGGCTGCAGAATCTGCGCCGCCTGTTTTTCGATCACTTCACGGTAACCATAACGGGTAAACAACCGCTCGCCCGTGGCAATGGGTACATCGGTCGATCGCGCCACCACCACCATTTCTTCGACATTCTCAGGCAACACCGGTTCCTCAATAAACATGGGATGGTACGGCTCAAGAGCATGAATCAACCTACGTGCATTCAGCGGCGTAACGCGCCCATGAAAATCAATGCCGAGATCGACCGAATCGCCAATCGCTTTGCGCACGGCTGCAAAACGTTCAACATGCGGCTTGAGTTCCTCGCGCCCAATAACAGGCCGGATCGGTGGAATAATCGAATATTTAATGGCCGTCATACGCCACGTCGACAAGCGTTCACGTGCAAAATCACACATCTCGTCAATCGTATTCCCATCCAGACGCGCAATCTGCTTCACATGCGTGTACATGCGGATCTTGTGTCGCACAGCGCCGCCCAGCAGATCATAGACCGGCACACCCAATACCTTGCCTTTGATATCCCACAGTGCCATTTCAATGCCGCTTATTGCGCTCATAATAATCGGGCCGCCCCGATAGAAATTGCCACGGTACATTTTTTGCCAAAGGTGCTCTATGCGCCGAGGGTCTTCTCCGATAATGTTTTGCCCGATTTCCTGTATCGCCTGTGAGCAGGTATGCGCACGCGTTTCAAGAATGGGCTCCCCGAGACCATAGATTCCCTCGTCGGTCAATACTTTGAGAATCAGCCATCGCGGCTTAACAAAATATGTCTCAAAGCCTGTGATGATCATGCATTTTCCCTCCCCTGCGGTCGCCAGTTATTATCAAAGGGTCGTTCCAGGCTGAGAGTCACACCGGAGTCCACAACAACTTCGGCTCCCGTGATTGTGGAAGATTGATCGGAACAAAGGAAATAGACGGCACTGGCAACATCCTCCGGCTTAGATTCATGCCCGCAGGGATAGATATCCCGGCGTGTTTGCCGCTCTTCCTGCGAAAGCTTATTCCAACGGTCAGTCCACAGCGGCCCGGCAATAATTGTATTTACACGAATGCCCTTATGTGCACATTCGACAGCGCAGGTACGGGCGATGACATTCATCGCGCCCTTGGAGGCGGCATAAACAATTCGGTCAGGAAGGCTTTGACGTGAATGTGTGGAACTTATCAAACAAATTGCACTGCCGGCCCCCATGCGGCGTACGGCCTCCTGACAGCAAAAAAAGCAACCTTTTGCATTAGCGTTCATTACCGAATCCCAATCGTTCTCAGTCGTGAAGAAAATATTCATATCCATACCAAGATTTGCAGCGTTGACGACAAGTACGTCGATACGTTCCATTACCTGTTCGATCTTCGCAAAAGCCCGCCGAATATCCGGTACACTTCCAGGGTCCATCCCTACGCCAAGAGTACGCGCCTGCAGACATTGAGTTTTCAACCGTTCAGCCGCACTCTGTGCTGCTGCTGCGGAACGGCTAGTAACAACAACATCGTATCCTTCATTTATAAAGCGTTCTACAATACCGTACCCTACATTTTTGGTCGCACCTGTGACAATTGCTACTCGTCGCATATGTTTACCTAATAAGGTATTACTCTTCCTTTCAATTAAATTCATCTTAAGTATATTTTGCCGACTTTTTGTTATCAAGTTCATTTCCCATGGAAAAATCCACTGAAATTGCTGGCGCCATATATAAAAACCGATCCCAGTCACGGGTACTTCAAAGGATGTAACCGTGAAACCTTTCACCTTGACAATAGGGGTTTTCTATGCAAAATGAAATGTGTTCTTGCGTCCGGGCCATTGTATGCTTCATGATTGGATCGCCGGCTGTTGATCGCTTTTTGAAAGGAATTACATAAAATGCAAAAAAAGATAAATACAAGCCAACAAATCGCTGTGATTGAGGAACCGTCACAAATTAATACGTACTGGCATAGGATCACAATGGATTCCGTCAGATTGCGTGTGCAGCAAAAAAAGAAGGACCTGCTGTTGATTTCAGAGGATGATCTGGACAGCCTCGATGCAGAATATGAGCCCATCGTTGTGATAAGCGGTACGCAGGAATGGTTGGATCGCATTCTAGCCAAGCTGGAAACGCTGCGGTTTCGCTGCGTGCTGCTCAGCACCAGCGAGCAGGTCGTGCAACCAAACGTGAGCGTGATTACCATTGACAGAGCGCGCGCCATTAAGCAAGCAGTGTCGTATTTGCATGATGCGCATCGCAAGCGAATCGCATTTTTTGCATATTATCCAAACTCGCTCAACGATCAACAAAAGCTGGAGGCATTCAGTGAGACCTACCAAGAGTTGGGAATAGAGTTTTCAAATAAGGATGTTTTCCCCTTTGACGGAGACATACAACAAACACTGGTGCGTTTTATTGAAAAGTGTGAATCGTATAATGCTGTGATCTGCGCCAATGACATTGCAGGTGTACTGCTATTACAGAGCGAAACCTTGCGCAGCAAAATACACATTCCGGACGATCTGTATGTGATCAGCTTTGGCGATATGATACTGTCAAGAATTATTCATACATCGCTGACATCCTTTACGTTGGATTATACAGCGCTTGGTACTACAGCGGTAGATACCGTAGATTTTTTACGCAAAAGGCGTTATATCAATGCGCAGACCACCGTTGTGCGTTCCATTCTCAGAGTAGGCGCTTCTACGGCTTATCATTCGTTTCGGGAGCCGTCGCCGAAGAGGCCGGTCACAGATTTTTCAGCAGCATCCGTGACGGATCCGTTTTATAAAGACGAGCCCATCAGCTCACTGCTTGCTCTGGAAGCCTTTCTAAATCGCCTGGATCTAATCGATATACGAATCCTGTTGATGCAAATGCAGGGGATGCAACAGCAGGAAATATTGGATGTTCTGTTCATTTCGGACAGCACTTACCGGTACCGCTTACGCAAAATGCGTGAATGTCTGGGCATTGCGTCCTCAGACGCGCTAGTTAAGCACGTGGCGGAGATTGTGGATCTCGAACAATTCGTATCCATAAATTGTAATGAAGAACAAAACAACTCTATATCAGACATGGGGATGCTCAGGTAAGAATCGCGGAATTTTCCAGTATTTTTGAAATTGCCCGGCAGTAGGGTTTGTTGTATAAATAGGATTAAGCAACAACAAGTTCTACAGCGGAGGAAATCAATACCATGAGCATAGTATATCTTGAAAACCATCGAATTTTTTTGCTGCAAACGAACAAATCGACTTATGCGGTTCATATCGATTCACAGGATCGTTTGCTTCACCTGTATTGGGGACCCAAGCTGACAGACGTTCGCGATCTTCCCACCGTCGAAAACCTGAGAAATTGCCGCAAGGTTGAACAGGCGGCGCCCGCAGTATTCCTGGAATACGCGGGAAAGGATTGCCGGACAGACAACTGGGAGGGCAGTTCCGTCGTACGCAGCGTGCTGGATATTACCTTTGCAGACGGAACACGTAACGTTGAGCTGCGCTACCATAGCTACACTATAGATAACGAAACGCTTACTATTACGTTGGTGGACGAACTGTTCTGCTTGTTTGTAGATTTGGAATATCAACTTTGGCCGGATATGGATCTCGTCGGCCGCCGCACACGCATACGCAATTGCGGAGAGATGCCGCTCACCATCGATTCCGTTTTCTCCGCTCTGTGGCGCTTGCCGCGCCGCGGAAAGTACAGGCTTACGCATATGTCCGGTTCCTGGGGCAGCGAATACCGGCTGATGCGCCAGGATGTTCTCAACGGCGAATACCTGCTGGAAAGCCGTAGCGGGCTGTCGGGTCCTCAGGCCGTGCCTTTCTTTATGCTGGATGAAAACGGAACAGCAACCGAACAACAGGGCAGTGTCTATTTCGGCACGCTTCAATGGAGCGGCAATCACAAGATCATCGTGGAAAAGGATGAGTTCGACTTCGTTCATGTGCGGGGTGGTGTCAGCGACTATGATTTTGCCTGGCCCCTTGCTGCCGGAGAAGCCTTCGAAACGCCCGTATTTCTTGCCGGTTGGACGAATTGCGGTTTTGGGCAGGCCAGCATCGCTTTGCATGATTTCCAACGCAAGGTACTGATGCGCAAGGAAGAACGCGAGCGCATCATGCCCGTGCTGTTCAACCCGTTTGGCGTTTTTCAGGAAGCAATCGATGAAGAGAAAGTGCTAAGCCTGGTGGATCAGGTTGCAGCGCTGGGAATCGAATGCTATATCCTCGATGCAGGCTGGTTTGGTTACGGCGTTGGGCTTGATTATGCCAAAGGGATCGGCGACTGGAAGGTCAATACCATTCGCTTTCCCAACGGTCTGCATAAAGTGGCGGACGCCATTCATGACAAGGGTATGCTCTTCGGTCTTTGGATGGAGCCAGAAACCGTCCATCCCGACAGCGAACTCTACCGTTTACACCCGGACTGGATTCTACGGTATCCAGCCCGTGAGCCGAAGATCGAACACAGCCGTTATATACTAAACTTCGCGCTGGACGATGTACGCGAATATATGCTGGATGTGGTCTGTAAGTTGATTGATGAGTATCAACTGGATTATTTTAAAATGGATCTGTGCCGCAGCATATCCGAATCCGGCAGTCCTCTGTTTCCGCCTGAGCAGCAAAAAACACTTAACGTCCGCTATGTAAGAAATCTGTATGCGTTTTATAATGAAATAGCGAGACGTTATCCCAAACTGATGATCGAAAACTGCGCGGGCGGCGGCAGGCGCGTGGATCTGGGTATGATTCAATTCTCAGGTCGCATCAACCGCAGCGACAACCAGGATCCGCTGGATATCTTGCGTATCCATGAAGGATTTTCACACATTATGATCCCCAAACTGGCGGGCGGAGGATGTCATATCAGCCGTTATGCGAACGTAACAAAGAGGATAAACGGCCGTAGCGCCACCCTGAGATTTATGGCGCATGTGGGCATGATGGGTTCTCTGGCCGTTGGCGAAAATCTGTTGAAATGTACACAGGATGAACTGCAGGAAATTGCCGGGTACATTGCCCGCTACAAAGAAATCCGCAGGACTATATGTATGGGAGATTGCCACCGCCTGGCGTCTGCGACGGACAAGCCTTACGCGGCCTTTGAATATGTCATGCGAGACGGCGCCGAGGCAGTTTTGTTCGTGCTTGGGCAGTTCATGCATTATTCCCATACAATCGTCGAACCAATCCGTCTTTACGGACTTATCGAGGATGCGGAATATGACGTTGAGGAGTATGGCGTACACACGGGCCGCGGCTTGATGAACGCCGGATTGTATATACCGCTTATCGGCGATATGGACAGCCATGTGATCCATATCCGGAGGAAATAACCCGAGGGGACTATACTGAATCATACGAAGTCGGATGCCGTGCGTTGAACCAATGCGCGGCATCTCTGCTCGCCAACGGCCGCATTCGGCCGATTCAATTTTTTCCGTACGGGCAAGCGATTGTCATATATCGCTCCGTTTGCTGGCTGTGATGCTGAGCCGACTGCAAAAACGGCGTGTTTCTCCGGGTTTCAGCGGTATGAATCCGCTTTCCCCGGGCGGATACGGTGCATGCGGCGCGTCGATCACCCATGTCTGGGTTCCACACAGAGATAGTCCGGAGAACTGCCGTTGTACAGCATCCAAAAATTATAGTCAGGTGTTCATCGCGAATCTGAACGCCGCTTCGTATATCTGTCATCGTCATAGAATGCCCGTCGCTTTGCCGAAAATGGCGGCTGATTGCCTGGCAATATGGAATGAACGTTCCCGCATTCAGCTCTCCCTGCAGCGAGGAGATGCTGACCATATCCCATGTTGGCAGATACGTGCGCATATCGTGCAGGTATTCCGTTCCTGCACCGATCTTCAGTCGCACGTCCTCTGGCCGGGAACCTGCGACAAACGGAATGCGGAAGGCTGTGTGCCAACCTAATGTCATAGGCATTGAGTCGGGGTTTTGATTGGTCACGTCTGCCTGCTGTATAATCCCGTTTTCGCATAGCTGATAGAAAAGCCGTATGGAAAAGGCGTGCGGGAGGCCCATGTATTCGAAGGAGCGGGTATTGTAGCCAAGTGTGGCGCAAAGCGAATCGACGTTAAGCACCTGAACGGAGTTTCATGCAGGACGCCGTGCGGAAAGCAGCCTGTCGCAGGTTCGTTTACGGGCAGTTCATAGACACGTCCCTCAAATGAAAAACGTCCCCCTGCAATACGGTTGGGCGGAAAGATCAACGGTGTCCCGTACAGAAACGGATTGTCCGTCATGCCTTTGATAGGCGTACGCAGGCTTTCGGCATTCAGTGCAGGACAGGCAAGACGGATCAGGCTGCCGCCCCGTTTTGTTGCGACGCTGGCTTCATAGCCGAAGCCATTCAGTGTGAGATACTCCATCGATAGTTCCTGTCTAAATAAGAATACATACGTTTCTTCAGGATCGCGGACAATCCGGCCCAGCCTGATGCATACGGGAAACGAAGCCGGTGCAGTATCGTCAGGGATGCTTTGGCAGCGTCTTTTTCCATTTGCCGGGCGTCATGCCAACATAAGCTTTAAAGCTCTTTATAAAGTGAGAAATATTGAAGTAGCCAACCTTTTCGGTAATCACGGAAATCGGCTGATCATCCCGCAGCAGGTTCTTTGCCGCCTCCATACGCAATTGTGTCAGAAACTCTTTGAATGTCATGTCGATGTTGGTACGAAGCAGGCGCGACACCTGCTTGGTGGAGATGCCCAGCGCCTGTGCGGTTGAGGACAGGCTCATCTCACCGCTCAAGCAATTTTCCTGAATATAGCCGACAACCGCGTTATCCGTTTGTGCAAGACGGTTATTGCCGCAAAGGAGTATAACAAACCGGCGCATACGGTCAGCGATCCCTTCCGGTTCCTGCAATGCGCCCGTCTCCGGACCGTCTTCAAGTACCAACCCGTTTTGGTACACCAGCGAGGCGATGCGCTGGCAAAGGATATTGAGCCTGTAGATACGCATCAGGTAAGAGGGATAACCGTCCTCAATATGTTGGATCATCGTATCCAGCAGTCCCAGCGCCTGGTCCCGGTCTCCGATATCCGTAAATGCGATCAGTTGCTTGATGTGATCCTCTTCCTGAACGTTGCAGATATCCGGTAACGTCGTCTCGCGCGAGTTCAGCGCCTCGATGGAAACCGCCGCGATTTTGCTCATCTTCATACAGGAGCGGCTCAATTGCATACGCGCGGTTAAATTGCGCGCCATCAACGCATCCGAAAGCAATTCGATAATCTCCTGGCATTGCTCATCCTCGTCAAAGTTCATCAGAACCGCATATTCACGCAGCGTCTGCAACTCCGCCGCATACAGCAAGCAGGTATCGTCCGAAAAATTCTCGATATCCTTCAGAAATTCCTCGGCCTCAAAATTCCCCTCAATGTGGATAAAAAGAATCGCGTACAACTCATGATGCATCTCATAACCCATTTCCCGTATCTGGTCGTCGATCACGGGGCTGTCGTTGCCGGAGATCAGCATCATCACAAGCTGTTGCTTCAGCCACGCCTTCTGCCGCCCAAGCTGGGCCAGATGCGTTTCCAGCTGTTTTTGGGATAGGGAATTCATGGTAAGGGTCGTATGGATCAGATCCTCGATAGTTTGCCACTCATTGCTGGGCGGCTGCGTAGTTCCAATGTATTTGCTGTACAGCCGTCTTAGCGGCTGATAAATTCGCCAGGCGGCATAAATTGCCATACCGATACCGATCAGACATGCAGACGCCATAATCATGACCATTAGCGTATCAAATAAAACTATCTTATCAAAGGTCGCGAAGCTTGGCATGTCCATCGTAAGCGTCACCATATTATTGGAGCCTACTCCACTAAGGGCATCACCCTGCACTTCACCGGTCAGCATGCTCTGCCCATCGTAGGTGAGCATGAAGGTTGCGCCGTGTACAGCGCTGGTAATACTCCACACGTCCTGCCGGAGTCTGCTGAGATTCACCAGAAATATCAATACGCTATCGCCTGAAAACGCCTTTGAAGTGCCGAAGTGAAAAGGCATGCTGATGATCAACGAATCCGGCCGTGCATCCGATAGGATAAATGCGATATTTATTGTGGAATCGATAAGCTTCATCTGTTCATCTTCCGTCAGGCCCGCTAAAACATAGCGAAAGAACACCTCTTCATCATATCCACCACTGTATCCATACACACGCCTGCTACCGCAATACCACAGATAATATTCCTCCACCCAAGTGGAATAGCTGCTGAAGTGGGAAAGAGCCTCTATGAGTTCCATTTCACGGATAACGTTTTGCTGTACATAGGAGGGCTGAAACGTATACGTCGTTTTGATGCTCAGCCGAATATCCTCCATCGCGGCGATTTGGCGCTCAATATAGCTGGCTGCATTTGCCAAACGCCCCTGATAAAGCTCGGATTCAGATTGTTTCAACTGGTTGGAGGCAACCAGTGTCAGGGCGGATCCCAGCGCCAAACAAACGGTTAATACGACCGTAAGATACGATACCACATATCGTTTAAAAACCAGCCCGCGATATGCTTTCAAGATGATCTCCCCCCATTGAGAAAAGCAACTCCTTCAAGCCGCAAAACGGCTTGAAGGAGCGCTCTCGCTTTGAAAAGAGGCGGCTCGACTTTATGATACGTCAAGCCGCTTCTTTTATCAAATCAATCCTTGGCTTCCAGATAGTTTTTGTAGGCTTCTTTGTAGTATCCGAGCAGTTCCTGCACGCCCATATCCTCGAGCTCCTGTTGATACTTCTCAAATTCGCTCAGATCGCGCACACCGGTGATGAATTTCGCAACCTCCGATTCGATGTAGGGGTCGAGGATGGAACGCAATTCATCAATGGCCAGCGTGGTATCCTCGTCATAATAGACGATCATCGGGAAGGATTCCGCGCGATACGGCTCCACATATTTGTGCACGTTCAACAGATGCGCGCCGGACCCGAAGTTCGGATCATAGGAATACGGAAGGATGTTATCCTTGTTGTAGTAATAGGAACGCATTTCAGGCCGGTTGGTAACGCCCGCTTCAAAGGCTTCCTTGTTCTCCAGGGGATGCGAGCGGTTGCCAAAGCCATGCGCTATGTTGCCGGCATCTCCATACATGAAGGCTGTGCTGTCAATCTGATTTCCTTCCGTATCTACCCATACATAGCTGTTTTCATCGGTAACCATGTAACCGCCGATGATGCCCAGCGTATCGGAGCTGGTCGCGGACGGTCCACACCACAGGTACATACCGCCCAGATCGCTATAGAAGTAATCCAGATAGCGCATGATCGTCTCGATTTTGTCGGGATCGACAGCGGCACTGAGCGATACATACCCAAATTTGAATTTATTGAGCGTACCAACTTGGGCGGTATCGTTCCATTCACTGGTCAACGGAGAAATATCAACCCACTTTGAAAATTCTTCCTTTTCCAGCAGCGCGTGATACGTAATGCCCGGGTATGCGCCCACGGCATCTTCCGCCAACTGTGAGTATGCAGTGGTCAAGTCGGTTGTAAAGAAATCAGGCGATATCAGGCCGTCCGTATAGTATTGGTTCATGAGCTTGAGAAACTCTACAAAGGTGTCGTCATAGGCGGGGATGACCACCTCACCGTTACGGATGGAGGGCAAGTTGCCTATGCTGTTTACAGTGTCCTGAAGCTCCGGCCATAAATAGCCGAAAGCGTTCAGCAAGAAATTGCGCGGATCATTCAGGGGCGTTTTTGCGCCTCCGCCTAGCGGGTAGATATCGGGGTGCATTTCTTTGAAGGTGTAGAGCATGTCGGTAAATTCGTCAAGCGTTGCGGGCGTTTCCAAACCGGCTTCGGCGAGCCATTCGGTATTAAGTTCCATCAGGCAGAAGCCGTCGCCCTGAATATAGAAGTCGGAATACCCGGGCAGGGTGTAGATCTTGCCGTCAGGCGTCGTACAATACGCAATCGATTCCGGATAGGCTTCGATCCAATTGCACAAATGCGGCATAATCTCGGGCGTAATGTAGTCCGTAAGGTCGAGTAGCAAGCCTTCCGCCTGTCCGTATCGTACCAGCTCGGAAGTGCTCAGCGGGATACCAAAGAGTAGATCGGGAAGATCTCCGGACGCGAACATCAAGCTTTTTCGTTCGTCCATAGCGGTGGATAGAATCTGATTCACATCAAAATCTATGCCGGTTGCATACTCGGACCAGATCCAGAACCACTGGTCTTCAGGATCTTTGCCGTACTGTTCGCTGCGGTTGGTTACAACGCTTACGGTAAGCTCGTCGCCTTCTTTAACAAGCGGAAACTGAGCATAGTCCGTGTAGTCGTTGTAGGCAGCCAATGCGCTTGTGCTAAAAAGCAGCAGCGCCAACACCAGGAAAAGGGTAATGGGTTTTTTCATGGGGTTCTCTCCTTTCACGATTATGATAAGCCTTTATTGAAACAGCGCGTACGCCGTTTAACCCTTGACGGCACCGATCATCATGCCTTTTACGAAGTGTTTTTGCACAAAGGGGTAGGCAATTAGCAGCGGTGCGGAAGAGATCACGATCAGTGCGTATTTCATAGTTTCCGCCATATAAAACAGCCGTGCAGCGTTCTTAATGGCCTCCATGTCCATGGAAGAAGTATCAATCGTTTGCAAGGCAGTCTGACTGTTCAGCAAGATGGAACGTAATACTATCTGAAGCGGCAGGTAGTTATTTTTGGTGATGTAGATCAGCGCATTAAAATATTCGTTCCAGCGCTGCACGGCAAAAAAGAGCGTCATCACGGCAATAATCGGCATGACCAGCGGCAGCGCGATCCGAAAAAACGTGCACAGTTCGTTCGCCCCGTCGATACGTGCGGATTCATACAATTCCTCCGGGATATTGCTCTGGAAGTACACGCGCGTCACGATCATATTGAACACGCTGGACGCGCCGATAAAGATCAGGCTGTACCATTGGTTGACCATGTTCAACTGCTTCATGACCAGATAGGTGGGGATCAGGCCGCCGTTGAAGTACATCGGGATTAAAAAGAAGATGCTGATGACGGAGCGTCCGGGTAAAGTGCGTTTGCTGAGCGCGTACGCGCTGGGAATGGTCAGGATCAAGCTGAAGAACGTACCCACAACGGTATAGAAAATCGTATTGCGGTACCCTACCCAAATACGTGATTCTTTGAAGGCGTTGGCATACGCCTCCAGAGAAAAGCCCTTAGGCAGCAAAAATACGTTGCCCTTAGCCGTCTCATACGCGTCCGACACGGACGCGATCAGGACAAAATAGAGCGGATACAGCGTAATCAGCAGGACGAGGGACAGAAGAATGATATTGACCGCATTGATCGTTTTATCGGCCTTTGATTGGTGAACGACGGTTGCTTCCACTTGCTTTCAGCCTCCTTTCCTTACCACAGCGCCACGTCGGAAACACGCTTGGCAATCGCATTCACGATGATCAGCATCAAAACGTTGGCAATGGTGTTCAGAAGGCCGATTGCCGTAGCATAGCTGTACTGGCCGCCAAGCAAGCCCAATTCATACGTATAGGTGGAAATGACCTGCGACACATCCAGGTTCAGAGAGTTCTGCAGCAGGTAGATTTTTTCAAATCCAACCGTGAGGATACGGCCGCAGCTCATAATGAGCATAATGACGATCGTGGGCAGGATCGACGGAACGTTGACGTGCCAAGTGATTTGCAGTTTGTTCGCGCCGTCCATATAAGCGGCCTCGTGCAATTCCGGCGACACGCCCGACAGCGTTGCAATATAGATGATCGTACTCCAGCCAAGATCCTGCCATACGCCGCTCCACACGTAGATATGCGCAAAATAAGATGCCGTTCCCAGGAAATTGACTCTGGACCCTCCGAGCATTTCTATCACATTATTGATCAAACCCGTGCTCTGATTCATGAACAACGTGATCATCGAACATACGACGACTATTGAAATGAAGTGCGGCGCATAGGTAACCATTTGTACGGCCCTTTTGAACTTCATGCTGCGCAGATCGTTAATCATCAGCGCGGCAATGATTGATAAGGGAAAAGTCGCCAGCGTATAGAGCGAAATAACGATCGTGTTGCGGATGATCTTCCAGCATTGCGGGTGGTGAAAGAATTTTACAAAGTACTTCAGGCCAACCCATTCGCTACCCCAGACGCCCTTTGAAACGCGATAATCCCGAAAGGCGATTTGCAGGCCATGCATTGGTAAATAGTAAAATAAGAAAATATAGATCACGGCAGGCAAAAGTAGCAGGTAAATCTGCCAGTGGTCCGCAACGCGACGCGCTAAAGTTTTTTCGTGCAATCGCGATGTTTTGGAATTGGCGTTGAACACGTACATATCCCCCAAATCTACAAGTATGATGTTGCTTGCCCTGTAAACAGCTTACCGTATATACCCCGGCGTGTATATAAACAGAATGAGACCTCCGATACCGCTTATCGGACATTGTGCGGCGGGGAGTATGATGAGCGCGGTTACAGCCCGCAACATAACTATCATACGTCGGCATAACGGCGGAAGCGGGGATGAACAACCCCGCTTCCGCCGATCATGACGCTGTGTTTTTCTGTTTTCGGGCATATCTCAAACTTATGGATTATGCATCACGGGCACAGGCCGGGCTTGCGGTTGAATCCGTCCGTCCAGCATGGGATACATCTGCTGCGCGAACTCCCGAAACGCCTTTACGACCAGCGGATAGGGGCGGTTGCATACGTCGATCAAGCCGATGTTGTGGCTTTCTCCGTCAAAACGGCCAAGGTAGGGTTGGTCGCTGTATTCAAAGTAATGAATACCGGTCAGGTGCGGCTCCTGCGTGCTTTGTTCCAGATAGTAGCGGACAGCCTGCGCACGCTCGTCCTGAGTGGCCGTATAATACAGGCTCCACGAGTCCAGCCCGCTGTCCTGTGCGCCGAATTGCCATTCTCCGACCATCATAGGGAGGTCGATATGCCGGCCAACCATAGCGGCTGAAGTGGCGGGTTCGGAACCATAACAATTGAAGGAAAACACATTGAAATACCGAAGCGGGCTACACAGCGTTTTTTCGGACGGTCTGTGGTAACGCATTCCCAAATTGAGATGATTCGGATCGAAGGCCTTCAGCGTGCGGCTGACCACTTCGCCGTACTGGTTCACTAACCGGTCGTGGAAAACGGCCAGATCCCGCTTCGCAGCCTGCGTGGCAGGCAGGTCCGTGACCGGCGTGAGAAGATCATCAAAGGAAATAAAGGCTGTGTTCCAGGCGGCGTTGAGCAATTCAATACCGCCTGTATATTGTTCCTTCAGATAGGTGATCATGGCTTGCTTGGAGGCGGTTGCGCCGGATTGCTGCAGCAGTTTCTCTGCCAGATTGACGCCTTCGAGCATGAGCCATTCCGGTTCGTTTGTGACAAAATAACCGATCAGTCCCTGCGCGTTGCGCCACGGCGCCAGCTCGCGCTCCGCCATCTCCTGTGCGGCGCGCTCGTAGGCTTCGCTGAACACGTCGGGGAAATCGCGAAAAATGCATTCTTTAGTGAGCGCAAAATACTTGAACGTGATGACGAACGGGATACCGGACCGCGCCAGGAAGGTATGGGTGGCTTCGTCCGTATAATCGTTTACACCCACGCCCAGCGTATTGATGCCCCAGCGGTGCATGCGCGCGGCATTGATGGTAATCCAAGCGTTCAGCCAGTCCTCGCCAAAGATACGCATCATATTGACGCGGGGAAAGTTGACGAACACACGCTTTCGGGCAGCGTCCAGTCCGTTGCGCACCACATACTGTGGAATGGCATCCCCGGTGCACCATGCGTTTTGATACAAACGGTCGTGCGGAGGCAGCCATGTATACAGGGTTTCCAGACGATCGGCCAACGCATAGATTCCGGTACGGTGGCCATAGCACATTCCATTGGAGAAAAACGCATATCCGTCCGGATCCACCAGCCACCAGCGCCGGCCGTCGTGCTCAGAGCGGAACCAGCCGGTAGCTTCGAACTTCTTTTCAAGCCACCCTCCCCAGCGCGACCAGCCCACGGGGTATTGGTTGTCGGTTTCGGCGTTTTTCAGTTCACTGCGCAGATAAGCATCCAATACCTCTGTGCTTTGTGTCTTGCCGGGCCAGTTTAGGTGCAGCGACTGTCCCATCGAGTCTACCAGAGGGCTACCCTCCACATTCTGCGGTTTCCAGTCTGTCTTGAGCGTCAAACCGGCAAATTCGAGGCCGGCCAAATCATCATTTTGGACGCATATTTCAACATGGCTGATTTCTTCCGGGCGCACGGCACGCCCCTTCATTCCGCCTTTATAAACGCCGGGCTGCGGAGGCAGGAATGCGCAGTTCGCTGCAAAAATTTGTTCGTTAAGAGGAAAGGGAATCTGTACATGGCAATGGGGCAGGACGGCGTAGAAAAGAGTGAGCAAGGACTCGCTGCCTGCGCATAAGGATAGATTGCACTTGATCTGGTGACTCGCATTTATCGAAATATCCACAACAGCTGTCGAAAACGAAGCCCAATGGTCCGGCAGCAATGCTCGCAGACGGATCCTGTGATTGTCATCGGGAACAAGCTTGGTGCCTTCCTGCTGTCCGGCCAAAAGCGAAAACTTTTCCGCATTGATTTGAAATTTGGTCATGAGATTCCCCTCCTCTTTTATACCATCATTATGAAATTAGAGGTTTCCCGCTGTTATATAGAGACTAAAAAAATATGGGTGTGAAAAAGGCAGCTCGGAGATTGTATTGCTTCTCTGAACTGCCTTTATCTTGTATCAGCTT
>Ga0116164_10001867_pt1 | contig 15469 bp, 9 predicted proteins | sample AD_UKC109_MetaG_FD_89888 | JGI IMG/M metagenome (GOLD analysis project Ga0116164, IMG submission 89888) | Active sludge microbial communities of municipal wastewater-treating anaerobic digesters from Hong Kong - AD_UKC109_MetaG | ecosystem: Engineered > Bioreactor > Anaerobic > Digestate... | reverse complement strand
GAAAGAAGAGGGTATGCCCTGGAACTGGTCGTCGATTTTGTTCGAATGCCGAATACAAGGCGCCGGTTTGGTCCGGACAATGATGAACCGATAAAACCCATTCCTTCGCAGGAACTGGCCGATGTACTTCCTACCTGGCCCGGTGGAACGATGGGCGTGCGAATAGGAGATTACATGTTCCGCCCCCATCAGAAATGGGCCCTAACGGTTGTTCCTGAGGCCGGTGGCTATTTAGGGGGGCCGTATTATAAAATTGTTATAGCTGGGACCAACAGGGCATTGGCAGCAACAGCAGAAGCTGAGGTAATCACCGTTCCGGAATTTACCGGCGCTCCGGAGCAATTATGGCGTATCGATCAGTTAACCGACGGAACGTACCGGATCATGCCCAAGGCCGTTCCGAATTCAAACGAGCAATTTGCGTTGGTTTCTATAGGAGACAGCACACCCACTCTTGCCAAGTTTGATTGGAACAGCGACAATTCCAAATGGAATTTTAAAGCTCCGTAAACGTATTGTCGGCTGGCTGAAAATGCTTTTTGGCATACTGCGAAGGGGTCATGCGGTATTCGTTTTTAAAATGTTTGGTAAAGTACCGGGGATCGTTGAACCCGACTTTATAGGCAATTTCCATTACGGTAAGCTGGCTTTTCTCGAGCAATTGGGCCGCCCTGCGAATGCGAAGGATGCGGATGAATTCAATGGGTGTTTTCCCGGTCAGGGCCACCAGTTTGTTGTACAAATGGGCCCGGCTAATGCCAAATTCACTGCTCAGCTTTTCGACCGAAAAATCGGGTTCATGCATGTTGGTTTCCGTAATATGTTTGATTTTTTGCAGAAATTTTTCATCGAGCGAGGTAATCGAAATGCCCGAAGGTTGTAAATCGAAGTTTTGCTGATACTGTTTGCGCAGGCGCATCCGTTGTTCGATCAACATCCGGATCCGTAGCTCGAGAAACTCGAAACTGAAGGGCTTGGTAATGTAATCGTCGGCCCCGGTTTCAAGCCCTTCATAGCGTTGCTGGTCGGTTGACCGGGCGGTGAGCAGAATGACGGGGATGTGCGAGGTACGGTTATCGGTTTTGATTTTCCGGCACAATTCGATCCCATCCATTACTTCCATCATGATATCGGTCACCACCAGGTCGGGCATGTCTTTGAGGATCCGGTCCCAGGCCTCCATTCCGTTGGCGGCTTCCTGCAGGGAATACTGGTTTTTCAGATTGTCTTTCAGATAGAAACGAATGTCGGGATTATCTTCTACCAACAATAGTCTAAAGAGATGTTCGCCGGTGGGTTCTGCTTCGTTCCGGGCTTGGGGCATTGGTTGGGCCCCGTTGATTGTTTCTGCTGTTATTGCCTGTATTTCGGTCTGGATCTGATCTTTAAGAGGCAAGATAACTTCGAAACAGCTTCCTTTTCCGGGTTCGCTTTCCACCCGGATGTTGCCCCCGTGCATCTGGACAAATTCGCGGGTCAGCGACAGGCCGATCCCGCTCCCCTTGTTCACCCGCGCTCCTTCGGGAATGTTTTGTACAAAACGCTCAAAAATGACTTCCCTCTTTTCCTGAGGAATGCCAATTCCTGTATCGCTGACCCGAATCCGTACCTGTCGTTCAGGCATTGCTTTTTCTTCGTACAATACCTCCACCCCGATCGATCCGCCTTCGGGGGTAAACTTAAAGGCATTGGAAAGCAGGTTAAAAATGATTTTTTCTATTTTGTCGTAATCGAAAGTGGCCCATAATTCTTTCACATTGGAAACGAACATCAGTTGGATGTTTCGGGAATCGGAAAGGTCGGAAAAGGACGTGGTGGCTTCACGGCAAAAGGCGATCAGTTCCTCTTCTTTCCGTTCCAGAGTCAGACCTTGTACCTCCAGTTTGCGGAAATCGAGCAATTGGTTGACCAGGTTCAGCAGCCTCCGCCCGTTCCGGTGAACCAGGCTTAACTGGTCCCGTATGGATGCATTGTCGGTGGTTTTGATGATTTTTTCGATGGGCGAAAGGATCAGGGTGAGCGGGGTCCGGAACTCATGGCTGATGTTCGTGAAGAACTTAATCTTCATCAGGTCCATCTCATGGATTTTTGCCGTTTCGAGTCGTTCCTGCTGGATAAGAAAACGGTTTCGTTCCCGCTTGATCAATATTTGTGCGCTGTAAAAGATGGCAAACAAAACCAGGATCAGATAAAAGGAATAAGCCCACTTTGTTTCCCAAAAGGGAGGCTTGACAACGATGGCCAGGGTGATTTCGTCGCTCCGGACCAGGTTGTCGGAGTCGGAGGCATATACCCGGAAAATATAGTCGCCGGGATGCAGGTTGGTATAGGTTACGCTACGGGATGCATACCGGCTGGTGGTCCATTCGTCGTTGAAACCATCGAGGCGGTAATGGTACACGGTTTTTTCGGGATGAAAATAGTTGAGCGCAGCAAAGGAAAGGGAAAAGGTCTTTTCAAAATGTTTCAATTCCATCCGCCCAACATTATTCAATGAAGCCGGTAACAAAACCCGTTTGTTCAGGGTATCGCCAACGGCAATTGTTTTGTTTTGGACATTAAGCCCCGTAAAAACGATCCCCGGTTTTTGGGGCATGGTTTGCAGGTTTTCGGGCTGGAAAATGGAGAAACCTTCGGATCCGCCAAAAATCAGTTCACCCTTGCGGGTTTTCAGCGCGGCATGTTCGTTGAATTCCTTACCGTGTAATCCGTCCCGTTCGTCGTACACCTTCACCCGGAAGGAAAACGGATCGGCCTGAACAATGAGGTTGCACAGCCCCTGGGGTGTTCCGAGCCACATATTGCCCAGGTTGTCTTCCAGTATGGTGACAATGTTGTTGTCGGGTAGTCCGTCGCTCATGCCCAGTACCGTTATTTTCTGGGTCACCGGATCATACATGTTGAGCCCGTCGCGTGTGGCAATCCAAACCAGTCCGCGGCTGTCGCAACATACATCAAGGGTCGAATTGCTGCTGATGCTGTTTGCTTCGTTGTTGCTGTAAAACTGGATAAACCGGCTCGAAGCCCGGTCGTACAAGTCGACCCCGTTGGCGGTGGCAAACCAGATGTTGCCGTCGATGTTTTCGTCGATGGCCATGATGTAGCCCGAGTGAACTGAATTCATTCCCCCCGGTGGATAATGGATGAACCGGTCGTTTTCCCGGTCGTATTTTTCGAGGCCGCTTCCCAATGTTCCGATCCAAAGTTGTTGTTCCGAATCCTCAAAAACAGACCATATTTCATTATCCGACAAGGAATTCGGAGAAGAGGGGTTGGGAAGATACCGGTTAAATTTCCGACCATCGAAGCGATTGAGGCCGCCCAGGTAGGTCCCGATCCAGAGTTCCCCCCGAAGGTCGATGCACAGATCGACAATGACATTACTGCTCAGGCTATTTGGATTTTCGGGGTCATTTCGGTAGGTGTGGAATGTTTGGGCGTTCCGGTCGAAATGGATTAGTCCGCCCCCGTTGGTCCCGATCCACAGATTGCCCTTCGGGTCTTCGGCAAAGGTATTGACATCCTCATATGCAAGCCAGTTGCTCCGGTACGGGTGTTGGGTGTAGGCAGAGAAACGGAAATAATCGGGATGGTAATACGAGACACCTTTTTTATAGGTTCCGATCCAGATTATCTGTTCGTTGTCGCGGAACATGCAGGTGATGCTGTTTTGGGCCAGGCTTAGTTCGTCGCCGGGATCGTTGGTTACGGTACAGACAGAAAGATCGTCTCGGGAAATGACGATCAGCCCACCATGATCGGAACCTACCAGGATGTTGCCGTTTTGATCTTCGGCGGCACAGGTAAGCACGTTGTTGCCGATGGGATGGTCTTTCGATCCTACATGGAAATGAACGACCCGGCCTGTTTCGGGATTCACCGAATAAATACCATCGTTTTCATTCCGGGAGTATACCCACAAGTGGTCGTCGCTATCAGCCAAAAGAGAATAACTGTATTCACGGGCTTGGAAAAACGGTTTCAGCACGGTGCAGGTCGAAGTCGTTTTCCCGTTTTCGGGATCAAATTTTTTGAGGACCATATCCTGATGAAGGAGCCAAAATCCTCCATGGGGCGATGGGGCAAATCCGGTAATGGGGGAAGCCGAAAGACCGTTGCTCCCGCCGATAGGAAAAAGGGTAATATTCCCGTTTTTTCTTTCTTTCCGGTACAGTCCATCGTTCTGATTAATGATCCAGAGATCCTGGTTCCCATCGGTATATAGATCCACGATTTGCGTCGAAGGGATGGGAATATTTCCGGGCATAAGTGAATCGGCATGCAAAAAGGTTTCGGTAATTGGGTCATAAATATTCAATCCTCCTCCGGTTACCACCCATAAGCGTCCTTCGTGGTCCTCAAAAATCTGATTCACCAGGTTATTTCCGATCGATGCAGCCGAATGGATTTCTTTGCGAAAGATCCGACATTCGGAGCCGTCGAAGCGGTTAAGCCCGTTTACGGTTCCCACCCATACAAAGCCTTTCGAATCCTTGAAAATTGTGTTAATCTGGTTGCTCGACAAACCGGCATCCCCGTTCAGGGTTCGGAACTTGTAGGACTGGCTATAGCCTGTACCCGAAAAAAGGAGAAGGGGAAGAAGGATATGGAGCAAAGTTCGAATCATCGGTTTTTCAGTATCTATAACCATTTTTTTCGTTTAAAATAGAAAATCATCCCAACGGCAAGCAGAAACATCAGCCCCAACATCAGGAAATAGCCCATGTGCCACCGGAGTTCGGGCAGGTATTCAAAGTTGGTACCGTAAATACCTGCAATAAAGGTAAGTGGAATAAAAATGGCGGCAAAAATGGTCAGGGTTTTCATCACTTCATTCGACCGGTTGGCCAGGTTGGAATTGAAAACGGTCAGTTGGTCCCCGATCAGGGTATAATAGATATCCACGGTTTCGACTGCATGGGTTATGAGATCATCAAGATCCTGGAAAAAGGGACGGGAAAAATCCGAGATGAGGTTCGAATCGCTGTTTTTCAAAAATTTGGAAATGTCTTTTACCGGGCGGATGGTTTTTCGCAAAAAGCTGATTTCGGTTTTGTGCCGATAAATGGATTGGACCACTGCTTTACCGTCGGATGAAAGGATCTGCTCTTCGTTGGCTTCAATTTCTTCGCCGAGCGCGGCGATGCAAACACTGTACTGATCGGCAATGGTGTCGAGAATCCGGTAAAAAAGATAGTCGGACCCGTTTCCCCGGAGTTTCCCGATATTGTTGCGCAAACGTTCCCGTATCGGGTCAAAAAATGATCCTGTTTTCTCCTGGAGGGTAATGAGGTATTGGGGGCCCAGGATCAGGGTGATCTGCTCGGTGATGATGCTTTTGGGGTCCGCATCAAAGATCATCAGTTTCAGAAAAGCCACGATGTTGTCCCCCTCTTCGATGCATTTGGGGCGTTGATCGGTATTGGCGATATCATCGAGAACAAGAGGGGAAATCCCGAAATCCTTTCCAATTTCCGAAATGGTTTCCTTTTCATGAACGCCGTCGATGTTGACCCAGTTAATCCGATCGGATTTCAGAAGAAGGGAAAGCTGATGCATGTTTTCCGGTTCGGTTTCCCAGAAGGAGTCTTTTTGGTAGGATATAAGCCGGATACGGGTTTTGTCCATTTTTTGTTGTCCCACAAAAATCATTTCCCCGGGCGACTGTCCCAGAATTTTTTCTCTGTTTTTAAAAAATCGAGCCATAGAATCAGGAAATATCTTTCAGGTTATAGGAATTGACAAAGAGGGTGGTTCCCAGCTGTTCGTAGCCTTCAAAAAGGGCTTCTTTTTCGTGTTTCAGGGTTTCCTCGCGAAATCCGATCAGGGTAAGGGCGGCTCTTTCCGATCGTTTATTGATTAGTTTTTTATACGAAACATCCTCGGATTGTTCGATAATCTCAATGTTCCGGGTGGTAATGGGCAGCCGTCCGCTCACGACCAGTTTGTCGAGTCGTTCGCGTACTTGTGGCACCTCGTTGGGAAAACAAATTTCGAAAATGCGGATGGTCGATTTTTTCCAGTCGGGATGGCCCAGGATAATAAAACTGAGCAGGATCATCAGGTTCGCATTATAGGTATCGCTCGATTTGATCCAGACATGTATGCCCTGCTGAAAATCGAGATGCCGGCCTGTGGATGCCAGGATGCATACGTCGAAATCGCCCGAACGAACCAGCGAAAAATTATCGATGATGTTATCGAGGTTTTTCCCGCTGAGTTTATCGTATTCAAAAATCACCATGTTGTTTTCCATCCCGGCGATTCCGGGCATCTGAATGGCCTGGGCGATGGCCGACGTATAGGAAGGCGAGATCAGTGTATCGATGTACACATGGTTCTCGATGTGCCCGAAACGATCGATGATGTCGCGGGTAAGTTCTTTCGATTTCTCAAAACTCGATGTAGAATAGTAATCGCGGATCAAGTGCATATAGGTTCCAAAACCGTAGCGAAATGAGATCCAGTTCAGGAAGCGAAACACTTCGGTTCGTTCAAAGGTGTCTTCGGAAATGCAAATAGCGCTGGGCCTCCATTCCTGAAAGTGATCCTGACTTTTCGATTTCTGGAGATACACCTGGACATTCCGGTTCATTTGATAAATGGCGTTGGCAAAAATGGACTGCAGACCTTTTCGTTCCTTTTTTATTCGGCTGAGATAAAAATACAAAAGAACCATAAGTCCAAAAGCGATTAAGGCGGCAAGGGAATCGATTTTGAACATCACCCAAACCGAAACAAGAAAACCAAGCAGCGACAGATACCATTTGGAACGGAAGGACGGCCGGTAGGATGGGGAGGTGCCAAAATGGTTCAAAAAGGAAATGAGGCATAACGAGCCGTATGTAACCATAAAAAACATGGATATGATGGCCGCCACGGCATTTACGTTTCCCAGCGCCACAAACAGCAGGGCGATGATGGCAGTAACGAGCGAGGCATTTTTGGGTTCGCCTTTGTCCTCGGTCGATAACCAGTTGTTGATTTTTTTCAGTGGAAATGACTCATCTTTTGCCAGGGCCTGCAGGGTACGGGGTGCGACCAGAATCGATCCCAGGGCCGAAGAAAAGGTTGAAGCAGCCAGGCCCAGCGGGATGATCACAACTCCGCCCAGGGCAATTTTCGTCATGATGAGCTGGTTGTTCTGAAGATCCTCGACAGGAGCAGACAGCGCCAGTTTATACACCACGAAAAAGTAGATAAGCATACCGATAAATGTGGCCAGGGTGGTTCCCAGCGGGATCGATTTCGACGGGTTCCGGAGATCGCCCGAAAGACCAACTCCCGCTGTCATTCCGGTAAAGGCAGGGAAAACAATGGCAAAAACCATAAAAAAGTCCCCTTTGTTGCGAAACTCGGCATTGCCCAGCCCAAAACCACTGGAGGCAGCATGTTCGGTCGAACCCAGGAAAAACAGAACCAGGGAAACAAACAGAATGGCTACAATAAAGTAAAGGGCTTTCACCCCCAGCCCGGCTCCTTTTTTCAGGATCAGATAACCCAGGCCCAGCATCACAGGCAGGCTGATTACCTGACGGGGAAGTTGGAAATGGAAGCGGGTAGCGATAAAATCAAATAAAAATTGAAACGACTCGGTGAAGGCAATGACGTAAAAGGCTACACTGATGGCCTGCGACAAAAAAAGGGCCAGCCCGATGGTACTCCCGATGTTCAACCCGAACGAACGCGAGATGATGAAATATTCCCCTCCTCCCAATACCCTTTTGTTCGTGGCCAGTTCGGAAATGGCCAGCGCAGTGGGCAGGGTAACCAGATGCCCCAAAAGAATGATCAGGATAACGCCCCAAAAACCCAGGGTACCCACGGCAAAACCAAAACGCAAAAACAAAATGGCCCCCAGAATAGTGGAAATGGCAGTGAAAAAGACCGGTGCAGTACCGAATTTCTTATCAAGTGGCATGGTATGATTGCTTTTTTGGTTTGTAAATTTCCTAAAAATAAACATTCCTGACCCTTCATCCTAAAAAAATGTCGTTTACCGACAAAAAATAGCTGTAGCCCGATTGCAACCCTTCCTGTTTTTTTCCTGTCTCTACTTTTGCCTTGAAAACACAAACTTTTTTTTAATCGAAGATGAATGCAACTTTTCCTCAACCCGGCGCGCTTTTGCGCCCTTTGTCTTGTTTTCCTACATACAACCTGAAGGAAAATAACGAAGCTGCCCCGGATTTTTATTCCGAACTCGAATACGTAAGCGGTAAAGTGCTTGCTGTGGGAAGCGATCATTTTGGGAACGACATACGCTGTTTTTTAAAACAGATGAGTATTCCTGTGTTGAACCAAACCGAAAGCGAATGCTTGTTCGACATCCTGATGATTGGGACGTTTTGGAACCACTACCAGGGAAAATGGCGATGGGACTCGCCCTTCACCCAGCCTTTGTTTCATGCCCTTATTGTTATGCGCAAAACAGCGCTAAAGAAACAGGCTGATTGGCTGAGGGGAAAACTTACGGGTCGTTTGCTCGACCGGGAAGCAAAAAAAGTACACCCGTTCGACCTGGAAAATTTTCAGAAACTGATCAGCTGGCTTTCGGCTACCGGCGAATATCCGAACGAAACCCGGGTCCTGCACCGTTGGTTGAATGCTCTGTACAACGGCATTGGCCGCGATGCGTACGAATTTCTTGCCGAAGCTTCGGCGTATGCCGTATGGTTTGACGATTATGCCCGGAAACATCTTGGCGCGTACACCCGGGGAGTGGAATCGTTTCTTGCCACGCACAGGGAAAAGTACCGCGAACGTGAAGATCGTTTGTTCTGTGGACGACCGCAAGCCGAGTATTTTCTCAACATGGTCGGGGCCGAAATCATGAATCAGGCTCAGAGACAAGCATTCCTGAACACCCGAAAGAAAATCGTCCTGCTACCAACCTGCCTGGCTTCCCGTTCCGACTGCCCAACAAAGCATGGATCGGCCTGCCTGCATTGCACTGCGGGTTGTTCGCTGTCGAAAACCATTGGGGAATTGCAAAAAATTGGGATCGAAACGGTTACCATCCATCATAACTCCGATTATGCAAAACGGCTAAAGCCCTGGGCCAATCAAAGCCATACAGGTATCGTCGGAACTGCCTGCGTTTTGAACCTTTTATCGGGGGGGTACGAAATGAAAAAAAGAAACATCCCGTCGCAATGCGCCTATCTCGACTTTAGCGGATGCAAACGACACTGGACAAAAAACGGGATTCCGACAGAGCTTTCCCTTTCGAGAATTATTCATTTGTTAAATCCACAGGAAAAGGAAAACCAAAAGTCGGAACAGTTAAGGATGAAGCCTATCTTTAACCGAAAAACAACCGTCGCCTGAAATTTTCCCATCCGGGTAAGAAGCCGTTCGATTGTCAGAATAACAGTGGATAGTTTTAAAGCCATGAAAACAATCAATTTTTAGAGCCACAAACACGATCATTGATAGCCTAATTACACAAACACAATCGTAAGATGAAAACAAACACCTTTCCTCTCATGGAAGGGAGCCGTATCAGTACGGCAAGCCCTTCTGCCGCGTATTTTCGGATACCGGCCGCCGAAGCGTTCTATCCCTATATCGAAAGCCTGACCGATAAGGTTTTATCGGAAGGAGAAAAACGCTTTAGCCAGCTGATCAGCCAATTTGAAGGGAGCCGTTTTTCGCACTCCTTTCCAAAGAATCTCACCCGGAACGAGGCACTTCTCGACATCCTGATTCTGGGAAGCTTATGGAATTTATACAAAGGCCAGTGGGGTAATTCCTCGCTCCGGAACACAGAACGGATTTACAAAAAAATGCACCAGCTACAGGCTGCACCTTCAGATCATTCCGCGAAAGTGGAAAAATTGCGCCAGAAGCTGGCCCGCAGGGTTTTGAACAACCCCGGCTATACCCGGGGCGATTTTACACCCGATCAATTCAAATTGCTTTGCATTTGGTTATCGGCCACGAATGAATTTAGCGAAGAGGCTTTCCGCATGTACCCATGGATTTCTTTTTTCGATACAATTCCGGCAGTAATGGCCCACCAATACCTGGGAGGGATCATCGATTTTGCCAACTGGTTCGACATGGAAAGCCACCGCGAATACCGGAAATTTTCGGCTACATACAACGGCCTTTCTAAGCCTTTTAACCGGGGCGAAAAAGGAAGGAACCCTAAATATCGGAACGGCCGCGAAGAAGTGGAATATCATCTGAACCTCGTTGGGGCAACCCTTCTGAACCGGAAGATGCGCCCGGCTTTTCAGGGCTCGAAACACCAGATTGTATTCCTGCCCGGGAGACTGGCCAAAAGCGAAAACTGCCAGTCGGTCGAGATCCTGAAAGGATCGGTTTGCTCCCATTGTACAGCCGATTGCGAGATCGCCAAAATATCTCTTGAATTAAAGGAACTTGGGATTTACACCTTCCTCATCAACGAACCCTCGGGCATTTCGGAATACCTGGATAAATGGACCAATCAAACCGAAGTGGGGATCATGGGGATCCATCATGCACTCGACCTGCTTTCCATCTCACTTGAGATGCGCCGGCGGAACATACCCTCGCAGTGCCTGCCCCTCGAATACAACAACGCCCGGAAGTTCCTGGTCAGCCCCGAAAAGAGAGCGGTTTCAAATCCTACGTTCCAGATTCGGAAGAACATTCAATATTCGGAAGTTAATTAAACATTCACCTTTATCATCTACAAACCCGAAAGGGGCCATCAACCGTGGTCCCTTTTGTGGTTTGATACCAAAACTCAATGTTCGCCTTAATTCCAAAATCCGGATATAGGATCCCGAATCCCGACAGATGGTTGAGAGGGATCAAAAAAAAGAGGCACCGGTTTTGGATGCCTCTCTTTGGGTGGAGATTACCGGAATCGAACCGGTGACCTTTTGACTGCCAGTCAAACTCTCTAGCCAACTGAGCTAAACCACCAATCTTCGGGCTACAAATATATAACTTTTTTGGAAAAACAAGCGTCCCGTTTTTTTTCTGTATTTTTCCGAAAGCAAAACGGAAAATAAATGGTTTTTGGTATAATTATTTTCTTTTTTCAACGTTTACACTATATACGTTCCGGAACCGGTCGATCCCAAGTTCTCACAACAGGTTGAAAAACCCGATACGAAACAACGCATTAACGCTTAATGCTTTTGACCATGGAACCAAAAAAAACCAAAAAGGCAGATCTTGAACCCAAACGCTTTCTGTTTTTGCTCATCGGCTTTGTTCTTTCAATGGGTTTTGTTCTGACGGCATTTATGGGCAGTCGTGAGGTACCTGTAGCACCTGTGTTAGGTACGATGCAAACTCCCGATCCGGGTACAGAAATTTTCCTTCCGCCCATTCCCGAAAAGCCTAAATTGCCTCCACCACCCAAACCCTTCTTTGCCCCTTATATTGAAGTTGTTGCCGATCATTTGCTTCTTGACGAACCGGATTTTGCCAGTACAGAAATCACCGAAGGAATTCCGATCGATGTAATTCCTGCTATGCGTCCCGACAAACCCGATCAAAGAGAGGAAGACATTGTCGTAGTTGCCGAAGTAATGCCTGAGTTCCCGGGAGGCGAGCAATCTCTATTAAAATGGATTGCGCAACAAGTACATTATCCCGACATTGCCCTGGAAAACGAAATCGGGGGAACGGTAATAGTAAGCTTTGTTGTCGACCGCGATGGCAGCATTTCCCAAATCCGTTTACTGCGCGGCATCGACCCTTCGCTCGATCAGGAAGCTCTGCGGGTGGTCGCAGCCATGCCCAGGTGGAAGCCGGGTTTCAGCGGGGGAAGAACGGTTCGGGTCAGTTATAACCTGCCCATCCGCTTCCTGTTAAAACAGTAAAGAAAGTTTTTCATCGTTTTTTAAAACCTTCAATAGCTGAATTAAGAGATATTTTATAACTTTAGCGCCTCGATTGGAGAAAGAAATACAATAACCAATAAATATGGAACCGAAGAAAACACCGAAAGCCGATCTGGAAAATAAGCGGAACGTATTTGTTCAGCTCGGGCTGGTCATTTCACTGGGTATTGTGCTGATGGCCTTTAACCTGAATGACACCGTCAAGTCGGTTGATACGCTGGGTGATTTAAATGCCGGAGTGATTGAGGATGAGGTCATCCCGGTAACCCGTCAGGAAGAGATTAAACCACCGCCGCCGCCACCCCCACCCAAAGTGATCGAAGTACTGACCATTGTCGACGACGAAGTGGAATTGGACGAAGAGTTTGAATTTGAGTCAACCGAAGCCAATGATGCAACCATCATCGATGCTGTACCTGTGATTGAAGAAGATGCGGGCGACGAAGCCGAACAGGAAGTATTTGTTATCGTGGAAGACATGCCCGAATTTCCCGGAGGTGATCTGGCCCTGCGGAAATGGATTGCAGACCATATCAAATACCCTGTGATTGCTGCGGAAAACGGTATCCAGGGTAAAGTGTATGTGCAGTTTGTTGTCGACCGTGACGGTAGCATCAGCAACGCCCGCGTGGCCCGTGGTGTCGACCCCTCGCTCGATCAGGAAGCCCTGCGCGTGGTGAACAACCTGCCCAAATGGAAACCAGGGATGCAGCGCGGAAAACCGGTTCGTGTTTCCTTCACGGTGCCCATTAATTTCCAGTTACAGTAAACGAACAACCCTTAAAGATAAATCCTGGTCCCGGGTTTCGGAACCAGGTTTTTTTATGTATACGCTTATGGCAGAACCCGTTTCAACCGACCCTATTCAGGAAACCGCCGTGTTGGTCGGTCTGATCAGTCAGGACCAAAACGAAAAACAGGCCCGGGAATACATCGACGAGCTGGCCTTTTTGACCGATACCGCCGGAGCCGTCGTGGTTGGCACCTTCCTTCAACGTTTAAATATGCCGAATCCGGTTACCTTTGTAGGCCCGGGAAAACTCGATGAAATTGCCGCCCTGATCCGGGAACAACAGGTCGATATCCTCATCTTCGACGATGAACTTACAGCCACCCAGCTTCGGAATATTGAAAAAGTGGTGGAATGCAAAGTGCTCGACCGCACCAATCTGATCCTCGACATATTTGCCCGAAGGGCCCAGACTGCCCACGCAAAAGCTCAGGTCGAACTGGCCCAGCTGCAATATATGTTGCCCCGTCTCACCCGCATGTGGACCCACCTGGAACGCCAGCGGGGAGGTATTGGTCTTCGCGGGCCGGGCGAAACCCAGATCGAAACCGACCGGCGGATCATCCTCGATAAAATTGCCCGACTGAAAGATCAGTTGAAAAAAATCGATCAGCAAATGTCGACCCAGAGGAAAAACCGCGGAAAACTGGTCCGGGCCGCCCTGGTGGGCTACACCAACGTGGGAAAATCAACCCTGATGAACCTGCTGAGCAAGTCGGAAGTGTTTGCCGAGAATAAACTTTTTGCCACGCTCGACACCACGGTACGGAAAGTGGTTGTAGAAAACCTGCCTTTCCTCCTGACCGATACTGTAGGCTTTATCCGGAAATTGCCCCACGGACTGGTCGAATCGTTTAAATCGACCCTCGACGAGGTTCGGGAAGCCGATCTTTTGCTGCATGTGGTCGATATTTCCCACAGCGGCTTCGAGGAACAAATCGGAACCGTACTGGGTACGCTCGAAGAAATCGGGGCCGCCGATAAGCCCATTATTACCGTTTTTAATAAGATTGATCTGTTTTCCTATATCGAAAAAGATGCCGACGACCTTTCGGAACGAACCCGGCAAAATTGGACCCTGGGCGAATGGCAACAAAGCTGGATGGCCCGCAACAATACCCCTTCCGTTTTTATTTCAGCCCGGGAAAAAACCCATATCGAAGAATTGAAAAAAAGAATGTACGACGAAGTGAAGAAGATTCATGTTACCCGCTTCCCCTATAACGACTTCCTTTATGAGGATCCGATACAGGACGAAGACGAGTAAAGCCGCACAACTTTTAATGGATCGGGGCATTTTTCGAGCAAGGTACTTATTTTTAATCCACTTACCGGATCGATAAAACCGGGAGCAATTTCCTTCATGGGTTCCAGGACAAACCTTCGAAGGCTGATTTGCGGATGCGGAATAATCAGGTCCGGGAACGTAATTATTTCCTTACCGTAAAACAAGATATCGATATCGATGATTCGTGATTCGTATTGTTCCGATTGCCGGCGAACCCGCCCCAGGTCCCGTTCCACGTCCAGAAGCGTTTCGAGCAAATCCCGGGCCGAAAGCGCGGTTTCGATTTCAACCGCTTGATTCAGAAAAATATCATCCGAGGAAAAGCCCCAGGGTTCGGTCTGGTAAAGCGATGAGACCGAAATGGGCGAACCTGCCTTCAGCGTGATTTTGGAAAGCGCCCGGGCAAGATTATCTCTTTTGTCTCCCTGATTCGAACCCAGTGATAAATAAACAGTATGCATTTTCCATTTCAAGATTGCTTGCAAATGAAGCAATAATTTCCGAAAATGCAGAAAAATTTCATTCCGGACCTTCTTTCTGTAATGAATGCATCGGGTAGAAGACCTATTAGCCAAATAAGCACTCAAAACAATAAAATAAAAGTATTTATCCTATGAAAACATTTTTAAAATACACGTTAGCTACCATTGTTGGGATCCTGATTATCAACATAATTGGTTTTCTGATCATGATGGGTGTTATTGGAGCGCTGGTTGCTTCGTCGGAAAAAGAAACCGTGGTTCAGGAGAATTCGATGTTGCAGATCAAACTGGATGCCCAAATCGTCGATCGCGGATCGAAGGACCCGTTTCAAAATCTCGAGATTCCCGTTTTTGCAGGGAGCCGGAAGCTCGGTCTCGATCAAATTCTTTCGGCTATCGATAAGGCAAAAAGTGAAGACAAAATCAAGGGCATTTTTCTCCGGATCGATGATGTGATGGCCGGTTTTTCGGCCTGCGAGGAAATTCGGCGGGCACTGGTCGACTTTAAAGAATCGGGCAAATTTATTTATGCCTATTCCGAAGTATACAGCCAAAAAGCCTATTATCTTGCTTCTGCTGCCGATAAAGTGTTCATCAATCCCGAAGGAATGATTCAGTTCAGTGGCTTGGCTTCGAACAATGTATTCTTCAAAAATGCCCTTGAAAAATTAGGTATTGAAATGCAGATCATCCGCCATGGAAAATTCAAAGCTGCCGTCGAACCCTTTATGCTCGACAAGATGAGTCCCGAAAACCGCGAACAGGTTTCGGTTTATATGGGCAGTATCTGGAACAGTGTACTTGAAAAAATTTCTGCTTCCCGGGATATTTCCATCGACGAACTGAACCGGATTGCCGACGAGAACATGAGTTTTCGCCCGGCCGAAAATGCATATGCCCACAAGCTGGTCGACAGTATTCTTTTCGAAGACCAGGTTCTCGATATACTACGGGGCGAAACCGGCATTAAGGCGCCCAAGGGTATTCCTGTTGTGAGCATCACGGAAATGGAATCGGTTCCCGCAAAACGCGAACACAAAGGTTTGGCCAAAGAAAAACT
>Ga0116164_10001866_pt1 | contig 15475 bp, 11 predicted proteins | sample AD_UKC109_MetaG_FD_89888 | JGI IMG/M metagenome (GOLD analysis project Ga0116164, IMG submission 89888) | Active sludge microbial communities of municipal wastewater-treating anaerobic digesters from Hong Kong - AD_UKC109_MetaG | ecosystem: Engineered > Bioreactor > Anaerobic > Digestate... | reverse complement strand
GCCATCTGGTCGGTCAGTTCTTCGGCCATCGCCGTCTCGCCCTGACTGCGCAGCTGCACGGCCGCACGGTCGGCCAGGTCACCATAGCGCTCCACCAGGCGCGCCAGGCCATAGTCGATCGCAAACAGTGGCGTCGGCGTCAAGGTCTCGGAATCGCGCGGCCAACCCGCCGGCCCGGCATTGTCAGCGCCGGCCAGCAGCAACAACGCACGGTCGCGGACCGCGACCTTGAGCGGCGGCGTCTCGTCTTCGAGACCGAGGTCCCGCGGCAGGTCGACAAAGCTGCCATCGGCCGGGATCTCCAGGGTGGCGAGTGCCGGGCTGAACATGGCACCCAGCGCCAGGAGGCCACGTGGGTCGTCTATCGCCGCCAGCAGGCTGGCGCGCACGTTGCGCGGCTCCAGGGTATCGGGATCGAGATCAACGTCGTCGACCTTCAGATTGAACCCCTTGATGCCGGCCGTCATTGGCCCGAGCGCAAGATTGAGCTGCGGAATGATTGCCTCGAGACCGTCCCTGTCCACCCATTCGCACGCCGAACCGGCAGCAATCAACTGACGCAGCAGGGCGTCCAAGGCGTTGCGCAACTGCGGAAGCTCGATGCCCAGGCCAACCGCGAACAGCCCGTCATAGGCGCCACCGACGCCGGGCACGGGCGCGGCCAGTTTGCCCAGGTACTGCGCCACCGCCGGCGTACTCTCCCACACACCGCGAGTTACCATCTGCTGATCATCGGCCCGGGTTATACCCATCACCAGGCGCGGCATTCCGGCAGCCACGGTCTCGGCCAACACGCCACAGCCGGCTGACAGGGCAGGCTGCTCGGCACCCAGCGCATCCATGACCTCGGCATTGAGGCCGTCGCCCTTGCCAAGCAGGATCGCGGTCAGGTCATCAAGCTTGACGAACCCCTCACCATAACCGGTAAACCCGTGTCGACTGATCAGGGCCTCGATCTCGCCCGACGCGGCGAGACTCTGCGCGGGCGCCTGCTGGCCCAGCAGCAGCGGCAGGTGACGATCGAACAGCGCGTCGGTCAACAGGCCTGCGATCAGGTGGGTCGGGGTCACCGACAGCACCAGATCGACGCCCCCCATTTCGATGCGACGGTATGCCTGCTCACCGAGTTGACCATGAGCGACACTCAGGCCGGAGCGCACCTCGACCCGGTCAAGCATTGCATTTAGCCTGGCCGCGTCGGCGATCTCGACGCGTACTGCCGGCAGGATGCCGATGCCGTAGAACACGGAGCGCGCTACCGGCTCGATCCCAAGCTCCCGCAGCGCAGCAGCGGTTTCTCGGCCCTCGAACTCCGCCAGCAGCGCATCGAGCACATTGAAGTAGTCCCCGGTCTCGCGGGTCACTTCGGCAGCCTCGTCGGAGGACTGCAACTGAGTGCGGACCTTGAGCAGAGCCGCGCGTTGCACGGCCAGCTGGGACGCGTAGTGGTCGGCCAGCCTGGCCCGCAGCCCATCGGGCAGTTGTTTGCCGGCCACGAATACATAGGGCGTGTCAGCGGGAACATGTTGCAGCATGTCCGGCGTTGTGTGCTCCGGCTCACGGGTACAGGCCGCGGCCAGGGTGAGCACGACAAGCGCAAGAAAAATCTGCGAAAGATAACGGGGCATTCGGGGTACTCCTGGGGCGTTACCGCGGGCCGTCAGGCGGCATTGCGCAGCATGTCGATAACCGGTGCCGTGTCGGGCTGCACGCCACGCCACAGGTGAAAAGATTCAGCGGCCTGTTCCACCAGCATGCCCAGGCCGTCCAGCGCACGCTGTGCCCCGTGCGCCCTGCCCCATTCGACGAACGCGGTAGGCTGGCTGGCATACAGCATGTCGTAGGTCCAGCCGCCGTCGGCAAGGCAGTCGCCGGGGATATCCGGAACCCTGGCCTTCAGGCCCGCTGCTGTGCCGTTGATGATCAGGTCGAACTGCTGTCCATCGAGTTCGTCCAGCCCGCATCCGGAGACCGGGCCGTAGCTGGCGGCCGCCTCGGCCAGCGCGCGGGCCTTCGACGCCGTGCGGTTGGCCACCACCAGTTGTGCCGGGTTCTCACCAAGCAGGGGGCGCAACACGCCACGGACAGCACCACCGGCGCCGAGCAGCAGGATCCGCGCACCGGAAAAACCGTACAGATGGTTGCAGCCAAGGTCACGCACCAACCCGACACCGTCCGTATTGTCGCCAAGCAGACCGTTCTCGCCCACCACCAGGGTGTTCACCGCACCGGCGGCATGCGCACGATCACTCAGCGAACCGGCCAGCCGGAACGCCCTTTCCTTGAACGGCACGGTGACGTTGAGGCCACGACCGCCGCCGGCGACAAACTCCTCGACATCGTCTTCAAATTCCTCGAGGTCGCCCAGAATACTGTCGTAGCGCATGTCCTGACCGGTCTGGCGCGCAAACTCGGCGTGGATCTGCGGCGATTTCGAATGCGCTATCGGGTTGCCGATCACGGCATACAGGTCTGTCATCTGTTTGCGGTCGTCCTTGCGAGCGTGTGACGCCGCCGCATTGTACGCGTGCTTGACGCGATCGTACGGAACTGCGTCGCAGGTGTCGCTAATACCCCACAGGGGCGGGATTTGGCGGGCTGTGCTAAAACCAAGCGGATTCCGTTATAGGTGGCGCCTGGCCGGACCAAAAACGGGGTCAAGAATCCTACCAACCGGCCGATTGTAACCAGCCAAGAACCGAATCACCTGCAGAGTGACCACGACATGCGCCCAGGAATTTTCCATCCCGCGATCCAGAATCTCGTCCGCGTCGCGGGTATCGTTTTCTTGTTTGTCGCCCCGGCGGCGGCCGCGGATCTGCCCAAGTGCCTCTTCGTGTCGTCCTACCACCAGGGTTACGCCTGGTCGGATGGCGTGGAACGCGGGCTGCGGCAGACGTTGCAGGGGAAATGCCAGATCCATCAGTACGACATGGATACCAAGCGCAAGAAAAGCGAAGAGGAACACAAGGCGGCCGCGCTGGAGGCGAAAGCACTTATCGAGTCATGGCGACCGGACGTCGTGATAACGGCCGATGACAACGCAGCAAAGTACCTGATTCAGCCTTATTACCGCGACGACAAACTGCCGTTCGTGTTTTGCGGCATAAACTGGACGGTCAAGGAATACGGATTCCCATACAAGAACGTGACCGGAATGATCGAGGTCGCACCGGTGAAGGCGATGCTTGAGGAGGCGCGGGGACTGGTGCCGGGCGCGCACAAGATGCTTTACATCGGTGCCGATACCTCGACCGAGATGAAAAACGCGGCACGGATACGCAAGGCAGCGGAAGACCAGGGCCTGGTGTACGAAGAGAAGCTGGCGCGCACCCTGGATGCCTGGGTTGCGGCCTACCAGGCGGGCCAGGACTACGATTTCATCGTGATGGGCAGCAATGCCGGGATCGATGACTGGGACACACAACGTGCGGTAACGGCGATCATGCCGCTTACCCGGCGCCTGACCGTCACCAGTCACGAATGGATGATGCCGGTTACCATGCTCGGCATGACCAAGGTACCGGAGGAACAGGGCGAATGGGCCGGCAGCGTGGCCCTGCAGATCCTCGACGGCGTGGCGCCCCAGTCCATTCCGGTGATCGCCAATCGCAAATGGGACCTGTATCTCAACCCCGGACTGATCGATTCCGCGGCACTGACCCTCCCACCGCAACTACTGAGCAAAGGCAAGGTCTATCAATAGGCCGCATCAATGAGCGCCATTCGCATCGGCAGACGAAGAGTAGTTGCAGCCCTGCTGGGGCTGCTGGTCGTCGTGCTGGCGCTCGGCATCGCGATCCGCAATGACCTGCAGCTGGCGAACACAGCCTTTCATGAACTCGATGACGAGATCGAAACCACGCTCACGCGTCGTCTCGACAATCTCAATGCCTCACTGCGCTCACTCAGCGGCATGCACCACGCGATGACCCGCCTGTCGCAGCAGGAGCTGTCGGCATTCGGCCAGGAGATCGGACGCAGCCACCCCTATGTACGCGCGATCCTGCAGCTGCGCCTGGTCGACGCCGGCGAGAGAGCGGCCTACGAGGAATCGTTCCAGGAGGCGGGGTTTCCGACCTTCGCGATCACCGCCAACGGTGAATCCGGCGACCTGGTGCCCAGTCCGGCCCGGCCCGGCTACATGGCACTCAGTTTCGTCGAGCCGCTCGACCCCGGACTGGCACGCTTCCTCGGCCTGGATTTCTACTCCAGGGCCGACCTGCGTGAAGCGATCGATCAGGCAGTGCGCAGCGGCGAAATTTCCGCGGCACCGGCCACACCGATCGGCAAGGGTGCGTTCCTGCTGTTGAAGGCGGTTTACAAGGGCTTCTTCGTCCCCACCACCGAGAGCGAACGCCTTGCGCAGGTTCACGGCGTGTATGGACTGGTGGTCGACGTCCCGGCGTTCCTGGCCGATATCGGTGGCGGCCCTGGCCTGCACCTGAGCACCTGGAACACGGAGCGGCCGGTCACGCTGTTCCGCCAGCCGGAGGCAGCGCAGCCGGACTGGGTCGCGCGCTTTCTTCCCGACCAACACGCGGATATCGATATCTCCCTGGACCCGACACGCTTTCGCATCAGTATCGACAGGACGCTCGACAGCCGCGCGTTACGCCCCGCGCAGTGGATGACCGTGACAGCGACATTCGTCGGCCTTTACCTGGCCGGCGTGCTGGTGGTCTTCACCCGCCTGCGTGCCACAGAAGCGGCCAGGGATGCCAAGGAGCAGCTGTTCCAGGAAAAGGAACGTGCCCAGGTCACCCTGCAGTCGATCGGTGAGGCGGTAATCACCACCGACCCCACCGGCGTCGTCGACTTCCTGAACCCGGCGGCCGCACAGCTGACCGGCTGGAGCGCTGACGACGCGCGCGGCCGGCATCTCAACGAAATCTTTTCATTGGTGTCGGAAAAAGACGGCACCGGCCTGCCCGACCCCATTGCGCGCGCACTGCGCGACCATGACGAGTCCGAGGCCGCAGCGTTGATGATCCGCAGCGACGGCGCCACCATTGCGGTGATCGAGAACGCCGCCGCGATCCGTGACAGCGACGGTCACTTCACCGGAGCGGCGCTGATCGTGCGTGACGTCAGCCGCGAGCGCAATCTGCTGCGCGAGATGGCATTTCAGGCCACGCACGACCCGCTGACCCGGTTGATCAACCGGCGTCAGTTCGAACGCGAACTGGCGGCCGTGGTCGACGATGCCCTGAACTCCGACAGTCAGCACGCCCTGATGTACATCGACCTCGATCAGTTCAAGGCGATCAACGACAGCTGTGGCCATATGGCCGGTGACCAGTTGCTCAAGCAGGTGGCAAGCCACCTCGGTGAGAACATCCGCCGCCTCGACCGCCTCGCGCGCCTCGGTGGCGACGAGTTCGGCGTACTGCTGCGTGACTGCAGCATCGAAAAGGCGCTGGAGGTCGCCGAGGCGCTGCGGCACGAGATCAAAGACCTCCGCCTGCATTGGGAGGACAAGACATTCCGCATCAGTCTCAGCGTCGGCGTGGTCGCGATCTCCCAGCAGAGCGGCAGCCTCGACGAGGTGCTGCGTGCCGCCGATGCCGCCTGTTACGTGGCCAAGGACCAGGGGCGCAACCGCGTCCACTTCTACCAGCCAGACGACCAGATGCTGGCGAAGCGCAGCAGTGACATGCAGTGGCTGCAGCGCCTGCGCGAGGCGATCGACAACGACCAGCTGGTGCTGTTCGGCCAGAGCATTTTCCCGCTCAACGCAGACAGCCCGCACCCGGCGATGTGCGAACTGCTGGTACGCATGGTCGACGCGGACGGAAGGATCGTGCCGCCAATGACGTTCATTCCAGCGGCCGAGCGGTTCAACCTGATGTTCGACCTCGACCTGTGGGTGATCGGTGCCGCGTTCCGCCAGCTGGCCACGCTGTGGCAGCACCATCCGCAGGATCGTCGCATCTTCACCATCAACCTGTCGGGCCAGTCGCTCGACCATCCCGACCTCGAACTGGCGATCCAGCGCCTCGAGGTGGAACACAAGATCGAACCGCACCGCATCTGTTTCGAGATCACCGAGACCAGTGTCATCGGAAATATGGATCGTGCCCTTGCGCTGATGGACAGCCTGCGCCGACGCGGCTTCCTGTTCGCACTCGATGATTTCGGCACCGGTCTGAGTTCTTTCGCCTACCTGAAGAAACTGCCGGTCGACTACCTGAAGATCGACGGCGAATTCGTCCGCGACATCCTGCACGACCCAGTGGACAAGGCGATGGTCGATACCATCAGGCGCATTGGCGGCGTGCTAGGCATGACCACGATAGCCGAGGCGATAGAGGATGCCGACACCTGCGCGTTGCTGACGGCGATGGGGATCGACTACGGCCAGGGCTATCACCTCGCCAAGCCGGCCCCCGGCGAGTTCGCCCCCGTCATCTCCAATGTGGTGGCCTTGCCTGCCCGGAAGTGATCGGCTCAGTCCCAGCGGTCCGGGTAGCTGCCGGCTTCGTAGAGGTTGTTGCTCACCAGCGCCACCACCAGCATCACCAGCGCACCGATCAGCACCGGGAACACATACCCCCATCCGAGCGCATGCACCTGCTCACCACCGATCACCGCGATCAGTGCAGTCGCACCGCCAGGCGGATGGATCGTGCGTGTAGCCATCATCAGGGCGATCGCGGTAGCCACTGCCGCCGCCTCCTGCAGGACCGAGACATCCGGCAGATAGCGATAGCAGGCGACGCCGACCAGGGCCGACACCATGTGCCCACCGATCAGATTGCGCGGCTGCGACAGCGGCGCCCGTGGCGCGCCGTACAGCAGCACCGCCGAGGCGCCAAATGAACCGACTATCAACAGGTTGAGCCTTGGCAGCAGGTCCACCGCGGCGCCGATCAGGGCAATGCCGGCAAAGGCACCCAGCCAGGCGACCAGGATCTGCAACACACTGATCCGCGGCCGCGGCGCCTGCCCGATGGCGGGCTTGGTGCGGGCATGTGCAGGATGTTCGGCGTCGGGGACCGGATTCGGGTCTTTTGAGACCGGCGGTTGTTCAGTCATTGAGCCACTGCGCCGCACGTTTGGCGAAATAGCTGAGGATGCCGTCGGCGCCGGCGCGCTTGATGCAGAGCAGCGATTCCATCACCACTGCACGCTCGTCCAGCCACCCGTTTTGTGCCGCCGCCATGTGCATCGCATATTCGCCGCTGACCTGATAGACGAACGTCGGCACACCGAACTGGTCCTTGACCCGGCGCACGATGTCCAGATAGGGCATCCCCGGCTTGACCATCACCATGTCGGCGCCTTCCTGCAGGTCGAGTGCCACCTCGCGCAGCGCTTCGTCGCTGTTCGCCGGGTCCTGCTGGTAGGTGTATTTGTTGCCCTTGCCCAGGTTGGCTGCCGAGCCAACCGCATCGCGGAACGGCCCATAGTAGCTGCTGGCGTACTTCGCCGAATACGCGAGTATGCGGGTGTGGATATGCCCCTCGGCCTCGAGGGCATCACGGATGTCACCGATGCGCCCATCCATCATATCGGATGGCGCCACCACGTCGGCGCCCGCTGCAGCGTGTGACAACGCCTGCTTGACCAGCACCTCGACCGTCTCGTCATTCATCACGTAACCGCTGGCATCGATCAACCCGTCCTGGCCATGCGTGGTGAACGGATCCAGCGCGACATCGGTGATGACCCCCAGATCCGGCAGCGCATCCTTGATGGCGCGCACCGCGCGCTGCGCCAGGCCATCCGGATTGAAGGCCTCGGCCGCATCCTCGCTCTTGGCGCTGGCCGGCGTAACCGGGAACAGGGCCAGTGCCGGGATGCCCAGCGCATGTGCCGCACGGGCCTCCTCTACCAGCAGATCGATACTCAGGCGTTCGACTCCCGGCATCGACGCCACCGGTTCGCGCTGACCGCTGCCCTCGAGCACGAACAGGGGATAGATGAAATCGTCCGGGCTGAGCCGGGTCTCACGCATCAGGCGGCGCGAGAAATCGTCCCGGCGCATGCGCCGCATGCGCGTGAAAGGGTAGCCGGCAAAGGCCTGGGTATCGTTGCTCATGGTGCGAATCCGCAGTCACTTCAGGAGACGCGCATTCTAACACCCCACGCGGCCGGTTCAGGGTTTGGGAGCCGGGTCCAGGGCGCGCAGCAGGTGCCGCACATCCGGCGCATGCCGCCGGCTCACCTCCACCACCTGGTCGCAGCCGTGCAGCAACAACGACAGCTGGCCGCCCGGGTCCCGGCGCAGCTCACGTACCCGGCCGGGCGCCACCAGGGCATTGCGATGGACCCGCAGAAAGGCCCCCGGCAGCCGTTCCTCGATGGCGCGCAACGACTCTTCGGTCAACGCCATACCGGAGGCATGCCACACCTCGACGTACTTGCTGTCTGCGCGCAACAGGATCGCCTCGTGCGCCGGGATTCGCAGCACGCCGCCGCGGTAACTCGCATTGAGATAGTGCCCGCTCGCGGCCAGCGCCTCCTGCTGGTCGCGGCTAAGCGCACGCGCCTTGTCGAGCGCACGCGCCAGGCGCTCCGGTCGCACCGGCTTGAGCAGGTAATCGATTGCGTTCGCATCGAAGGCTGCCAGCGCATGTTCGTCATACGCGGTAACGAATATCACGGCCGGGGGATCGGGGCGCGTGGCCAGTACCAGCGCGGCCGCGATGCCGTCCATGCCCGGCATACGGATATCGAGCAACACCAGGTCAACGTGCTGGCGCTCGCAATGCGCCAGCACCTCGGCCCCGTTGGCCGCCTGGCCGACAACCTCGCAGTAACCGTCACCCGCTGCCAGGAGCGCCGCCAGGCGCGCGCGCGCCGGCGCCTCGTCATCCGCGATCACCACCTTCATATCGCCCCCAACGGAAAGTGCAGTCGCACCTGGTAGCAGCCGTCCACCTGCCCCACCACCATACCGGCGGCATCGCCGAAGGCGGCGTCGAGGCGCTCGCGGACGTTGTCCTGCGCCATCCGGTTGCCACGCCGGTGCGGCGGTTGCGGTGGGTCCGGCAGGGTATTGCGGACCGCCAGGCTGACCACGCCGTCACGACAGCGGCCACTCACGGTGATCTCACCGCCGGCGGTTGCCGGCTCAATGCCGTGGTACACCGCGTTCTCCAGCAGCGGCTGCAACAGCAATCCAGGCAGCCTGGTGTCGCCGGGCAGGTCATCCACGTCCCAGTTCACCCGCAGGCGATCGCCGAGCCGCTGCGTCTCGATGCGCAGGTAACCCCGGGCCAACTCGAACTCGCGCTGCAGCGTCGACACGGTGGCGACATCGGACAGGGTTGCTCGGAACAGGTCCGACAGGTCTTGCACCACCTGCTCGGCCAGGTCGGCGTCGACGCGGGTCAGGCTGGCGATGGTATTCATGCTGTTGAACAGGAAATGCGGACGGATCCGCGCCTGCAGCGCCTGCAGACGTGACTGCGCCTCAGCCAGCTCGCGCTGCCGCTCGCGGTGCTGTTCGTACAGGTAGCGCAGCAGGACCGCACCGACGATGCCGGCAATCGCCAGGTGGTGCAGCAGCGCGGGGAGCGCCCCGCTGCCGCTGCGCAGGCCCAGCGCCTCGGCGGCGAAGAACACCGCTGCCGTCACCAGCAGGATCAGCACCCAGGCGACCGTGCCCGCCGTTGCGTGAGACAGGCGGCCGAGCGGCAGGCGCAGGCTGCAATAGATCGCACTGACACTCAGCGCCACCCACTGGATATACAGCGAACGCAGGCTCAGTTCGGCCCAGAACTGGTCGGTCGCTGGGAAAGCCGCGAGCGTCAACACGATCGCCAGCAGCTCGGCGCTGACCACCACCGCGAAGACCATGCGGATGGCGCAGAAGTTCGGCAGAAAAGCCCTACGCTCGATCGGTGTCATGACGTCCAGTATATGGGATCGTCGAAGCCCTGCCGTGATACCCGGCTGATACGTCTGCCACATAGCGAATATAATCACGCCCTTGCAGAAACCCGGTGCCTAATCCATGACCGACAAGAAACTCTGGGCCGGCCGCTTCGCCGCGCCGACCGACGCCTTCGTCGAGGCCTTCACCGCCTCGGTCGAGTTCGACCAGCGCCTTGCGCCCTATGACATCCAGGGGTCGATCGCGCATGCGACCATGCTGGCACGCCAGGGGATACTGAGCGACGCGGAGCGTGACGCGATCATCGGCGGCCTGGAGCGCATCCTGGCGCGCATCGAGGCCGGCGGGTTCCAATGGTCGGTGGAACTCGAAGATGTGCATATGAACATCGAAGCGGCCCTTACCGACGATATCGGCATCGCCGGCAAGAAACTGCACACCGGGCGTTCACGCAACGATCAGGTCGCGACCGACGTGCGCCTGTGGCTGCGCGCCGAGCTGGTGGAGATCCGCAGTGCGGTCCGCCGCCTGCAGCATGCCCTGGTCGACCTGGCGGAGCGCGAGGCCGACACCATCATGCCGGGGTTCACCCACCTGCAGACGGCGCAGCCGATCACCTTCGGCCACCACATGATGGCCTGGTTCGAGATGCTCGAACGCGACCATGCACGCATCGCGGACTGCGGCACGCGGCTCAATGTGATGCCACTGGGTGCCGCCGCACTGGCCGGGACCAGCTATCCGATCGACCGTGACTACACCGCGGGCCTGCTGGGGTTCGACCGCCCGGCCGAGAACTCGCTGGACGCCGTGTCCGACCGCGACTTTGCAATCGAGTTCGCCGCCGCGGCCAGCATCCTGATGATGCACCTGTCGCGTATGAGCGAGGAACTGATCATCTGGTCGTCTGCGCAGTTCCACTTCATCACCCTGTCCGACAGCTTCTGCACCGGCTCGTCCATCATGCCGCAGAAAAAGAATCCCGACGTTCCCGAACTGATCCGCGGCAAATCCGGCCGCGTGTTCGGTCATCTGGTGGCATTGCTGACACTGATGAAATCGCAGCCACTTGCCTACAACAAGGACAACCAGGAAGACAAGGAGCCTCTGTTCGACGCGGTGGACAACGTCAAGGGCTCGCTCAAGGTGTTTGCCGACATGGTGCCGGCAATCACCTGCAACCACGACGCAATGCGCCAGGCGGCAATGAAGGGTTTCGCAACTGCCACTGACCTGGCCGACTACCTGGTACGCAAGGGAACAGCGTTCCGGGACGCCCATGAAGTGGTCGGAAAGTCCGTGGCCTACTGCATACAAAAGGGCTGCGATCTGGCAGATCTCGGCCTCGACGAACTGCGCCGTTTCTCACCCGCTATCGATGACGACGTATTCGACTGCCTGACCCTCGATGGCTCCGTCGCTGCTCGAGATCACATCGGCGGCACGGCGCCGGCCCAGGTCAGGAAGGCGATCGAGCGTGCGCGTGCGCGCCTGGACTGATGCTGCGCAGCACCAAACCGGATTCAATACAGCGCCCTGCCCGCCGCTAACCCTTGAGCAACTGTGACCGCCCCGGGCGGACACTCACCTTTACGGGAACCATGGGGCGAGGAATGGACCAGGCTGATATGTGCGTAAACCCGGAACCGCTTCCGACGTTTGATCCACATACCGAACGCTTCGCGCAGGCCGGTTAGCCCCGGAGACGAGGATGGAAACCTCGAGCCCGCGCAGTAGCAACACGACAATCGTTGCCACCGGCATCCTGCTCAGCCTCATGCTGGCGACGCTGGTCGGGTTCGCCTATGTCGGCCAGACCCGGCTGCACGACGCACTGATCGAGCAGGAACAGCTCGGGATCGACAAGAAAGCCGCCGCGATCGCGTTCTTCCTGGCACAGCGTCGGGATACCGTCGAGCAGCTGGCGCGCAGCCGGCCACTGGCGATGTATCTCGCCAACCGCGAACTGGGCATGTCGCTGCATGACGGGCTGAAGCTGAGCCTGATGGCGGTGACGCGCGAGTTCGACTACTACGTCGCAGGCGAACAGGAACATGGCCGTGCGGCATTTCATCGCATCGCGTTCGTCGAGGAAAACGGGCACCTGTTGCTTGACGTCGGCAGGGGAGCAAACGGCAACACCGAACAGTCGTACCAGGTGCGGCGCACCGCGACCATCGACGACATCCAGGTCCGGCGCAGTGGCGAAGGCACCATGCTGACGCTGAGCGCCCCGGTCGTACGCAAGGGACGGACCGCCGGTTATGTGATCGCCGACCTGCCAGCGGTTGACGCCCTGTCGCCGATGCTGCGCGACAACAAGGCGGGGTCTCCGGTAAGCCGCACCGCCGCGATCGAGGCCTCCGGTGCCGTGATCGCCACCGCCGATGGGCAGGACTGGAATGGCTGGAGGGCAGCCGCCGAGCAGTCCGCGGAGACGGTGCTTGAAACCGCGATCGAAGGAACCGACTTTCTCGTCGTCACTCTGCCTGGCAACGCGATCAATCACAGCGTCCTCACCTCACCGTGGTTCGTGGTCGCACTCAGCCTGATCTGCGCGGCCGTACTCAGCGGCGTGGCCTTTCTGTTGCGCCTGAACAACCACAACCTGGTGCTGCGCACCCACTTCGAGGCCACAGCACAACAGCGCGCGACGCTGCACGAACAGAACGAGCGGTTGCAGCGTGAGATCGACAAGCGCCTGGAGTCCGAACAGAAACTCGCGCATCAGGCGAACTACGATCAGCTGACCGGGCTGCCCAACCGCAACCTGGCGATGGACCGTCTGGCCCAGGCGATCAAATGGGCGAAGCGTGAGGGCGGCAGTGTACTGACCCTTTTTCTCGACCTGGATCGCTTCAAGCAGGTCAACGACTCCCTGGGCCACACGGCCGGGGACGAACTGCTGCGCGAAGCGGCACAGCGCCTGGCATCGAGAGTCAGGGACAGCGATACCGTGTCACGCCTCGGCGGCGACGAGTTCCTGGTGATCTGCCCCGACGTGTCGCAGGACAGCGACTGGGAGCACATCGCGCAGGAGATGCTGAAGGCGATGTCGGCGCCCTTCTACATCGGCGATCACGAGTTCTTCGTTGGTGCGAGCATCGGGGTTGCCGCTTACCCCGACGGCGGCAACGAGCCGCAGAAGCTGCTCAAAAATTCCGATATCGCGATGTACGCCGCCAAGGAAAAGGGGCGCAATCGATACTGTTACTACGACCCTTCGATGGATGCACTGGCGATCGAAGAACTGAAACTGGAGAACAACCTGCGCCATGCCCTGACGCGCAAAGAGTTTCGTCTTGTATTTCAGCCGATCGTCGACCTGAGTTCGGGGCGCACCCTGGCGGTCGAGGCATTGTTACGCTGGACGAACGCGGAAATGGGCGATGTTGCACCCGACCGGTTCATACCGATCGCCGAAGAGACCGGGCTGATCCACGAGATCGGCGAGTGGGTACTGAGCGAGGCGTGCCACATGATCAGCAGTGTGGCACCCGATCACAACTTCCGTCTCGCCGTCAACCTGTCGTCAAAGCAGTTCAGCCGCCCGGCACGACTGCTCGACTGCGTGCTGCACGCCCTCAGGACCTCCGGCCTGATGCCAAGCCAGCTCGAACTCGAGATCACAGAATCGATCCTGATCGACGACCGGCCCGAGATCGGCAACCTGATCAATCAACTCGATCGCATCGGCGTGCGCCTGTCGATCGATGATTTCGGCACCGGCTACTCGGCCCTGAACTACCTGCAGCGCTTCCCTTTCGACGTGCTCAAGATCGACCGCAACTTCACCAGCCAGGTACCGGAGAGTGCCGCCAATGCCTCGCTGATCCGCGCCATTATCGCCATGGCCCATGCGCTTGGCCTCGAGGTGGTCGCCGAAGGGATCGAGAGCCGCGAGCAGGCGGGCTTCCTGCTGGTGCATCACTGCGGGATGGGGCAGGGCTATCTTTACAGCAAACCGCTGACACCGGCCCAGTTGCGCGATCATCTGGCGAACGAGTACGCGATCTCCGCCTGAATCGTCGCTGGCAAAGTGACGTCACCCTGCGCGGCACCGGTGCCTTGGCGCGAATCGGCAAACGTGCTCAGATGGCAGGTCGAATCCAAGCCGGAACGACACGCCCATGCCCCGAGACAGCCTGCAAGATCTCAGCACCCGCCTGCTCGCCTTCGCGCGCTCCCGCGACTGGGAGCAGTTTCATTCGCCAAAGAACCTGAGCATGGCCCTGGCCGGCGAGGCGGGAGAACTGCTGGAGCACTTCCAGTGGCTCAGCGAGGCGCAGAGTGCGGCGCTCGATGACCCGAAGAAAGACCAGGTGGCACTGGAAATGGCCGATATCCTGATCTACCTCGTACGCCTCGCAGAACGACTCGATATCGACCTGATCGACGCCACCTACCGCAAGATCGCGGTCAACGAATCGCGATACCCCGAAGACAGGGTGCGCGGCGACGCACGACGCGCCGAGGAATACGAATAGCCCGATTGCGTGCCAGCCGCGTTCAGTCGCGGCGAAAACGCAGGAAGTACTGGCTATCCATGAAATCCTGGCGCTCACTCAATGTGAACCCCGCCGCCTCCACTTCCGCGACCACATGGTCCTCGCCGCCACGCACATGACCGAGCACCCAGGGGTTGCTGAGTCCGGGGACGCGTTTGAAATCGATCACGACCAGTTCGCCACCCGGCCTGAGCGCCGTATGCATACTGCGCAACATCGATTGCGGATACTCGAAATGATGGTAGGTGTCGCTGGTGAAGACCAGGTCGACACTGGCCGCCGGCAGGCCGATACCATACTGATCGTTGAGCACGCCACGCACATTGTGCAGACCGAGATCCCGTGCCCGCTGCACGCTGGCATCGACGAAGTTCGCTGCAATGTCTATCGCATAGACCACGCCCGCGGGGCCGACCCCACGTGCAATCATCGCGCTGAAAAAACCGGTGCCCGCACCGACGTCGGCAACCTGTTGCCCGGGCTGCAGACGCAGTCGACGGACGATGTCCTCGCGCCGGTCCCAGACCTCGCGGCCGTCACGCTCGAACACGCCGCGCCATTGGGCGACGCTCGGGTCCTGGTACTGGCGGTTGATCCCGGGGCTGACGTTCTGCTCGGCGTGCAGCGGCACGGCCATGGCGGCCAGCACAAAGAGTCGGACAAGGAGATTTGCCATGTCACTTGCTCCGTGTGTAAGAACTTTGGTAACGGGCCGTTCATGGTAGAGCAGGCTTCACGACCCTGCCTACATCGTGCACGGTGCAAGGGTGACAGGAAACCTTACAGATGCGCACCGTCATGCTGCATCCGGCACATCGAACAGCCCGCCACAATCAGGAAAAGATGCAACGGCAGCGCGTATGGCAAACGCCTGGCACCCAATCAGTGCAACAGCAGATTCTGAGCTGCTGTTGCTCGAGTTCGATACAGGCACGGCAGGCACCAAACTGCTGCGAGCGCCGTACCCGGCGGCACTTTTCACACGCGGACTCGCGGCAGTCAACCGCTGGCTACACTTTCCCTATGACCTGGTCGGACGCCTGTCCGTGATCACGGCACCAAACCGGCGGCGCGTTGTCGTATATCCATGACAGCCGGGCGGCGGCCACTTGGTACGTGCATT